>Ga0326728_10025797_pt1 | contig 10475 bp, 10 predicted proteins | sample MB3enrmetagenome_FD_207602 | JGI IMG/M metagenome (GOLD analysis project Ga0326728, IMG submission 207602) | Lab enriched peat soil microbial communities from McLean, Ithaca, NY, United States - MB31MN | ecosystem: Environmental > Terrestrial > Soil > Wetlands > Peat | place: USA: New York... | reverse complement strand
CCAGCATTGAACCGCCAGATACTCAACATAGCGCCCAACCTTTCATGTGCGCTATACGCCGATGTCAGCCTTCCTGTGCAGTACGATACAAGTCAACTTCCCGGTTAAATTCGAGAACTCACGTCCGCGACGCTGTCTTTTGTATCAGAGTGGAATATCTACTCTCATACGGTAGCCGCATACTCGTCGATACGAGAAGGTGATCTGGAATTCTAACTCAACTCGTTGCGTTCCATTTAAACAAAAAGCCACCTAATCGCATTGCCTTAGTAGCGGTTCGGCGCGCCCGACAAGTCCGTAGTTCCTATGTCCGCGCCGAAGCCTATCTCCATATTGCCAACAGCCCCCGTTGTTCGCTAGTCTGCGACTGCTTCGCATATGATGGAGAACAGGCGCGTTCAGCGCGCCGACCGGAACCTTTGCGGGAATCGCTTGCGAATACTTGCCCTCAGCATTAACTATTGGCCCGACGAAACCGGAATAGCCGCCTTCAACATCTGGCGTTGCGAGCACCTTGCCACGAAGTGACCATCTGCACCGGGCCGCCCTATTACCCGCAGTGGCGAGTGCCGCACGCCTATCGCGGCAAGCTCGTGCAGCGCGAGGTGCGCAACGGAGTCACAATTCTGCGCTCCTGGATGTTCGTGCCCCAGTCCGTGAACACAAAGAAGCGTGTTCTGCATGAGGCCTCGTTCCTTGCCTCGTCGTTTCTTCGTGCGCTCTCCGCTCCCAAGCCTGATCTCATCTTCGCCGTCTCGCCTCCGCTCGGTCTTGGACTGATTGCATCCACTCTGAGCCGTCTCTGGAACGTGCCCTACGTCTTCGACGTTGAGGACCTTCAGCCCGACGCCGCGGTCGAACTCGGAATGATGTCGCGCGGCCGCATCACCGATCTCCTCTATAAGGTTGAGTGGCGAGCCTACTCGCACGCTGCCCTCATCTCCACCCTCACCGAAGGCATGCGCCAGCGAATCGTCGAGAAAGGAATCGAGCCCGAAAAGGTCGTTCTCTTTCCGCCGCGTGCGGATCGTTCGCTCTATACCCTGCGAGAGCGCACGGACGGTTCCAGCTTCCGTCAGAAGTACGCGCTTCAAGGCAAGTTCATTGTCTCCCACTCCGGCAACATGGGAGTCAAGCAGGGACTGGGCGTGATTCTCGACGCCGCCGAGCGATCCCGTGAGCGTGACGACATTCGCTACGTCTTTGTGGGAGACGGAGCCATGCGGGGGCAGTTGCAGGCGGATGCCCGCAATCGTCGTCTGCCGAACGTCATCTTCCTGCCGATCCTGGAAAGCAGCGAGTTCGCTGAGATGCTGGCCGCCACAGACATCGCGCTCGTCACCCAGCAGCGCGTCGTCAGTGACATCGTCTTTCCCTCGAAAACCGTGACACTTCTCTCGGCTGGGTGCCCCGTTGTCGCTTCCGTCAACTCGGGCAGTGAGGTGGCGCGCGCGGTGCTGCGCTCCGGAGGAGGCCTCGTCGTCGAGCCCGAATGCGGAGCTTCCCTCTGGAGCGCCATTCAGGGACTCGTCGCCGCACCCTCAACGCTCTCCGAGATGCGTCGTCGCGCACGCGACTTTGCCATCGAGAGCTGGGACAGCCAGCGCACGCTTCCCCGCATGGAAGGCCAGATCAAGCGCTGCGTAGCCGACTGGAACGCTCGCCGGAAAAGCTCGCACCAATAGCAATCCCCCAGCCGCAGCCGGGGGAAAGAGTGAAAATGCCCTTAGGAAGCTACTCCCACCACTTCCGGCATCGCAGGAATCTGTGCTGCCGGAATCTGTACGCTACGCACCGGCACGAGTTCCATGAGCCCCTTCACTACAGCTACTGCGCTGTAGGAACTACTGCCATCCGCCAGGTATGGCTTCACGCAGTCCATATCGTCTCCCATGGTGACCATCCCCGGTTCCACGCTGCCGTCCTTCTGTGTCTGCTGGAGACCGATGTCTGCGAGCAGGCAGTTGCACAGGCACTTGCGTCCTACGGTTTCCTCGAACGCCCCGCCCTTTGCGACATATATATTCTCGGGCTCCGCAGCGCATCGGTATGCGACCTTTTCGTCAGGAGTGCGGTACGCTTCGCGCAACACTCCTACATCGCAGATTCGCTTGCGTGTGCTGTAAACCGCTGCCTCGGAGGTCGTTCCTTCAAGCTGTGCCGCCTTAAAAGGGAAGCCCGTCGGCGAGGAGAGTGGATCGGTAAACACCGAGCTATTTCCCCGCTGAACCTTTGCCAGTAGAGCGTTCTTATATTCATCGCGCAGGCCAGACTCCTCGCAGAGCGCGAAAACCGTACCCACCTGCACTCCCGTTGCTCCCAGCGCCAGGGCCTCGGCCACTTTCTCCGGAGTACCGTATCCGCCTGCCAGCCAGAAGGGAACTCCCATCTGCCGTATCTTCTCCAGGTCCACCCGATCGCGCTCGCCGTATACGCACTCGCCGCGCTCATTGAACACCATCTGCCCCCTAGGAGGCGCATTGTGCCCGCCCGCCGTCGGACCTTCGAGGATGAACCCATCCACCTTGCCGTTTGAGCGGCGCACCATTGTCGTTGCCAGCGTGTTGGAGGAGATGATCGCGAAAAACGCAGGCCGTTCGAGTGGGGGCATCGTCTGACCGAAGACCACGTTTGGGTCAAAGCGCATCATGCAGTCATCGTCAGGCTGGGCGCCGCTTATGTTCAGCGGGTAGCTTGCTGCCTGTCCAGCGGCAAACGCATCGAGCACGCCCGGAACCTTCAGCGGAATCCCCGCCCCTACCAGAACGTATCCCACTCCAGCCAGCATCGCGCCATACAGCGAGGCCAGCAGCGGGAGCTGAATCTTCTCCATGCAGTTGATGCCGACCGGGTTCGAGTGTCCCTCGCGCGCCAGGAACACCTCGACGAAATTGGCCGCCACCACCAGCTCCAGTGCCTCGCGCGAGTTCACCCGCTTCAGCATCGGAGTCAGTTTGTACGAACTACCTGTTGCTTTTCCTCCCGCGATGTAGTGCTTTGCCAGGATGCGCTCAGCCATCTCGGGAACAGGGAAGTGAGCCAAGCCCCGGCGCATGTGGCCGCCCGGGTCACCATCTTGCAGACGCCGCGAGAGAATTGTGTCCAGCGCCACGCTTGAAACCACGCCAAGCTGGCCGGTCATCGAGACCGCCCTCGCGAGTCTCCAGTTGGATACAGCCGCACCCATGCCACCCTGAATTACAACAGGATACTGATTCATACCTGCATTGTTGCAAAATCCAGCAACGGGCTAGGTCATAGTTTTGTAACACCTTGGAGTGGGGTCCTCATTCTTTAAGGGCGTGCGTGCCATGCGTGATCGCGGCTCCAGCTCGCAGTGCAGCTGCCACGGCCACCACTTCGGAAATCTCTTCGGTGCTGGCTCCAACCTCGCGCGCTTTGTCAGCGTGAATCTGAATGCAATATGGGCACTGGGTTGTGAACGCCACCGCCAGCGCCATCAGCTCTTTGTACTTCCCCGGGATGGCTCCCGGAGCCATGGCAGCCTTGTCAAACGCCCAAAAGGCTTTGAAGGCCGCCGGGGCGGCGGCTTCCAGATTCTTCAGCTTACTCAGATTCTTCATGTCGTACATGGGCCACATTCTCCCTGCTGATTGAGGTGCAGCAGGTTCGATGTGGCCCATCGAGCGCGAGTTTTGTGAGAATCAGAATCTACGACACTCTCAGGCCTAAGGCTTCTCGCTCAACTCGTACAACGCAAACTGAACATGCCAGGTCGTGGACTGCCCCGGCTTCAGGTACACCACGCCGGTATCCTGATTACCCCAAACCTTCTTGTCGAACGGGTCGGAGAGATTGTATTGCGGCTCGATGGCGACGAAATTCTTCTTAGGCGGCGCATACATCTGAATCGTGCGAATCTCCTTCGAGAGCGCGATAACCTCGATGCCGTACTTCGCTGCCGGGTCCGTGACGCGAACCTCTGCGGCTCCTTTGGGATTGCGCTCCAGCGACGTAAAGGACTCGTCAAAGAATGCCTCTTTCAGTGGCACTCCCGACTCAGCCGTGAAGTCAAAATCCGTATTCTTCACCGGAATCAGCTTGCCCAGTGTGAACACGTCGTCATAGTTGTTGGCCGGAGCACGCATGGTGGCCGGCATGTGCACCCGTGCCTGCTTGCGGTCTCCGCTGGGGAAGGCGAAATACGGGTGCATGCCGATCGCCATCGGTAGCCGCTCCTTGCCCACGTTCGTTGCCGTCACTTTCAGGTCGAGCACCGTGTCTTCCAGCCGTGCTTCAATCTTCACGTCGGTCTGTGAGGGCCAGCGCCCGCCGAAGTTTCCGGCGTGCAGTAGAGCTGAAACCGTTGACAGCTCCTTGCCGTTGAGCAGCTTCACGTCGCCGAACTTCGCGTTCAGGATCAGCCCGTGCATCGAGTGCAGCTCAGCCCCGGGATTGTCTCCCTTCCAGTTGGCGGGCACCAGCAGCTTCTCTCCATTCGCTTCGGCTTCAATGTTCTTGCCGTCCGCACTGAGAGTTCCTCGGATGCGGTTTGCGTAGGGAAGCAGGAAGGCTCCGCCGATCTTGAACGCCTCATTCCCGTACGGGTCCACTCCGTCCAGCTTCACCTTGGCATCTTCCAGTGACGGCGACGCCAGCAGGCTTACGACACCCTTCCCAGGCAGGTAGGCTTTCAACTGGAAAAGATTCATCCCATGCTCCGGCAGAAAGTCGGCTTCCACAAAATGCGGCCTATCCAGTTGGGTGTACGCGCGCGTGAGCACAACCGGCTTGTCCTCCGGAGCCGCGTCCGTCATCTGTGCCTTGGCTGGCACAACCAAGAACCCTGCAACTGCAAGAACCAGTGAGCAAAACATCATGATGCGTGACTTCATTTCAACGCTCCTGCACCCACGGCTTTCTATGTCTTTGCCCTTTGGGTGCCTCCATGCGGGTCATTCTTCACAAAAAAAGAGCGGAGGCTTAAACCTCCGCTCCGCTTCTATCGAACTCTCTCATGCGCCGCTCTAGATAAACATCTCGTCGGATGGAACACTCTTAGATCGGCGAGCCTTACGGCCGCCGACGAACTCTCCGAAGCCTGCCATCACACCTTCCAGTACTGCCGACACGTAACGCATCGGAGTGGTAACAGTGTGCTGCAATGCTCCGGCAGCCTGATCCATTCGCTGCATCGTGCGCTCTGCCAGTTCCCCGGCATTTCCAGCCTGAGTCCGGGCGATCTCGACGATCTCGGCCACGGCCTGATCGATCTGACCTGCCTGGGCTCTCACCAGATCCGAGGTTTCGCTCAGATTCGTGATGACCGCCTGGATCTTCGGAGCGCTCTCGTCCACTAGGCCGCGAACGGTCGCAGCCAGCGGCAGAACGTCCTCTTCCACCCGGGTAGAGAGTGCCTGCATTCGCTGGGTCAGCTTGCGGGTAGAAAAGTACATACCTGCAAGAATCAGGGTCTGCAGCACCACCGCAACCGAGGTCACCGCGACGAAGGCGATGAGTATGGTTGTCTCATTCATGTTGGGCCGTCCATGCTCGCCACGGGCCACCTTCCGATGGCCCTGGTTCGCGAATACTTAAATGATTACAGGTTAGGAGTACCTGGTTCAGCATTCGGCTCCGGTTGGCTTGCTTCCCGGTAAGCCTGCCGACCGGCTTCAAACGCCGAGCGGATGTTGTCCTTCTGCTGGGAGAACACTTCCTTGCCGCGATCGGCCCATTGCGCGGCCTGATCCTTGTACTTGCGGGCCTGCTCCTGAACCACGTCGCGGCCCTCTTCCGCTGCCGTCAGGATCGTTTCGCGCGTTTCACGGCCTGCCTTCGGCGCGTAGAGCACGCCAATCGCTGCGCCCACTCCGAGTCCAGCCAGAAACCACAAGATACCGCCGCCACTGCAATTGCAGCTCTCATCAGCCATAAAATGCCTCCTGATTACACCTTAAGCGCTCAATGCTAGCATTCGAATTCTGGAATTACAAACCAGCAGCCATATGCGTGAGGCCGTGGTCTCGCCGCGCCCTCCATCTCTCAAAAGTACAAGAATATAAAAGAAAATATAAGGTCCTCTCCTGAGCGCGTTTTGCGCGGAAGTCAAGCTAAGCTGATATGGTTCTCAAAAGGGAATTGTGACTCTTGTCACTCGTTATTGTGACAGTTACACTTAGGTAACCTGTGCACCTTTGTATAATCACGATTGTCCTTACCTCAAAGGATGCACGGTGAGAGGTGGTGGGGACTCTCCTTTTTATGCCTTTGCTCTGGCTTCGAGTTGCAACCGTACTGTACGGAGTTGGTCTGATCCACGCCATTCTCATGCTCCGGCAGCGGGGAGAGCGTTCGGGTCGAATTGCCGCGCCCGCCGTCGGTCTTGGAATGGTTTTCCACTTCGTTTCGCTGGTGGAAACCGCCGGGCTTTACGGGTACTCCGAACTTGTCACCATTCGGCACGCGGAATCCGCTCTTGCGCTGATCATTGCTCTCATCTTTACCGGTCTGTATCTGCGCTATAAGACGGCTTCTCCTGCGGCTCTGATCTTTCCGCTCATCTTCCTTCTGACCTTTTCCTCGGCCCTGTCACAGCACAAGGTGACAATCAGCACGTCTTCGATCTTTGGCGGCTGGATTCTCTTCCATGTCTGCACCCTGGTCTTCGGTTACGCCATGCTTTTCCTGAGCTTTGTGTCGAGCCTGTTGTATCTTGTGCTCTCACGCCAGCTCAAGATGAAGCAGGCTTCGTCTTGGGCCTCCCGCATGCCTGCCTTGCAGGAGATTGACGAGCTTGGCTATAAGGCTTTGTTGTTGGGCTTCCCATTTATGACGATCGGTCTTCTGGCCGGTTCGGTGGTTGCCGAGGAGCGTTTCGGCGCCAGTTTTATCATGGACCCCAAGGTGCTGCTCTCGGTCCTGATGTGGGGAATCTATCTCACTCTTCTGTACACGCGTTGGAGCGCCGGGTGGCGTGGACGCAAGGCTGCTTACCTCGCCAGCGTCGGCTTCGTTGTTTCGGTATTCGCGTGGGGTGCAAACTACTTAAGCAGACTGCATAGGTTCATCGCGCCATGAACTATTTTGTGCTGGGTGTAAATCACAAAACGGCGCCAGTGCAAGTGCGAGAGCGCTTTGCAGTACCCGAGTCCCGGTTGCCGGAGGCTCTCGCCAAGCTCACCACGCTGCAGGGTGTGGAAGAGGGCATGATCGTCTCCACCTGCAATCGCGTGGAGATATTTGCTCGCTCCCAGAACGGCCACTGTGACCTGCAGCAGTTTGTGCGAGACTACTTCGGCTTCAAGGCGGGCGAATACGAGCAATACATCTTCCAGCATGAGCAACTGGATGCAGTGAAGCATGTTTTCCGCGTGGCTTCGAGCCTCGATTCCATGGTCGTCGGAGAGTCGCAGATTCTCGGCCAGGTGAAGGAGGCGTACGCCATTGCGCGCGCCGTGGGCGCGGTCAACTCGCAGCTCGATCAGCTGCTCACCCGCGCCTTTGCCGTTGCCAAGAAAGTCCGGAATGAGACGACCATTGCCAGTTCCTCTGTGTCGATCGCCTCAGTCGCTGTTGAGCTGGCGGAGAAAATCTTCGGAAGCCTGAATGGCAAATCCGTCTACCTGGTCGGGGCCGGCAAGATGTGCGAGCTGGCAGCCCGCCACCTGATCGCGCACGGCGCAAAGAAGATTTATGTCGGCAATCGTACGTTTGATCGGGCAGTGACTCTGGCGGAGAAGTTTGATGGCGAGGCCATTCCATTCGATCGCCTCTATGACACCGTGCCCTGGGCTGACATTGTCATCAGCTCCACAGGTGCTCCCCATGCCATCTTCCGCAAGGAGCACGGCGAGAAGTTCCTGCACGCCCGCAAGAACCGCCCGATGTTCTTCATTGACATCGCGGTTCCGCGCGACATCGACCCGGGGCTGAATGATCTCGACGGCATCTTCGTCTACAATATCGATGACCTCCAGCAGGTGGTGCAGTCGCATCTTGGTGATCGCCGCAAGGAAGCGGTTCGCGCCGAAGCCCTGGTGGACGAAGAGGTGCGCAAGTTTGAGGCGCGCGCCCAGACCGCCGAAGTCGTGCCCACCATCGTAAGCCTCCAGCAGCATCTTGAGACCTTGCGCCAGGCCGAGCTGGATCGCGTGCGTGGCCGTCTCGGCACGCTCTCTCCTGAGCAGGAGATGGCGGTCGAAGCCCTCACCCGCGGCATTATTAACAAGATCATGCACACGCCGATTACGACCTTGAAATCGGCAGCGCGCGACCCTGAGTCCACCACGGTGATCGACGTTGTGCGCAAGCTTTTCAACCTGCGTCCAGAGGAACCCGCCCCTCCGCTTGCGCCCCCTGCGCAGCCGGAACGGAAAGTGGCTGTTGACGAAGCGGAAACGCCGGCGCTGGTAAAACAAAATCAGAAATACTAAAGGAAGTTCGAATGGCTTTACTTCGTATCGGATCTCGTGGTTCACAGCTTGCTCTCTGGCAGGCCCATCACATTTCGGCTCTGCTTCGCGAGCAGGGACATCAGGTAGAGCTGGAAATTATCAAGACCACGGGCGATAAGATTCAGGACGTCGCGCTCGCCAAAGTTGGCACCAAGGGAATGTTCACCAAGGAGATCGAGGAGGCGCTCGCGGATGGCCGCGTTGACCTTGCTGTGCACAGCCTGAAGGACCTTCCCACCACGCTGGCTGGGCCCTTTGAGATCGCAGCCATTACCGAGCGTGTTGATCCCCGCGACGCATTCCTGTCTATCAAGTACAACAGCATCAAGGAGCTTCCCCTGGGTGCCAAGGTCGGAACCAGCAGCCTTCGCCGTCAGGCCCAGCTCAAGCAGTTCCGTCCCGATCTCGAGATTTTCCCTCTTCGCGGAAACGTGGATACTCGCGTGCGCAAGCTGGAAGAGGGTGCCTATGACGCGGTCATTCTGGCGGCTGCCGGACTGAAACGTCTCGGCAAGACGCAGCACATCAAGGAAATCATCGAGCCGGAGATCATGTGTTCGGCCGCCGGACAGGGAGCGCTTGGCATCGAGATTCGCCTCGGTGATACCGCGATACGCGAGCACCTTGCCTTCCTGAATGACGAGCCTTCGCGCCTCGCGACCGTTTGCGAGCGTGCGTTGCTCAACCAGCTTGGCGGCGGATGTCAGGTTCCCATCGGCGCCTACGCCGTGGTTGAGAATGGCGAGATCAAGTTGACCGCGATCTGCGCCCGTCCGGACGGCAGTGAGTTGCTGCGCGAGATTGGAACGGGCACTGATCCTTTGGAACTCGGCCAGCGCCTTGGTAATACGATCTTGAAGCGCGGCGGAGATCAGATTCTGAAAGACGTTTACAGTGAGAACGCAACCGCGGGCCGGTAGCGTTCAACGAGAAAGTCGGAATGGGTGAGACGGGCAATATCGGAGGGATCGCGCCGTTGTCGGGCTGGCGCATCCTGGTATCGCGTGCGCGCGAGCAGGCAGGTGCGCTCTCCTCTGGATTGCGTGAGCTTGGGGCGGAGGTCTACGAGATTCCGTTCATTGAGATTCGCCCGCCCCGTTCCTTCAAGTCTCTCGACGAATCGCTGAAGCTCGTGAGCGAGTACGAGTGGCTCATCCTTACCAGCGTCAACGGCGTCCGTGCCATGTTCGACCGCATGGCGTTGCTCAATATTCCCAAGCGAGCCCTTTCGCAGATCAACATTGCGGCCATCGGCCCTGCCACGCGCAAGGCAATCGAGCACGAGGGTCTGAAGGTGGCGGTCACGCCTCGTGAATACGTGGCCGAGTCCGTCGTCGAGTCGCTTTCTGATAAGGTTCGCGGCAAGCGCGTCCTCCTCTGCCGGGCCAAGGTCGCGCGCGATGTCATTCCACGCGAACTCCGCAACCTCGGAGCGTTTCTAGATGTCGTGGAAGCCTACGAGACCATCGTCCCGCAATCTTCCCGGGTTGCGCTTCGTGCCGTTCTCCGCGACCCGTGCCGTCGTCCCCACATCATTACCTTCACCAGTTCCTCCACGGTGAAGAACTATGTTGCGCTGCTCGGCATCCGTTCCGGGCGCTCCCGCCTCGTGCAGGGTGTCCTAAACGCTTCGATCGGTCCGGTCACCTCGGACACGCTTCGCCAATATCAGCTCGACATTGACCTTCAGGCTTCCGAGTACACCATCCCCGGACTCATCGACGCCATCGTGCGCCGGGTGGAGTCACGTGCGCATGCAGCCGAACCTCTCGCTATCTTGTAAGGTTACGCGGGAGTCTTTCCCAGTGGTTTTTCCAGTATGCAAGCGGGAGTCTCTGGATAGAGAATGGTTTTAACGGAAAAAATTTCTCGCAATCAGACCCAATTCGAATGTTCCGAAAATAAGAGCGTTCGGGACTCTCATCGCATGTGTCACCGGGGGACGGGGTGGAAATAAAGCAGGGGCTAGGGTCGTTTCGGAGCCATCTGTTTCTGTGCGCAATTCTGTGCGCCGGAATGTTGCTCACCGTCGTCCTCTTTTATCACATTCGCTCCATG
>Ga0326728_10025795_pt1 | contig 10475 bp, 11 predicted proteins | sample MB3enrmetagenome_FD_207602 | JGI IMG/M metagenome (GOLD analysis project Ga0326728, IMG submission 207602) | Lab enriched peat soil microbial communities from McLean, Ithaca, NY, United States - MB31MN | ecosystem: Environmental > Terrestrial > Soil > Wetlands > Peat | place: USA: New York... | reverse complement strand
GACCCAACAGGACTGCTGGCCTCATCACCGGCGGCCAGCGCACCGGTCTGCACCGGCGCGGAGACCGGCGACCATTAAGGCGTCAAAACCGGCGGAATCGCTGCTCTTTTAAACTGGCGTCAACAGCGGAAGAGGTGTTCCGGTACCCAGGTGCGAAAATCGGGTGTTCGATGAACTCGTAAACGTCCGTCGTTCGACCGCGGTTGTCGCACCGCTTCACGCGGCGGATGAAGCCTTTCGTCTCCAGCTCCTCCAGGTAATTCCGCACGTTGCGGCCTGCCTGCTGAACTGCGACCGCTAGAGCAGCGGAGGACCAGCGGAGTACGACTGCCCGCCCCACGGACTGCGTTTGGGTAGGTGCGCAAGTTAAGAACCCCGGGGAAAAACGACTGCACCGGAGCACCCTGTACCGAAATCTTTCAGGTCTTCTTGTACAGCTCCTGAAGGTATCCTGTCGAGCCGGTTGTTAGCAGCAGTCCCTCTGCTGGTCCTCCGCTGCTCCAGCGTGGGCTCGACACAGCACTGGCACGCGCAGGGCTGCGCCATTCGTTGCCGACGCTTTCGGACTGCACACATAAGCGACCATTGTCGCGACTTCCTCCGGACTGGCGAACCGCTTCAGCAATGAGGATGGGCGCACCGAGCGAAAGAACTCTTTCTCAACATCGGCCACACTGCTTCCCTGGGCTGTCGCCATTTTCCGCAGAAATCCACCAACACCTTCGCTGAGTGTTGGTCCGGCAAGAATCGAATTCACAGTGACGTTGGTTCCCGCAGTTGTCTCAGCCAATCCTCGGGACAACGAGATCTGGGCTGTCTTCGTGACGCCATAGTGGATCATCTCGATGGGTATATTCAGAGCGGACTCACTGGAGATGAAAACAATTCGGCCCCAGTTCCTCTTCAGCATTCCCGGAAGATAAAATCGGCTTAGCCGCACGCCGCTCATGACGTTGACTTCAAAGAATTGGAGCCATTCGCCATCCGTAATCTCGCTGAACGGCTTCGGCTCAAAGATACCGAGGTTGTTTACGAGTATGTCGACTTCAGGCACGGCGCTTGTGAGCTTCTCCACGCCCTCCCGAGTTCCCAGATCGGCCGCTACTCCCGTGACACGCACATCCTTCTGAGTTTGTCGAATCCGCTCAATGCCTTCATCCACGCGCCTCTGAGAGCGGCCATTCACCAGTACCGCGGCCCCTTCCTGGGCGAGGAGCGACGCTATTCCGAAGCCAATTCCGGCACTTGAGCCGGTTACAAGAGCGGTTTTATTGCTCAATTGCAGGTCCATTATCCTTCCTCTTTCGAATTCCTTTGTGTTATCGGATCGTCCCGATCCAATGAAGCCCGCACGATCTGTAATCAGACTTAGGATTAAATGTTTCGAAAGGCCTTAATTATCGGCGAGACGTCCCAATAGACCCGATAGTGCGTGATCTTGCCGCCTTCGATCCGGATGTTCTCCGCTACGTAGACGTCGTATTCGTTGTTGTTGGCCAAGATCTGGCCGTGTTCGTGCACAATGCCGACTGCTTCGGGACCATCGACCATTAGCCGCAGCAGCTTGAACGACAGCAAGCGCGCATGCGCCGCCCAAACCTCAATGCTCTTCATGGCTGCTGCCACACCCTTGTAGGTTCCCAGCCATGGCGCCAGGTCGCTGACGCCTGGCGTCGATGGAATGTTTTCCCACAGAACGTTCTCGTCCAACAAAGCCTGGGCGTCTCCCAACCTGTTCTCTTCCAAGCTTGAGAACCAGGCTTCGGCGACCTGCCGTGGTGACAGCGGCGCGTGCACTTCTACTGCCTTTGCGACACTCAGATCCGTCATTTCGGGCCTCCTCTTATGCGGCTTTCGCCGCCCAAATCAACTTCTTGTTCACGAACTCCTGAATGCCGAGACTGGAAAGCTCCTTGCCATATCCCGACCGTTTGATTCCGCCAAATGGCAGATCTGGCGCGCTGACAAAGGGATAGTTGACAAAAACCATACCGGTCTCGATGCGGCTGGCGATCTGCTTGCCGTGCTCGATGTCGGACGTGTAGACCGAGCCGCCCAGGCCAAAGGGGGAGTTATTGGCTATGGCCACGGCTTCCTCCTCGTCTCTTGCTGCAAAGAACAGAGCGACCGGCCCAAAGAACTCCTGCCGGAAGGCGGGATTATCGGGCGCGACGTCGGTCAGGATCGTCGGCTGCATAAACGCGCCGCGATGACCGATGCGATCGCCTCCCGCGAATAACCGCACGCCGTGAGCAACGGCTTCGCGGACCTGTTTTTGTAATAGGTTCAGCGCGGTCTCCGAAGCCAATGGAGCCAAGGTAGTGCTCTCATCCAACGGATCGCCGGGCTTCAGTTGCGATAACGCGTCACGAAACGCCACAAGAAACTGTTCCGCACGCGGCCCCACCACGATAAAGCGTTTCGCGCCGATGCAGGTTTGCCCGACATTGCCGATGCGACCCAGAACGGCCATCTTGACGGCGAACTCAAGATCGCAATCCTCCAGTACGATGAACGCGTCGCTTCCGCCCAGCTCCATCGTCGATCTCTTCAGGTTCTTGCCGGCGCGAGAGGCAAGCGACTCGCCCGCCTCCTCCGATCCGGTAAGCGCGATGCCCTTGGTCCGTGGATCGTCGATCAACGCCCCGACCTGATCGCTTGAAACAAAAAGATTCGTATAGGCGCCGGAAGGTGCTCCGGCATCGGTGAAAAGCTGCTGGAAGGCGAGAGCACATTGCGGCACGCCTGAGGAATGCTTTACCAGAAGGACGTTGCCGGCCATCAGGTTGGGAGCGGCGAATCGCGTAAGTTGGTAGTAGGGAAAATTCCACGGCTGAACACCGATCAACACCCCAAGCGGAGAAAATTCAAGGTGCGCGTCACCCATCGCTGTATTGATGACCTGCGGCACAAGAAACGCCTCTGCATGGTCGGCAAAGTATTGGACAATTGCGGCGCTCAGCGCCACTTCGTCGCGGCCTTCCGAGATCCTCTTCCCCATTTCAATGGCCGCAAGACGAGCCAGAGTTTCTTTTCGCTCCAACATCAGAGACGCGGCCCGGCCCACGACCTTGGCGCGGTCCCGGAAACTTGCTTTGGACCATACTTGTTGAAAGGTGCTGTCAGCCATTGCCAACGCGCTTTCCACCTGCGAATCGGTGAGCTGGTCGAATGTTTGCAGCAGCTCACCGTTAAACGGATTAATGCTTTGATATGCCATGATGTTCTCCTTTTAATTGCTGAACTTGAGCCGTTATGGACGGCCCGCTAGATATTCGGCGAGCGAAGGCGCCTTCGGAGACCAACCGAGCCGGCGAGCATTGACCGCGCTCACGCGGCTGTTGGATGTCACGCCATATCGCCCTGCCTCGCCGGCTTGCCGAACGACATCTTCCACGCTGAGACTCACGGTCTTGCCGTCGAAGCCGAGTGCGCGGCTGACCATCTCGGCAATTTCCTTGAAAGACGCATCGCCGTTCTCAGCGAAGTAGAATGAACCACCCGGAGCCTTTTCCAGGGCGAGCAAGTACAGCTCGACGAGGTCATCGATGTGGACATTCGAGTAACGATTGAGACCCTTGCCAAAGTAAACGCCCGCGCCGAGTTGCTTGGAAAGGGCAATGATTTTCGGGAGCTGATCGCTATGCGGCTGCAGCCCGCGACCGGCGCCGTAGATCATCGTCGGACAGATGACCACGGAGCGAATCCCTTTACTGATGGCAGCTTCGCGAGCAAAACGGATCATCTCCACGCGCGGCCGCCGAAACGGGACAGGCTCAAAGTAGCTGTCCTCCGTGACGACGACGGAGCTTGCGTACTCGCCGCCTGCGGAGTCTGCGACGATGCCCGAGCCTGTTGTGTAAATCAGGGGCTTTCCGGTCCGCTCAAGCGCTCCAACCAGGGTGAGCACAGAATCCGCATCATCGGCGCTTGCAGCGTGAATGACCGCATCCGCTGCTTGTGCGGCATCGGAAAGGATGCGCCAATCCTCCAAGGTCCCCACGAGCGGGTCAATTCCGCGCTCTTTCAACAGGGGAGCCTTCTCCTTAGACCGGACTAGGCCCAGCACTGCATGGCCCGCTCTGACGAGCCCCTCTGCGACCGAACCGCCAATGTAGCCAGTCGCTCCTGTAACAAAAACCTTCATATTCCTACCTCCTTGTCCGAGGGTTCGGACTCCGCCTTGGTAACCTTCCTAATTGCCACTTGACTTACGCTTTATAGATTATCGATAATCGATGAAGGTTGCAAGAAAAAAATGAAAAATTCTTCCCCCTTGGTTCGCGAGAGCACCTCCACACGACTGAAGACGCTGATTCTTCAGAGGATCATCGATGGCCAGTACCCTCCCGGACATCGGCTCAAAGAGCTGGAAATCGCGCGGGAATTTAATACCAGCCAAGCGCCCGTCCGAGAAGCCTTCCGGGAACTTGAGGCCACCGGCGTCATCGAGACTGAGCCTCACCGTGGAAGTCGCGTCCGCACCGTCTCCGAGAGAGAGCTAGGCGAGGCCTACCAGGTGCGCGCAGTCCTGGAACAACTCGCCGGAGAGCTGGCGGCAGGACGGTTCATCGGAAAGGAGGCTCTCCTGCAACGACAGGCGGACAACGTCAGGAGAGCATACGAGAAGGGAAACATGGAGGAATACGCACGTCACGACTTGGCGTTTCATCGCATGATTGTCGCGGCGGCCGGCAACCAAGTGCTCTTGAAAAACTGGGACGCGCTTCACTTCGACATTCGCACGCGACTTCTCCTGGGCCGCCCCGCACCAAGCCTGCAATCCACCTTGGATCTTCACGATGAAATTGTGAAGGCGCTCATTGACGGTAAAGGCAAACTTGCGGGGCGACTCCTGCGGAAGCACTCTGAAGCATTTTGCTCAGGTGGGGGCGAGGGAGAACAAGGCATTCCTGATGCATAGCTCGCGGTTGTTGCCCTTCGGAAGTTTGCCCTAAACGTTAGCAATCTAGCTAGGAGCCTTGCCATGCAGCGCGACCCTTTGGCGACGGGCATGATCCATTGCACGGTCGCAGCGATGTATTGACTATTCCCGCGGCACAGAGCCATGGATGTGTCTGGACTGGAACATGGCACTTCAGACAAAGTTCCTCTGGCTCGGAAGGGCCGAAGTCTTGGGGGATCTGATCAATGGCTGGCGCGTGTGCTGGCTCAGGGGCTGGGACAAATGCCGAGTCTTCTTTGTCGTCATGGTAGTGAAAGAATCCGCCGCCCGGCCGTGTTCACACCGGACTTGAACGGCGTTAACGCACATTGTCGGTAGCTGTTTCTTGCCGCGTCCCGAAGACTCATGTGCCCGAACCCGACCTCCAGCTTGTGTCGTTTGGCGCACATCCACGGATAGGGCGTTTATCCGACCAACTGACAGGCACCCTTATAGAGTGATACGCTTGGCGATCGATAGAGCGAACGAAATCGCCTTCCGTGCGTACTAACAGGAAGCCGGATGGATCGATCCTGGCGTGAAGCGCAACCGACCAAAGGAGCGCACAATGACTGCTCTGCCCTTCAACATGTCGCCCAAAACGTATGCCAGAATCGGCGGCGTGCTTTACCTCATCATCATTGCGTTGGGTTTGTTCGGCGAGGCATTCATACGCGACAGGCTTATTGTATCGGGCAATGCCACAGCCACGGCCGCCCACATCTCGTCGATGGAGTCGCTGTGGCGTTTCGGCATCGCAGCCGAACTCTTTCTGCTGTTGTGTGCCGTGACTACGACCTGGATCTTCTTTGTATTATTGCGGCCGATCGACGGAGATCTTGCCTTGCTGGCGGTATTCTTCAACCTGGTATCAATGGCGCTGGAAGCAGTGATCCAACTGAATTCCATTGCCGTACTGTTTCCGCTGGACAATGTATCGTACCTGAGAACATTCAGTCCGGAGCAACGCTCTGTCCTGACGTACCTGTCGGCCAGAGTGTATAGCTATGGCTTCGGCTTCAGCCTAGTATTCTTCGCCCTTTACTGCGTCATTACGGGCTACCTGATTTTCCGATCTGGCTTTCTTCCGAAAGCGGTCGGCGTATTGCTGCAGACCGCCGGCTTGTGCTACCTGACAAATAGCTTCGCGTTACTTCTGGCACCCGGCTTCAAGAGCTGGATGTCCGTCGCTATCCTTGGACCGGCCTTCGTCGGCGAGCTGTCTCTCGCTTTATGGTTGAGCCTGAAGGGGGTTGATGTTGCGAGGTGGCAAGAGAGAGCCAGCCCTTTGACGAACCTTTTGAGACCGCAAGCTCCTTAACGTGGCGATTCGCCTGCTGAACTGCGACCGCTAGAGCAGCGGAGGACCAGCGGAGTACGACTGCCCGCCCCACGGACTGCGTTTGGGTAGGTGCGCAAGTTAAGAACCCGGGGAAAAACGACTGCACTGGAGCACCCTGTACCGAAATCTTTCAGGTCTTCTTGTACAGCTCCTGAAGGGATCCTGTCGAGCCGGTTAGCAGCAGTCCCTCCGCTGGTCCTCCGCTGCTCCAGCGTGGGCTCGACACTGCGCCTTATTTGTCCGGTCCAATTAACACGTGATTTGTCCGCTTGACGCGGATGGGACGCTGAGGGTGTGAACCCTGAACAGACGGTCTCGTCCGCAGAAGTGGAGCGGATGATGAAAGTGCAAGAAGTAATTTTGAAAGCCATGGCCGGGAGCCTGAAGTGGTGGGAAGCGGCGGAAATCATCGGGGTAACCGATCGGACCATGAGGCGGTGGCGAGAGCGCTACGAAGAAGGTGGTTATGACGGCTTATACGACCGTCGCAAGCGACGGCCCAGCCCCAAGCGGGTCCCGCTGCAGACCGCCGAGAAGGTGCTGCAGCTGTACCGGGAGAAGTACTTCGATTTTAACGTCCGGCATTTTCACGAAAAGCTAACCGAAGAGCATGGGTTGAAGATCAGTTACACATGGGTGAAGATGGCGCTGCAAGCAGCGGGACTGGTGAACCAGCAGCGGCGGCGTGGAACCCACCGGCGGCGTCGGCCGCGGCGACCGCTGCCTGGGATGCTGCTGCACATCGATGCCAGCAAGCATGCCTGGTTTGGAGATGGGCGGTACTACGATCTGATTACCTTGCTGGACGATGCCACCAGCGAGATCTACTACGCGCAACTGGTGGAGGAGGAAGGCACGCGCACGCTGATGCCGGCGGTGCAGGAAGTGATCCAGCAGCAGGGCCTGTTCTGCGCTTTGTACAGCGATCGTGCCAGTCATTTTTTCGTGACGCCGAAAGCGGGCGGCAAGGTGGATGAGAACCAGGTGACGCAGTTGGGACGAGCGTTGCAGGAGTTGGGGATTAAAATGATCCCAGCGTATTCGCCGCAAGCCCGCGGGCGTATGGAACGGAGTTACCGCACCTGGCAAGGGCGGCTGCCGCAGGAGTTGCGCCTGCGTCAGATCACCACGGTGGCGGAGGCCAACCGGTTTCTGCGCCAGCAGTACCGAGAGGAATTCAACCGGCGCTTTGCGGTGGCGGCCGAGAAAAAGGGGAGTGCGTTTGTACGCACGCGCCGGAAGGATCTGGGATGGGTGTTCTCGATCCAACACGAGCGGCGGGTGAATCCGGACAACACCATCGCGCTGGACAACCGCATCCTACAAATCGAAAAGAGCCGCTGGCGGAACACACTGGCGGGCTGCAACGTCCGCGTGTACGAGCTCATGGATGGAACGGTAGCGGTGTGGTTTGGCCCTCACGAAGTGGCGCGCTGGGCGCCTGGCAGCTTGCCCGCGCCGCAACCCAAGGTGCGCAGCGGAGCACGGCCGCTTGGGCACCATAGGCAGGCTGCGTGATGAGAATAGCCTGCGGTAAGGAATCGGAACGCCCCCTTTCCCGTTTCCCCCTCCGGGGGAAAGCCGGGGCGGGCGGGTTCCCCCCACGCCGCCCCCTTGTGCATCCCCCGCTGGCCTCCAGCGCAGATGCACTTTACGTCACAAACCGGACATTTCACTTGCTAATAAAACCGGACAACTTGACGTGCTACCAACATCGACTTTTTCCGGAGAGGCCGGCGTGGGCCAACCCGTGAGGGTGGACCGCAAACGCCGGAATCTCACTCCATAGGCAGATCGATTCGGGCGAATTTGACGCAGGTCGGGCTATCCACTTTCAGGACCGTGTAGGTCGGCGCGAGCTTCCCGCTGGTGGCGTCAACCTCGAAGGCAATCACGGTATCGGTCACTTCGTTCGCAACCACAAGGAATTTGCCGGTGGGGTCGATCCCAAAGCCGCGCGGAGCCATGCCGCGAGTGGGTTCCTGCTGGACTTTGGTCAATGTGCCTTTCGCGGAGTCGATGGCGAAGACGGTGATGATGTCGGAGCCGCGATGGCCGGCGTAAAGAAACTTGCCGTTCGGATGCAACGCCATTTCCGAACCGCCACCGACCAGCCCCAGCACGTCTGCTCTCGCGCTGACCGTCTGGATGTGCTTCAGGGCTCCCGGAATCGGGTCCCACGAGTAAGCCATAACCTCGCCGCTAAATTCCGTAACGGCGTAGCCGAACTTACCATCGGGCCCAAAGAGGAAATGGCGCGGCCCGCAACCGGACGGCAGGCTCACAGACCGCGGGTCATTGGGGGCTAGTGAACCCCGCGTCATATCGAACCGGTCGATGAGCAACTGGTCCGTGCCCAGATCGGTCGAAATGGCGAACCGGCTGTCGGGCGAAAGGCCCACCCAATGTGCCCGAGGCCCTCCCATCAGCGCGCTTGTGCCGGTGTGCTGCATAAACCCGGTTTGCTCCCCGATGGAACCGTCGTCTTTGATCCGCCAGACGACTATGTTGCCGGTCGTGAAGTTGGCAACCATGATGTACTTACCGGACTTGTCGGCCGAGAGATAACAACTGCTGCCTCCATTGGCGGGCACGGTGTTCAACAGCCCCAGTTTGCCGGTGGCGCGGTTGATGGCGAAGGCGCGAATGGAGGAAGCCTTGTCCCGCAGATTGCCCAAGGCGAGCGGATCTTCGATTACTGCATACAGATAGCGCTGATTCGGATGAATGGCCACGTACGAGGGATTAACAGTCTCTGCCGCCAGTTCGGGGGGACTGAACTCGCCCGCATCCGGCCGGAACCTGCTGACATAGATCCCCTTGCTCTGGCTTTTCATCAGGTGGTTGAAACTGGGCAACTTGAATTCGGTGTAAGTGCCGAAATAAACGAAGTACTCTTCCACTGGCGTCTCTGCCCCCCAGCATGCGCCGGCCAAAGCAAACGCCATGGCTCCGCCCACGATAGTGAATTGCCACAAGTCTTTCATGATTGGCTTCAATAGCCATTTCGATTGTATATCGAAGCCTCGCGAGTGAGAGTGCCCGCCAACAACTAACGGGCGCCATACGACTACTCGCGGGGCGAATACATCGCGTACGGCCCCGCCATCTTCCGGATGAGCCGACGACAGTCATGCGGATCAGGTTCAAGACCACGATCTGAACGTGCCCCGACTGCTTTCCGCAGAGCTGGGTGACGAAGCGCCTGACGCTCTGGTGGCCGGCGGCGAAGCCGTAGGCGTCCACCAGATCCTGCCAGATCGCCATGGCGTTCCGGCCACCCGAGCGCGCGCGTTCAATCGCGTCCCGGTAGGGCCCAGAGGCGGTGGCCGATGGACTGCGACTAGGCGGTGGCTCAGCGGGTGCGGTGCGGGCGGCCAACTCCACGCCAAAGTAGGTGATCACCTCGATGGCCGGTTTTGTGGTGTTCACCGAGTTATCATGGACAAGGTTTCTTTCCGAGATCGTTTAACAGGTAAGCAGAGAATCCTTCCGATTCAAGAATCCTGTTGACAAGAGAAAGGAGAGCGTTTAAAGATGTGAGCGCCTGCATATATTTAAGCGCTTGCAGAAACGCAAGCGTTTGCATATCGCGGCGGGGCAAATTTGTCTAGTCCAGGGCTTTATCAGCGTCTTTCGTCGGAGGTTGATCCATGCATAGTCTTCCAGATCAGTTACCAGCAGACAAGAGAACACAAACGACCGACTCGCTCTCTCGGCGAGGCATGCTGAAAGGTGTTGGCGTCATGACCGCAGCTGTGGCCGCAAGACCTGTCTGGGGGCGCGTTCTCGGCGCCAACGATCGCATTAATGTCGCAGTCATTGGCTTGGGTGCACGTGGTACAGACCACATGGACCTCTTGAGACAGCACCAGGAAAATAAGGCCGATATTGAAGTCGTGGCCCTCTGCGATGTGTACCAGAAGCGCCTCAGGATGGCTTCCGCCAAGTTCCCTGGCGCAAAGACATACACCCATCATGAGGATTTGCTGCAGCGCCCCGACATCGATGCGGTGTTCCTTGCAACGCCCGATCATTGGCACGCTCCCATCACCCTCGCGGCGTTGGATATTAACCAGATCATAAGTAAGCGGACATAGAGTATAATGAGGCATGAAGCGACGGGATGCTCGTGCCCTTGACCACAAGACGCTGGAAGAGATTCGGATTCGCGCCGTGGAAAGAGTC
>Ga0326728_10025793_pt1 | contig 10475 bp, 10 predicted proteins | sample MB3enrmetagenome_FD_207602 | JGI IMG/M metagenome (GOLD analysis project Ga0326728, IMG submission 207602) | Lab enriched peat soil microbial communities from McLean, Ithaca, NY, United States - MB31MN | ecosystem: Environmental > Terrestrial > Soil > Wetlands > Peat | place: USA: New York... | reverse complement strand
AGCTGCCGCCCAGCGTGCAGTTCGTGCCATTGACCGTTATGACATCGCTGCTCAGCGCCCCCACCGGCACCGTGCCGCTGCTCAATCCCGCGCCCGAGCCCGAAAACTGCGTCGCCGTCACGGTGCCATTGACTTGAAGGGCCGTCGAAGGGTTCGTAGTCCCGATCCCGACGTTGCCGGTGTTTAAAATCGTCAAAGCCGCTGTGGCAAACGTAGAATCGAGACCGATATTGATGCTCGTCGAATTATTGGCCGATCCCATAAACCAGTTTGCATAACTGGGGCGTGAAAATTGAATGTTCGGCCATGCACCTGATGAGGTAAGCAACATATTGGCCGTGTGAGTCCCTGGCCCATCAGAACGAATATCTCCGTTAACTTCTAAAGTACTAGCTGGCGACGTCGTCCCGATCCCGACGTTGCCGCCTGTTACATAAACGCTTGGAGCGCCACTTCCCGTGCCGCTCCAGATGCCGATGCCTCCCGCACTACCATTGCCGTAACCGCCGACGGCACCATAATAAGCGCCATAGGCTACCGATTTGAATCCGATCGTATTACCGCTGCCGGAAACCGTCGTGTTCTCGGTGCCGGTATCGAGCATGAGTTGTTCGTAAATGTTCCCATTAGTTCCGTTCGTATAAATATGTAATTTATCGCTAGGCGACGCAGTCCCGATCCCGACGTTGCCGCTGACGATCATACCGTTGCTGGGTGCGGCGGTGTCGACATAGCCAATCGCCGCTGCGCCGTTGACTTCCAGTAAATTCGACGACGACATAGTCGTCGTGCCAATGCCAACAATTCCAAGCTGGTTAATCACCATGGCAGTGTTTGTGATGCCTGATGAATATAGATCGCTTGTACCAAACATCAGTACGCTTCCAGAGCTACCGCGAAGCATGCCTATCTTTGCAACTGGGTTGCCACTGAGATTATTAAATGTAATCGACCTGTAGTTATTCCCGGTGTCGTCCGTTGAGAGAAGTTGAAGCGAGCCAGAACCGGTGCCAGTGAAGGTGCTCACAGACGGCGCGGCAACCACTAGTGGTGAGGTCGGTGCCGTCGTCCCAATCCCGACGTTGCCGCTGCCGACGACCAGAGCCGCCGGATTGGTGATCGTTACGTTGCTCCCCGCCGCCGGAGCTCCGGCGATATACATCGTCGCCGCGCTCGTGTAGGTCGTAGCACTTGATGCGGCCAGCGTCGGCTGGCCGATCACATCGACATAGTTGCTTGCCACCGTACCGGAGCTTGAATTGTCCTTATAGGTCGCCGCGTCCTGCCGGATGCCGATACCGTTTGTCGTCCAGGCAGGCGATGTCGCCCCGCCCGCGATATGAAATTGAGCGCTAGCGGTCGTTGTGCCGAGGCCGACAAATCCCGCCGCGCTGTTCCAGATGAAGCTGTTCGCATTGCCCAACACGCCGTTGTTGTTATACAGCATCTCCATGTTGGCGCCGCCCGTGATCGTCGAGGTGCCGACCGTCAGATCGGCCCCTGTTACCGTGCAGCTGCCGCCAAGCGTACAGTTCGTCCCGTTGACCGTTATGACATCGCTCGTCAGCGCCGCCACCGGCACCGTTCCGCTGCTCAATCCCGCGCCCGAACCCGAAAACTGCGTCGCCGTCACCGTGCCGACAACCTGCAAGGCAGTAGTGGGCGACGTAGTCCCAATGCCGACGTTTTGATTGCCATCTATGTATAGGCCGGTTTTATACCCGACAGCAGCTTTATAAGTTTGGAGCGCGAGGCCGTATGTTGACTGTCCCCGTAATACAGTATCGCCATTATAGACCAGCTCCAAAGGCCAGTAGCTGCCCGTATAGACGTTGTTGTAATACAACCCGATCGAGTAGGGCGAATTAAAGCCCCCCAACAACGAGAGATAACTACCGGACCACGTATAAGCCCTGAGCTCATTTGTCGAGGCGCTAACGCCGTTGACCTCTAGCTGCACACCAGAGTTAACGGAAGCTGTGCCAATTCCAACAGTGCCGGACACGATAAGCCCATTGGATGGGGCCGCGGTTACCCCCGCATAAGAACCTATCGCCACACCTCCATTGATATCCAGCTTTGACTGTGGTTCACCAGCTAACCCTATGCCGACATTTCCCCCATAATACTGCAATTGCAGGTTTCGAACGGTGCCGCTTCCCGCCGCACTCGCCCCGACTATTGCATCACCATTAGCCTGTTTCTTTAAGTCCAAACACTCCCAATTAGAACCTAACGTGACATCGTTTGAGCAAATATCCTCCCAGGTATTTTGCGCCGTCGAGCCTTTGGGCAGGATATCGAAGGCAATGCCCGTATTGTCCGTCGGCTGCAGGAAGGGCACGGCGGTCGAGTACCAGCCGCCGTTCCCCAGCGTAAAATAGCGCGACGTGCTGCCGCTGGGGGCATTGTGGACGACGATTTGATCGTCCGTTCCAACCCCGCTGCCGCTCCCGATATTGAGTTGGCCATTATTGTCATACAGGTCGATGGGCGGTGTGGCTATGTTCGAGATGCCCGATTCACTGGTCAGCAGCGCCGCCGACCAGCCAGTGCCCCAGCCGCTTTGGTAGCTGCCCCAGCTCGTGATGACATCGGAAACTTCAACGGTGTCGAAGGACCAGTTTGTCGACGTCGTGCCGAGCAGAATGACATTGTGCGTGCCGTCATCGGCGAGACGGACGGTATTGAACGGCGCGCGGCCGGAAATCGTGGCCGATGTGTCGTTGGAAGTCGAGCCGAATTGCCCGCCGACGACGACTTCCCAGGCTCCGATGCTGGAATAGTCGTAGCCGCGTATGACGATATGCGCCAGGGTACCGGCATGATAAACGGCCGTCGGCAGCATGATCTTCAGCGTGCCGGTTTGGCCCCAGTTGCCGATGTAGTAGCTCAGGACATTATAGTAGTGGTTGTCCGCGCTGCTACGCGTAACGGCAGCGCCGTTAATGTCGAGCGTTGCATCGGTCGCAGCCGTCCCGATTCCGACATTGCCGCCGAAATAGGCCGTGCCCGCGGCGACATCGAGCGCAAGCGGATTGGTGATCGTGACATTGCTCCCCGCCGCTGGAGGCCCCGCGATATACATGGTCGTCGCGTTGGTGTAGGTCGTGGCACTTGAGGCTGCCAAGGTGGGCTGGCCGAGCACATCGACATAGTTGCTGGCGACTGTGCCACTGCTGCTGTTATCCGTATAGGTCGCAGCATCTTGCCTGATCCCGATGCCGTTGGTCGTCCAGGCGGGCGATGCCGCCCCGCCCGCGATATGGAATTGCGCCGAGGCCGTCGTTGTGCCCAAACCGACAAAGCCCGACGTGCTGTTCCAGATAAAGCTGTTCGCGCCGCCGAACGCCCCGCTGTTGTTGAACTGGATCTGCTGATTGCTGCCACCCGGCGTGCCGCTGATGCTGCCTATGGATGTGTTACAATTAATATAGACGCCGTCCGTCGTGCAGAGATCGCCCGAGGTCAGGGTTCCCTGATAAGCGACATTGCCCCACTGATAACTCGTGGCAAGACAGGCTGGGGCGTAGCCCAGAAGAGCTGTAAGCAAAAGCGCCGCCAGGACGCGGCTTCTCAAGGCTCACCTGCGCTGCCAAAAGGCGCTGGCCGAGGCGTGATGAAGAAAGAGCTTTGGATTAACAGCTCGCGTGGGTCCGCGCAGACCGACATAATACGTTCAAGCACAAGAATGAAAACTATGTAAGTATATACGTTCTTTATTAAAAACCATTAAAAATTAGATAATATTTGAGGAATCCGGCAGGGGCCACAACCGTTTCGCCAGCGCCTAAACGCGCAGATGAACGGCGTAATGGCGCCGAAGCTGGTGAGATGAATGTCACCACCGATCAGATTGTTTTGATGGATGCGGCAACTCCGCAACGTTTTGGATGTGCGAGACATAGCTCTTTGCATCCGCAACGGCTTTTTCCGCGCGTACCTTCCTTATTTCGGGGCTTCCACGCGGATCATCCGCAACCCTCTTGAGAGAATAGGCGGCAGGCAGGAACGCCGATAGCACGGGATCGTTCAAACCGCGCTCATATAATGCGTCCGCTAAATCGTCCCAAAGCCCTTGATGCCAGTCTGGCACTTTATTGGTGTCCTCGAATATTAACGCCCGCGCGGCGCAACATCCCGCCAGATAAGCGTTCCATCCCGCCGCTTCATAAAGCTCCACTTCGAGCATGAGATCGGCTTCAACCAGCAACCTTCTGGCTTTATCGAAGAGATCTCGGGTTACAGGCTTCATAAGGGCACGCCCTCTGTGCGAATGGCGAACATCAGGGCGGTGTCCTTGTCATAATCTTCCGCGCGGTACGGCATCACGTCGAAGAATATGTTATCTTGTGCCAGATAGCGGAGCCTCAAAGCGGCGAGCCGGTCGATCTCATTCCACCTGTCCGGCATAGTCTTCAGAAAGACGGCAACATCGTAATCGCTGTCGGCTGTGTTATCGCCGCGGGCGCGCGAGCCGAACAAAACGACACGATCAAGATTATCCCCGTAGAGCGCGGCGACACGGTTCTTGAACTGAGCAAGCGCTGTTTCTTGTGCGGAGGCGGACATGCGAGCCAGTTAAACAATAAAGTCGAAAGATTAATACTCAATATGTGGGAATGCGCCTGAGCGCAGCGGCACGCCGGGGTTGTGCTCGATCAATGCGTGGTTTTGTCGAGTCCGAGATGCTGCTCGATGCGATCGAGTCGCGTGGTGTGGTGATCGATGGCCATAGCGATTTCGTGGATGTGGTCGGCCATGCGTTTGATGTCGCCGCGCATGCCCGTTTGCCCCTGAGCGAGGACGCCGATCTGGGCTTGAGCCTTTTCGTCGCGCGCGGCGATTTCGGCAAATTGCGCGGCCATCTCGGCGCGCATCTCCTGCAATTTGCGAAGAATCACATTTTCCGGTTCGGTCGTCATTGCTTATTTATACAGTATACGGATTATTTATGTCGAGACGTTTTTAGCGGCTCCTCAAGGCGTATCCTGGTCAGCGCATCTCGGCGGGCGACGCATGCTGACTGCGTGGCTTTCGATGGAGTTCGAACGCTTGGTTGCGGCGCGGTTTTTGTTTCCGCCCACCTCTATGTTCGGTGCCATGTCGAAGGGCCGCCCGCGCTCCAGCGCTCCGTAGATTTCTTCCATCGCTCTCTGACCATTGGCAACCGCGACGAGCTCGAAATTACCGCGACTACGGACGGCGCTCGCGATCGTTTGACGCGTTTCGTAATTGTCATCGGCAACAAGAATCTTCATGGAACAGCCGTTTCGCGCAAGGGCCTGATTGACAACCGGCTCTGCCATGTTACCAGCCGCCTACCAGGCGGCTCTTGAACCGTGCCGCGCCCTTGTGGCCGGCAAGAGCGTGACCTTCCTCGGTAGCCGCTTCCCGGTAGTACTCCATGACGAAAACCCGAATCGCGGCTGTCAATGACAATTCGTCCGCCTTGCGCTTCGCAACCCAGCTGCAAAGAACGTTGATGCTCACACCCTCCCGCTCGGAAATTTCAAGCAGCCCATCCAGCATTTGGGGTTCCAGCCGGATGCTGGTGCGGGCTCCCATCACCTTAATGTACCGGGTGATCAGCGATGTGTACCGGAGACGAACCTCTAGCGTTCCCTCGTTTTCGAAAGCGGAAGGCTTGGAAAGCGTCATGAAGCCGGCCCTACCCATAGCTCGCGGCAAGACAGGTAGGGGTGTAGCCCAGAAGAGCGATCGCAAAAGCGCCGGAGGACGCGGCTCCTCACGGCTCTCCCGCGCAGCCCACAACCTCTGGCCAAAGGCTGATGACGAAAGAGCTTTGGATGAATAGCTCGCGTGGGTCCGCGCAGACCGACATAATACGTTCAAGCACAAGAATGAAAACTATGTAAGTATAGATGTTCTTTGTTAAAAACCGTTAAAAATTTGATAATATTTCGCGAAGTCTCAAGGTATGGCCCGCCGCGGTCAGTTTTCGCCCCCCGCGCCGTCTTCCTCCCCCTTCATTAGCCAGCGGGGGGTGGTTTTTAGCGCCAGCGCCAGCTTGGTCAAATTGCGCGGTCTCCAGATTTTTCCGGTCATGAGCTTGTGAATGGCAGGCTGCGAGACGCCGATTTGAGCCGCGAGTTCCAGTTGATTCAGCCCATGCTCTTTCATCTTCTGCACGACGCGCAGCGAAAGCTCCTTCGGCGCGAACCGGCTTGTGGAGGCGTCCATGGCGCCGGTGGGCGCACCGCCCAATTCATCCAGCAATCCCGCCCGTTCCGGCCGGGGCGGCTGCTTCGCCGCCCGGCTGCCATCCGCCGCGCCGGCCACCCACTCGATCTCGTAACGCATGTCCCTGATTTGCTTGCGGATGTCGGAAAGGCTGTTGCGTATGCTGATGTTTTCCTGAGACAGAACGCCGATTTGGTCCCGTAATGCGGCTATCTGCGCAGCATTGTCCGCGCGCGAGTTCCGCAACTGGCAGGGATTAGGGTTGTTTTTAGACCGTTCGGGCATTTTGAAACTATACAGTGCACGGACACTAATTTGTCACGCGGGATTGGTTAGTAGATAATTATAAAAAACGCAATCCGCCGACCCTGCCCGTTTCGATATGCGCCGCCGGAAATTTCCCTTCCGGCCCAAAATATTCCTTCAACTCGTCGATCATGCCGACACCCAACGTGATCGCGCCCTTCGGCAATAGCACGCGGATTTCATCGCCGATTTGCTCCGGTGACAGCCATTGCAGCTTCGCGAAACCGCCCAAGCTCGATGTCACAGAACCTAGCCCTTTAACTTGAAGGCGAACTGAACGCTGACGCGCTGGGTCGTCGCGGCGTTGGCGGTGCAAAGCGGGGCACTGGCTGCCGTGGCCGCCGAAATCGGGAAAGCCGTACCGGCCGCGCCATAAGCGGCGGCGCCCAAAGCGGCGGCGCTAGCGCTGGCGAACCACAGGCCGGAATCGCGGCCGGCGCCGGTCGTTGCGACCAGCAGGGAGATACAGGCCGAGGACGGCACGAGATTATATTCGATGCCGAACATATCGCCGGCATTGGTAATTTTTTGCGGGGTGACCATCACCGTGCCGTTCCAAGGGTTGACCGTAGCAGCGCCGTTGATCATATCCGACGGGAAAACCTTCGCCGAGATGAAGGCCGCGGTCTCGTCGGTGCCCGCCGCGTCGCCGATGGCGGGCGAGGTGGCATAGAGGCTGCGCACGGCCTGGGTGATCGCCAGCAATTGCTGGGTGGCCTTGGCGACTTTCTGATTTTGATAGACGAAGGATGCGGCGACCCAGATCGCGCCAAGAATCAGCCCGATGACGCCGAGCACCAAGGCGATTTCGGTGAGTGTAAATCCCTTGACAGCCGTGCAATCCCGCCTGGACATCATAACAAAAGTCATTTGCAGAATCCTCGCAGCGTCAATGTATTAAATATATAGAAATATTTATTAATGAATAACTAGCGCCCCATCTCAAAGCAAGCTCATGATGCTTGTAAGCGATCCCTTGAAAATGCAGCTTTTGCTTATATCAGTTGAGTCTGTGATAGGTTAAATCACATTTGTTTTAAATATCTTTATAATGCAATGCCTTTAACCGGTATTTAATGCTGTTATGCTATGGTTTTGCATACATTTCGGAACTAAACTTTACGAAAGATATCGCGCATTGCGCCGCGTCTTAGATAGTCAAAAGAAGAAAAATTACTTAACTGGATTTATAGATGTCCATAACCGATATTTTGAAAGCTATAGAAGACGCGATCGAAGCTAAAAATCTGGGCCGCATGTATGATATCGGCTCGGATCTTCTTTCTCGCGCCAACAAAAACGCCGAATGGCTACAAGCGGTCCTTGTCATTTCGGATTATCTGCAAAAACATCCTGGGCATCTTTGGAACGCCTTATCGTTGTCGAAACAAGCGGCGTTGGCGGCGCCCGAACGTTCGGCCGTCCAGCAAAGCGCCATCCATGCCTTGCTGAACAACATTCATGCCATGCCCACGCCCGAGGACCGGGCCGAAGCGGCGAGGACCGTCGTTGTCATAGCGCCAAGCACCAGCATCGTTTTCATAATCTGCCTGGATACGATGCTGGACCATGTGCCGCAGATCGAGGAGCCGGAAGAAAGAAGGCGTTATTCGAAAATCGCCTTTTCCTACGCGCCGCCCAAATCGGATATATGGATGAAGGCCGAAACTCTGATGCGCCGTGAGGATGAGGATTACGCGGCGCGACATGCTTCTTCGTGCAACGACAACCGGGGCGGCACGGACACCCTGCGTAATTTTCTGCACAAACACCGGTCGGCCTTTGAAGACATCGAAGGTCCGCTCAATAAAAAGCCTTAGACCGTTTTCGGCGTGATTCTCTAACGCGATTGATTCGCTTTCCGGCGTCGTAATGCGAAATTGCTGTTCGATCTCAACGTTGACTTTCCTGATCAACCGCTGCGCCCGCTCAAGGTCGGCGATAACCAAATCCTTCAAGCTTCTCGGCCGCTTCCTCATTCCGGTCCCTGCCCCGTGTGGATCATCCGCGCTTTCATACTCATTCGAATGGGAACGATCAAACGGCTGCCTTACGCCCACCCAGGCCTGCCATTCTGCGCGGACCATCGCCAAAACTTCGCAGCCAGATGAAACTCTTCCGGGCCCGACACTTCCGTATAAATCGCGGTAGTCGTCAGCCGCGCATGCCCGAACCAGCGCTGCAGCAGTGTGATCGGTATGCCTGCCTGAACCATCCCCACTCCAAAACTGTGCCGAAAAGCCTTCGGGCAAGCCTTGGCGCCTATGAGACCGGCGCCCGCCATGACCGATTTGACAACGCGCCAGGCGGTAACCCGGTGATAGGACCATAGTCGCCGGCAGCTGAGTTCCCCGGGCCCGGCCTGCAACTCGCGAAGGCGATAGTGGCGGTCGAGCGCCTGCATCAGGCTTGGCGGGATTGGCACTTCTCGCACATGCATGCAGCGCCGCTTCAACGTGCGAAACGTGATCAGGCACTCTTCAACCTGAAACTGCTCGGGCGTCAAGGACAAGACTTCGCTGAGACGCGCCCCGCTCCACGCCAAGGTCAGGCAAAACAGCGCGCGATCCAGTTCCAGGCTCTCGATAGCAGCAAGTACACGGGCGCGTTCGCTCCGGTTCTGATATTTCCGTTCGCCTGATCGCGTGTAGAGGCTCCAGCCCGAGTGAGGATCCCGCGTCACGGTTGTAATCCCTTTTCTGTGCAACAAAATTGCTCAAACTGTTGCACAGCAAATCTGGTCAGCAATTCAAAGGCTTGCGCGGCTGAAAAGGTGTGCCCCGCTCGGGACGCGGCCTCCGATAAGCGTAAAGGGGGCCGCGCCTTATTTACCGTTCCTCATGTGGAACCAGGCCTTGCTATCACGGTTTACCGGTCACCGCAACACTATGAGCAATAATGTTGCAGTCTATATCCTGGCTTGCGCGCCTTTTCCTCCAGCATCTCCGCGTATTATGGAATATATATTCCAAGAAAAACTGTAGACTATGAGAAAATAACCATGTCAGGAAAAGTTACGCCGGTCGAAAGGTATGGTCCAATCGGTTTTCTTAAGTTCAACAGCTCTCGATCTTCAACCCTATCGCGATGCCCTTGCCAGCCGGCTTGCCGGCAGCCCCTTCTTCCGCTGCTTTCGCCATGAACAATCGGGTCCAGCCGATCTCGCCGCTGTCGAATTCTGCTACGAGGCCGTTCAGACTTGCGATATCTATGTCGGGCTGATCGGCTTGCGGCGCGGCTTCGAGCCCGCCAAGGGCGGACCATCCATCACGGAAATGGAGTTCGACTGGGCCGGCGAACGCGGCATTCCCCGCATGGTCTGGCTCACGCCGGACCATTTTGTTTTTGACGGCAACGAGCGCGAACCTGCTCCTTTGCAGGCCCGGCAGCAGGCCTTTCGCAAGCGGCTACGGCGCACCGTCATTGCCGGGGGTGCCGATTTCAATTCCCCTGCCCAGCTGGCCCTAGAAATCGAAAACCATCTCCTCGCCCATCTCATCGCCAGACAGCATGCCGGGACAGGAAGCAGCGCACCCCACGGCTTCGTCGAAACGCAGCTCGCGTCCGCCATCGAGCAGGCGGCCGCGGAACGGAAATTCGACCTCAACGAACTCGCGAGCAACCCCCAGGTCTTCGATGCGGCCGATCTTCTGAAACGCCTGGACCGCCGGGCCTACGATCTCGAGCTAAGAGCGCGCGCCAATCCGGGGATGGCCGCAAACCTCAGAGACGAAGTCGCCCTGTGCCTGAAGCAAATGGCCGCGCTCGCAAACCTCATCGCTCCGGAATACGCACTCACCCTTTATGAAAAAGCTCTGAAGTACGATCCTCATGACTTTCCAACGCGCCTTGGCTATGGCGATTGGCTCAGACGCCTCGGCCGTCCGCAGGATGCCGAAAAGCAATACCGCCTGGCCGCCCGCGAAGCCCGCACGAAGGGGCAGGCCCGACTCGAAGCCTTGGCC
>Ga0326728_10025792_pt1 | contig 10476 bp, 11 predicted proteins | sample MB3enrmetagenome_FD_207602 | JGI IMG/M metagenome (GOLD analysis project Ga0326728, IMG submission 207602) | Lab enriched peat soil microbial communities from McLean, Ithaca, NY, United States - MB31MN | ecosystem: Environmental > Terrestrial > Soil > Wetlands > Peat | place: USA: New York... | reverse complement strand
TCTCTCGCTACAACACCGGCGACACCCAGCGCGGAATTGATAATGGCTACCTGGCGCGGGTCATGGCGGCACTCAAGCAAGGCCCCGCAACAACATCCATGACGAAAGGAGAGGACAGAAGATGATTGACGCAACCGATTTCACAATACCCGGCACCGGTGTAATCAAGAACAAGCTCGGCATCATGGACCCAGCCGATCTTTCGAGAGCGGCGGCGGATTCTACGGCTCTTCGCATTGCCGAGCTTCATGCGTCGCCCGTTCGTGGCGGCTTCGACTCCGCACACCTTCAGGCAATCCACCACCATATTTTTCAAGACCTCTACGATTGGGCCGGCGAACTGCGACCGATCGACGCCGGCAACGTGCCCGCGCCCCAGGTGGAGAAATCCCTCAACGGCATCCTGGACCGCTTAAGTCGCGAAAACCACCTGAAAGGCTTAAGTGCCGAAGAGTGGGCACACAGCGCCTCAACATACCTCTACGACCTTGGAGCGATTCAGCCGTTCATCGCGGGGAACGAAATCACTCTCCATGAATTTGCCGTGGAGTTGGCACGAAAGAACAACCTGAGCCTGCAATGGGACGCCGTCCCCGACATCGCTTCCGACTCAATTGCGCTGCTCAGCCAGGCGGAGCAATCCGCGAATCTGCGGCGGATCATCATGCTGGCGATGGATACCGACCCCATCGCGCAGTATCCCGGCCGTGAGCGCATTGTAGAGCGGGGTATGGAACGTATGCTTCCGGCCCGCATCGGCTGATCGGGGAAGAGGCCGCACCGTGGATGCCTTGGGTTCCAGGGAAAAGGTTCAGCTCACGCATTAGGGCGCTTGCCCAAGGGGATGTCGGGCACCTTATCCGCTAATTGCACACCTTGGTAGATACGACCGCAGCAAAGGCAGATCCAACATAGAAAGTAATGAATGTGCGACGTAGTCTAGGAATCAGAGAGCGTTCGGCCAGATTGACGTTTGGACGCGCGCTTACTCTGAGGAATTCCTATGGCCGCGAATGTCAGCTTCACAGGGCAGCACCTAAAAGGTCCGCTACCTGCCTTTGACCCCTTTGAGAAATTCGCTCAGCGACAAATCAAAGGCGGCTGCCAGAGCCGCCAGATGGCGCAACCCGACCTCGCGCGATCCCCGCTCCAGGTCGGAGATATGGACTTCGTGGATTCCGGCTTGCTCGGCCAAGTCGATCTGCCTCCAGCCGCGCTCCTTGCGAAGCTCGCGGATGCGTTCTCCGAGCTGGATGCAGACATCAGGGGGCATTCCTCCAGCATTGACTTAGCGGATGCGCTATATTTAGTGGATACACTCTCTGTCGGTATTTTTCCCGCCGGAGTCGCGCCCGTTGGTTCTGCGTTCAACAGCGCCTGAGAATTCTTGGCAATGAAATGGGCGGCGGAGCAGTTCTGGGCCGGCGTGCATTAAAGTCCGGCAAATTACGAAAGAATTCGCCACTCCAAAGTAACGGATATGTTCTCATGGGACCATTCAAGGCGGGAAATCGTATGATCGACTGTAAAGAACTCATCGGCAAGGTGGTTCGCCGGGCGACGATCTACGAGGATGGCGACTACGGCCCAGAGGTGAATTTCGACTTTACCGACGGCAGCAACTTCAATGTTTGCCTGCGCAATACGGTCGAGGCGAAGCTGACATTGGACGAAGGCGGTCAACCGCGCGTTCTCCGCGATTACGAATCCTCCCCGGATATTGACTGACTGGAACCGAATCCTCCGCGCGCCAAGTAAGAGCGACAAATGCTCTTCACTGCATCTTGGCATGGCACTGACCTGCCCCCGAAAAACTCAACCAGGGAAAACTGGAGTTCTCTCACCGTTCCGTAAAAGCCGGCTGGATCACTGAACGGCAGCAGGATGCAAGCCTTGTTCGTCGTCTTAATCCCAATCCGCAATTCTGGTCATGAAGGTTCTCACCAGTTCGCTTGCGATCTTTGAATTGTTGTCCATGCGCGATGCAAGATAGGTCTTCAGGAAGAGCGTCCTCTCGGCGAGAGGCCGCACCGTGATGCCATTGCGGGCCATGACCAGAGCTCCCGCTTTGACGAAAAATGCGAGGCATGAACTATCAGCGACAAACGAGAAAGCCTCTTCCGGGGCCGTGATGTGATGGATCTTCGCAGGAGTAATCTTCCTGCCTTCAGCAAGCTTCATAATGGCGTCGTAGAGCGGCGGATGAATGCGGCGCTCGAAGATGACCCAGCAGCGGCCTGCCATCGCATCGAGTGTCAGAGACGGTTTTGCCGCCAACTCATCCTGCTTCGACATGCCAATGTAAAAGGGATCTTCGGCTACCTTGAGTGTAGTCAGGATACGTGACTTCGGTGGCTCGGTAACGATCGCGAGATCAAGTCCACCGTCGATCAGTTCCTGCGTAAGTTCGTAGGAGTATTGACTGGTCAGCTCAATCTGGAAATCAGGGTGAGATGGCAGTTTGATGGAAAGGAGCTTGGAAGTCAGCGCCGGGTCGGTATAGGGAGACTTGCCGACATACAGAACTGCTTTAGCGTTCTCGCCTACCGCGCGCGCCGCTAGAAAGGCTTTCTCTCCGTAAAGCAGGGCGATGCGCGCCTTTGCAATGTAGGCTTCGCCCGCGGCAGTAACTTTTACTGCCCGACGATTTCTGGTGAAGAGTTGAACGCCGAGACTTGCTTCTAGCTCTGCTATGTTTCTGGTGAGCATAGGCTGACTGATGCCCAGTTCCTGCGCGGCGCGGCCGAAGTTCAGTTTCTCGACGAGAGCGACCACTGACTTCATGTACCTGGTGCTGTTGCGTGCCATCGTTCCTCCTCCTGCGTCCTGCAGGGCAGTATGCGGATGGGAGGCGGCGAAACGTGCTTGTTGTTCGGGAGTTCGTCGAGGGCTCCCGGTGAATGGGGCATCGTCTTCGGCATGATCTGGGCAGGAAAATACGGCGGACCGTCGAGCAGGCTGGCCGTAGTACAGGAGACAGACGCCCTCCCATCGCAGATTGTCCTCTGATTCTACGCGCAATCCGATGATCTTTACTGAAGATGTGTGCGGTGGCTCGTGACAGTCATTACTACAGGTAATCACCGGCCTTCAACAAAGTATTGGACTTTTATCGTAGGGAGGATGGATCGTATTGATCTATAGTGGCGCTATTTTGGATGTCACAGACTCAACTCGGCGCAGATTGCCAGAAAGTCAATTCCTGATGCGACCGGCAGGTTTTCCCCATCTGCCGGCCCTTCTTCCCCCACCGGAGGCGGATTCAAGAAAGGACATTCCGTAAACCGTGGGATATTGCAAGCGCCCTTGGTGTCTCTTCCCCAAACTCATCAAGGAAGGTCTGTATGCAAAACAGAAATCCAATCGAGGCCGATATCCTCATCGTCCTGATTGCACAGGAAGGCAACTGCAACCGGGCAGCGGAAAGACTCCTGGTTACCCCGCCGCCACTCACCAGAAGGGCGGCGTCACTCGATAGGGACATCGTGTAGAACTGTTCGTGCGATCGACACGGAATGTGGCTTTGACCGCGGCTTTCGCGCGCACAAAATTGACATAACTGTGTATGAGCTTGTGCGTCGCAAGAATGACCGTAACAGGCCGTATGCAAGGGAAGCGTACCACTCCCTACACCCCCTGGCCGCGACGGTGAATCTCGTGCACTTGTCGCCCTTAACTGACAATCTCGCCGACACGAAAAATCGAGCAGGCTGGGTTGCGAATAGGAGAAAGTGTGAATGCGTTGCCTCATTGAACACAAGGCGCAGACCATTTTTGTCTCTGCTTCGTCCGTTAAAGAGAACGGCAAGAAGCGCAGGATTGTGATCGAAAGCCGCCCGGAGTTCGCTATTGTCCGGCTTCTCGGGGCGAAGGGTCAGTTTCCCATTACCTGGGAAATGATCTATGAGGCCGCGATGCGGCACCACCTAGACAACCTCCGATTGGAAGCTGAAGCGGAGAGATCACACAAGGTACAAAGCAGGAAGCCTACCGATTAGCCAGTCGGGGACGAAATCAAACCAGCATTCTGAATCGAAACGAGCTTGCTCTCACTCTTTCATTTATGCGAGTATATTGAAATGTACATCGCATAATGCGCTAGAGAAATGAGGCTCTCCTTGCCGAACTTGATTTGACTCATCTTTGTATCGAGGGTGTTTCGTATGCAACTTCCAATAGGCTTTACGCATGAACAATTCGTAGACGGCCAGCGAGCGGCCGAGTTCCTCGGCCTACCTCGCAAGACCCTATTGAACCTCGCGCGGCGAAACTCGGTGACAGCGTATCCGATTAAGAGGGGTATGCCTGCGAAAGGCACTCACCATGTCGACATCACTTGACACTTTCGATCTGCTCACCTTGGCTGATGCGGCAGCGTTGCTTCATTGCTCCAAGGCGCACGTCTGCAAAGCGGTGTCCGGACGAATTCAAGGTTGTCCGCCGATTCCGGCGTTGTCACTTGGCCGCCGAAAGCTCATCCGCCGGGAGGCCTTACGCCAGTGGATCGAGAAGAATGAACGAGTGACTTCTGATGCTAACATATCGACATTGCCAGAACGGGATGCCGGTAAACGCGCATAAGGAGAATCCATGCGCAAGAGTCGGTATCAAAAAGGTTCGGTCAAGAAGCAAGATGGCCGATGGGTCGCAATGTGGTGGGTCGATAAAAGCCACAAGAGCCGCGTGATCGGGCTGATCAAGGATATGACCAAATCGGAAGCGCGGGGGATCGTTGACGGGATAGTGACGGAAGCCGAAGCCAAGCAAAGCCAAAACCGGGTATGGGCGTTTGGCGAGTTCGTGGAAGAAGTCTATTTTCCCTACTACAGCCGCAAGTGGAAAGCCTCGACGCGTGTCAACAATATGAATCGGGTTAGAATCCATCTGGTTGATTGCCTTGGCAAGATGGTTCTAGGGGCTTTTAAACGTGACGGCTTGCAGGATGTACTGGACGACAAGGCCAGAAACCTATCGTTCTCAACCGTGGATCATCTGCGCTGGGATTTGAAACAGGTTTTTGACCTTGCAATGGCGGAAGGACTGCTTGTCAGAAATCCCGCGATGTTGCTGTTCACGCCGAAGGACGCGGCAAAGCCAGTACGGAAGGTGATGAACATGAAGGAAGTGCAAATGCTGTTCGGCGCTCTCGATCAACGGGAACGGCTCGTCGTAAAGCTCGCGGTCATGGCGGGCATGCGTCCGGGCGAGATCTTCGCGCTGACTTGGGGAACCCTGCAATCGTCTTACGCGGATATTCGGCAAAGGGTTTACCGTGGGACAATCGACTCGCCCAAGACCGATCAATCCGTCCGCAAGGCCGCTCTCCCCGAAGGGCTCCTTCGGGATATTGAGGTCTGGCGGATGATGGCGGTATCCACGCACGATGATGCGTGGGTATTCCCGTCTGAGCGGATGACGCCCATGAGCAAGGACAACTGCTGGAACCGGAACATCAAACCGAAACTGGATAAGGTCGGCATGGGTTGGGCGAACTTCCTCGTCATGCGCCGGACCCATGCGACTTTGATGAGCGAACTCGGGGTCAGCGGAAAACTGGTTGCCGATCAGCTCGGCCACAGCCTCGATGTGAACCAGAACGTGTACACGCAGTCGCCGGTTGAGAACCGACTTCCGGCGGTCAATCAACTGGAAAAAAGCCTCTTCCTAATGTAATTGGAGCAGGAATGGAGCAGGAGTTTCTAGGTCTCTTCGTAAGTTGTTGATTTTATGGAGCGGGAGACCGGGATCGAACCGGCGACATTCAGCTTGGGAAGCTGACGTTCTGCCACTGAACTACTCCCGCAACCTATTTTTAATCAGCGAGTTGAGCAACACTTAAGGCTCCTTTCGCACCACGTAAAACCATTACTGATATGATTGCCTCATCGAATTCAACACCGGACAGTGTGAAATGAAAATCACGAGGCAGCGTTACCAGACTGGGAGTGTGCGGAAAGTCCCTCGCTCCCAAGGATTTGCTTGGGAGTTCAGATTTTATTTTACGGCTCCAGACGGCAAACGTAAACTGAAAGTTCAGACTTTCGACTCCATCAAATACCCGACCGAGCGGGACGTACGCCTTGCCGTACAAGGACAACTGGCAGCGCTCAATGCCGACACGCTGGGGGGTAAGGTCAATATTACCTTCGGGATGGTAATCGACCGCTACCTGAAAGAAGAACTGCCCACCCTGCGGCATTCGACGCAAACAACCAACAAGAGCCTGTTGGAACTGCACATTCGTCCCAAGTGGGGTGAGTATCGGCTTCCAGATATCAGCGCTCTTGAGGTCAAGAAATGGTTGGATTCCCTGTCCTTCGGTTCCGCCTCCAAGGTCCGAACCAGAAACGCCATCTCCAGGCTCTTGGACTTGGCCATGCTCTGGGAATACATACCGCTGCACCGGAACCCGATGGAATTGGTCAAGGTCAAAGGCTCAACTAAACGGCAAAAAGCCATCGTGATCATCACTCCGGACCAGTTTCGGCGGGTGGTGGAGGCGCTTCCGGAACCATACAGTTTAATGGTGTTGGTGTGCGGCTGTCTGGGACTTCGGGTCAGCGAAACGCTGGCCTTGAAGTGGGGAGACTTTGACTGGGAATCGGGTACATTGACGATCAACCGCGCATTCACGCACAGCCAAATCCAAGAGGCTCCAAAAACTGACGCCTCAGGTGCCAACCTTCCTGTGTACGATAAACTCGCGGAAGTTTTGCAGAATTGGCGACACCGTCAGCCTCATGAGTTCGAATTTGTGTTCGCCAACCCAAAGACTGGTGGCCCTTATAGCGATTCGACGATCCTGACGGACTACCTGAAACCAACAGCAAAGAGGATAGGGGTTGAAGGTCTCGGCTGGCACACATTCCGGCACAGCTACAAATCATGGATGAGCAGCGCAAGAATAGTTCCGGCGGAGATGAAAGACCTTATGCGGCACAGCGACATTTCAACAACCATGGACGTTTACGGCAGGACCCTCACACCAGAACTGCGGGCAGCAAATTCCCTCGTAGCAAGACAACTTTTCAATTGACATTCCCGCCTCTCAAAAGCCCCCGCCAACCGAAAAACGGCTAAGGGGGCTTGCCCCCTCGCGCTCGCAAGGGGTGTCCCCAGGCTTCCGCGCTTCGCTTGTGCAGCCCTCCGCTGCGCTCCGCCCTTTCCACTTACCGCTTCGCTCACGTTTCAAGGGTGGGCGATCCCCCTCCCCTTGCGCTTGCTACCCCCCACCTTCGCCAGGAGGCGTCCGGCATATGGTCAAATGCCGGGAACCATTCAAAACAAAAGCCAGTTAAGCCAGCGCCCATACTCTGAAATCGACAACGGGAGCGCAGTCGCACCTTGTAAAATGCATGGGATGGCACTGCATCCCGACTTTCCCCGCTCCCCGTATGAATCGCTGCCCCCAGAGCTTCGCTGGTTTCCGGCGGCGGAGAACCTTCGCGAAACCGCTTACGATAAGCTGTTGCCGCCCCTCGTGGCAAAAGTCCGGGAGGGTGTCACGGCCTGGCGCGCTTCCGGGTATGCCGGTGTGTCCGACACATCGCGCGCGCTCCTGACATGGTGGTTTGAGACGGAGCACCTGTTGGAGCAGGCCGACGGCACACAAAGCCTTTTCCGCTACTACTTTGCCCAGCGCGAAGCAGTCGAGTCCGTCATTTGGCTCTACGAGGTGCGCCGTGCCCGCGACAAATACGACCTGCTGCGCTTCGATTCCTCCGGTGCCATTTCGCTCAATATGTTCGATGAGAACTGGCCGCGTTTTGTGGTCAAGATGGCCACGGGCGCGGGCAAGACGAAGGTGCTATCGCTTCTCATGGCGTGGAGCTTCTTCCACAAGCTCTACGAACCCGATTCCACGCTGTCGCGCAATTTTCTGCTCATCGCGCCCAATATCATCGTTTTGGACCGCCTGCGTAGCGACTTCGACGGCCTTCGCATCTTTTTCAACGACCCGATTCTGCCGGATAACGGCTACGGCGGCCAGAACTGGCGTGATGATTTTCAGGTTGCCCTGCACATCCAGGATGATGTGCGCATCGTCCGGCCCACCGGCAACATCTTCCTCACCAACATTCACCGCGTCTATCTGGGCGATGTGCGCGAGCCGTCCCTTGAGGACGACGATCTGCGCGACTACTTTCTGTCTCCGTTCGGCGACAAACCTGTCGGCAAGACAACCGACAGCAATACCGATCTGGGCGAAATCGTGCGCGAGATTGATGAACTCGCCGTCTTCAACGACGAAGCGCATCACATCCACGATGACAAACTGGCATGGTTCAAGTGCATTCAGGACATTCATCACCGGCTGCTGCAAAAAGACCTTGCTCTCACCATTCAGATAGATGTGACGGCCACGCCGCGCCACGATAAGGGCGCAATCTTCGTGCAGACCGTCAGCGATTACCCGCTGGTCGAAGCCATTGCACAGAACGTAGTCAAACACCCGATCCTGCCCGATGAGGCCAGCCGCTCGAAACTCACCGAGCACGCCAGCCCGCTCATCACGGAGAAGTACGACGATTATCTGCGGCTGGGCATCGAGGAATGGCGCAAGAGCTACGCCGAGCACGAGAAGCTGGGCAAAAAGGCCGTTCTCTTTGTCATGGTGGACGACACGCGCAACTGCGATGAAGTCGGCACCTACCTTGAAAAAATATGTCCTGAACTCCAGGGCGCGGTGTTGGTGATCCATACCAAGCAGAACGGCGAAATCTCCGAGGCGGCCAGCGGCAAGAGCGAAGAGGAATTGCGGCTTCTACGCAAGCAGTCGAATGAAATCGACACGTGGAACTCCCCGTACAAGGCAATCGTCTCAGTGTTGATGCTCAAAGAAGGATGGGACGTGCGCAACGTCACCACCATCGTCGGCTTGCGCGCCTACTCCGCCAAGAGCAATATCTTGCCGGAGCAGACGCTTGGCCGCGGATTGCGCCGGATGTACTTCGGCACGGACCAGCAGGAGTCTGTCTCCGTCATGGGCACGCCCGCCTTCATGGAGTTCGTTGAATCCATCCAGCGTGAAGGTGTCGAGTTTGAGCACGTTCCGATGGGCGGCGCGGCGGGCAGCGAGCGCAAAGACGCTCTTGTTGTCGAAGTGGAGAACGACTCTCCAGACAAGGACATTGACGCGCTCGACATTGCCCTGCCCAAACTCTCCCGGCGTTTCAGCCGCGAGTTCAAAGACCTTTCGGAGCTTGACCCGGCATCTTTCGGCAATACCAAGCTCCCCATCAAGTCGTTTACGCCCGAGGAAACCCTCGAGATCGTCTTCAAGACCATGCTGGAGGGCGAGGTCGATCACACTATTTTGTTGGACGGAACCGGCCCCGCCGACTATCGCTCGGTCGTGGCCTTCTTTGCTCGCCAGCTTCTCAAGGATTTGCGTCTGGTTGGCGGCTATGACCAGCTTTACCCCAAGGTGCGCGACTTTCTCCGCGATCATCTTTTCGTGCGCTCTGTTGACCTTGAAGGCCCGGTGATTCTCCGCAATCTCTCGGAGCCGGAGGTCAGCAAGGTCGTCTTCGATACCTTCAGCGCCGCCATGAACGCGCTCACCATCCGTGAAAGCGGCTCTTCGCGCATTGAGGGGCACATCCGGCTGCGCGATACGCGCCCCTTCCGCACCGATCCGCGCCAGTATCTGCCGACCAAGCGCTCCGTCTTCAACCGAGTTGTGGGCGAGGCCAACGCCGACAGCTTGGAACTGGCCTTTGCCGCGTTCCTTGAGAGCGCCGCGCCCGACGTGCAATCCTTCGCCAAAAACTACTTTGCCGTGGGCTTCAAGCTCGATTACGTCAAAGCCAACGGCGAATTGTCCACCTACACGCCGGATTTCATCGTGCGCACCACGGACGGCAAAGTGTGGATTGTCGAAACCAAAGGCCGCGAGGAGTTGGATCTTCCGCAGAAGATGGCCCGCCTGCGTCAATGGTGCATCGACGCCACCGAGGCCAGCGCGCCTTTGAATGGTCCCAAGTACGGCTTTGTCTATGTGGACCAGGAGAGCTTTGAGCGGCACAGGCCAAAATCATTTGCCGGACTGGTGAGTACATTCCGCGAGTATCAGGAGAATTGAAGTGGCGCAAAACGGAAAGAAATCGTACGAGTTGAGCGAGGCCGAACAGCGCGACCTGATGACCCTGATTCAGCAGGGCAAGCCGCTGCCGGAAAAGTACCGCTTCATTCTCTTTGAAGACAAGCGCGAAGTCGAGTTGGTTTGGAACGGCAAGAACCGCGACGTTTGTACGACCGTGCTGCCCTTTCAAACGCTGGAGCACGTGGACGAGCCGCGCGCCGAAACCCGCGCCCAGGGCGACCTATTCGACAGCCGTGGACGCCAGATCACTGCTGTCCGGCTATTTTTCCAGAAAATCCTGTAACCTATTGCATTCCAGTATGATACGGCCACTGACTTCGGGAACGATTTGAAATTCAAAATCGTTTTTCTGGTCGTATGGCAGGGGCGAA
>Ga0326728_10025791_pt1 | contig 10477 bp, 6 predicted proteins | sample MB3enrmetagenome_FD_207602 | JGI IMG/M metagenome (GOLD analysis project Ga0326728, IMG submission 207602) | Lab enriched peat soil microbial communities from McLean, Ithaca, NY, United States - MB31MN | ecosystem: Environmental > Terrestrial > Soil > Wetlands > Peat | place: USA: New York... | reverse complement strand
CAGCCAGCAGGGAATCGACGCCCTGCCCTACCATGCCGGCCTGGACAAGGCGGTACGGGCCGCCAACCAGGACCGATTCCTGAAGGAGGAGGGCATCGTCATGGTGGCGACGATCGCCTTCGGCATGGGCATCGACAAGCCCAATGTGCGGTTCGTGGCCCATCTGGACCTGCCGAAAAGCCTGGAGGCCTATTACCAGGAAACCGGACGGGCCGGACGCGACGGATTACCGGCCGATGCCTGGATGGTTTATGGCATGCAAGACGTCGCCCGCCTGCGCCAGATGGTCGAGGGGTCCGAGGCCCCCGAAGGGCAGAAGCGCCTGGAACACCGCAAGCTGGATGCGTTGTTGGGCTATTGCGAAACCACCCGTTGCCGTCGCCAGGTGCTGCTGGACTATTTCTCCGATGCCTGCGAGCCCTGCGGCAATTGCGACACCTGCCTGGAACCGGTGGAAAGTTTTGACGGCAGTGTCGCCGCCCAGAAGGCCCTGTCTTGCGTTTATCGTACCGGCCAGCGATTCGGCGCCGCCCATCTGATCGACGTCCTGATGGGCAATGCCACCGAACGGATCACCGCGCTGGGCCACGACAAGCTGTCGACCTGGGGCATCGGCCGCGATTTCGGCAAGGAGGAGTGGCGCTCCATCTTCCGCCAGCTGGTCGCCGCCGGGCTGTTGAAGGTCGACATCGCCGGCCATGGCGGCCTGGCCCTGACCGAGGCCTGCCGCGCCGTTCTGAGGGGTGAGCAGAGCATCAGCCTGCGCCGCGATGTGGTCGGCAAGAAACCGGCCGGCCGCGGGTCCCGCGCCCGTCCGCCGCTGGCCGCCGACGCCGACGAGGCCCTGTTCCAGGCCTTGCGGACCTTGCGCTTAAGCCTGGCCCGCGAGCAGGGCGTGCCCCCCTATGTGATCTTCCATGACAGCACGCTTTTGGACATGGCCCGCGATCGGCCGACAAGCCTCGAAGAGCTGGGTGGGTTTTCCGGTGTCGGCCGGGCCAAGCTGGAAAAGTATGGCGAGGCCTTCCTCGAAGTGATCTGCCTGTTCGAGGGGTGAACACGCCTGCCGAGACTTTGGAAAGGATAGTGGACAGGCCTGAAGCGCCGGTCATTCGGCGAAGCCGAAATGGCTGGTTTCCGCCATGTCTCGGGGGTGACAAGCGGGGATGCCCGTCACCCCCGAGCTATTTCTTCACGTCCGTTCGAAAATCGCCGCGAAAAAGCCGTCGGTATGATGGCGTTCGGGGAACAGCCGCAGCCAGGGGCCGGGGACCGGGCAATCGCCACCGACGGTGGTCGCCCACACCTCGGGGACCGGGATGGTCCGGAACTGCGCCCCCTGGGCGGCGAGAAAGGCCTCGACCTGGCGTTCGTTCTCTTCGGCCAACAGGGAACAGGTGGCATAGACCAGGCGCCCGCCCGGCCGGGTCAGACGGGCGGCGCTGGCCAGGATGCTCGCCTGCAGGCCGACCAGATGGTCGACGGAGTCAGGGGTCAGCCGCCATTTGGCGTCCGGATTGCGCCGCCAGGTCCCGGTCCCCGAGCAGGGCGCATCGACCAGGACACGGTCGAAGGTTCCGGCATGGCGCTTCACCCATTTGTCCGTCTCGCTTTCCAGGAGACGGCGGCTGACGTTGTGCACGCCGGCCCGGCGCAGCCGCAGCGTCGACTGTTCGGCACGCCGTTCATTGACGTCGCAGGCCACCAGACGGCCCTTGTTTTCCATCGCCGCAGCCAAAACCAGGGTCTTGCCGCCGGCGCCGGCGCAAAAATCGACCACCGACTGGCCCGGCCGGGCATCGGCCAGCAGGGCCAGCAATTGCGACCCTTCGTCTTGGACCTCCACCATGCCGTCACGGAAGGCCCCCTGCGCCGACAGCGCGATCCGTGCCGGCAAGCGCAGTCCCAAGGGCGAATAGGGCGTCGGCTGAGCCACCAGCCCTTCGGCGGCCAAGGCCGCCTGCACCGTTTCGCGGTCGGCCTTCAACCGGTTAACCCGCAAGTCGACCGGAGCCTCGTCGCGCATGGCGCCCATTTCGGCGGTCAAGCGGTCGCCCAGCACGGCGGTCAGCCGCGGCTCGATCCATTGGGGATATTCGCCCCGGACCCAGGCCGGCATTTCGTGGTGAAACAGTTCGCGTCCCTTCAACTGGGTCAGCAGCGCCCAATCCTCCGAGGACAGGGGTTCCAGCCCCCGGGCCCCACCCTTGCATAGGGCCGAGACGGCTTCGGGCGTCATGCGATCGACCAGGATCAGGTCGGCCAGCACCCGAAGCCGGGGCGTTGCCGGGCGCCCGCAGACCGAGAGAATCCATTCGACCCGCGCCTTGCGCCGCAACACGCCCCATAGGCGGTCGGAAATGGCCCGACGGTCCTTGGCACCGATATAGCGCCGGGCCTTGAGATAGGCCCCGGCGACGACATCGGCCGGCCGGTTCTGCCGCACGATCTCTTCCAGAAGGTCGACGGTGGTGGCAAGGCGGCCTTCGGGAGTCATCGGCCCCCCGGGAATAGGATGACGAGAACGGCCGGGATGATGGATGACATGATCGGGGTCCTATTGGAGTCGGGCCGAAGAGCTGAATCCGTCTCTCTTCAAAGATTTGGCAGGCGATTCAGACAGGCGATTGGCGCAGGCTGGTTTCAATCTAATGTCATCGCACCCCGGTCGCAACGGCCGTGCGATATCGCTGCATGAGCGTTCTTAAGGGGTTCGCGCCGTTCTGGCAACCGCCGCCTTCAGCGACAGGGCCGGACGACCACCCGCCGGAGCGCCGGGAAGCGGTTGATTTTTCCAGGCGATGGTGCCCCCATAAGCGCTCCCGGGCGCAACGCCCTCTCCCCGTGCCGAGTGCACCGGCGCATGCGAAGGCATCGGTGCACGAGCGGGACGACCTGCAACCAGGAGACCTTCGATGCTTCAGACGGCCCCCGAGAAACGATATCGCGCCAACCTGCAAAGCGAGATCGATGGCGCCCACCTTTACCGTATTCTGGCCGATCAGGAGCCCGACCCCCAGGTCGCCGGCATCTATCGACAACTGGCCGATGTCGAGGAGGCCCACGCCGCCCTGTGGCAGAAACATCTGGCCGCCCTGGGTCGCCCCGTTGGCACGCCAAAGATCGGCTGGCGGACCCGGGTCTTGAGTTTCCTGGCCCGACGCTTCGGTCCCGGCTTCGTCCTGCCAGTCATCAATTCCCTGGAAGCCGCCGACAGCGGTCACTATGACCGCCAGCCGGAGGCCGTGGCCGGCGGGCTGCCGCAGGCCGAACGGTCCCACGCGCGGGTGTTGCGGGCCATCTCCGGTTCGTCCAGCACCGGCATGGCCGGAGATGTCCTGGGCCGCGTCGAGGGACGCCACCGCTCGGGCGGCAATGCCTTGCGCGCCGCCGTCCTGGGCGCCAACGACGGGCTGGTGTCGAACCTGAGCTTGGTGGCCGGCGTCGCCGGGGCGGTGGTCGACGGCAAGACCCTGCTGATCACCGGTCTGGCCGGCCTGGTGGCCGGAGCCTGCTCGATGGCCATGGGCGAATGGCTGTCGGTCACCAGCTCGCGCGAACTTTACCAGAAGCAGATCGCCACCGAGCAGGCCGAACTGGAACAGTCGCCGGAGGAGGAGCTGCAGGAACTGACGCTGATCTATCAGGCCAAGGGTCTGCCCGCCGATCAGGCGCGGGCCCTGGCCGAGAAGCTGATGGCCAACCAGGAAACCGCCCTCGATTCCCTGGTCCGTGAAGAGTTGGGCATCGACCCCAACGAACTGGGCGGATCGGCCTGGGTGGCGGCCAGCACCTCGTTCGGCCTGTTCGCCCTGGGAGCCTTGTTCCCGATTCTGGGGTTTCTGCTGCTGGACGGACGGGCCGCCTTTGTCGCCGGCGTGGCGGCATCGGCCGTCGCCCTGTTTGCCATCGGTGTCGGCACCAGCCTGTTCACCGGCCGCAACGCCCTGTTCTCGGGAACGCGCCAGACCGCTATCGGGTTGACGGCGGCGGCGATCACCTATGGAATCGGCCAACTGGTGGGCGTCAGCCTGGGATGATGACGGCCCCAAGAGCGCGCAAACGAGAGAGAGCAGCATGAACAGGAAGTGGTTATGGCCGTTTGTCATCGTGGTCGCCATTGCCGCAGCGGCCCTGTGGTGGAATCACCGCGCCAGCGAACCGCCGCCACCGGTACCGGCCAGCACCGGCGAGACGCCGGCGGCCGCTGCACCGACAGAGCCGAAACCGGCGCCCAAGCCGGCCGAGAAGATCACGCCGTCGGGCAATTACGCCGATGACTGGATGAAGCACTGTGCGCCGCTGGGAAAAGCCCAACAGGACGACTGCACAAAGCGCCTGGAAGCGGCCTACGGGAAGACCGACGACGCCCCGGTGCCAAAGTCCCATTGATCGAAACGGACGACAGGTCTCGAAGACCCGCACCCGCCCGGCGTCAGCGGGGCGCCCCCGCCCACCAAGCGGGCGAGGGTCATGTCCCCGTCGCGACTACCCCTCGTTCCGATAGTTGGGCGCCTCGCGCGTGATGGCCACGTCATGGACGTGGCTTTCCCGCCAGCCGGCCTGGGTGATACGACGGAAGGTGCAGCGGCTTTGCATATCGGCAATGGTGGCGCAACCGGTATAGCCCATGCCGGCGCGCAAGCCACCGACCAGCTGATGGATCACCGCACCCACCGGACCCTTGTAGGCAACCCGTCCCTCGATGCCTTCCGGCACCAGTTTCAGAGTATCGTTAACCTCCTGCTGGAAGTAACGGTCGGCCGAGCCGCGGGCCATGGCGCCCAGCGAGCCCATGCCGCGATAGCTCTTATAGGAACGGCCCTGATAGAGGAACACTTCGCCGGGGCTTTCCTCGGTCCCGGCAAACAGCGAGCCGATCATCACACAAGAGGCACCGGCGGCGATCGCCTTGGCGATGTCGCCGGAAAATTTGATGCCGCCGTCGGCAATCACCGGGACCTGGGCCTTGCTGGCGACCTCGGCCACCTCAAGAATGGCCGACAGCTGCGGGACGCCGACACCGGCAACGACCCGGGTGGTGCAGATGGTGCCGGGACCGATGCCGACCTTGACGGCGTCGGCACCGGCATCGATCAGGGCGCGCGCGGCATCGGGCGTGGCGATATTGCCGGCGATGACCTGGGCGAAGTTGCTCCGTCGCTTGATCTCGGCCACGGCCTCGATGACACCGCGGGAGTGGCCGTGGGCCGTGTCGACCACCACAACGTCCACACCGGCATCGAGCAGAGCCTCGGCCCGGGCCAGACCGTCGGCACCGACACCGACGGCGGCGCCGGCCCGCAGCCGACCCTTCTCGTCCTTGCAGGCCATCGGATAGGCCTGGGCCTTTTCCATGTCCTTGACCGTGATCAGGCCGATGCAGCGGAAGGCATCGTCGACCACCAGCAGCTTCTCCAGCCGATGCTGATGCAGCAGGCGCTTGGCCTCTTCCGGTGGCACCCCTTCGCGCACGGTGACCAGGTTCTCCTTGGTCATCAACTCGGCAATGCGCTGCGTGGGAACGGTGGCAAAGCGAACATCGCGGTTGGTCAGAATGCCGACCAGCTTGCCGCTGCCGTCCTCGACCACCGGGATGCCGGAAATCCGGTGCTTGGCCATCAGGGTCAGGGCGTCGGCCAGGGTCTGCTCGGGGTGGATCGTCACCGGGTTGACCACCATGCCGGATTCAAACCGCTTGACCCGCCGGACTTCCTCCGCCTGGGCCGCGATGTCGAGATTCTTGTGAATGATGCCGATGCCGCCGGACTGCGCCAAGGCGATCGCCAGGGTGCTTTCCGTCACGGTATCCATCGCCGAGGAAACCAGGGGGATTCCCAGTCCGATGGACCGGGTCAGACGCGTGCGGGTGTCGGCCTGGGCGGGAAGAACGCTCGATTCGGCGGGCACCAGAAGCACGTCGTCGAAGGTCAGGGCTTCTTTGATTTGCATGCCGCCTCCGAGGGGGGTGATCGGGATTGGCGGCACATCATACACATTTGAGAGGCACTAGCAAGGAACGCGGCCGCATGGCTGCCGCCCGCCGACGACTGGAACGCCTTGCCAAGGGACTGGTCCGACGCTGCGCATAATGCTCTATTGTCTGTATCCTGCCAGGAGACAAGGATGCCGCTTGAGGTCCTCAGTCACGGTCCATCCACCCCGGATCCGTCCCACCCGCCGCTGCTGTTCGTTCATGGATCCTACTGTGCCGCCTGGGTCTGGGCCGAGCATTTCCTGCCCTACTTCGCCCGGCACGGCTTCGCCGGCCATGCGGTCAGCCTGCGCGGCCACGGCTGCAGCGACGGGGCTTTGACCCTTGCCTCGCTCGACGATTATATCGAGGACGTCATCGCCGTAGCCGGGGAGTTGCCCGCACCGCCGGTGGTGGTCGGACATTCCATGGGCGGCCTGGTGGTCCAGCATGTCCTGGCCCGCCACCCGGTGGCGGCCGGTATCCTGCTGGCCTCGGTCCCGCCGTCGGGACTGGCGGCGTCGGCACTGCATATGGCCGCCTTCGCCCCGGACGTGCTGTTCCAATTGGGCCTGCTGCAGACCATGGGCCCCGCCGCGGTGTCGCCCGAGATCGTCCACCACGCGTTCTTCTCGCGCCTGACGCCGACCGAGGCCGTGGTCCATCTGATGCCCCGCCTGCAAGGGGAATCCCAGCGGGTCAGCGCCGACCTGCTGTGTCCGCCGGCGCCGCGCCTGATCGACGGGCAGGTGCCTCCGGTGCTGGTGGTGGGCGGCGACGCCGATCTGTTCCTGCCGGTCTCGGCCCTGGAGGAAACCGCGGCCTTGTTCAAGGGCGAGCTTCGGATCCTTCAGGGAGCGCCGCATGGCCTGATGCTGGACCATGCCTGGTGGCAGCCGACCGCCGACGAAATGATCGCCTGGCTGACGGCCCAAGGGTTTTAGTCTTTCCCCACAACCGGCGCCGTCCCGGATACCCCATGCAGCGCCCACAGGATTGCCGTCACCACCAGGAAGGCACCCAATTGGTGGGCCGCCGCCAGGGGCAGCGGGACCTGGTTGAGCAAGGTGGCGATCCCCAGCGCCGCCTGCAGGGTTGCCGCCACCGGGACCAGGGTCAGCCGTGCCACCAGGCCGGCCGGCAGGCCAAGGCGGGTCCGGCCCGGGATCAGGGCCAGGATCAGGGCCAGACTGGCCAGCCAGGTGGTCATCGCCAGCAGCCGATGAAGAAACTGGACCAGCGCGTGGTTGGCCAGCAGGTTCAGCCACCAGGGTGACATGGCGAAGGCTTCCGCAGGGACCAGGGCGCCGTTCATCAAGGGAAAGCTGTTGTAGACCAGACCGGCATGCAGACCGGCGACCAACGCCCCGACCGCCATGGTCAGAACGGCCAACACCAGCATCCCCAACAGGGCCTGCCGCACGCCCCCCGACGTTCGAGGCCGGCGTGCCGGCGGCGACAATTCATCGAAGGCCGACCATGCCAGGGCGGCATAGATGGCCAGCGCCGCCAGCAGATGGGCGGCCAGGCGCAGCGGACTGACCTCCCCACGGTCGACCAGCCCGCTGGCGACCATCAGCCACCCCAACAGCCCTTGCGCGCCGCCCAGCAGGAACAGGCCGGCCAGGCGCGGCAGGTCGGCCTTGCCGACCCGACCCGTCGCCAGGAACAGCAGCAGAGGCAACAGAAAAACCAGTCCGATCAGGCGCCCCCACAGGCGATGCACATATTCCAGCCAGAAAATACCCTTGAAGGCGTCCAGATCCATGCCCTGATTGACCAGACGGTACTGCGGACTGGCCTGATATTTGGCGAAGACCGTCGCCCAGGCCTGATCGGACAGGGGAGGCAGAACCGTCAGCGGCTGCCATTCGACCATCGACAGGCCCGAGCCGGTCAATCGCGTCAGGCCGCCCAAAGAGACCATGGCCAGGACCAGGATGGCGACCACCAGGAGCCAGATGCCGACCGACCGGCGCCGCCCGGCGACGAATCCGGTGTCCCGTTCTACCTGCCCAATCGACGCGACTTGCATGGCGTTTCCTTCTGAAGACTGGAAATGGAGGACCACAGTCCCTTATACGTAATCAAGCTTCGCTTCGTTGGAAGCGGACAGCCGTTGGCCTTTCTTTTCTTGTGATTTTAGCGAGGATTGGGATGGGTATGGCGCTGACCGAGCCGGTCCTCGGATTTTCCCTGACATTCGCCGACCTTTACGGCCGCGACGGCCTGGAAAAGGTCGATCGCGCCTTCCTCTCCAGCCTCGCCGAAGCCGATGGCGACCTGGCCGCGCGACTGGAGGCGGGGCGCGCCGCCCCACCACCCGCGGTCCTTGACGAGGCCACCCTGCTGGTCGACCTGGCCCCCCATCTGGAGCGCTTCCTGGCCCGCCTGTTCGGCATCGAGGCCGAGGCGAGGGAACTGACGGCCCGACAGGACGCGCTGGCCCCCCTCTACGCCTGCAAGCGCCTGTTCGTGCAGCGACGGGCGCAGAAGTCGATCAAACCGGAGGTGGCCCAGGGCTTCGATGGCGACGCCCTGGAGCGGGACCTGGCCCAGCGCATCGGCACCGGCTGGAGCGAACTGGATTTTGCCCGGCGGGTGATGGACTGGCTGGCCGACGAGGCCGGCCATGCCGATGACCTGACCCTGGCCGAACGCTATGCCGCCTGGGCCCTTTTCAGCACCGCCGGCAAGGCCCGCCATGCCGCCGGGCGGCTGTTCAAGACTCCGGCCAAACATGACCCGCTGCATCGGGTGGCCCACGACACCGTGGTCGAGGACGGCATCTCCCGCTTCGTCGGCCCGGCCGGACACCTGCGCCGGCGCGAGGGTTTCGGCCTGACCGATCCCGGGTGCGACCTGACCGGCGGCCTGGATGAAGTAACCTACTGCATCTACTGCCACCACCAGGGCAAGGACAGCTGCTCCAAAGGCATGCGCGACAAAAAGACCGGTGCCTTCGCCCGCACGGCGCTGGGGGTCAGCCAGACCGGCTGTCCGCTGGAGGAACGGATCTCGGAAATGCACGAGGTCAAAGGTCAGGGGCATGCCATGGCCGCCCTGGCCGTGGCAGTGGTGGACAACGCCATGGTCGCCGGCACCGGACACCGCATCTGCAACGACTGCATGACCGGCTGCATCTACACCAACGCCAACAAGGATCCAGTCAACATCCCCGAGGCCGAGACCCGCATCCTCAAGGATGTGCTGGACCTGCCCTGGGGTTTCGAGATCTACAGCCTGCTGACCCGCTGGAACCCCCTCAATCTGCGCCGTCCCCTGCCCCGCCCGGCAACGGGACGCAGCGTTCTGGTGGTGGGCCTTGGGCCGGCCGGCTATACCCTGTCCCACCATTTGCTGAACGACGGGCATGCGGTGGTGGCCATCGACGGCCTGAAGATCGAGCCGTTGCCCGACGACCTGTCGGGCGTTACCACCACCGGTGCCAGGGTGCCGTTCCGTCCCGTGCGCGACATCGCCGAACTCACCGAACCGCTGGACAAGCGGGTCATGGCCGGATTCGGCGGCGTTGCCGAGTACGGCATCACGGTGCGCTGGAACAAGAACGCCCTGAAGATCATCCGCCTTCTTCTCGAACGGCGTGCCGACTTCCAGATGGCCGGCGGCATCCGGCTGGGCGGCACCTTGTCCCTGGACGACGCCTTCGCCCTGGGCTTCGATCATGTCGCCCTGTGCATGGGAGCCGGCCGGCCGACCATCATCGACATGCCCAACAACCTGGCCCCGGGCGTACGGCAGGCGTCGGACTTCCTGATGGCCCTGCAACTGACCGGCGCCGCCCGCACCGACAGTCTGGCCAGCCTGCAGGTGCGCCTGCCGGTGGTGGTGATCGGCGGCGGCCTGACCGCCATCGATGCCTGCACCGAAGCACTCGCCTATTACCCGGTCCAGGTGGAAAAGTTCCTGACCCGTTATGAAACCCTGGTCAGCGAGCGCGGCGAAGAGGCCGTCCGCCTGTTCTACACCACGGCCGAGGCCGCCATCGCCGACGAATTCCTGGCCCATGGCCGGACCCTGCGCGACGAACGCCAGGCCGCGGCCCGTGACGGGCGGGTCCCCGACATCGGCCGCCTGTTGCGGTCCTGGGGCGGAGCCACCGTGGCCTACCGCCGCGGCCTGACCGACAGCCCGGCCTATCGCAACCATGAAGAGGTGGTCAAAGCCCTGGAAGAGGGCATCGCCTTCGCCCCGCAGGTGACGCCCATCGCGGTGACGCTGGACGCAGTCGGCCATGCCGACGGCCTGCGGGTCACCACCGCCGAGGGCCTGGAATCGGTCCTGCCGGCCCGCACCATCATCGTTGCCGCCGGCACTGTTCCCAACACCGTCCTGGCCCGCGAAGAGGACGGCATCTTGCTGGACGGAAAATACTTCCAGGCCGTCGATGAGGAGGGTCGACCGACCTCGCCCGAACGCCTGACCAAGCCCAGCCGCCCCCAGGTGTTGATGAGCGTCGAGACCCGCGGCGGCGGCCGTCAC
>Ga0326728_10025790_pt1 | contig 10477 bp, 9 predicted proteins | sample MB3enrmetagenome_FD_207602 | JGI IMG/M metagenome (GOLD analysis project Ga0326728, IMG submission 207602) | Lab enriched peat soil microbial communities from McLean, Ithaca, NY, United States - MB31MN | ecosystem: Environmental > Terrestrial > Soil > Wetlands > Peat | place: USA: New York... | reverse complement strand
TCCTTCGACGACATCGTCGACCACTGCTGCGCCGCCTGGAACAAGCTCGTCGATCAACCCTGGAAAATCATGTCCATCGGAACGCGAGACTGGGCGTACAGGTTCTGATCAGCGAGCGTTGGTATTAGCTTGTTCACGGCTATGGAATCCTTCCCCATCTCGGTTCTCGGCTCGGCGGGGAAGCGATGCGATTCAACTTCGTCGCGCGGGTGTTTCGCGCCTCCATTCGCAGCGAACGCGAACTCGTCGGCTTCGTCGCCACGGTCACGGCCCTCTGCGTCGCGTTGGCGCTGGCCGTCGACGTGACGAACCAGTTGGTGTTTTTCGTCGATTGGGCGACCTGCCTGCACTCCTGGGCGGAAACGGCGATCATCGCAATTGCGCTCGCGGCGCCGATCGGGCGCGCGATCGGCAAGGCGCACCTCGAACTCTATCGCGCCAAGCTGCACGCCGAGGCGCTCAGCCTCACGGATCCGCTCACCGGCCTTCCCAATCGGCGCGCCCTGATGGAAGCGGCCGTGACCGCGGCGCCCAATCTGTTGGCGCTGGTGATCTTCGACGTCGACCGATTCAAAGGTGTCAACGACACCTATGGCCACATGGCGGGCGACGCCGTCCTGCGCTCGGTCGGTCAGATGATGGCGGCCGAGCTCGGCCCGTTCGGCTGTGTGGCGCGGGTGGGCGGCGAAGAATTCGCGCTGCTGTCCTCCGGAGTCTCGCCCGAAGCGCTGGCGACCCATCTGATCGCCTTCCGCGACCGGGTGCGATCGACGCCCGTCCTCGTTAACGGCCTCGCCATCAGGGTGACGATCTCGGCCGGGGTCGCGCTGCGCGAGCGGGGGGAGAGCTTCGACGAACTCTATGTCGAGGCCGATCGCGCGCTCTACGCGGCCAAGGCCGCGGGCCGCAACCAAATCCGCTTCCCGCCGGCGTTCGACGCGGCGCTGCGGAAGATCGGCGCGAAAGCCGACAAGCCGAAGCGCGAGCCGCTCGCGCGCAGCGCTTGACGGCCGCCGAACCGCCGCGCGTTTCAGCGCGACTTGGTCCAGGCGACGGTCTTGCAGATCCATCCGCCGAATATGCAGCCCGCCGTGATCAGGCCATTGCCCGACATCGTCATCTTTCCCGTGTAATTCTGGCCGTCTTCGGGGTTGAACGCCATGGCCGCCCCGACGTTGGGGCCGCTCGGCTTCATATCGAAAAACACCTGCTCGCCGACTTTGGCGGGATCGTCGGCGTCCCTCACCCAGGTCACGCTGCCGCACACCGCGGCGCCGCAGGGGATGAAGCGAACCTTCCCCTTGCCGTCGTCGCGCGCCCATTCCCCGAGAATGTCGCCCGCCAGCGCGAAATGCGATGAAGCCCTGAGAGCGGTCAACGCCAGAAGAAATCGACGAAGCACGGTTTCCTCCCCACGACGGGCGCCCATTCGAGCCGCACGTCGGCCGGTTCGCGTCACGACGAGAGCGCCCGGTAAGCGACGAACGCCGTCTTGCCCGCAAATCGCCGGTCTGGTCAAGACGGGTCGCGGGCCGCAAGCGCGCGCCGCGCGGCGCGCGATCACGCCCAGCGCGGGCGATAACCGGCGCCGAGCGCGCGCACGATGGAGGGCGGCGTCAGAACGCGCGCGAGGCCGGCGCGAGGCCGGGGCTGCGACGCGCCGTAGCCGGCGAAGCTCCACGGCAGCATCGCGTCGCCGCGCAGGGCGAAGGCGCGCCCATCGCGCTCGATCATCGCCCCGTCGGGCAGGCGCTCGATCGGCGAGTCCCAAAGGCGTTTGGCCCCGTTTTCGAGCCGCTCGCGGTGGAGGATCGCGTCCATGCTCGGCGCGCTCGGCGGCGCGCCGAGCGCGAACGCGCTGCGGAACGCCTCGGCCTCGGCGCGCCGGCATTCGAAGCAGGGTCGGTGTCCGGCGGCGAGCGCGGTCACTTCGTCCAGAAAGAACAGCTCGGTGTATCCCTCGCCCCACACCGTCCGCCGCCTGCCCTTGAACGCGCAGAGGCATGCGATCCATTGTTTGCCGGCCCAGCGGCGGCGACCCAAGGTCCGATCCGAGCGATGGAACCGCCCGCCGCGATTGCCCATCAGAGCCCCGCGCGCGGGCGTCGCGAAGAGCTCGCCATAGGGATCGACGCGATTTTGCAGCGGGCCGGCGCTCACGGCGGGGGGACGGGATCCGGCACGGGGAAGAGATTCATCGGCGCGAGCGGCGCGGCGTTCTCAGCGCTCGCCGTCGCCTCGCCGCCGGCGTCGACGCCGTAGACGTCGTCGCGAAAATTCGCCGCCCCGTCCTGATTCGACCAGCCGGTGAGATAGACCCAGATCACCGGCGCCGGCCGCGTCAGCTTGATGTCCTCGCGCGCGCCCTGCTTGACCTCGGCCTGCAGCGCCGCCTTGTCCCAGACGCCCGCCGGACCGCCGCCGACGCCCTGCAACAGCCATTCCGCAAGATCGTAGACGCCCTGCACGCGCACGCAACCGTGGCTCAAGAAGCGATAGTCGGCGCCGAACAGGCGCTTGGAAGGCGTGTCGTGCATGTAGACCGCGAGTTTGTTGGGCATGCCGATGCGGATCGCGCCGAGCGAATTGCCGGCGCCCGAGTCCTGGCGCAGCGTGTAATCGACCGCCCGCTCGCTCGTCCAGTCGATGGCCTTGGGGTCGACCTCGGCGCCCGAGGCGTCGAGGATGCGGATCTTCTGGCGCGCGAGATAGCCCGGATCCCTCTGCATCCTCGGGATGATTTCGTTCTTGATGATCGAGGTCGGCACGGTCCAGGTCGGATTGAGGTTGACGACCGAAATATGGGCCGCGATCTCGGGCGAGGGATGCTCGATGTCGCCGACGATCGCGACATAGCGGCGAACGACGCGCCCGTCCTCGACCGCTTCGACCGAGGCCGAGGGCAGATTGACGACGACATAGCGGTCGCCGAAGGGAAAATTGACGCCGGCGAGCCTCTCAGCGCTGGCGGCGAGCTGCGTCGCGCGCACGCTGGCGGGAACGTTGATCGCCTTGAGCGTCGCGCCGGCGACGAGGCCGGTCTGGCGCAATCCCATGCGCGCCTGAAAGCGCTTCACCGCGGCCGTCAAGTCCGCGTCCCAGGCTCGGCTGGCCGGCCCGTCGCCCGCCTCGGCCGCGTCGAGATCGCCTTCGACGGCGAGCCGCCGGCGCAGCTTGGCGACGGCCGGCCCCTTGGCGCCCGGCCGCAACGGCGCGACGTCGGTCGGCCAGCCGCCGGCGGCGACGATGCCCGCGTAGCGCTCGGCGGCCTTGGCGGTGGCGGACAACGTGTCGGGCCGCAGCGTCGGCTCGGGATCGTTCGACAGCGCGGTTTCCAGCGGCGGGGCGGGCGGCGCGACTTTCTTCTTCGGCCTTAGCGGCGCGCCCGCGTCGAGGTCGACCGGAATGGGCGCGGCCGAAGCGGGCGCCGTCGCGGCGTTGATCTCCGGCGCCGCAGCGGGGGTCGCCGGCGCGCTCGGCGCTACGGCCGGCGGGCTCGCGGGCGCAGGCGCTTCCTGTGCGGCGCCGGCGCCGCTCAGAGCCAGGCCCAAGAGGGCGCCCGCTATCGTAACCCGAATCTTCATCGTTGAAGGCCCAACGCCGAACCGCCCGAATGCTCGAGCGACTATCAAGCACGGGATGGTTACTAAATCGCCACGGCGGTTACTTTGCGGCGCCTGCCTCACGGGAAGCGCGGACGACGACGATGTGCAGACGCCGCGGGCCGTGCGCGCCCAGCAGCAGCGTCTCTTCGATGTCGGCCGAGCGCGACGGACCGGTGATGAAATTGACCGTGCGCGGCGCCGCGCCGACGCCGTAGACGGCGCGCAATTTCACAAAAACGCTCTCGTAGTCGCCGACGAGATCGTCGGCGAACACGACGACGATGTGATTGTCGGGCAGAAAGGCGAGCGTCGTCGGGTTGTCCGGACCGGAGACGAGCGCCAGGGTGCCGCTTTCCGCCACCGCCGCGAAGGCGACGCTCACCGCGTTCTGGTCGTTCCCGTCGGAGGGCCCGCGCGAGATTTCGAGCGCGGTCGCGCCCCACGGCATTGCGCCGAGGCGCGCGTCCTCGCCCATGCGCAGGCAAGCGGGCAGATTGTTTTCGCTTAGGAACCTTGCGACCTCGGCGGGGACGTCGGCGGCTTCGGCGACTTCGGCGAGGCTCGCCTGCGCGAGCGCCGCCTCTTTCCCGAACGTCGCCGCGCGTTTCCCCGCCTCGCCCTGTCCGCGCTCAGGGATGATTCCCGCCGGGCTTTGCGCAAGGCGCGCTTCCACCGCGGCGCGGCGCGGCGCCTCCTCGCCCGTCACATGCAGCGAGCGGCGAACGGCGGCGAGAATTTCGTCGCGCGCGCTCATCGCACGCTCCCGCTCTTGGCGCGCCATCGGCTTTGAAAGGTCGCTCCTTGCGGCGCCGTCAAATCGCGGTATCGTGTCCAGCCACCGGCGAACGGCAGCCAGGAGAAGCGCCCGCGCGCGCCCCCGGCAAGATGCAGCGCGCGCATCATGAGATCGGTCGCAACGCGATACAGCGCCGGGCGCTTGGCGAAGAACCCCCACAGACCGAGCGCGAAGCGCGCCACGACGGGCGAAAGACGGCGCTCGAACTCGCGCTCGCGCCAATGGCGCATCATCTCGGGCAGCGGAATGCGCATCGGGCAGACCTCTTCGCATCGCCCGCAAAGGGTCGAGGCGTTCGGCAATTGACCGCCCTTGGCGACGCCGATCAGCGAAGGCGTTAGCACCGCGCCCATCGGGCCCGGATAGACCCAGCCGTAGGCGTGGCCGCCGATCGCGTGATAGACCGGGCAATGGTTCATGCAGGCGCCGCAACGGATGCAGCGCAGCATGTCCTCGAACTGGCTGCCCAGCATCGCCGAGCGGCCGTTGTCGAGCAGCACGACGTGGTATTCGTCGGGGCCGTCCGGGTCGCCCGGCCGGCGCGGGCCGGTCGACAGGGTGGTGTAGACCGTCATATCCTGACCGGTCGCCGAGCGCGCGAGCACGCGCAGCAATTGCGCGGCGTCGGCGAGCGTCGGGACGATCTTTTCCAGCGACGCGACGACGACGTGAACCTTCGGCAGGATTTGCGTCAGATCGCCGTTGCCTTCGTTGGTGACGATGATCGAAGTTCCCGTCTCGGCGACGAGAAAATTCGCGCCGGTGACGCCGACGTCGGCCGAGAAAAACTTGTCGCGCAGGATCGCGCGCGCTTCGGCGAGCAGTTGTTCGGGTTGCGAAAGATCGCGCACGGCGGGAAGATCGCGATGAGCGCGCCGAAATTCGGCCTCGATGTCGGCCTTGCTGAGATGGATGGCCGGCGCGATGATGTGCGAGGGCGTCTCGCCGCGCAACTGGATGATGTATTCGCCGAGATCAGTCTCGATCGCCTCGATCCCTGCCGCCTCGAGCGCGGCGTTGAGGCCGATCTCCTCCGAGATCATCGACTTGCCCTTGGTCACCGCCCTGGCGCCGCGCCGCGTGCACAGATCGAGCACGATCGCGTTCGCCTCAACGGCATTGCGGGCGTAATGCACATGGCCGCCCGACTCCGCCACCTTGCGCTCGTAGGCCTGGAGATAGAGATCGAGGTGGGCGAGCGTGTGGTCCTTGATCGCGCGCGCGCTGTCGCGCAGCGCCTCGAATTCGGGCAGGCGCTCCGCCGCGGCGGCCCGGCCGCTGACGAAATTGTCGGAGTGCCGCAGCGCGCGCTGCAAGCGCTCGTCCTGAAGCGCTTCATGGACGTTGTCCTTGAAGCGCGGCGTCGTCGCGACGCTCACGGCTTGGCTCCCGCCGCGCTTTCGCCGATCGGCGGATCGTCGGTGAGCCCCGCGAGCACCTCGGCGACGTGGCGAACCTTCACCGCGCGGCCTTCGCGCTGCATTTTGCCCGCGATGTTCATCAGGCATCCGAGCTCGCCCGCGAGCAGCGTATCGGCGCCGCTCGCCGCGACGGCGGCGCTCTTCTTAGCCACGATCGCGTCGGACAATTCGCCGTACTTGACCGCGAACGTTCCGCCGAAGCCGCAGCAGGCGTCCGGCTCGTTCAACTCGACCAGGCGCAACCCCTCAACGCTGGCCAGGAGCTTGCGCGGCTGGCCGGCGACGCCCATTTCGCGTAGATTCGAACACGAGTCGTGATAGACGACGACGCCCTCGTAGCGCGCCGAGACCTTGGTCACGCCGAGCCGATCGACGAGGAAGCTCGCCAGCTCGCAGCATTTGGCGGCGAAGGCGTCGGCCTTGACCGCCATCTCCGGCTCGTCGATGAAGAGCCCAGGATAATGCCTGGCGAGCATCCCGGCGCAGGAGCCGCTCGGCGCGACGACGTAATCGCAGGTCGCGAACGCCTCGATCGTCTGGCGCGCGATCGCCCGGGCCGTGGCGCGATCGCCCGAATTGAAGGCGGGTTGGCCGCAGCAGGTCTGCGAGGGCACGATGACCTTGCAGCCCGCCTCCTCCAGCAGCTTGACCGCGGCGAAGCCGACGCTCGGGCGCATGAGGTCGACGAGGCAGGTGACGAACAACCCGACGCGGGGCGGAGGGTTCACGGCTTCATCCACATGCGCATCCTTTGCTGTTTTCCGCTCCGGCGGGCGCGAATGGAGCGGCCTCGCCCCCGCTCTTGTCGCCCGCCGCGCCCCACCCTAAGCTCGCGCCATGATCCCGGATATCGCCACCCGTGTCTACAACCACACCTTCCGCATCGACCCGATCGTGCGCACCCTGCTCGATACGGACTTTTACAAGCTTTTGATGCTGCAAATGATCTGGAAGCTGCACCGCGAGCGCCAGGTCGCCTTTCAGCTCACCAACCGCAGCAGCGAGGTGCGCCTGGCCGACATCGTCGACGAGCGCGAATTCGTCGACCAGCTCGATCACGCACGCACCGTGCGCTTGGCCAAGAACGAGCTGATCTGGCTCGCCGGCAACACGTTTTACGGCACGAAGCAGATTTTCGCCCCCGACTTCATGGAATGGCTCAGCGGGTTTCGCCTGCCCGAATACGAGCTGACCCGGCGCGACGGCCAGTACGAATTGCGTTTCGCCGGCCTGTGGACCGATACGACGATGTGGGAGATCCCGGCGCTGGCGATCATCAACGAATTGCGCGCGCGGGCCGCGATGCGCGCGATGAGCCGCTTCGATCTCGACGTGCTCTACGCTCGCGCCAAGGCCAAGCTGTGGAGCAAGGTGGAGCGGTTGCGCGCGCTCGCCGCCGAGGGCCCGCTGAAAATTTCGGACTTCGGCACGCGCCGACGCCACGGTTTCCTTTGGCAGCGCTGGTGCGTCGAAGCGTTGCAGGAGGGGCTGGGTGACAATTTCATCGGCACGTCGAACGTCAAGCACGCGATGGACACCGGCGTCGAGGCGATCGGCACCAACGCCCACGAACTGCCGATGGTTTACGCCGCCTTGGCGAACGACGAAGCGGCGATGCGCGAGACCCCCTATGACGTGCTGCGCGACTGGGCGCGCATGTACGACGGCAACCTTCTCGTCGTCCTGCCGGATTGCTTCGGCACCACTTCGTTCCTCGAACGCGCGCCCGACTGGGTCGCCGACTGGAAAGGCGCGCGGCCCGACTCCAAGGAGCCGATCGCCGGCGCGGAGGAATTGATCGCCTGGTGGCGCCGGCGCGGCCGCGACCCCCGCGAAAAGCTGATCGTGCTCTCCGACGCCATGGACATCGATTCGATCGAGACTTCGGTGCGCGCGCTGCGCGGCCGGGTCAATCTCTCCTTCGGCTGGGGCACCAACCTGACCAACGACTTCAAAGGCTGCGCGCCGGCCGGGGTCGACGGCGAGTTGCGCGCGATTTCGATCGTGTGCAAGGTGGTCGAGGCGGAGGGGCGCCCCGCCGTCAAGCTTTCCGACAATCCCAACAAGGAGCTCGGAACGCCCGACGAGATCGAGCGCTACCGCCGCATCTTCGGCGTGGCCGGCATGACGGCGCAGCCGGTGCTGGTGTAAAGCGGCGCAAAGGGGCGCTCTCGCGCGCCTGCGGGGCGCCCCCATAGAGTCGGGAAACACGAGGAGGCTCGCCATGCCTGAGATCGCCTTTCCGCCTGTCGACGCCTCGATCCTCGCGCGGCGCGACGCGATCCTTTCCGGGCTCGCGGCGATCCTGCCCGCCGACGGCCTGATCGCGGACGTCGCCGGGCGGCGCGCGTTCGAGACCGACGCGCTCACCGCCTATCGCCGGCTGCCGCTCGCCGTCGTGCTGCCGCGCTCGAGCGAAGAGGTCGCGCGGGTGATGAAGTTCTGCCGCGATTCGCGCGTCGCCATCGTGCCGCGCGGCGCCGGAACCTCGCTCTCTGGCGGCGCCATTCCGCAAGAGGACGCGATCGTTCTCGGCCTCGGCAAGATGAGCCGCATTCTCGAGATCAATCTCGCCGACCGCTACGCGCGCGTCGAAGCCGGCGTCACGAACCTTGCCATCTCCGAAGCTGTCGCGCCGGACGGGTTCTTCTATGCGCCCGACCCTTCCTCGCAGCTCGCCTGCACCATCGGCGGCAACATCGCGATGAACTCGGGCGGCGCGCATTGCCTCAAGTACGGCGTGACCGCCAACAACATCCTCGGCGTCCGTCTCGTCACCATCGACGGCGAGATCGTCGACGTCGGCGGCCCGGAGCTCGACGCGGGCGGGCTCGACCTGCTCGGCCTGATCTGCGGCTCGGAGGGCCAGCTCGGGGTCGTCGCCGAGGCGACCGTCAGGCTGCTGCGCGCCGCCGAGGGCGCGTGCCCTGTGCTGTTTGGCTTCGACAGAGTCGAAGACGCGAGCCGGTGCGTCGCCGCGATCATCGGCGCAGGAATCGTTCCCGTCGCCATCGAATACATGGATCGGCTCGCCATCGAGATTTGCGAGAACTTCGCCCACGCCGGCTATCCCCTCGACGTCGAGGCGATGCTGATCGTCGAAGTCGAGGGCGGGAATGAGGAAATGGCCGCCGAACTCGCCAAGATCGCGGCGATCGCCAAGGCGCATGACGTGCGCACGATCCGCGAGTCGATGTCGGCGATGGAGAGCGCGCAGATCTGGAAAGGCCGCAAATCCGCGTTCGGCGCGACCGGGCGCGTGGCCGACTACATCTGCATGGACGGCGTCGTGCCGACCGGACGCCTGCCCGAAGCGCTGAGGCGCACCGGGGAAATCTGCGCTTCCTATGGCCTGCGCGTCGCCAACGTCTTCCACGCCGGCGACGGCAACATGCACCCGCTGATCCTCTACGACGTCAACGACGCCGCGCAGCGGCGGAAGGCGGAAGACGCGGGGGCGGACGTGCTGAGGATGTGCGTCGAACTCGGGGGCGCCTTGACCGGCGAGCACGGCGTCGGCATCGAAAAGCGCGACCTGATGCGCCGCCAATTCACCGACGCGGATCTCGCCCAGCAGATGCGCGTCCGCGCGGCGTTCGATCCCCAATGGCGGCTCAACCCGGCCAAGGTTTTCCCGCTCGACGCGAGGGCGGCGTGACCGTGCTCGATTCGGCCGCCTACGCGCCCGCCGACGAGGCGGAGGCGGGAAGGATCGTGCGCGAAGCGCGCGCGCGCGGCGAAAGGCTCGACATCGTCGGCGGCGGCGCGCGCCTCGGCTTGGGCCGCCCCGCCGAAGGCGCGCGGCGGCTTTCCACCAAGCGCCTTGTCGGAATCGTGTTCCACGAGCCGGCGGAGATGACGTTGCGCGCCAAGGCCGGCACGCCGCTCGCCGTCGTCGAAGCGGCGCTCGCCGCGCACGGCCAGACGCTGCCCTTCGAGCCGATCGACCATCGCGCGCTCTATGGAGGCGCCGGCGAGCCGACCGTCGGCGGCCTGGTGGCGACCAACGCCTCGGGGCCGCGGCGCGTCAGCGCCGGCGCGGCGCGCGACAGCCTGATCGGCTTGCGACTGGTCAACGGGCGCGGCGAGGCGATCGAGAGCGGCGGCCGGGTGATGAAGAACGTCGCCGGCCTCGATCTGGTCAAATTGAACTGCGGCGCATTGGGGACGCTCGGCCTCGTCGCCGAGGCGACGTTCAAGCTGCTGCCGAAGCCGCAAAGCGAAGCGACGATCGTCCTGCGCCGCCTCGACGACGAAGCGGGCGTCGCGGCGATGACGCGCGCGCTCGCCTCGCCCTACGGCGTCAGCGGCGCGGCGTGGATCGGCCCCGGCACGGGCAGAGAGTTCTCCCGCGCCATTCTGCGCGTCGAGGGCTTTTCCGATTCGGTCGACTATCGCGCCGAACGGCTGATCGCGCTCAACGCCGACCTCGGCGCCAAGCATGCGCTCAGCGGCGAGGATTCGCAACGCCTGTGGCGCGCGGTGCGCGACGCCGAATTCCTCGCTGAGCCGCCGAACCGAGCGATCTGGCGCGTCAGCCTTCAGCCCTCGAAGGCGCCGCGCTTCGTCGCGCGCCTCGGCGCCGACGCGCTGGCGCATTTCTTCGACTGGGGCGGCGGCCTCGTGTGGCTGGCGAGCGAGCCGACGGAAGGCGC
>Ga0326728_10025788_pt1 | contig 10478 bp, 10 predicted proteins | sample MB3enrmetagenome_FD_207602 | JGI IMG/M metagenome (GOLD analysis project Ga0326728, IMG submission 207602) | Lab enriched peat soil microbial communities from McLean, Ithaca, NY, United States - MB31MN | ecosystem: Environmental > Terrestrial > Soil > Wetlands > Peat | place: USA: New York... | reverse complement strand
CGGCGCCGGCCCGCTGCGAATCGTCCCAATGGGCGACGCCGTGGACGGGGGCGTACCGGGCGGCCCACGACTCGATGTCGGGGCGGACGGCGGCCGGGATTTCCTCAAACGGCACCAGGGTCTCGCTGCAATGCAGGCAGATCAGCCCGGCGTCGCGCGCGTCGCGGGTCAGCAGCGGCAGCATCGGCGCCCGGCAACACGCCGACTCGGGGTAGGCGGGCGGGGGCGTCACCATGAGCTTAAGCCACACCTGGCGTTCGTGCGCCAGTTGGGCGGCCAGGCGATAAGCGCCCACCAGCGGGTGGGAAAAGCGCCACACCCTCCCTTCCAGTTGCCCCAACGTCTGCGCCAGCCAGCGCGCCAGGGTCAGATCGTCGAAATCCCGGAAGCCCAAGCCGTACTCTTTCCAGAGCAGGTCCAGCGGCGCATCGGCATTGGTCGTCATAGTCAACGCTGCCGGAAGGTAATCCGGGCCTTGCCCAGGTCGTAAGGCGACATCTGGAGATTGACTTTGTCACCGACGCTGATGCGAATGAAATGCTTGCGCATTTTGCCGGAGATATGGGCCAGGACCTCGTGGCCGTTAGGCAAGGCGACGCGGAACATGGTGCCAGGCAAGACCTGGGTCACCGCGCCGGTCAGCTCGATTGGTTCTTCCTTTACCACAAGGTGTCGCTCGGTTCAAGGGATGCCAAGTTGGCGGGTGCGGGAGACGAAATCAAGTCGATTCCGGGCAAAAAAACAAGTTGGACAACCGCCCGGCGAAAACCGTACAATGGCCGAAATGATATGAAAAACAGTCCTCTCACAAGCATTTTGCTGGCAGTGCTGGCAATCAGCGCGGTGTGGTCGGTCATATCGTGCATGCAGTACATCACCAATACGCGGGAGATCCGCCGGCTCCAGAACCAAGTGGCGGCGGCCCAGTACCGGCAGAATGCCTTTCAAGCCCTGCTCTACGACACCAAGGATTACGGCAAAACCCATCCCCAGATGGATCCCATCCTCGAATCCATTGGCCTGAAGCGGAATGCGAAGAGCGCCCCCACGACCCCAACCAAGTAACCCTACCGACTATGGACGACCTCGAAAACACCCCGCCGGCCCAACCCGAGCCCGAACCGGTGACGGCCCAGTATGACTCGTTGCGCCAGTTGGTCGTGTGGATGCTGGTTCTGCTCATCGTGATCAGCGGCACGCTCAACGTCTTCCTCCTCCGCCAGGCCAGGACTTCCCGCCAGGAGTTGGAGGCCGCTCGCCCGCAGGTCAGCGCCATCATGAACCAGTTCGAGAAACTCGGCCCGGCCATGGACGAATTCGTTCACAAGCTCGTGGCTTTCAGCAAAACGCACCCGGACTTTGCCCCCATCCTCAACCGGCATCTTCAGCCGTCTCAGCAGACCGCGCCCCCGGCCGCAACCCCCATCCCCATCCCCGCCGCAGTCCCGTCCATCCCGGCCAAGGCGCAAAAGTAGGCCTCAGCCCCCGGCCACGATCCGAACGATCTCCAGGCGGTCGTTGGCGCGGACTTGGCGTTGGGAGAATTCCGAGGGCGCCACCGCCGCCCCGTTCTGTTCCACCACCACGCTCCGGGGCGGCAGCCCCTGCGCCAGCAGGAACTCCTCGAGCGAACAGGGCAGTTCCGCCTGCACCGGCCGCCCATTGGCGGTGACGAACAAGGAACTCACAAACCGGAAATCATCTCGCGCTCGGGCTGGTTAAATGCCGCATCCCAGTCCTTCCACACCGGTTCGTATCCCAGCCCGCGAATCCGCTCGGCGACCTCCCGCGGCGAGCGGGTGTCAGCGATGGCGAATTGCTCCGTGGCCAAGGCGTCCGGCGGGCGGCCCGCGCCCGCATCGGCACCGGCGGTGGCCGGCAGGATTCGCCCGCGGACCGTCTGGTGGAGGCGGTCCTGGCCGGCGCCGGTGTAGCCGCCCGGCTCGGTGTGGCTGCCCGCGCTCATCAAGGTCACCCCCAGCCGGACCAGGCCGTCTCGCATCCGGGGCGATTCGCGGGTGGACAACACCAGGCCGGCATCCGGGAAGAGCAGGCGGAAGGCGCACAGGAGCTGGACCAGGTCCCGGTCACCCATGTGGGTGAGGGGTTGAAACTCGCCGGCGCACGGCCGCAAGCGGGCGAGTGAAATCGTCACCCAGGCCTTCCAGCAGTGGCGGAGCAGGTAGAGGGCGTGGGCGGCCACCCCGAGGGCTTCGTAGCGCCATGGCGCCAGGCCGTAAAGCGCGCCGATGCCCAGCCGCCGAAACCCCGCCGCGTACGCCCGTTCCGGGGTCTCGAGCCGCCATTCAAAGTTCCGTTTCGGGCCCGCAGTGTGCATTTGCGCATAGACCTCGCGGTCGTAGGTCTCCTGGTAAACCACCAATCCGTCGGCGCCCGCCTCCACCAGCGGCCGGTACTCGGCAGCCTCGAGCGGCCCCACCTCGAGCGAGGTGCTTGGGACCTCGGCGTGGACTGCCTGGACGCACTGGCGCAGGTAGGGGGTCGAGACAAACTTGGGATGCTCGCCTGCCACCAGCAGGATGTTGCGGAAGCCCTGTCCCGCCAGCGCCTGCGCCTCCCGCCGGACTTCCTCCGGCGAGAGGGTCACCCGCAAAATCAGGTTGTCGCGCGAGAAACCGCAATACTTGCAGTTGTTGATGCACTCGTTGGAGAGATATAGCGGGGCAAAGAGCCGGATCACCTTCCCGAACCGCTGCTGGGTCAATTGGCGCGAGCGCCGGCCCATGTCCTCGAGCAACTCCGCGCCCGCCGGCGAAATCAGTCGGGCGAAGTCGCCAAGGCCGAGCTTTGCCCGGCCCAGGCTCTGCCGCACCGCCGCGGGCGAGACCTCCAGGCAATCCCTGGCCAGCGCGGCCAAAGGCAAGTGATCAAATTCAGCGGCGAAACTCATCGCTCCGGGCAATGTAGCCGAAAAGCGGGACGGGTCAAATCAGTGGTGGAGGACGAACTGGCGGTGCTGTTTGAAGACGCGCAGCAGGGCCGTGGAGAGATGGTTCTGGACCTCCTGCAGCTCGCGGTAAACCTCGGCATTCTTCGGGTCCGGCAGGGTGGTTTCGCCCGAATTGACCTCGACGAACTGGTCGGTGAGGTCGCTGATCGCGGTCTTCTCCCCCTGCTGGCGGCGCCAGCACCAGAGGGCCTGCAAAGCCGCGCCATAAGCGGCGCCCTCGCCTACCTTGAGGGTCACCACCTCGGCGTCGAACACATCGGCCATAATCTGGCGCCACAACCTGGACTTGGCGCCGCCGCCCGTGGCGCGAATCTGGGTTGGTTTGACGCCCAACTGGGCCAGGCGGCGCAGCCCATAGTTCATTCCCAGGGTCACGCCTTCCATCGCGGCGCGCGCGAAGTGCCCGGGCTCGAACGTCCGGCCGTTGACGCCGAACCACACGCCGGTGCCTTCGGGCACGTTGGGGGTGCGTTCCCCTTCGAAGTAGGGCAGGAGCAGCAGGCCCTCCGAACCCGCCGGCACCCGCGCCGCCTCGGCGGCGTATTTCTCGAGCGACCACGCGAAATCCTCCCGCACCATCTCGGTGGCGACCGTCACGTTCATGGTGCACAGCAACGGCAGCCAGCGGTTGGTCGAGTCGCAAAAAGCGGCGATCTCGCCCTTGGGATCGACCACGGGCCGCTCGGCGCAGGCGTAAATCGTGCCGCTGGTGCCGAAGCTGGCGGTGATGACGCCGGGCCGCGTGTTGCCCGTCCCGATGGCGCCCATCATGTTGTCGCCGCCCCCGGCGCTGACCAGGATGCCGGGGTTCAGGTCCAGCATCTTGGCCGTGCTGGCCTGAAGCGTGCCGGCGGGCCGCTCGCTGCCCATCAGCGGCGGCAGTTTGCCGGCCAACTCCGTGTCAATGGCCGCCAGCGCGGCGTCCGACCACACCCGTCGGCGCACGTCCAGCAGCGCCGTGCCGCTGGCATCGCCGTACTCCATGGTCTTCTCCCCGGTGAGCCAGAAGTTGAGATAGTCGTGCGGCAGCAGGATGAACGCCAGGCGCCGGTAGTTCTCGGGCTCGTGCTGCTTGAGCCAGAGCACCTTCGAGGCGGTGTAGCCGGGCAGCACCGCATTGCCCAGCGCCTTGACCGTGGCCTTGAGCCCGCCGAGCTTGTCCATGATCTCCTGGCACTGGGCGGCGGTGGTGGTATCGCACCACAGCTTGGCCGGCCGAATCACTTCCCCCGCCGCATCAAGCGGGACAAAGCCGTGCTGCTGGCCGCTGACGCCGATCGCCTTGACCTCCGAGGCCACGGCCTTGGCCTGGCGCAACGCCCGGCGAATGGCGCTGGCCGTCGCCTCGCGCCAGGTGTGGGGGTGCTGCTCCTTGGCGCCGGGCGGCAAATCCGGGATGAGGTCGTACTCCTGGGCCGCCCAGGAAAGCACCTTGCCGTCGCGCGCGTCCACGACCAGGACCTTGGTGGATTGAGTGCCGCTGTCGACGCCAAGCAAGAGAGTTCTCATGATGTTATCTTCGGTTCGCTGCCAACGGCCTCGACTTTTACCACAAACCTCAGCCCCCCCACAAGGCGTAAGGCATCCGGATGTCCTCGTCCCCGTAGCGCGGGAAGGCCTTCAGCGAGAAGGTGAAGGCCACGCCCACGTCCTGCGGGCCCTGGGGATTCCGCCGGACCCGGAACGTCAGCGCGGCGGTCCAGCTTCGCAGGTCGCGGAAGACGGTATAAGCCTGTTCCTCGAGGTTGCCCGTGCGGTCGTCGAAGTAGTGCGAGGCCCGAAGGCCCCAGTCCTCGTTGAGCCGGAAATAGAAGGTGCTCATCCACACGGCGCTGCCCTCGCCCAGGCCGGTGCGCGAACTCAGATCGTCCGCGTGCAGGTAGAACTGCCCCAGGCTCCACCGCCAGAGGTCGTTGGGCTCCAAGCTCAGCGTGGTGAGCGACATCCGCCACACCCCGTCGGCCACGTCGAAGCGGCTCTTGGATTCGACCGTCACCCAGGAACGGGGCTTGAAAACCAGGTCCGAATAGACATCCGAGAAACGGGTGAGGTTGGTGTGGTCCAGGGACTGTTGCAGGTGCCAGTCGGTGTAGAGCTGCCATTTGAGGAAATCGGCGACCACCCCATTCCGTTTGGTTTGGAGTTTGTTGCCCAGCCCCAGCCGCACCGCGTCGCTGGCGTTAATCTGGTCGATCGAGTTGTATTCGGGGAACTGCTGCGGCAGCAACTCGAGGCTGGGCAACTGCGTGTCGAACTGCGGCAACTGGTTGGGCAGGACGTTGGGCCGGGGCACGTAAACGTAATCGACCGAGGGCTGGATAATGTGGCGCAGCCCGTCCAGGTCCAGCACGTCGTCGCGCACCCCCGGCCAGACCCTCGAGGCCTTGAAGGAGACCTCCGCCCCGGTGTCGAACACCCCGCGCGATTGGTCGTGCCACTGCGCCCCGGGACCGGTCGAGTCGGTGTAGTAGGTGAAGCGCCCGCCCACCCGCGGCGTCACGTTCAGCCAGCCAAAGAAGGTCTGGGGCAGCACGAGCTTTTGGTAGGTGTCCATTCGCGCGGCGGCGTAATCGATGCCGGTGGGCAGCGAATTGGTTTCCGCGAAGAGATGCCGGTAATAACCCAGCGAACTCTCGCTCTCATAATAGAACGGCGAGCCGCCCAACTGCTGGCGGAAGCCGGTCAGCCGCTCCTCCGGCAGCCGTTCGATGGTCTCCAGGAAATCGTTCAGGCGGGGCTGCGCGTAGCTGTCCAGGCTGAAATTGTTCCAGAACTTGTTGACCTCGAAGAAGGTGTCCGGCTGGGGGTTCTCGCGGAACTCGCCCTCGAAGAAAATGCGCACGATGTTGGTATCGCCCTGGTAACGGACCATGGATTTGACTTGCAAGGTGGGCATGGGGTCGGCCTGGTAGCTGAAATAGACCCGCTCCCGGTTGTGGGGCGTCGGGGCGCCGGGAACGTCCAACTGCGGATTGGCATCGTAGAGGTAATAATAGCGCAGCGTGCCCTGGCCCCAGGGACCCAGGTGGTAGTTGAAATCGGGCCCGGTTCCCACCCCCCGCCGTTGGCGGTAATCCAGGTGCAGGTTGCCATCCAGGTCCGGGCCCAGAAACCACGAGTAGGTCCCCAGAAAATACGGTCCGAAAGAGCTGCGATAGCCGGGCAGGGGCGTGAAGTGGTTGGAACGTTCGCCCAGTTTGTGCGAGAAATAGGGAGTATAAAACACCGGCAGGCCCTGCAGGTAAAAGGTCGCGCCCCGGGCCCGGATGACCTTGCCCGGTACGATCTCCACGTATTTGGCCCGGACAAACACCCCCGGCTGCGCGATGTCATCGGCCGTAATCAGCGCGTTGGTCGCGACATAGACGTTGCTGTTCGTGTCGAAGCGCAGGCCCTGGCCGGTCGCGAAAAGCGGCGGCTGGCCCGTTCGGAACTGCTCGGCCTCGATGTGCCGGGTGAAGAAGTTGTATTGCGCGTGCTCGCTCACCCAGATCTGGTCCTCGCGCTGGATCCGCACATGGCCATCGGCGGTCACCTCGCCTGAATTCTCGTTCACCTCCACCGCATCGGCTGTCAACACCCCGTTGCCGTAGCGGACGATCACCCCGTTGGTCCCAAGCCACAGCCCGTGTTCATAATCCCATTCCACAAACCCCGCCTCCGTCAGCGGGTTGATGCGAATCCCCTCCTCCACCGGCTGCGCGTAAAGGGCGCCCGCCAGCACGACAAAAAACACGCCCAGTATCAGCTTCTGGCCCAGTCGCGTCATCGGCCCGATGACTTAACCAAAACCCGCACCCGCTGCCAAGCGGGAATTGAAGGGGGCGCCAACGGGGGGGTGATAGAATTCTTTTCTGCCGCCTGAAGGCGGCGTTCCACGACCGGCCGGAGCGCCGCCTTCAGGCGGCAGGAGGCGCTCGAAGAAATCTTCCAAGCGCCCTCGAGGTACCCCATTGCCTTGCAAGGAGTTGCCGAGGGCGCTTTTTTCTTCCGTCGCCGCAGGCGACTGTTTTGCTGTCGTGCGCCCGCTCGCCTCGGAGCGCACACCTCAGGAGCGCTCGCCGCCGGCTAACTCTTGGCCGGGACACCGTCCTTCTTCCAGGTCCGTTTCGGCGCTTTGACGATCAAGCCCTTCTTGATGGCCTTGGCCGAGACCCGCACGTAGCGCACCTCGCCGTCCACCACCGCTTTGACGCGCTGGAGATTGGGCAGAAAACGCCGCTTGGTAATCGCCGTGATGTGCGTGCCGATGCCGCCGCTCTTCTTGGCCTTGCCGCTCCGCCAGATAATGCTGCCCTTGATCGGGCCCTTGCCTGTCAATTCGCAAATTCGCGCCATATAAGTCCTCTTTTCAATTCCAGGAGCGCAGACCTTACCACCCGTCCCGCCTAAGGCAAGCACTTTGTCGCCGATGCCGAACTGCTCTTCGCCATGTTCAGGAGTCGGTGGGGGGGACATGATGATTTGGCCGTAACGATTGGTTTCGACCCGGTAGGGCAGCTCTTCGAGGAGAGGATCGGCCAGCACTTCTTCCCACACCGCAAGGTTGAAGGCCGTTTGGTCCCCTGAATCCACCAGTTCCGCGGTCTCGAGCACGGATGCCATGGGAAGAGAGTAGCCGGGAGAGGTTCCCGGGCCGGGAGTTTGGACATTTTCCGCTCCTCGTCACAGCGCCAACGGCGCGGCGACTACCCAAGAATCGCGTCGGCATGAGGGTCAACCGAGCCGCGCGCGCCAGTAGCCGGGACGCCGTTTCATGTGCATCACGGCGACGATCCAGACGTGACCGGGCTTGTCCAGGAAGATAACGGCATAGGGAAAGTCGCGGCTGAAGTGCCGGCGCAAATCTCGCGGAACAGTCGCTCCATCTCCCGGTAAAAGCGGACACCGAGTTGAGGGGAGATTTCGGAGTAATATCGGACCGCCTCGGCGAACTCCTCGTCCGCGTCGGGATGCAGCAAATACTTCACAGGCCCGCGATCTTGCGCGCGCGCGCCAGGGATTCCTCCAGCGGGACGCCCTGCACTTTCCCCACTTCGATTTCCGCGATGCGCCGGTCCGTTTCGGCCTTCCACGCCGGGGCAACCTGCGGTTCGATCCCGCCGTACCGCGCGATCATGATGCGGTCAACGAGTTCGGCCACCACTTCCGCCGGCATTTCCCGCGTTTCTTCGACAATCTCATCCAGCGTAATCGGCATGATTCAAGTCTGGCCCGGGGAGCGGATTTTGACAAGGGCGACCTCGTTCGTCAGCGCCGTCCGCGCTGGACTGGTCCGCGCGGTTCTTGCAACATCACGCCGGTCATGAGAATGCTCTGCCGTCCGTCATTTTTTGCCGGCGCCAGCTTGCTCGCCTGTTGCCTGGCGCTGACGGCCTGTTCGACTCCCGAACGGGGTCACTCGCCGGCTGGCCAGGGCCAGGCTGAGACCAACCGGGTCTTTCTGGCGGATCGGCTGTATCTTCTGCCCGCCCCGCACGCTCGCCTTTACGTCGAGGTGGACGCCGTCGAGGGTTGTGTGCCGAGCCGGAAGACCCTGGATCAACTCCGGGGTTTTCTCGCGGCCTACTGCGATAAGCCTGGCGGAATTGAGATTGAACGCAGCGACGTCATCCCGCGCAAGGCCGCGCGGGGGATTTCCCCGAGCGCGCTGGCGCGCAAGTATCTCAATGGCCCGCCGGCGGACCCGGCTGCCCCGCCGCCGGCCTTCATTTACGTGCTCTTTTATAACCATGCCCTGTGCGACCGCGCTCCGGCTCCCGGAACCGGGCGGCCAGCCGCCGGCGCCGCCCTGCGCCCGCGCGTGTGGACCCGGAACCCTCATGTCGATGTCCAACCCTATCCGGCGATGATCTATCTGGACACGCACCTTGCCTTCCGATGGGTGCAGCGGTTGGTTCTGCTCCACGAGGCGGGGCACGTCTTGGGCTTGGCCTTCAGGCCGGCGGAGGCTGCCGGCGGTCATTGCCTGCACAAGGCCTGCCTCATGAGCGAGGCTTTCCGGCTCCCCTACCTTGCTCTGGGCCTGCAGCGGAAGCTTTGCGCGCGGTGCGCAGGTCAGTTGGCCGAGGTCCGCAGTCAACCGCCTTCCACGAACCAGCGCTTCGTCGGTCCGGTGTTGGTGCGCTCGGAGGGCGCTTACCACGTGTTGAGCCTGCCCCACCGCGCCAAGGCCATCGTCGGCGAGTTGGCCGACAGAGACTGCCGCGACTTTGCTGCCGCCGTGCGCGCCGAAACACCCATTGCCGGGGATGACGAGGACGAGCAGCGCGCCGAATGCCGGCTCAACGAGGACGTTCTGAACCAGCCGGCGACGCTCCGGGAGGTTCTCGACCGCGCCCAGGCCGAGCCGGACGAGCTGGTACGCCGCGTCGTGACTCGAGGCTGTGCCCGCGCGTGCGCCGCGTGGTGTTGCGCTCACGGCCAATACACGGATGCCGTGAAGACCTGCCGCGAGGCGATCCTGCGGGACCCGCAGGATGATTGGAGCTATAACCAGCTCGCCTGGATCGAGGCGACCTGCCCTGATCCATCCGTCCGGGACGGCAAGGAAGCGGTCGCGGCCGCCACCAAGGCGTGCGAGCTGACCGAATGGAAGGACTGGAACTGGATCGATACGCTCGCGGCTGCCTATGCCGAGGGCGGTGATTTCAAACGGGCCATCCAATTCGAGGAACAGGCCCTGCGCACCGGCAAACCCGCCGAACCCGAGCAGGAGGGCATGCGCGGCCGGGTCCTCTTGTTCAAGCAGTCCCAGGCCTTCCGGGAAATGCGCTAGCCCCGGGCGGCTCCTTCCTCGCCTGCCGCCCTCAGAGCCCGGTCTTGCCCTGGGCCTTGGCTTTCGCCCATCCGGCCTTCGCCAATCTGGACAGCTTGGCTCTGGCCTGGAAATCTCATGGCCGCTCGAGTTCTCCCATTAGCACCGGGGCTTTCAGCCCGGTGGAATGGGGCGGTCGGGGCCTTCAGCCGTTTTCAACGGCTTCCGGTAGCGGCTGACAAACTGTTGAAACAGTTCTCGCGTCGTGAGCGCGTCCGGGCACCGGGGTTCCGGGCACCGGGGTCAAATCTTGTCATTTGGACAATTGGTTTGGATCGCGGCCAACTGCTTGCTCAGAGAGGCGTCCGAGGAAGGCCGCCGGCCTAAGCGTGAGGCTGAGGGGACGAGAAACCGCTTTGGGTCACACGGCGCAGACTTTGAGCACCTCGTCGCCGTAATGGTTGATCACCTTGACGGCGATCTTTTTGCTTTTCGGCAACGGGAACGGGCGGCTCGTGGTGCTGTAGAGCGCCTGCCATGCCGCCTCGTCAACCTCTGCCCTCAAGGCCCGTTTCAATTTTTCGTAAGGCTCGTCCGCGCCGGTGAAATACGCATGGCGTACGAAGAAACTGGAGAGTGAAAGGTTCTCACCGAAAGTCAAGCCGCCGACCGGCGTTTTTCCTTGGCCAGACGGATTGCTAATCCAACCCACGCTTCGATCAACTTCCGCATCCGTTTGTAGTTGGCCAG
>Ga0326728_10025787_pt1 | contig 10478 bp, 6 predicted proteins | sample MB3enrmetagenome_FD_207602 | JGI IMG/M metagenome (GOLD analysis project Ga0326728, IMG submission 207602) | Lab enriched peat soil microbial communities from McLean, Ithaca, NY, United States - MB31MN | ecosystem: Environmental > Terrestrial > Soil > Wetlands > Peat | place: USA: New York... | reverse complement strand
TGGGTAAGGCGACCATCCCGGCCTTTATCCTGGACCCCACCCCTGAAGAGGCGGTCATCATCACCTATACGGACAATGCCGTCCGGGATAGGGGCTGGTGGGCGGACTACCAGACCATCGAGAACCTTATCAAGGCCAACTCGGACCTGTCCCAAAGGCAGGTCGCGACCAAATTGAAGATGGATCTGGTAAAAGTTAATTGGGCGCTCCAGCTGTTACCCCTCCTAAACCCAGAGGCGAGAGGGTTAATTGTTTGGAATCCAAACAATTTAAATAAGGGAATTCTGGGTATTTCAGAGGTCGCGGCCTACCAATTGACCCGTTTAGGCCCTGGGACGGGTCTAAAGCCGGGGGTTAAGCCAAAGGCCCTGCCGGAAGGTGAGGAAGCCCAGAAGCTCTGGCCCTACCCCCCCATCCCCCCGGAGACCCAGGACCTGGTCCGCCGGGCCCTGGAGGTAGCCATCGACCATAAGATGACCGAGGCCCAGGTGAAGGGGCTGGTCGCCCATATCCAAGCCGGGAACAAGCCGGAGGATTACAACCCAAAGGCAAAGACGGCCCCTATAGAACAGCCGCATAACCAGGGCCAAGGTCAGGCTCCCCTTAAGCCTCTTCATGTCCACGACTTGATAGCTCAAAAGGCTAAAGTGATTATTTCAAAGCTGGATACCCCTGGCCTGAAACCACCGGTTGAAGGCCAAGCATTGGGTGTACCAATACCCAAAGAAGGTATTGGTACAAGGGAGGCCTCCCAAAGCGCGGCGAAGGATGCCGAGGCTAGTCTCAAGCCTGCCAGCCATCAAAGCCAAGGAACCGAAACCGCTAAATCGGGTCTTGGGAGGGTATTGCCGCCAGTATTGAACGTCTTGGGAGTTCTAGGTTTTTGGCTGATCGTAAAACCCTCTTATTGGGTCTGGAAGCAGATCCTCAAGGTGGTATCCAGGTTCCTACAGCACCCAGGCAATTTCATGAAGAAACTGGTAGTGGGTACCTTCGTATTCGTCTTTTGGACGGCCCTGGCGTGCCTTTTGTACGTGGTCCTTCATTGGAGTTGGACCCATTACGGGCGGGCTGGGTATGAGAAGTATGTACGACCAGAATTGCCTTGGGCTGGGACCGCCTCTGTCCCGAAACCTCAAGTTGAGGAACCCGGTTTGATTGTGCCAATATCCGGAGAAGGTAGTGGCACATCTGTCCCGAAGCCTTCTTCCGATGATGCCTCTGGGATATTGGCCTCTGTGCCGAGGTTTCAAACCGAGGCACACGATTTGAGTGCACCAATACCTGAACAGGGTATTGGTGTCCAGGTCCCCGAAGACCTAAAAGGAAGAACCATCAATGACGCCGCTATCGCCATGGAATTCGCCATGAACTTTTATGGGGTTTCCTATGAAGTCCCATCCAGTAACTTGAAATACCTGGATGACATTACGAATGAACATTACACCAAAGCCTTTTTCAAGGAATTCTATCCTCCCGCGAAGCTCAAGGAGATCCGGGCCAAGAAACTGTTCATGGACTTCCAGCCGTCAGGCCCAGCGAAGGTTTTAAAGGTGGATCAGGATTCCGGCGAGTATCTGGTGGAAGGAGGTGTGAGTAACCTGACCGATAAGGGTAAAAAGGACCAATTCATTTCCGAAAGGCCCGCGGGCTTGATCATTGATTTCGACGACAGGCCAACCGCGAATGGCTGTATCGTCAAAGTGACAGAGGTGAAATAACACCTGCGCCGATTATCCAATAAATTATAAAAAATGGGAGATCGGTGCTATACCGACCACCTATAAGGAATTATGGATGGTCGACATGTACAAATGCCAATGAGGGCATTTTTAAAGAGTATTTGGGGGATCTTTCAAAAGGTGAGTCGAAGCCTGGATCTGATGAGATGACTGTTGCCGCGGAGACTTGACGGCCGGTCAAGAAGGTACTACATTGTAGTATGTGGTGGAAAGGATAGGGATGAAGCCACTATATCAATTCATTCAAACGCCCATGTTTGCCGCTCGTTTAGACGCCGTTGGTGAGCTGGAATTACTTGAAGAGATCGAATGCGAAATTTTGAGGAATCCCCTTGGCGGTTCTTTACTAAAGGGTGGAATTAGGAAAATCCGGGTCGCGTCCGGCAAAAGGGCGGAAGGGAAACGGGGTGGTTATCGGATTTGGTATTTTTATCAAGAGGCGGAAAGGGTTTATCTTCTTTTCCTTATCGACAAACGAAGGGCGCCGGATTTGACGCCCGGCCAAGAGAAAGTTTTGATCCGGGAATTAAGGCGGATACTGAACGACGTGAAGGGGAGTAAATAAAATGAAAAAGAAAGATTTCAAGGATATGTTGACGAGTGTCCATCAAATGGGCGAGATCATGAAGGGGAAGAAACTGGCCGGTGTGAAGGTGACTTACCGGGCAAAACCAGCGACGGCCCAAGAGGTACAAAAAGTGCGCAAAGAATTAAAACTAACTCAACAAGGTTTTGCACAAGTTGTGGGTGAAAGTCCCAGTGCGATCCGGCATTGGGAACAGGGAATTAGGACTCCGAGAGGAGCCGCCGCCAAACTTATTCGGGTTTTAAAAGCCCATCCCGAATTGGTAATGGAGTTGCAATAAAAAAATAATGGATAATGGTGGCCAGGCACCTTTTTTTTTAGTGTTCATGGACTTCCAGCCGTCAGGCCCAACGAAGGTTTTAAAGGTGGATCAGGATTCCGGCGAGTATCTGGTGGAAGGAGTTGTGAGTAACCTGACCGATAAGGGCAAAAAGGACCAATTCATTTCCGAAAAACCCGCTGGCTTGATCATTGATTTTGATGATAGACCCACCGCGAATGGCTGTATCGTCAAAGTGACCGAGGTGAAATAAGGCATGATTCATGAGGAATATTCAGCGAATTGATGAATAACTAAAGCATCAAGCCCCGCCCTGTAGCCAGCCAATAGGCCCGCTACAGGGCTTTTTTGTTTATAATGGCTTTCGTTTAGTTGACCCTTATATCCTCGATAAACGCGAGCTTCCGAATGTCATTTAAAGAAGCAAGAGCCCGTATCAAGATCAACAAAATGCTAGAAGAGGCTGGTTGGCGTTTTTTTGATTCGGATAAGGGTAAAGCCAACATACTTCTTGAGAACAACGTCAAAATTACCGAAAAGTTGCTTGATGAATTCGGCCATGATTTCGAAAAAACCAAGAATGGCTTTATAGATTTTCTGCTTCTGGACAAACGCGGTTTTCCGCTTCTGGTTTTAGAAGCGAAAGCCCAAGATAAAAACCCCCTCATCGGTAAAGAACAGGCCCGCTCTTATGCCAAATCCCAAAAATGTCGTTTTGTAATTCTTTCGAACGGGGATAGCCATTATTTATGGGATCTGGAATTAGGCAATCCAAAGGTCATTACCCGTTTCCCATCCCCTGATGGCATTACCGAATTCTCTTCATTCCAGCCCAAGCCATCGGACTTGGTAAAAGAAAAAGTCGAAAAAGATTACATCGTTTTGACCCAAAAAAGGGATTACCAAGATGATCCTCTTTGGAAAAATGAACAAGACCGGCCTCAATACATTGAAGACAATAAATTCCGCTTCCTTCGTCCGTACCAGCTCAAAGCTGTCGAAGCCATAAAAGAAGCGGTTGCGAAAGGTAAGAACCGTTTTCTTTTTGAAATGGCTACGGGCACAGGCAAAACCCTCCTGGCGGCAGCGGTCATTAAATTGTTCATCAGGACAAGCAATGCCCGGCGGGTGCTCTTTTTAGTCGATCGATTGGAACTAGAGGAACAGGCTTATAAAGCATTTGTTCAATACCTCAGAAATGATCTGAAAACATTCATCTATAAAGAAAACAGGGATGATTGGCGGGTGGGTGAGATCGTCGTTTCCACCATTCAGACTTTTATGTCCAAAAACCGCTATATGCGTGAATTCAGCCCGGAAGATTTTGACTTCGTGATCTCGGACGAAACCCACCGAAGCATCGGCGGCAATAGCCGTTCAGTATTTGAGTATTTCAATGGCTATAAACTTGGCTTAACGGCAACACCCAAAGACTATCTCAAGAACTTGGATACAAGAACCATCATGCAGGATGACCCGCGTGAAATGGAACGAAGGATTCTCCTGGATACCTATAAAACCTTTGGCTGTGAAACAGGCGATCCGACATTTAGATATTCATTAGTTGATGGGGTCAAGGATGGTTTTCTAATTAATCCTATTGTAGTGGATGCCCGCACCGATATTACGACCCAATTATTAAGCGATCAGGGTTATGCCGTTGTTACGACCAATGATAAAGGGGAAGAGGAAGAGAAAATTTTCATCCAGAAAGATTTTGAAAGGAAGTTCTTTTCAGAAAAAACCAATCGTTTATTTTGTAAAACTCTTTTAGAAAAATCCTTTCGCGATCCCATATCGGGTGAAATAGGTAAGACCCTCGTTTTTTGCGTAAGCCAGGCGCACGCCGCCAAGATCACACAAATTCTCAATGAACTAGCCGATCAAATGTTTCCAGGGAAGTACCAATCCAATTTCGCGTTACAAGTTACTTCCAGTGTCATGGGCGCACAGCAATTCTCGATCAATTTCACAAATAACGTTCTCTCTGACTCAGCTAACTTCCTACCGAACTATAAAACTTCGAAAACAAGAGTGTGTGTAACTGTCGGGATGATGACTACGGGTTATGATTGCCCCGATATTCTTAATCTAGCCATGATGCGGCCAATTTTCTCGCCTTCTGAATTCGTCCAGATGAAAGGACGGGGAACCAGGAAACATAATTTCACGGAAGAAATCATTGATAAGAAATCGAAACTGGAAATAGGCGAGAAGCAAAAGGAAAAGTTCAAACTTTTTGACTTCTTCGCGAACTGCGAATATTTCGAAGAAAAATTCAAATATGACGAAGTTCTTTATCTACTTCCGATGAGAACTGGTGGAAAGATACCTGGCGGTGGGGAAAAACCTACAATTGATCCGTTTGAAAACAAAGGCGAAGATCACATCAAAACTATGGATGAAGTGACTATAGGCAACGAAGGCATGAAGATCGATAGAATGTATTTCACCAAGTTCGAGGAGAAAATTAAGGCTGATAAGTTAGTAATGGAAAAAGTCAAAAATGGTGAATGGGATCAGTTATTGGATTACTTAGAACACAACATTCTGAATAAACCGGAAGAGTTTTTTACATTACAAAAACTTCAAAAATCCTTCCAAATCGATAGAACTATTACTATGCGGGAAATCGTTGAGAAGGTATTCGGCCTTATCCCTTATTTCAAAACAAGAAACGAATTGTTGGATGAGGAATTCGATAAGTTCGATAGTCGTTATATGCCTAAAGAAGAATATTTCGATTACGCCAAAACAGTTTTTAAGGCTTACGTCCTCGACCCAGAATTCCGGGGGATGATCGATGAGGGTAATTTCGCTTTATTGAATATCAACCCAAGCGGGGAAGCTTTCCAGCGTTTAACCCCCGAATTGCGAAAAGTCATTCCTGAATATATTAAAGTCTACGTGCCGATTGAAAAATTTGCCGCTTAATTGAACGAGAGGTTTTATGTTAGACGCAGAAACAAAACGCAGAATTGATACCGCAAGAGATGTTCTGGTTGGTAAAGTTCCAGACCCCAAAAGCCAAGTAGAACAGATCACTATTGCCCTTATTTATAAATTCATGGATGACATGGACCGTGAATCCGTCCAAATGGGAGGCAAACCAAGCTTTTTTACTGGGGAGTATAAGAAATACGCTTGGACCAAGATGTTCGATCCCAAATTGGGGGGGCAGAAACATTCGATCTTTATGTGGACGCCATTTCCAAGATGTCGAAGAACTCGAATATCCCAAAGCTGTTCCGGGATATCTTTAAAAATGCCTATTTGCCTTACAAAGATCCAGAAACACTAAAGTTATTTCTAAAATCAATCAATGATTTCACCTACGATCATTCCGAAAAACTTGGGGATGCTTTTGAGTATTTGCTTTCAGTATTAGGTAGCCAAGGCGATGCGGGACAATTTCGTACCCCTCGCCATATCATCGACTTTATAGTCTCGATAGTTGATCCGAAGAAAGATGAAACTGTATTAGACCCAGCCTGTGGTACTGCTGGATTCCTCATATCTGCTTATAAACATATCCTTGCTGAAAACACAAAGAAAATGCCTGGAGATAAATTAACCCCGTCTGAAAGAAAGCAATTATTAACCAATTTTTCTGGTTATGACATTTCCCCTGATATGGTCCGCCTTTCACTTGTGAATCTTTATCTGCATGGTTTTGTCCAACCGCAAATATATGAATATGACACGCTTACTAGCGAAGACCGATGGAAGGAATATGCAGATGTGATTATGGCGAATCCACCTTTTATGTCTCCTTCGGGTGGTATACGGCCACATAAAAAATTTTCTATTCAAAGCAATCGAAGTGAAGTTCTATTTGTTGACTACATGGTGGAACATCTAAACCCTAAAGGGAGAGCTGGGATAATCGTTCCAGAAGGGATTATTTTTCAAGGTGGGACAGCCTATAAAGCCCTTCGGAAAACTTTAGTAGAAAAATATCTTGTTGCGGTGATATCCCTGCCAGCAGGGGTATTCAATCCTTATTCTGGGGTGAAAACCTCAATTCTTATCCTGGATGCCTCGATTGCTCAAGACACAAAAACAATAGCATTTTTAAAAGTAGAAAACGATGGTTACGGTCTTGGAGCCCAACGCAAGGAAATAACTGAAAATGATTTGCCGAAATTAGAAAAAGAACTGGCGGATTATCTAGAAAAAATAAGAAACAAAAAATCTGTAGATAATTTTAAAATTTCTTCCGGTTTGATTGTTCCTAAAGAGAAAATATCCGCGAATGGAGAATATAACTTTAGCGGTGATAAATATCGAGATAGTATTAAAAAGTCTTCTGATTTTCCGCAGGTGGAGTTAGGGAGTGTTTGCGAAATTTTGAATGGTTATGCTTTTAAAAGCGAAAATTATGTTGATAAAGGAATTCGTATTATAAGAATAACCAATGTTCAAAAAGGTAAAATAGTAGACGATAATCCTAAGTTTTATCCTACTAACAACAAAGAGCGAATAGAAAAATACAATCTTTATGAGGATGATTTACTTATTTCTTTGACTGGTAATGTTGGTCGAGTTGGTCTTTTTCCAAAGGATTTATTACCTGCAGCACTCAACCAGAGAGTTGCTTGTTTGAGGGTGAATGATAATAAAATAGATGTTAAATATTTATTTGAACTGTTAAACGAAGATTATTTTGAGGATGAATGCATTAAAGCTTCAAGTGGTATAGCTCAAAAGAATTTGAGTACTGTTTGGTTATCTCGTTACAAAATTCCTCTTCCGCCAATTGATATACAAAAAGAAATCGTTGCTGAGATCGGAAGCTATCAAAAAGTCATAGATGGTGCTCGTGCAGTCATTGAAAACTATCGCCCGCAAATACCAATCGATCCGGAATGGCAAATAGTTGAGTTGGGTGAAGTGTGTAAACCTGAATACGGATTTACTGAAACTGCATTAGATAAAGGCGATGCCAGGTTCGTTCGAATTACTGATATTTCAAGAGAAGGTTTATTAATACCAGATGATAATAAATACATTAAATTAACTGCCGAAGCAAAAAAATATTTGTTGGAAAAGGGCGACGTGCTTGTCGCGAGAACAGGTGCTACATTTGGGAAGACTATGATTTTTGATGAAGATTACAAAGCCGTTTTTGCTTCATTCCTAATTAGGCTTCGTTTCCCGAGTAATAAAGTAAATCCTCGTTTTTATTGGGCTTTTGCTCAAAGTGACGCCTATTGGAATCAGGCAAAAACTCTTATGACTGGTGGTGGTCAACCACAATTTAATGGTAATGCCCTTATTAAAATAAAAATCCATATTCCATCTATAGAAGTTCAACAAAAAATCGTCTCTGAAATTGAAGTTGAACAAGCTCTTGTGGCTTCAAATAAAAATCTAATTGAACGTTTCGAGAAGAAAATTCAAGAAACCATTGCCCGTATTTGGAAGGAATAGAAGTTGGTCTGGTATTACAAAATGGGATTTAATTAATACGAAGAGGAAAGTTTTTAGAAACGAAAGGAAATATTATGGATGCTATTGATCCGAAACGATTTGAATATGTATTAACAAGTATTAATAACGGTAATTTATTTGAAGATTTTACAAAAAGTCTCTTGTGCCAAATATTAGGTTATGAATTTATCCCCATGGGCGGGATAAAAGATAAGGGCATTGATGGTCTTGAACATATTTTTACGCCTAATGGAATTGATAGAACTATTTATCAATTGTCGATTCAAGAAAATGTTAAGGAAAAAATAGGCTTAACACTTGAAGCGTTTAAAAAAAATTCTATTAATTGTAATCGTCTATTTTACGTGACTAATCAAGTTGTAAAAAATCAACACTTGTTATGTGATGAATTCTTTTCTAAATATAACGTCTCTGTCATTATTTATGATTTAAATTGGTTAAGTGGAAATGTTAATAAAACTGCTGGTTCAATTAGGGTTTATCAAGCATTTGTCGAAACATATTTGCATTCCGTTACTAAAACTGAAGAATCGAAATTATTTGCTGATTTAGATACTGACCCAAGAATATTTGTTTTTTTAAGGCAACAATGGGAAAGTTATGGAAAGAACTCCAAGCTCAATGATGTATTAGCTGATAGTCTTATTCTTTACTCATTGGAAGGGACAGACCCAGAAAAAAACTTATTGATGTCTAGAGACGAGATAATTGGAAAAATCACAGGAGTTATTAAGTTCTCTTTAAAACTTATTGAACCGACTATAGATCAACGACTGAAAATAATTTCAAAAAATCCTCAAAAAATAAATCATCATACGAAAATAAATAAATATTGTTTGCCATTTGAGACTAGATTTTTATTAAATGAAAGAAAATTAATAGATGAAAAACTTCAAGAGAAATTTACACAATCATTAAAGACGAGATTAGAGGCGCAACTATCTTCTTACGGCGTCAACGTTTCGGATGCCGAAAAATTATTAGTATCTGCGATAAATAACTTATTTAAGCAACAAGGGCTGGAATTTGCCGATTTTGTCTTACGGGCAGAAAATAAGGATGCAATAGAAAAGTCAATGCCGGATGTAATTGAGAAATCAGTTAATGAAAGCAAAATACCAACTGATAAAAGAAATACTGTAAAAATGTCTCTACTGAAAGTTGTAAGAGATTTAATTTATGAAAGCAGCGATGAAGAACGAGAATATTTAAAACGTCTTTCAAACACATATATGATGTTATTTTTGTTGAGGTGTGATCCGCAAATAGCCGCATATTTTTCAATCACCGCTAGCAAGTTAAAAGTATTTGTTTGCACTTCGATTTTAGTCCCCGCTTTATCCGAAATTAACTTGGAACCGAAGTATAGAAGGCATTGGAATTTATTAGTAAGGGCAAATAATGCTGGGGTTAAATTATTTGTTAACAAAGTAATCATTGCCGAATTGGCAGGACATTTAAAAAAGATGTTAGAAGTCTTTAAGGAAAAATATGAAGGAAGCGAGGATATATATTCTGAGGAAAGCGAAATGATTTACGTTCCGGAAATTATCATCAGGGCATACTTTTATTCGAAAATGAGAGGAAAAGAAGATACATTTGCAGGATTTATAAATAATTTTATTACACCTAGTGCACCAACTGGAATTGAAGAAGAAATAATAGAATTGTTGCGTTCTACTTTTGGTATACGTTTTTGGGAAGAAAAAACATCTGAAGTCCACATTGAGCATTCGGATTTACAACAATTAATAGAAAACCTTAAACATACAAAACCATCTGAGCAACAAGCTAAAAATGATGCTCAAACTATATTAAGCATTTATGCACTTAGAGAAAAATACAACGAGAAAGGGGAGGGCGGAATATTTGGTTATCAAACCTGGTGGCTTTCAAAGGATACAAAAACCCAGATCGCTGTTACTGAATGTTTTGGGAAAAAATATCCAACTAGTTGTTATATGCGACCTGATTTTTTATATAACTATATTTCATTAGCACCTAATTTGGATGAAGTTAACAATATGTTTGATGCAATGTTCCCGACTTTAATGGGAGTTAGCATTTCTCAATATGTTGTATCTAAAGAAATGGCTGATGCGATTCACAAATCTGTGAATGAACATAAAGGAATGTCTCCAGGACGAATAAGGGGTGTATTGAGAATTCTTGGGGATCGACTGAAAACCGATGCAAGTTTTCATAATGTTGTGAAATTAAAACATTATTTAGATGAAGGCCTTAATTAGCGCAAGCACTTAATTGCCTACGCTTGTCCGAGAAGTTAAGTGCGGTATTCAGTAATTGCGTTTACAGCTGATCCCTCGGTCGAGATGTTGAATTAGGCGACGGTCACCTCCTCTGCAGGCTGCGGAACATACTTTCCACAAAGTTCTTTACCCGCTTCAAAGGTCTC
>Ga0326728_10025786_pt1 | contig 10478 bp, 7 predicted proteins | sample MB3enrmetagenome_FD_207602 | JGI IMG/M metagenome (GOLD analysis project Ga0326728, IMG submission 207602) | Lab enriched peat soil microbial communities from McLean, Ithaca, NY, United States - MB31MN | ecosystem: Environmental > Terrestrial > Soil > Wetlands > Peat | place: USA: New York... | reverse complement strand
CATTGACGAGATTTACGCTGGCAGCGGCTTGCCAGTGTCGACAGTTAGCAGTACACTAGCTATGATGGAGTTAAAGGGATTGATTAAATCCATCGGCAGTATGAAGTATATGCTGGCCCGTGAAGCCAGAGAAAGTTATGGAGTAAAAGTTGAGTAACAGTAAAAACCTGGTCATCGTCGAATCTCCCGCCAAAGCCAAAACGCTGGCGCGGATTTTAGGCAGTAAATATAACCTCAAAGCCTCGATGGGGCACATCCGGGATTTGCCCAAGAGCCGCCTGGGTGTGGACATCGAACGTAATTTCGAGCCGAAATATGTCGTGCCGCGCGCCAAAGCGAAAACCGTCAAAGAACTGAAAGACGCCGGCAAGAAAGTCGGCACCATCTACCTGGCAACAGATCCGGACCGCGAAGGGGAAGCGATTGCCTGGCACCTGGCAACTCAAATCCAGCAGGAAGGCGTGCCTTTCAAACGTGTCGTTTTCCATGAAATCACCGAAGAAGCCGTGCTGGAGGCCTTCAAGCACCCCCGTTCCGTGGATATGCACCTGGTGGACGCGCAGCAGGCGCGGCGGGTGCTCGACCGTCTCGTCGGCTATAAGCTCAGCCCGCTGCTCTGGGCGAAAGTCCGGCGCGGCCTGTCTGCCGGCCGGGTTCAATCCGTGGCGTTGCGCATTATTGTGGACCGCGAACGCGAAATCGAAAAATTCGTGCCCGAAGAATATTGGACGATGGAAGCGGAACTGGCCGATACCAATCAGGCCAAAGCCACCCATTTCCGCGCGCAACTGGTCAGCTACGCCGACGGCACCAAACTGGCGATTAATAACGAGGTAAAATCCACCGACTTAAAAAATAAGCTGCATGAAGCCAAATGGATGGTGAAGCAGCTCAAAATAAAGAAAGTCCTGAAGCAGCCGGCGCCGCCGTTCATCACCAGCACCCTGCAACAGGAAGCCTGGTACAAATTCCGTTTTTCCGCCGAACAGACGATGATGCTGGCGCAGCAGCTTTACGAAGGGTTAGCAATCGGTAAAGAGGAAAGCGTCGGCCTGATTACCTACATGCGTACCGATTCGACCAATGTCGCTCACAGCGCCGTGGCCGAGACCAGGGAATTTATCGGGGAGAAATACGGCGCGGATTACGTGCCGCAGCACGCCCGTGTCTTTACCCGCGCGGTCAGGGGCGCACAGGAAGCCCATGAAGCCATCCGCCCGACAAAAATTCACCGCACGCCGGAATCGATCAAATCTTCTCTCGATAACCGGCAATTTAAACTGTATCAGTTAATCTGGAACCGCATGGTCGCCAGCCAGATGGCCGCCGCGGTTTACGATAACACCACGGTGGATATCGAAGCTAAATGCCATACCCCTGCCGACGATTATCTTTTCCGCACTTCGAGTTCGGTGAACAATTTCCCCGGCTTTTCCGTGCTTTATATCCGTGAAGAGGGCAAAACCGACGAGGAAGCTAATAAGAATCCGCTGCCGCCGCTGGATAAAGGCGATTTATTGAAACTTATCGAACTCTTTTCGGAACAGCGCTTCACCCAGCCGTCGTCACGCTTTACTGAAGCCAGCCTCATCCGGATGCTGGAAGAACGCGGCATCGGGCGCCCCAGTACTTACGCTTCCATCATGCTGGCCATCAAAGGCCGAGAGTATGTCACCAAGACCAGCGGTATTTTCAAGCCGACGGAACTCGGGATGACAGTGACCGACCTGCTGACCCAGAACTTCGCCGATATCGTTGATATCGATTTTACGGCCCACATGGAAGACGACCTCGATGAAATCGCACAGAATAAAAAAGTCTGGGGCGATGTCGTGCAGGAATTCTACACGCCGTTTGAAGCCGACCTGAAAAAAGCCTCCGCTGATATCGTGAAAGTGGAAACACCGGTGGAATTGACCGACGAAAAGTGCGACAAGTGCGGTAAGCCGATGGCCATAAAAATCGGGCGTTTCGGCAAATTCCTCGCTTGCACAGGCTATCCGGAATGCAAGACCACCCGTTCCTACCTGGTGAAAACCGGGGTGAAATGTCCGGAATGCGGCGCCGAATTAATCCAGCGTTTTAATAAAAAGCGACAGATTTTTTACGGCTGCAGCGCTTATCCGAAGTGCACTTTTGCCATTAATACCAAGCCCCTGCCCCAACCTTGTCCCACCTGCGGTGGGCTGCTGGTGGAATACAAAGAGGGCAAGGCAAAATGCACCAAGTGCAGTTACCGCAGCGGCACGCCGGATGACGCCAAAGAAGAAGCCAAACCGGCCGCAGTACCGGCACAGGAAGTTTAATTCTGACATTCACGCCTTAAAATTGGTGTAGCCGATGCAAGAGGTTTTTGATAAGTATATCGATTATCTGAAAGTGGGCAAAAACGCCTCGCTGTATACAATACGCACTTATCAGGGGGCCCTCATCGGCAATAATACCCGCGGTACGCAAAAAGGCTTTTTCCCTTTCCTGCTGATGAAAAAAATAGACAGTCTGGACAAGGTCACCAAACACACCATCCGCGAATATATTATCTGGCTGAGCAACCAGAAAGTTGCCAAGAGCAGTATTACCTGCAAACTGTCCGCCGTCCGCTCTTTTTACAATTACCTGCAAAAAGAAGAACTGATTCGGGAAAATCCGCTGGATAAAATTTCTTCGCCCAAGCAGGACAAAAAACTGCCATCCTATCTTACCGGCGACGAAGTGAACCGGTTCCTGTCGGCACCGGATATTGCCAAGCCGGTCGGCCTGCGCGACAGGGCCATTCTGGAATTGCTTTACGCCTCCGGTCTCAGGGTCAGCGAACTGGCCCATCTCACCCGCAGCCAAATTGACCTGGAAGCGCGGGAAATCCGCGTCATCGGCAAAGGTTCCAAAGAACGGCTGGTACTGATGGGCAAACCCGCGCAGGTGGCCATTACCGCCTATCTGAAAGAAGGCCGGCCGCAATTACTGGGGAAAAAGAAGACTGGCGCGGTTTTTATCAACCGCTACGGCAAACAACTCATCGAAAGGCGTATCCAGAAAATCGTGCATCAGTATGCCAAACAGAGCGGCATTAATAAAAAAGTGCATCCGCATACAATAAGACATACCTTTGCCACACATTTGCTGGACGGCGGCGCCGACCTGCGGGTGGTGCAGGAACTGCTGGGGCACGCCAGCCTGACCACCACCCAGATATACACCCATGTCAGCAAAACCCAGGCCAAAAAAGTATACCTCGCTGCGCACCCACTGGCATCAGGAAATCTAGGAAAGGAAAATTAAAATTCTTAAGTACTAATAATTCGTTTTTAGCAGGGTTTGAGTTAGAGGGGCGCAGCCCCTCTAAGTAACATCCTCCCTCTTCATTTATGGAGAGGGAGAAAGAGGGCGAGGTTTTAGATAATAAGATAACATTGTTGGGAAATGATAAAATCCCCCAAATAATGATTCATCACAAAATATTTTAAGACTATAATATCTATTTAATAAGTGACAAGGAAAAACAAAAAATATGGTTAAAGATAGATTAGCGAAATTACGTCCTGAACTGGTTAAGGCGGAAGTTGACGGCATCCTGATTTCCGAACCGAAAAACCTGTTTTACCTTTCGGGATTTAACGGCTCCGACGGCTACCTGCTGATTACCGCCAAAGACAACGTCATCGCCACCGATTTCCGCTATGTCGAGCAGGTAAAAAGACAGTGCCCGGACTGCACATTATTCGAGATTAAAGGCAAAATGGCGGACTGGTTCCCCGAGCTGATAAACGGATTAAGCGTTAAACGGCTGGGATTTGAATCCGGCGCGACTACTTTTGCCCAGTATGCCCGGATTTTAGAAATTATCCAGGCCAAAACTATGCGGCTGGAACCGGTGCCCCTGGAAAATACGGTAGAGAAATTACGCGCCTTTAAAGAACCCGGGGAAATGGCTTTGATTCAAAAAGCGGCAGAAATCAGCGATCGCGCTTTCGAAGCTGTAGCCGGCAGGCTTAAAACCGGCATGACCGAAAAAGAAATCGCCTGGGCGCTGGAAAAACACATGCGTGAAAACGGCAGCAGCAGCATGCCGTTCGAAATAATTGTTGGCGTCGGGCTCAACGGCGCCCTGCCGCACGCCCAGCCGTCCGACCGCCCGCTGGCGGCGCATGAGCCGGTTGTCATTGACATGGGGGCGGATTTTGGCGGCTACAGCAGCGACCTCACCCGCACCGTCTGTATTGGTAAACCCGATGCGATGTTTGTTAAAATTTACAATATCGTGCAAAAGGCACAGCAAGCCGCGATTGACGGAATCAAAGAAGGGGTATCCGGTATCGAAGCGGATGCCTTCGCCCGTAATGTTATTAAAGAAGCCGGTTACGGCGAAATGTTCGGACATGGACTGGGACACGGCGTGGGACTAGCGACACACGACCCGGCGCCGCGACTGAGCTACCTGTCAGGCGATGTATTGGCTAACGGCATGGTCTTTAGCATTGAGCCCGGGATTTACCTGCCGGAATGGGGCGGCGTCCGTATTGAAGACTTGGCGGTGCTGGAGAACGACAAAGTGAAATTATTATCCCGTGCCAAAAAGATGACTCTCCGGTGATTTATCTGCTACGATAATGCTCAGACGCATAGCGTCTATCTGTGGAAAAGTCGAATCTTCTCTCCTTGATGCCGAAGCCGAAATACTTTTGCCGTTAAGGCAAAAATGTACCGGGAGAGAGTTAGAGTGAGGGGGAAATCTTCCGGAGTAAAAATATCCCTCTCTTTATAAAAGGGAATATAAATTGTTAAAAGCCGATTTTCATATCCACACCAAATATTCAATGGACTGCCACAATGAACTCGAAGACATTATTGAGCGCTGCCGGAAGCTGGGCCTTACTTGCATTGCCATCGCCGACCATGATGCCGTTGAAGGCGGTCTCCAACTGCAGAAACTGGCCCCGTTTAAGGTAATTGTCGCGGAAGAAGTCCTGACTCATCAGGGCGAAGTGATGGGCATGTTCCTGAAAAAACGCATTCCCAGCGGCTTCCACCTGCAGCACGCCATTGACGCCATCAAAGAACAGGGCGGCCTGGTCAACATCCCGCACCCCTTCGACCCGATGCGCGGGCTCCGCGTGAGCGCGGATGAATTCGAAAAACTGGCCCCGCAAATTGATTTGATTGAGGTTTTCAACGCCCGCGTGCCGACGGCACAAACCAACACTAAAGCTGAAAACTTTGCGAAAGCACATAACCTGCCCGGCACCGCCGGCAGCGACTCCCATTCCATCGCCGAAATGGGCAGCGTGGCCGTAACCATGAACGATTTTAATACGCCGGCTGAATTTCTTGCGGCCCTAAGAACCGCCAAAATCGAGGGCAAACGCGCCAGCCCTTTCGTCCATTTCCATAGCACTTTGTCGAAAATTAAAAAGATTTTCTAAACCCATTCTGAGTCCGCCTAATACGGGCGAAAAATCTCAAACCCTAATTTGTAGTCACGGAAAGCAGAGCAAACCCCTATTGTCTTTCCCGCGAAAGCGGAAATCCATCAACCTGCCTGCGAGTATGTATCGTGGTCTGCTAACGTGTAAAACACAACAGTGGTATGATAACCCTATTTGTTTTTCCTGATTGTTTCGAGAGCATCCTTACCCAATGGCGCAATAATAAATATTTCGTTCAGTTTTTCGCAGGGATAATCGCTGCAATAAGCGCAGTTTTTCACTTTCTTTTCCTGGCCGCACTTTCTGACTTCACAATCGCGGCACCGGTTCCAGAGTTTTCCGTCTGCGGATAAACAGCCGTCACATTCCATCTCTTCCGATTTAATCGTGCGACCGCGACCGTATAATTCAGTCCACTTTTCCGCCGAGGTTTTTTTCTCTGCCGATGTCATCCTGCTGCGGTTCGCCGGAAAAGCATCACAACCGGTACAATTAAGCCCGCAAAACGCAATCTTCTTTTCTATCAATATCCCCCCGGAGGGAGCGCGGCGAAACCTGCCGTTTTAGTAGCCTTATCCGGCGGGTTTCGCCCGACCACCTGCATCCCTTAAAGCGCTCTCTATTTCGCTTTTTTAATTGCTTCCAGATTAGCTTTGGCCGCCGGCGCCATGTTGAAGAATTTCTCCAGCTTTTCGCAGGCATAATCCGCGCAGTAAGCGCAATTTTTCACATTCTTTTCCTGACCGCACTTTCTGATTTCGCAGACGTTGCAATATTGAAAATTCATTTTACCTTTCGCGGTACAGCTGCCGCAGTTGATATCCTCCGGTTTGAAGACATGCCCGTATTGTTTGGACCATTCCTCCGCCGTTTTTGCGCGTTGCGCATCATCGTTATTTTTCGTCGCCAGATAAGCCCCGCAGCCGCCGCAATCCAACCCGCAATAAGCCAGTACTTTATTCATTTTTGCTCCTGTTTTAATTAATTCGACTGCATTTTCCGGAATAATGCGTACATATGTTCTATTATATTAACATTTTCCAAACTTTTGTCAAGGGGTTTTATACATCGTTTTTTAGTTGATGTTTTGAATGTATGATGTCCATACGGACGAAAGTCGGTATCCAGTGGTTTCAACGAAATTGAATTGGAGCATTATTCTATTTCACGAATCCAGGGTTTTTAAGTGAGATTATTTCGTCTTTTAGCCGAGTGATTTCCCACGATGTGAAACAATAGAAGAGAGGGAGCTTTTATCACTCCCTCTCTTCTATTCACTCAGAACTCAATACTCTGCACTAAGGTCTATTTCTTTGCTTTGGCCTCTTTGGTGGGTTTTACCAGAATTTCATCGATTATCCCGTATTCCTTTGCTTGCTCGGAGGTCATGAAATAATCTCTGTCCATATCATGTGTGACTTTCTCTATGGGCTGCCCGGTTTGTTTAACAAATATATCGCGAATCAAATCCTGTAAACGCATTATTTCGCGCGCGGCAATCGCGACATCCGCCGCCTGACCCTGAGCGCCACCTAATGCCTGATGAATGTGAATTGTTGAATTGGGGAGCGCATAGCGCTTCCCTTTGGCACCGGCGCACAATAAAACCGTGCCCATACTGGCGGCCATCCCGACACAAATTGTCGAGACTTCTGGACGGATTAACTGTATCGTGTCGTAAATGGCCAACCCGGCGCTAATGACGCCGCCGGGAGAGTGAATATACAGACTGATATCTTTATCCGGGTCTTCCCGGTCGAGGAATAAAAGTTGGGCGATAATCAGATTGGCAATCTGGTCGTTAATCGGGGTTCCCAGAAAAACAATCCTTTCGCGCAGCAGTAAAGAGTAGATATCGAAAGCCCGTTCTCCCCTGGTGCCGCTTTCGATAACCATCGGGATAACATCCATCGGGTCTATGTTCATTTTTAAGCCTCCTTCTTTACTTCTTTCGGACTCTGAGCTATTTCGGCCAGGCGCTGGATGGTTTTCCGCGCCACTAAGGTATCCTCAATTGATTCATGGTTACGCTGTGTCTCTAAAGCTTTCCGCAGTTCGTCCTTGTTGCCGCTGGACGTCTGCACCATTTCTTCAATTTCGGCGTCGATTTCCGCGTGTTCCACGGTGATTTTTTCCGTTTCGGCGATTTTGCCGACAACCAGGGATTCAGCCACCCGTTTGGACGATGACGGCCGCAGTTCTTCCCGCAGCTGGTCGATAGTTTTATTGATGCTCTTTAAATATTCGTCAATATTCTGTCCTGAGTTCTGAATGTAGTGCAGGCTACGTTCCAGAGAGCGTTCCACTTCCATGTCCACTAAAACCGGGGGATATTCCACCTGGCTCAAAGCCGTTGCTGCCTCGACTACTTTGTCTTCGAAATCGCGCTTTACCCTGTCCCCCACCCGCTTGGTCAGGTCGTCGGAGATTTTCTTTTTCATTGTTTCCACGGAAGTAATATCGGTGCCCAGCAATTTGGCAAATTCATCGTTGACTTCCGGCAGTTTTTCCTGTTTGATTTCAATCATCTTGATTGTAAATACGGCTTCGTTGCCCTGCACCTCTTTCTGCGGATAATCCGCCGGATATTGGAGTTTGAATTCCTTGTCTTCACCTTTTTTCATCCCGACTAATTGCTCGGCAAAACCGGGGGCCGGAGAGAGCGTGCCCGCCGCCACCTGATATTGGACGCCTTTCTGATTGACGAAAGGTTCACCTTTCATCGTACTGGCGACATCGATAGTGACCAGGTCGTTCAATTCCACCGCGCGGTCCGCCGGTTCCCAGGTGGCATGCTGGTGCCGTAACTGTTCGACGACGGAATTTATCATTTCATCCGTGACTTCGATTGGATTTGGCTTCAAATCAATTGTTTTGTAATCCCCGAGGTTGACCACCGGTTTCAGCGGCACGATTACTTTCAAAATGACCGGTTCTTCGGTCTCCAGTTCCAACTGCGGTTCGGCCACCGGCTCCAGATTCTGTTCTTTGACGGCGTTTTTATAAACCACCGGCACCAGGTCGTCCAGCATTTCATGGAACAGTTCGTGTTCCCCGAAGTGACGGATGAAGACGGCTTTCGGCGCATTGCCGCGGCGGAATCCGGGAATATTGACCCGTTTTACCAGCCGGTGATAAGCTTTATCGGTGGCGGTTTCGACTTCAGACGGTTCGACTTCGATTTTTAAATATGCTTGACGGTTTTCTGTTTTTTCGTTAGTTACTTTCAATCTTCTCTCCGGGTATAATTTAATCGTCACTCAGACGTATGTGCAACTCTTTCAACTGCTCTTTCCTGACCGGCGAAGGCGCTTCCAGCATCATATCCACCGCATTTTGATTCTTGGGGAATGCCATCACGTCGCGAATCGTGGGCGAACCGGATAATATCATCAGGATCCGGTCGATGCCCGGGGCGATACCGCCGTGAGGCGGCGCGCCGTATTCAAAGGCATCCAAGAAACCGCCGAATTTCTCCTGCACTTCCTCATCTTTGTAACCGAGGAAGCGGAAAATCCGGCGCTGGAGTTCGGGATTGTGGATACGGATACTCCCGCTGGCCAGTTCATAACCGTTACAAACGATATCGTAACAATGGGCACGGACTTTCCCCGGGTCCTTTTCCAATATCGCTTTATCTTCATCCCATGGCTCGACGAAGGGATGATGTTCCGGTTCCCACTTCTTGTTTTCTTCGCTCCAGGCAAACAGGGGGAAATTCAAAATAAAGGCAAACGCCAGCAGGTTCGGGTCGGCCAGGCCCAGCCGGGAACCCATTTCCCTGCGCAGTTCGCCTAGGGCTTTGTTCACCACTTTCGTTTTACCGGCCACCGCCAGAATTAAATCTCCCGGTTTGGCGCCGCAGCGCCGCGCGATCTCCTGGATTTGTTCCAAAGTCATGTGTTTGGCCGCAACAGACTTCACCATGTCTAAAGTCATATGCTCGATATCACCGCAGCCGCCGCCCAAAGCAAATGTGAGCAGCCCGCCGGCGCCATAACTCTGCACAAACTTGTTTAATTCTTCCAACTGGGTCCGGGTATAATTGGCACAACCGCCTGCGCAAATTCCTTTGACACTGCCGCCGTCAGCAATCACTTTCTGGAAAACTGCGAACTGCGTTTTCCCGGCGATATCAGTCAAATCGTGCATTTTCATCTCAAAACGCAGGTCGGGCTTATCCGAACCGTAATCTTCCATCGCCTCTTTGTAACTGAGGCGCGGGAAAGGCGAGAGCACCCGCTTTTCCGGTTTAACCGTCTCTACCATTTTTGTGAACAGTTCTTCCATCAGCTTCAGGATGTCTTCTTCTTCAACGAAACTCATCTCGATATCCAGCTGGGTATGTTCCGGCTGCCGGTCGGCGCGGCTGTCTTCATCGCGGAAGCATTTTGCAATCTGGAAATACTTTTCCATACCGGCGATCATCAGCAGCTGCTTCAATTGCTGGGGTGATTGCGGCAGCGCATAAAAACTGCCGGGATAAAGGCGGCTCGGCACCAGATAATCGCGCGCCCCTTCCGGGGTACTCTTGATTAATATCGGAGTTTCAATCTCCAGGAAACCTTTTTTATGCAGGAAATCACGGAAGTATTGAACCACTTTATCGCGCAGGATAATATTATTCAGCATCCGCTGCCGGCGCAGGTCCAGATAGCGGTATTTGAGGCGGACATTTTCATCTACCTCGGAGTCTTCATTGATATAGAAAGGCGGTGTTTTGGAGGCATTGAGAATTTCCACTTCGCGGACGATAACCTCGATTTCACCGCTGGGCAGTTTTAGATTTTCGGTGCCGGCCGGTCTAAGCGCGACCTCACCGGTCACTTTCAGCACAAACTCGTTGCGCACCTGTCCGGCAATCTCGTGACACTGCTTGGAAATTTGGGGGTTAAAAACGACCTGGGCGATGCCCGTCCGGTCCCGCAGGTCAATGAATATAAGCTCGCCGTGGTCGCGCCGGCGGTCTACCCAGCCTGCCAGTGTGACTTTGCTGCCCTTCAGATTTTTATTTAATTCGCCGCAATAATGAGTTTTCAGCAAATTGCAATCCTC
>Ga0326728_10025785_pt1 | contig 10478 bp, 12 predicted proteins | sample MB3enrmetagenome_FD_207602 | JGI IMG/M metagenome (GOLD analysis project Ga0326728, IMG submission 207602) | Lab enriched peat soil microbial communities from McLean, Ithaca, NY, United States - MB31MN | ecosystem: Environmental > Terrestrial > Soil > Wetlands > Peat | place: USA: New York... | reverse complement strand
CGCTCTGAGCGGCCAAACTATGCCGAATGGGACGGAGCCAACGACCGCACGACAGCCGACAGCATCTCGACAATCGTGCGTCATTCCGGAACCGTTCGGCATAGTTCGGCGCGCGGCATAAACGGCGAAGCTCAACGGCGTTGATCCGATGGCGTATCTGACCGATGTGCTGGAACGCATCGTCTCCGGACGCACCAAGGCGCATGAGTTGGAGACGTTGCTGCCGTGGAACTGGGCGGCTGGAAGACCCGGCATGGCGACCGCTCACGCGGCCTGACCGCCGGTTCGCCTCATGCGCCGATCTCCGCCCCCCTTCAGCGACGCATCGCCGGATGTTTTTGCAGCCTGACATTCTGTCAGATGACGAATACCCGGCGATGCGGGTCCCCCACGGCGCGCCCACGACCCTCACGCCGCTACAATTCCGTCAGATGATGTAATCCGGCTGCGCCTCGCGGATTCCCGAGTGAGCCAGCGAGTTGCCATCGCCGCATATCGCCTCCGGCGCTGAGTGCCAACCGTTCAGCAAACGTATCGCCGGCAAATTTGCCGCCTGACAGCATGATAGTCCTACCAGATGGTGACTAGCGACGATGCGGGTCCCTCCACGGCGCGGTCCTCGACCCTCACGCCGCTACAATTCCGTCAGATGACGTAAACGGCCGTGCCTTGCCTATTCCCGGGTGAGCCGTCAAGAGTCCCATCCTCGCATCGCTTACGCTTGTGTGTGATTTGCGGGCCTATCCGAAACCAACCCGAGCAGTGTTCGCAATGGTTGACCTAGGCGCGTAGCCGCCGACCATCCAAGCGCAAGAATGGAAGCTTCCGGAATCGCTTACTTGGCAACCGAGCAGCCGATATGGGTCGAGACGGCCAATCACCGAACGCTGAACGAATGGAGGGTTTCCGCGTGGCACCCTCCGGACCTGCCATTCTGCTATCGCCCGGACCTAGCCGTTCGGCCGCATACCGTGAAGGCGCGAGGAGGGTCGAAAGCGACGGGGGACCGCCCGGCAACCCGTCAAAACCCATGAGCAGAAAGTATATAGAGTGCATTTTGTGCCCAAATACACTATCGCCACGAACGCCCTGTTCGCCTAACACCGCGGGTAGGTCCATGACGTCACCGCACTCAATTTCAGAAAGACATCCCGCACCCCGGTATGAAGGGGATCGTGCTGTTCCAGCCGCTCCCGTAGCCAGGGCAGCCAGCTGACGATCGCCCGCTGTTCATCATTTTTTTCAAGCTGCGTCACCTTCGCCTCGACGGCTTCAACAAATTTGCGGGCAACTTCGACCTCACTCCACTGCACCGCGAATTCCATGAACCGTCGCCACCTATTGTCATCAACGCGCTTTTTCTCGGCCTCTTCGTAACGCCGCCGCTCCTCCAGCAAGCGCAGGCGTTCGGCTTCCTCTCGCTCGCGACGCTGTTTTGCTAGGATAGGGCCGGATGCGATTGTCGCGGCCAGAATTTCGCCGACGTCCTCTTCAAGCCGCCGACCCGCTGTCTCATTCCATGTGCGCTGCGGTAATCCCGGCACGTGAGTTTCAATGCTGAACGTCAGCAGCCCGCTCGGCTTCAGCTCCGCCGCCCAATCGCGACCGGCCGACGACCAGCGTTTTTCGTCTTCTGTTTTGGGTCGGCGAATCTGACGTTGCTTCTCGCGGAGCTTGAAATTGAGCCGCTCGCCAGCGGTCTCGAAGTAGACAACGTACCCGTCTTCCTTGGCCTTCAGGCCGCGCTTCTCACCCTCCTTGAACAGGGTGTTCAGAATGCGATGGCGGCGGCGATCGGTTTCCGACCACGTAATGCGCTCAATATATACGCGGTTCGGTGTTGACCGGTCGCGTCGCGCATCCTGCAAACGGCGCTCGTAGTCGGCAACCCACTTGGCGACGATCGGATGAGGCGCACGAAGGGTGTCGGGCACACGTATTTCATCGTCACCTATCGCGGCTCGTACGACGGCCTCCTTCGCCTCGGCTGAAACCTCGGGGTGCCGAGTGGTTCGCGTTATGGTGGTTGTCGTCGGCGTATCTGCATCAGCTTCCGGGAGCCGATAGTACGCGACCTTTTTTCCCGCCGCCTTCTTTGCCCACCAACCGCGTGGTGGATACGGCACCTTCAGTCGGTCGCATGCCTTTGCCAAGCCGTTGCCGGTGATGCCATATCGCAATGCCAGCCGGCTCATCGGCGTTTCCCATACTTGCCGAAACAGCTCCTCGCGCGTGATTTGCGTCTGCGTAGTCGTCATCGATATCCTCAGCATCGCTGTCGTCAGTGCCGGTATTTTCTCTTCGACCTCCGCTATGGGCAATGGTGGGTGTTCGCTCGCAATGCGTGCTTGGATCAGGCCCTTGCACGAGCGCTCGTTTGAAGTCGGGTCCGCACCTCGTCGTAGAGTCCGACGATACCCGGCATTGATACGGTTACGGCCAACGCAAACGGAACGGGATCATCGATCATGATACCCTGATCGGGATCGCGCTGCACGATCAACGGCTCTAGCATTCCCGCTGTTACGATCGGAGCACGTGCGCCGCTCCAGCGCCGTGACAGAAGTGTACCTCTCCGGACCTGATTGGCATCCGGCTGGTCCGAAGCAGCGGCGACGCGCAGGTTGCTATTGTCTTCCGGGCCGAATAGCCCAAGCCTGACAGAGCGATAACTGTTTCGGCCGGGTTGCACTGGGGTGAACCAGGCCAGCGTGGCACTCAACGAATGCAGTTGCGCCAGCCCCGCCATGCAACGAGGGATCGGGACATCGACGCGGACCGCCTGATCGGCCGGAAGTAGAGCGGTCGCCCAGAAAGTTACGCGATCGGCTGCGCAAGCTACGGTTTCGTCCGCGTCCAACGCTCCGTAGCCGAGGAAGCGGCGAATGTTGTCCTTCTGCTTGACGTGCTGACGTGGGTCGGCGGGGCCGACCGAGGCACGAATGAGAGCAGCAGCGGTTTGCGGCCAACGTGCCGCATGAGCAAATACGGCCTTCAAGATCAGCGCCCGTTGAATGTGAGGCAGGCTGAGAAATTCCTCGCCATATGCCTGTTCAAGCGAATCATGGATGCGATGGCAAGTACGCGTCGCCAATGCGGCTGCCGCACTCGTCCCGTTGGTGTAGTGCTCGACAGGGGTGCCATCATTCCGTGGGGCGGCAACCTTCAGCCCAAAGGCACGGGATGCACCTGCCGGCTGAACGGTCAGGCCGCCGCCACTCATTACGGCGCGTAGGTGTTCCCGGCCCCCCGGCATCAGGGCATCGGGTTTCACTGAGTTCGAGAAACCGGGACCCAGGCGGCTCGACGGATTGACCATCGTCGATTGCACATAAGGATCAATATTTGTACGAGCCGAACGGCGGTCTGTAGTGGAAACCGAATCGTCGTTGGTCGCCCCGATTGTCAGCGCGTTAATCGATTCGGCCGGCGCCACGATCCGCCGATCAGCCGCCAGCCGGTTGACGGCAAGCAAAGTCGCCTGTGCACGCGCATCGGCCGCCGCATCTTCAAACGACCTGAAGCCATCAAAGGCGGGTATTTCAAACGGTTCACCTGCATTTCCGGCGCTGACAACGAACAGGATCCCATATTGCCATGCCAAGCGGTCCAGCAATCGTGCCCACGGCGACATCTGTCCATGAAAAGGGCGGCGCAAATTGCCGAGGGAGAGGTTGATGATCAGCACCGTTGGCGCAAGTGGCTCCACGCCGCCCCGCAGTGCAACCACGGCCTGATAAATAACCGAGACGATGAGCCGATCACTTGGCAGCCCCTCGGTCATTCCGTCCCAGCGCATGACCGGCACCACCACCACCGGTCGATGCAATGGTACCTCGGCCTTGTTTCGATCACCGTGCAACACCAGCGAGGCCATCGCGGTGCCATGCTTGCGGTTGGCGACCAGCGTATCGGCCTCCAGTCCGAAGATGTCCTCGACGCGCAGGCGGCCAGCCAACAGCGGGTGCTCCGATACAGGAACGCCGTCGAATATGGCAGCGATAGGCGAGCCAGTGGGAACGGCCGACGGAGCCGCGCTCATCGGCGACGGATCACCAGTGTCGAGCGAAAACGACATGCTTTGGGGACGAATGTGCATCACCGCATCCAGACCTGCGATGCTCGCCTGTGCTCGATCAACGACCAAACGCACCGCTGCCACAGGCAACTCTACGAGCAAGGCGTGGTAGGCAATCTCTTGGATTCGTGCTCGGTGGCGAATGGAGCCACCCGCCGCCACAACTGCGTCCTCCACTTCCGCTTCGCGGGTTTGGCCTCGGTGAGGGGCTGCGAGGAATACCAACTCCACTTCGAGTCGAATGGTCTCATCCTCTGCGAGATCATCGATCTCGCCGGCGAGAATTCCACGATCAAGTTCACCAACGCGGTCGGTCGGCCCCCACGGGCGGAGATCTCGAAGCAGGGTGAACACGTTGCGCCAGGGGGTAAACCCTCGGGCAATTGGACGACCTGCCTGCCAGTCCTCCCAAAGCGATAGCAATTGCCGAAGCGCGCCGGCATCAGGGATAACCAGATAAAGATTTGGCGCCGCATCTTCGCCGCCTGCGGTTAGCTCCTCTTCATCAACCCATTCCAAACCATCGACGCGACGAACGGCGGCGGCAAAGTTTTGAATCGAACCCGCGACGTCAAAGACAATAAGGCGTTCGGGTGCCAGCGCAGTTGGGTCGCCTCGCAATTCCATGCCTGCCGGATCGCGTGCCAGCACATCTGCCAGTCTTTGGAAGGAATGGCCGAAGCGACGATCCTGCTCGCTTAGTGTCTTAGGCTCAGGCCGGGTTCCGGGGCTTGGACGACCGGAACGGCGGTTGCCGTTTGGTATGACGTCGAGGCGGAGAAGCGGCTTCGTCGGATCGGTAGGCATCGGACTCCGGAGGGTTCACACGTGACGACCATAGGTCGAGTTCGACCAAGAGAGCGTCGTCAATGCGGACGTCGCCCAAACCGAGTATCTGCCGGCGCCGCGCGTTCTGGCAGAAGTCCAAAGCCTCAGCATAACTGACTGGCCCGAGACGCCTTGCAAGCTCGCCCGGCTGGATGCCCGGTTTTTGCGGCCAAGCATCAATGACGCGGCTGACGAACGTCCCGATCATTGCAGTGTCCGGGGCCGGGAAGCTCAATCGCAGTTGGAAACGCCGCCATACCGCACGATCCAGCAATTCGGCGTGGTTCGTGGCCGCTATAACCACGATGTAGCTCGGCATTTGGTCGAGTTGCATCAGCAGGAAGGACACGACCCGCTTAATCTCGCCGGTCTCATGCGTATCGCCACGCTCTTTACCGATTGCGTCAAACTCATCGAAGAACAGCACGCTCGGCCGGGTCCTGACATAGTCGAAAAGTGCACGCAGGCGGGTGTTCGTCTCTCCGAGGTAGCTGCCAACCAGTGCGTCATAGCGGACCACGAAGAACGGGAGTGCCAGAGCCTCGGCGATTGCTTCGGCAAACGATGTCTTTCCGTTGCCGGGCGGGCCGGAAAGCAGAACACGATGGCGTGGCTCCATGCCATGCGCTCGCAGCAGGTCAGCCCTAACGTGCTCATCAACCAATTGTTCGCCACTGCGGCGCACGGGCAGTGGCAAAACAAGTTCATCGAGTCGCCGGACAGGCGTGACTTCCAAGATCGTGTCACGACCGTCTGCGCCTGGCTTAAAGGACGCTGTTAGGGGCGGTGGCGTGATCACGACGGCTTGCAGTGCTCGTTCGAGACGATCGGCGACGCTGTGATGACTCTTGGCGCGTTCGTCGGCGACAAGCGCTTCCACCGTTGATCGGAGCTGAGCCCGATCCCCGTTCGCGGAGGCACGCACGAGTGAGACAAGTAGGTCGGTCTTGGCCATCGTATCCGAATCCTAACACATGCAGCTGGCTTCGCCATTGGGGAATGGTAGCGATTTCGATTTTATCGCCTGATCAGATGACCGTCGGTCTTCCGGTCGACCGCCTGACATTAGTCCCCTCGGAGGGTCTGCCCATCGAGTGGTGAACACCGGTTCGTCGACAATCGCGGCCGCGACATTTCTGACGGGATGTCGGGGAATTGCCATTCACTTTGGCGATTGACCAGATCAGGAACGCGCCACCTCAGGGTGATACTTGGCGAATTTGACGGTTGCCCCTGAAAAAGCTCCGCGCCGCGATATCGGTGCCCCTGGAACCGTCACGGTCCGTCGGATGGTTGGGTTGCTTGGCATCGGCCATCCCGGTAAGCGTATCGACCCACCTGTGTGGTCAGCTCGGCTGTGGCGCGCGGCGCGGCATCGGTAGGCCCGATTATCCAGTTTGCAGTGCCAACATTGCCTGCCGGGCCTCGCGGGCGCTGCCCCAGGGGTGAATGTTGGACCTACCAGATGGACAGGGATGAAGGAGGCTGCCTTCCATCAATTAGGAGGACTACGCTGATTCAGTGAGATCGATCTGGCTCACTGTTCAGGCCTTCCGTGCCCCCTAGGAAGTTGGCGCAGACGAGAAGGGGTGGCCCGGGGAACCGAGACGACTTCGGAACCGCCGCAGCTGTCACGGTACGGTAGATGTTCTGACCCGTGGCCGCCCCACCTTGCCGCGCCGCCACGACTTCTCCTGTTCGACCAACCTCGCAGCCCACCCTTTTCCATGCCGATCGGTTGGATGGTCAAGCGCGCCCTTTTCGGCGCTTCAGGCGGACAATCCGTTCTCGCAGCTCCGCTACGACCTGTTCGCGAACGGCAACTATGCCAAGCAGTTGAACCGGTATGGCATCAATCTTCAGCACGGCTTTTCACCCCTAACGTCGGCGCGCAAACCCATTCACTGACTTTTGAAAAGATAGGGAATGCTTTACGAAAATCGTCTCGAGGGCCGCCGGGGCGGTCAGGTGAGCGTGCGGCGCGCAAGGAAATCCAAAAGGTCAGACCAGATGTCAACTTTATATATTTTCATCGAAAAATCAATGGGTAATTACCAACCATAGTAACAGGGGCAAAAAAGTGGGCCAGCCTGCATTTTTCGCTTGCCCCGGCTCGAATCGGTCAGATTCTGTGCGGATGTGCCGCCGCCACCCGCCCTCTCCGATCTGAGCCGTGCAGAGCTTGAAGCTCTGCTGGTTGAACTGTTCGGCAGGGTTGGCGCCCTGGAAAAGGTTGTTGCCGAGCAGCGCGACGAGATCGCCCGTCTGAAGGGCCTGAAAGGGCGTCCGACCATCAAACCGAGCGGCATGGACAAAGGAACGGAGCCTGCGAAGCCCGCCAAACAGGAGAAGCCGCGGCGGCGCGGCAAGGTGACGCCCCGGGTCGCCATTGAAGATCGGATCGTCAAAGCCGCAGCGGTCCCGGAAGGCTCGCGCTTCAAGGGCCACGAGCCGTTTCTGGTGCAGGACCTGGTGATTGCGGCCAGCGCCACTCTTTACCAGCGCGAACGCTGGGTCACGCCTGACGGACGCACCATCCTGGCCCCATTGCCGGAGGGGATCGACTGCCATTTCGGCCCCGAACTCCGCCGCTTCGTGCTGATGCAATACCATCAGGGGCAGTCGACGCTGCCCCGGCTGGTAGCGTTGTTGCAGTCGGTGGGGGTGTCGATCTCGAAACGCCAGGTGCAACGCCTGCTGACCGATAAACAGGAAGGCTTCGTCAGCGAAGCCCGGGACGTTCTGCGCGCCGGGTTGGAGACGTCGCCCTATGTGTCCGTGGACGATACCGGTGCGCGCCATAGGGCCAGGAACGGGTTTTGCACGTAGATCGGCAATGACTGGTTCACCTGGTTCGGCACGAAGTCATCGAAGAGCCGGCTGAACTTCCTCGATCTGCTGCGCGCCGGGCATAGCGACTACGTGCTCAACGACGCGGCCTACGGCTACATGCGCAAGCATGCCCTGTCCGCGCCGCTGATCGCCCGTCTGATGGCCGAACCGCAGACAGACTTCGCGGATGAGGCCGGGTGGCTGGCGCATCTCGAGCGGCTTGGCTTCACCGCGCTGGATGTGACACCGAACCCGGTCCGGGTCGCCACCGAGGGTGCTCTATGGGGCAGCGTCCAGTCGCACAAATTCCTCTGCGACGCCGTGGTGCTGAGCGATGACGCCGGCCAGTTCAACGTCGGGCGGCATGCACTGTGCTGGATCCACGCCGAGCGGCTGGTGCACAAGCTGGACACGTTTACCGATAAGCAGCGGGCGGCACAGGCACGGGTTCGCGGCCTGATTTGGAACTTCTATGCCAGCCTGAAGATTTATCGGCTCAACCCGAGCCGGCGCCGTTGCCCGGGCCTACGCGCCCGCTTCGACCGCATCTTTCTGCGTCGCACCGGCTTCGTCACGCTGGACCGTCTGCTGGCGCGGCTGCATGCCAACAAAGACGAGTTGCTGATGGTGCTGGGGCGGCCGGAGATCCCGCTGCACACCAACGGCTCGGAGAACGACATCCGGTGCCACGTGACGCGGCGCAAGGTCAGCGCCGGGACGCGCAGCGATATCGGCCGCGATTGCCGCGATGCCTTCCTCGGCTTGGCCAAGACCTGTGATAAGCTTGGCATCGCGGTCTGGGATTATCTGGGCAGCAGGCTGAAGGTGGCGGGGCACGCGCTCGTCGACCCGCTCGACCATTACGTCAGGGCGAAGATTCGGCCCGCGTGATTGGCGGCGGCGCCCGGCATGTTGCCCCTTTTACCAACCATAGTTTATTTCCATTTCGCCAAAAGCAAAGGCTTCCGCTGCAATCGAGTCCTTTAGACAAAAAATTTGGAATATATTGTTGACAAGGAAAACTTTTGGGCTTGTCCAAAGTAATGTTGTTCATTCGACTCGGTGTGAACGAATATGATCTTGCAATACGCGCCCCAGGAAGCCCTATTTCGGGCCACGGCTACGCAGGCACAGGAGTAGATGGGATGACACCGGGCTACCGGGAGCGAATGGCAAATAACTGCGGATTTCGACCGGCATCGACACCGGGCTCATGCGTCCCAGCGACGATCCGCAGCTTGTCCTCGGCAGCCCAGCGTCGCCGCCGTTCTCTGCCGCCGATGATCTCAATCGCGGAGTTCGACATCGCTTTAAGGTCGACCTTACAGTGGGCTTTAAGGTCGATAGCCTCGGCATGCCCGCCAGCCCAAAACAAGGCGGCCCTCACCGGACGCTAACCAAGATGCCCGGAATGCCTATGATGAAGCCGCTCACGTGTGCGACAATGGCCCTGACGATGGGCCGGGTGACGACCCGACCATCATTACAAACTGCTGGTTAGGCCGGGTTGATACCTCAGACCCCGAGCTTGCCAAGCGGTCTGCTTTATCTGGCCGCGCCATCATCATTAGGCTCCAGACTCAATCAGTCCACCAGATAATGACGGCCACCAAAGCCACCGAGGAAGCAAAATTGCGGGCGAGTTTGTCGTAGCGAGTGGCGATGCGGCGATAGTCTTTCATCCGACACCACACCCGCTCGATAAGATTGCGGGTCTTGTAGGTCTCGCGGTTGATATACCATTGGTGCTTGTGCGTCGGATTGGTCGGGATGACGGTGGCCGTCCCACGCAAAGCGAGGTCCACCCGGAGCTTCGTGGCGTCATAGCCCATGTCGCCGATCAGGCATCCGTTGGACGGCAGTTGCGCCGCCAGTTCGTAGCCTGCGGTGATATCGGCGACGTTGCCCGGGGTCAGGCTGAAGCGGAACAGCCGCCCCTCACTGTCTGCGATACCATGGATTTTGGTCGTTCTGCCGCCGCGGGATCGGCCGACCTTCTGCTTTTTCGCACCGCCTTCGCCGCCGGCAGCCGAGCGCTGAACCTTGATGGAGGTGCTGTCGATGGATCGCGTGTCGTTGGGGACCGACCCCACCAGCGTGTCGAAAATCGCCTGCCAACGTCCCCGGCCGCTCCAGCGGTTGAAGCGATTGTAGACCGTCGTATAGGGTCCATAGGCTGGCGGGCAGTCCTTCCAGCGGCAGCCGCTGCGCAGGACATGGACAATTCCACTGATGATCCGCCGGTCGTCCTTGCGGCGCGCACCGGCGTAGACCTTGGGAAGCAGGGGCTCGATCGCCGCCCACGCTTTGTCGTCAATCAGGTACTCGTCAGCCATGGTTGTTCAGTCGCTCCAGCCAAACTGACTGGCTTGAATCGGAAAACTCTAGCGATTCCTAGTGCCTGATTGGGTTTTGAGCCTAGGTCAATGGGAGGACAATGGTGTCGATCTCCACGAATTCTCTTCTCAGGAGGATGGGTCGGCTACAAAACGTTCTATGGATCGTCTCGCTCAATTCCATATCGCGCACCATCTCGTATTCAAGCAGGCTTTGGCGCCGCAGCGAACTTGGATATCACCACCATATCGCCAAGCTCCTATCTCGTCCGTTACGCCTGCACGGGCCGGAGCAAATCGCCACTCGAGGCCGATTGAATTCGCCACCTGAGGCCGGTTCAAATCGCCACCTGAGGCCGGTGAATTCGCCACCCCCTGGCTGGTAGATCGGCCGGGCCGCGGGG
>Ga0326728_10025784_pt1 | contig 10479 bp, 6 predicted proteins | sample MB3enrmetagenome_FD_207602 | JGI IMG/M metagenome (GOLD analysis project Ga0326728, IMG submission 207602) | Lab enriched peat soil microbial communities from McLean, Ithaca, NY, United States - MB31MN | ecosystem: Environmental > Terrestrial > Soil > Wetlands > Peat | place: USA: New York... | reverse complement strand
ACCAGCAAGCAGAAAACTTTTTTCTTCGTTTCGGAAGAGTGGCGCCGGTACCGGGACGGTACGGTTCTGAACGCCGGGGTTCCCTCGATACGGGAGCGGACCGGTGACTTCAGCGAATGCGATCCGACTTCTCCCAATTACAACGTGAGTGTGGCATCTGGTTGTGTTCTCCCCACGAACCCCGCGACAGGGACGACGTTTGCCAACGATACCGTGCCGGTCGACCCGAACGCCAAGACGCTCCTCGACGCTCTGATCCCTTACCCCAATAACGGCCCCAACGTCTATACCAAAGCCCCGGACTTACCCACCAACTTCCGTGAGGACACGGTGCGGGTCGACCAAAACATCACCGACAAGGTGCGTCTCTTCGTGCGCTTTACGCAAGACGGCTACGACCAAACGCAGGTACCGACACTCTGGACCTCATCTGAATTCGGGACAGTCAAGACCCCGATGAGCATTCCGTGCAAAAATGCCGTTCTGAACCTTACCACAACAATGCGGCCTAACCTGATGAATGAGGTGATTCTAGGCTATTCTTCCGACGTGTGGATCACAAGTTCGGTGGTTGGATCTGATTCCCCTTCGGGATCGATCCTTCGGCCCCCGGGGTTCGGGGTCCAGACTATCTTCCCGGCGGCGGCGTCCGGCCCGGTATTGCCGGGCATTTCAGTGTCGGGCGGAGGTCCCTCGTTCTCCGAGGACACGGGATATCCGTATTGGTATTGGAATCCGACTATGGCTCTCAAAGACAATCTTGTCTGGACGCGAGGCAAACACACCCTCAAGTTCGGAGCCTACTTCCTCTACAACCGGCTCAATCACATTGTTCCCAACGGTGGGTATGACTCGCAGGGATTTCTCTCGTTCTACAACTATTCTTCTGTCACCACAGGGAACGCGTTGGCCGACATGTTCCTGGGTAGAGTTGGGAGCTTCTCGGAAACTGGAAAAGTCCTTAATGGTCAACTCGTGGGGGGATTTGCAGACGGCCATTATCGGCAGAAGGACTTTGAACCTTACTTCCAGGATGATTGGAGGGTCACACCCCGACTGACCCTGAATCTTGGGATTCGCTACTATTACGTAACACCATTTGCGGATTATACCAACCCGACGGTGGCGTCGATCTTCGACCCTGCCCAGTACAACCCCGCCAACCAAGCACAGTACTATCCCAACGGCAACATCATCCCCGGCACGGGCGCGGACTGGTTGAACTATGGCAATGGACTCGATGAATGCGGTGTGGCGCCCATCCCTAAAGGGTGCGTCAACTTGCCCCATACCACGCCTTCGCCCCGTTTCGGCTTTGCCTGGGATCCCACAGGAAGCGGCAAAACCGCCATCCGTGGCGGCTACGCTTTGACTTTCGACACGAGTAACGCGCATATGACTGCGGCCGGGCGCTATGGAGGCCCACCGGTTATTGGGACCTTGTCCGCTTACAACATCAGTGGTTTTGCGGATATAGTGCCCGGAGAGCTGCCGCCGGTGTCCATGAATAGCCAACCGTTGTTCCAGCACTTGCCGGAGATCGACCAATACAGCCTGGGCGTCGAACACGAGTTTCCAGGCAACAACATCTTGAGTGTGAGCTATGTGGGAACGCTCGGACGTCACCTTCAGCGGCGGCGTAACATCAACCAAGTTCCCATTGGCGTAGGGACCGAGAACGTACCAGCACTCGCTGGAACCACCGGCTGTGACGCTTCCGGAAACTGCAATGTGCAACAGATCCTGATGAACACGCTCGAACCGCCGATCTTCTTCGCCCCTTATCGCGGGTACGTCCAGATCGGCCAAATGGAGGCTTCGGGGGTCTCCAACTATAATTCTTTGCAGGTCAATTATCGCCACACATTTGGCCACGGGCTGGTCTTCCAGGGTCTCTACACGTGGTCACACACCTTGGACGACCTCTTAGGTGGCGGCGGGACCAGCAATTTCACGAACGGAGTTAATGACTATGACCTTCGCCGGTGGTATGGAACTTCCGGTCTGAACCAAACCCACGTGCTGTTGATGAACTACGTTTACACGCTGCCGTTCTTTGCCCATTCCGCGAATCATTTTCTCCATAGTTCGCTTGGCGGTTGGGAAGTAACGGGTATAACAACCTTCTCCACAGGGTCACCCTTGGCAGTGGGATGCGGTATCGCGGGGATGGCCAGCGGCGTGGGCGGGCCCGTGCAGTGCAATTCTGACGGCAAGGTCGGGGTGAAAAAAGGCGTGTTCGACGATCCCACATTCGGACCGACGCCGACATGGTTCGACCCGGGCACCATCGCGCAAATCACTGTTCCACAACTCCTGGCTAACAACGAACCGGGCATGTTTGGTTATATGGGAAAGTATGCTTTCGCGGGCCCAGGCCGAAATAACTGGGACATGGGTGTTACCAAGAATTTCTCCCTTCCCTGGTTCAACGGTGAAACTTCTAAATTGCAATTCCGTTGGGAAACGTTCAACACCTTCAACCACCCCCAGTGGAATGGCGTGGCTGCCTTCTGTAGCAGCGAAACAGGCCCGGGAGAACCCTGCAACGGACCAAACAATGTTGGCAATGGCGAAGTGGCAAGTGCGTATAACCCACGAATCATGCAGCTTGGGCTAAGATTTGAGTTCTAGTCGATAAGCGTGGAGGCCGAGGGCCTGCGCCCTGGCCTCCACGGCATTTTTGGACTCCTGACTCATCCCCTTCTCGAAGGATCCCGCCGGCAATCCTGCCATGCGGAGGTGGCCAGATTTCGACGCAAGAGCGCCCGTAAATGATGAAGCGTGTCACTATCGTCAGCCGATACGGCTTTTTGGATCTGGGCCTGATCCTCTGCTGCGCCTGCGTAAGCATAATCGGCATATCGTTCATGCCGATGGCTGGCGGGGCGCGACCTGCCTCGCCGCAGTTCAGCGATGAAGGAGGGAATGGCCCGCAGGCAGTAGGTCGAACGGGCCAGTTCATAGCGCTCAGCTCGGATAAGACTCGCTTGGTGAACACCATCACGAACCAGCCCGTCTTCATTACAGGCGATACCGCTTATGCTCTTATTGTTCAGCTCTCTTCCAATTCGGACATTGAAGCCTACCTATCTAACAGGGAGGCTAAAGGGATTAACCTTATCTGGGCCGCCCTTGTGGACGTCGGCTTTCACCATGACGGAAAAAGCGAGAACGACGCCTTAGGCAACAACCCCTGGAACGGTGGGGCCGACTTTACCGGGATGAGCAGCGCCACCGCATATTGGGCTCACGTGGACTATGTGCTTCAAAGGGCGGCGGCTCATGGCATCACGGTCCTGGCGGGAACGGGTTTCACCGCCTCATTCAACAAATGTGATATTCCATACTACGCCACAATGGCGTCAAGCTCCGACGACACCATGAAGGCCTACGGCGCATTCCTGGGCAACCGATACAAGTCCTATCCCAACATCATCTGGCTGATGGGGGGTGATGCCAACCTCAGCCTCTGTGGCAGCGGCCTTGCCAACAAGCTGAACGATATTGCAATGGGCATCATAACGGCAGACCCGGCGCACCTGATGGCTATCGAGGCGACCGGCGACAATTGGGGTGAAGCGAGCGCCACCAACTGGTTGCCTTTTACTCGAGGCGCGAGGAATCCGAACGGGTGGATTACGCTCGGCACCATCTACCCGAAGGGATTGCCGTCTAAGACCTTCGCATTAGAGATTGATGATATTGTTTCTCAGATTGCGACCGAAAAGGGGGCGGACCCCTTCGTTCCATTCTTCAGCATGGAGGATCCTTACGAGACGGAGCCGAATGAAGCCCCTTACAACAACCAGCAGTTGCGGCAGGAGGGATACACGGAGGTTCTTGGGGGAGCTTATTTGGGTAGGCTTTTGGGCAGCAGTAGCGTATGGCCTTTCAATGCCACTTGTTGTGAGCCCCGCGGCACGACGTGGCAAGCCGATATGGATGCGCCACCCTCATTTGATCAGCAGCGTCTTGGGCAACTCTTCCGCAGCCGCGAGCACTGGATGATGGAGCCCGATATAACCCATACGGTGGTGAGGGATGGTTACGGTTCAGGCGCATCCCTGACGGTAACCTCGCGAACCCGCGACGGCCAGACAATCATCGCCTATATCCCGAACGGCAATGCGGCTACGCTGACGGTGGACATGAGCAAGATTACTAGCGCCGGCAACCAAGCCCTATGCTGGTGGTACAATCCCTCCTCAGGGGCTGCGACCCTGATCGGAAGTTTTGCGAATTCCGGAACGAAAAAGTTTACACCCCCCGATTCAAACGATTGGGTGCTGGTCATCGACGACGCGAGCGCGAAGTTGCCTGTCCCCGGAGGTCGTGACCTCAAAGCTCGCTAGTGGGCCAGTCTGGTGTTGTAGCTTTTCTCAGCAAAGGAGAACATTTGTGGCCAGATGGTTCTGGTGGTTGCTCTTCTGCTTTGCCTGTTGGGGCCCCTATGCTCTGCTCTCCAAACTAGGTTCAAACGAGATCTCGGCGAGCGGTATGCAGGTCTGGTTCACACTGGGTAGTATACCGATAGTTTTGATGGTCCTGGCCCGAAGGGGCTTCAAGCTCGAGAAAAGCCGGATGGGGATTTTTTATGGACTTACGGCAGGTGTGTTCTCGGCGGCCGGTTCCCTGGGGTTCTTCGCGGCGTTTCGCAGCGGCGGAAACGCCTCCGTGATCACCACGGCAACGGGCATGTATCCCGTTGTTACGATCCTGGTGGCGCTGGCGTTCCTGCGAGAGCGGCTCACCTGGGTGCAAGTCGTCGGTTTGGGTTTTGCCACGGCAGCTTTCTTCATCTTTTCTCACTGAGGGAAAAATACGCGATGCACATCGCTCCATGGCTCTGGATCGTGGTCGTGGTACTCATCTTGTGGGGGCTCACGGCAGTCTTCCAAAAGTTGACCACCAATTATATTTCGGCAGAATCGACATTGGTCTGGCGAACAGTGGGATTCCTGCTCTTCATGCCCTTCGTATATCCCGGCAGAGAGTTGTACCAACACTCTCTCCATTCCATGACTTACGGGTTCCTCGCCGGCCTGTTGTGCGCCCTGGGCTGCTTGGGACTGTTTGCCGCGATGAAGAGCGGAGGCAAGGCTTCGATTGTCGGCCCCCTGAGCGCTCTCTATCCTATAATTGTGGTAATTCTCAGTCCCTTCGTTCTCCATGAGTCGATTACTGCCCTACAGGGGGTCGGCGTGCTTTGCGGACTTGTCGCCGTGGTCCTTCTCTCAATTTGATCTTCATGAAAGGCACGCGCAGACTGCGGAAAACCAGCCTTCAGGTTTCGCAGCCTGTGCTTTACTGACTCGCCCCCACCCAGCCATTTCAACTCGGGAGTAATTATAATGAGTGAAAAACCAAAGCGAATTCAGGCTCGAATCCTGACTGACGGCGAGATCGCGTCTGTCCACCAAAGCTCGCTCACCACCCTGCAGGAAGTTGGCATTCTGATCCATCATGAAAAGGCTTTGTCCCTGCTGGCGGAGGCGGGAGCCACTGTCGATCCGGTTTCTCATCAGGTAAAGATCCCGGCGGACCTGGTCGAGAGGGCTTTGCGAAGCGTGCCCTCGGAGTTTCTGGTCACCGGTCAAGACCCTTCGAAAGACGTGCGGCTGGGATACGACTGCCCGCCGCGAGCGCGGCCCGTAATCTCCCTCGACTGGATTGTTGATTACCGAGGGAAAGAACGCCGGCAAGTGACGGTCCGGGATCTGGAAGCCTGGGTCAGAGTGGTCGAGGCCTTACCGAATCAGAGCCTGGTCTCAGGACTCTATCCCTGGGATGTGCCACTCGAGACACGCGATATTCGCGTGGCAGAGACGATGCTCAGATTGTCCTCGAAGCCGATTCTCATGGCCCCCTACTCGGGCCTGAGTGTCAGGTGGATCGCCCAAATGCTCGCGACGACCGGCGACCGGCGAGGGCCAAGGGTCATCGCCTTTTGTTCCTGTAATAGCCCGCTGATATTTTCCGAGAGCCAGATGGACGTTCTCCTGGAGGCGGTTGTACAAGACTTCCCCGTTTTGCTTAACTCTTCGCCGGTAACGGGGGCTACGGCCCCCATTACATTGGCCGGGACGCTCGTCATCATGAATGCCGAGATCCTTGCCGCCATCACCGTGGCGCAACTCGCGCGGCCTGGCGCCAGAATTCTCTATGCCGGCTTCCCCTTTGTGCTGGATATGATGACCAGCGTTGCTTCGAATGGATATACAGAATGTGGTCTCCTGGCGGCCGCCATCGTGGACATCGGGAGGAGTTATCATCTTCCCACCGCCAGCAACGGACTCACGACGGACTCGCATGTGTGTGACGAACAGGCCGCGGTTGAAAAGCTTCTCACCGGCTATGCGGCGGTATTAAGTGGCGCGTCCTTGAATGGAGGTGGGGGAAGCCTGGCGGCGGTTGGTACCGCCAGTCTGGAGCAACTGGTCATTGATGAAGACATTTATGAACGGATTTTTCGATTCGTGGAGGGGATAAACGTTAACAGAGACACTCTTGCATTGGAAGTGATCGCGGCGGTCGGCCCCCAGCATCATTTCCTCGAGCAACCTCACACGCTGAAGTATATGCGGCGAGAGTTCCGGCATTCCAAGCTCGCGAGCCGCCTGAGTTCCGGAGTTTGGGTCGAGCGAGGCAGCCGGGATGCCGTCGATGTGGCTGCTGACCGGGTCAGGACCATCCTGAAAGGCTCGCCGGAATCACCTCTACCCCCACAGGTCCTGGCCGAACTGAGTCTCATCGTAGCACAGGCGGAGAAGCCGAGGAGTTGAGTCTGGCACCCTGAGTGGGCATGGGCCTACGGCCCCACGATAGACTTGAAACTTAAAAACGTCGCCGTCCCCGCGCAAGCGGGGACCTACGTCCGGTGGATTCCCGCCTGCGCGGGAATGACGTGCAAGGGGCGATTCTCGGGAGAGCGAAGCGAAGGACCACTGCCGTCCGCTCTTCGACTCCTCAACTCCTCAACTCCTCGACTTCCATAAGCCGCTCATTCAGTTCGTCAACGTACTGCACCGTATCCGGATCAGGAGCAAGCGTTGCATCACGGCAGCGAGCGCTGGGAAGCAGCCCTCTGGCTTCGAGAAGCCGCTTTTCACAATACAGCCACAATTCAAAGTTTTGGAAGCCAAAGACGATTCGCGGCAGAAGCTTTTCGTAGAGCTGGAAGGCCTCCGCAGCCTTGCCCCCCGCGCGCAGCGCGAAGACCGTATCAATTGCATCCGCTAACGCCAAACCCGGCATCACGCCGCAAAGTCCGGCGGGAATCAACTCCAGCAGGTAAAGCCCGCCCGTACCGTCCAGAACTCCGATCCTTCCCTTTGTCGCTTCCTGGATGGCGCGAATCTTGCCTGCAAGCAGGGGCTCCTCCATCTTCAGATAGCGAAAATTAGGGCATTCAGCCGCCAGCCGCTTGGCAAATTCTGCGCCCACTGTAACCCCACCTGGGTAAAAGTCCTGCACGAGGCAAGGAACTTCCACACCATTAAAGATCGGCGTCACGTACCGCAACAGGTCATCCTCACTCAAGACAAATTGCCTCGGGAGAGCTATGGAGATCATGTCCGCTCCATTCTCGACATGTAAGCGGGCATTCGCCAATGCTACGCGAGAAGATCCGTGATTACTCTGTGCAATCACCTGCAAGCGGCCGGCGCCTTGTTCGGCCGCAACTCGAACCACCCGAATCCTTTCCTGATCCGAGAGCTTATAGAACTCGCTCCCATACGCGGGCAGGCAAATCGCTCCAAATCGCTTGCGGGCAGAGAATTCCACCAGCCGGCGTAGCGCCTCTTCATCAATCTCATCGCGCGCGTCAAATGGGATGGGAACGATCGGAACTGCTCCCGTGAGTCCGTTTGGCTTGGTCTCGTCCACGGAATCCTCCTTCGAAACGGTAATACCAGCGAGTTGGCAACACGAAAATCAATCTGTCATCCGGAGCGAAGATTCCAAGATCTCGCCGCTCAACGCTTGGCACAAAAATGAACGATAAAATGAGAAACAGCCCTCTCCCCCTTGGGGGAGAGGGTGGGCCGCACCGGCGCTTTTACCAGCCGGCTGGGCTCGGGTGAGGGGGTCATTCGCCGCGCGCAGAATGTCAACAATTACGATCTCCCGACAATCGGTGGAACGAATCGAACCGCCTCCTTCGAGGTGGGGCGCAGGAAATCGAAGTCGCACCCTTCATCCGCCTGCAACACGTGCTCGATGTAAAGCCGGGGGAAGCCGCGCAAATGTTCACTGGGCGGCGCCGACCAGCGGGATAAGCGGTCGCGCATCTCGTCTTCCGAAATCAACAGGTCCAGGCGGCCCTCAGCCACGCTGAGTCTGATCATATCGCCGGTTTGCACCACGGCCAGCGGCCCTCCCGCCGCGGACTCCGGCGCCACGTGCAGAACCACGGTCCCGAAACTCGTGCCGCTCATTCTCGAGTCACTGACGCGTACAAGATCTCGCACACCCTGCTTCAAGAGCTTGGTGGGCACAGGAATGGCTCCCCATTCCGGCATGCCTGGGACATAGCGAGGCCCTGTATTCCTCATCACCAGAACGCTGTCCGGAGAAACGTCCAGGTCTGGAGAATCAATTCGGGCCAACATGTCCTGGTAGTTTTCAAAAACGATAGCGGGGCCGGTGTGGTTCATTAATCGCTCCGATGCGGCGGACGCCTTCAGAATTGCCCCCGAGGGAGCGAGATTTCCTTTCAGAACCACTAATGCCCCGGAAGGGTGTATCGGCTGATCCAACGGTTTGATCACATTGCGATCATGACATCGTGCCGTTTGCGCATGTTCCCGCTGTGTCTTCCCCGAGACCGTCAGGCAATCCAGGTCGAGGAGGCCGGCGATTTCCCGCATCACCGCAGGCAAGCTTCCAGCCTGATGGAAGTGCTCCATCAGGAAACGGCCGGAGGGTTTAAGGTTCACGATCATGGGTGTCGAGTGCGCGATCTCGCCGAAAAGGCTCAGGGGCAAACGGATTCCTAATCGCCCCGCGATGGCCACCAGGTGAATGACCGCATTGGTTGAACCCCCTATGGCGTTGAGCACGCGGATCGCGTTGTGGAAGGCTTCCGGAGTCATGATCCGGCTTGGCCGAAGCTGCTCTTCGACCATTTCCACGCTGCGCCGCCCTGCCGCTTCCGCCGCCACACGCCGCCGGGAATCGTTTGCCGGGATGCTGCACGCGCCCGAGGGCATCATGCCCAGCGCTTCGGAAAGGATGGCCATCGTCGATGCCGTGCCCATCTCGTTGCACGTGCCATACGAGCAGGAGAGGCATTGCTCCAACTCCCGCCAATCTTCTTCCCGCAGCTTGCCGGCACGATAATCATCCCAGTACTTCCACATGTCGGTGGCAGCGCTTAATTCCTGCCCGCGCCAGAAACAACTGGACTTCGGACCGGCGGACAATTGGATTGCCGGAATGTCGCAACTCGCCGCAGCCATCAATTGCGCCGGGGTGGTCTTGTCGCAGCCAGAAAGCATGACCATGCCGTCGATCGGGTTGGCGCGCACGGTCTCTTCGATGTCCATCGAAACCAGATTGCGGTAAGGCAAATCGGAGGGTTTGATGAATTCGCCTCCCAAAGCCATCGTGGGAAACTCCAGGGGAATGCCCCCCGCCTGCGTGACGCCGCGCTTGGCCATCAGAACGAGTTCCTTCAGACCCATTTCGCAATTGTTGAACTCGCTAGCCGGGTTGCAAATGCCGATCAAGGGCTTGCCCGCCACATATTGAGGGTCAAAGCCGAGCGTCGCCAGAACGCTTCGGTGCCGAAGGCCTACTTCATCACGGCGCGCAAACCATTCGTCACTCCGCAGCTTAGCTCGGCTCATGTCTCCCCTCACGGCTTAAGTCTCCCAGGCAAGATCCTGAAAAAGGCTTTGGCGAGCTGCTTGGAGTGGTCCTCATCATCGCCACGCTGGGTCGACTCGAGGCCTGGAATCCCCGCAGCCCTTTCTCTGTTTAACGCTTCTCGATGCAGATGACTTCGCCCCGCCCCTCTAGCCTTCGAGTATAATCGGGATATAAGCCCCTTTTTGCTGTCAAACCGTTTTTTTTTGCCGTAAACCTACCCTGGCTCACCCTATCACTTGCCTGGCTCCCCCTCGCACAAGCACTATCATTTCAGGGTCCCACCCCGCTGCCCTCGCGGCCGTATCCGGCGCGTTCATCAGGCAGCCGACTCCTTCCCAGGTGCATATTGACGGGGTTATACGGATTGAGGGGGGTTAGCTACACTTTGCCTGCGGGGTGCGGGTGAGGTCGTGTTGCGGTCGCGGGAGCGGTCTGCGTGTGCGCCGGCCCAGATTGCGCCTTTTTGCTTTGCACAATTGTGGTGCAATTGCCAAAACCGCGCGCGCGGGCGCCCGCGGACAAGGCATTATCGTGCAAGCCTACCGCTTGCGGATCGAGGTCTACTTGCGCTTCTCCGTCACCGAGGCTAATGCTTCTTTTGCA
>Ga0326728_10025783_pt1 | contig 10480 bp, 4 predicted proteins | sample MB3enrmetagenome_FD_207602 | JGI IMG/M metagenome (GOLD analysis project Ga0326728, IMG submission 207602) | Lab enriched peat soil microbial communities from McLean, Ithaca, NY, United States - MB31MN | ecosystem: Environmental > Terrestrial > Soil > Wetlands > Peat | place: USA: New York... | reverse complement strand
GCCCCGGGGGTCCTCGGTGTTCCGGCGAGACTACGGCGGGGCCCGCGCGCGGCAGGGGAGGGCTGAGCGAGGGTATGGCGGGTGGCGGGCGATTCGTCACCGGGTAGCGTCAGCGCAACAGTTTCCGCGCATCCCATTGACTGCCAGGCAGTTGCGGAGCCGCCGATTCCCTGGGTCCTGACTGCGTGCAATCGTTGCTGTAGCTCCAAATCCACATCCCAGCTCCAAACATCCAGGTATTGGCGCGTTGCGGACAACGCGCCCTACCTGCTGGCGGCTGCGGAGATTGAGAAGTAGAAGGTCGAACCCTGGCCAGGCTGCGACTCGACCCAGATCTTGCCGCCATGCCGCTCGACAATCCGCTTGCAGATGGCCAGCCCAATGCCGGTGCCAGGGTAATCTTTGCTGGTGTGGAGGCGCTGAAAGAGCTGAAAGATGCGCTCGAAATACTGCGGCTCGATGCCGATGCCCTTGTCCCGGACCGAGAAGACCCAGCGCTCCGGCTCCCAGCGGACGCTGACCTGGATTTCGGGCGGTTCGTCGGTGCGGAACTTAATGGCGTTGCCGATGAGGTTCTGGAAAAGCTGCGTGATCTGGGTGGCATCCGCCGGCAAAGTGGGCAAGTCGTCGTGGGTCACTTGAGCCTGGGCCATCTTGAGGCTGGCTTGCAGGTTGCGCAAGGCATCGCCGAGGAGCGCATTCAGGTCCACTGGGACGAAGTCGCCGCCATTGGTGCCGACCCGAGAGTAGGCCAGCAGACCGTTGATGAGCCGCTCCATGCGCCCCACTCCGTCACACGCGCCCTTAATATACTCCGCGGCCTTGGCATCAACCTGGTCCGAAAAGCGGGCTCGCAGCAGTGTGACAAAACCGCTCACGGCGCGAAGCGGCTCCTGCAGGTCGTGCGAGGCAACATTGGCGAAATGTTCGAGGTCGAGGTTGGAGCGTTCCAACTCGTCCGCCGTTCGCTGGAGCGCCTCCTGGGCCTGCTGGCGCTCGGCGATTTCCGCCTGCAAGCGAGCGGCAGTGTTTTCCAGCTCAACGGTGCGCTGCCGGATCAGCCTTTCGAGGTGGTCGCGATGTTTGGCCAACTCCGCTTCCGTCCGAAAGCGCTGGAGGGCCTCGCCGATGAGGGGCGTTATGGATTCAAGAAACTCGACCGAGCCGAGCGGAAAACGGCCCGACCGGCGGTCGGTCAGGTGCAGCGCGCCCAACGACTGGTCGCGGTAGCGGATCGGAACGACCGCGACGGAGAGGAAGCCCGCTCCCAGACACTCGCGGCGATACCGGGCCTGCTGTCCCGGCGACAATCGGTTGACGAATTCAGCCGTATTATCGCAGCGCAAGGAGCCCCCGGGCGTGAGCAGGGCGCGGTCCGGCTCTTCCATCGCCTGCCTGATGGCGCGGATGCAACAACAATTGTCGGTCTTGAGCGAAAGCCGGTTCTCCCTCCGCAGGAATCTGGCATCAAACCCCACCGAAGCGCCGTAGGGGATGGTGCCGTCTTCATCCACTACGCGGATACCCAGGCACTGGCAATCCGTCCACGCGCGGATCACTTCGACCACCCCTTCGAGGTACTCCTTGCTGGAGTTTTTGCGGGCGAACAAGGCCAGCAGGGCGGTGGTGGCCTCACGCCGCGCCGTGGCAACTTTGTGCTCGGTGATGTCGGTGCAGGCGCCGACCCATTCGCGGACGCTGCCGTCCTCCCGGATGATCGGCACACCCCGCACGGCAAAATAGCGGTACTCCCCATCATGCCGGCGCACTCGATATTCGGCCTCATACAAAGTGCGCGTCGCGACCGAGTGCTGCCAAACGGCTTTGGTGCGTTCCAGGTCGTCCGGATGGAGCGCGCCCGCCCAGCCCCAACCCTTGATTTCGTCGCAGCTCTGCCCGGTAAAGGCGCGCCAGGAGGGGAGATCCTCGAGGACCTCGCCCTGCGCGTTGGCGGTCCAGATAATCTGGGCGGAGGCGGTGACGAGCGACCGATAGCGGGCCTCACTCTCGCGCAATTCCGCCGTGCGCTCCGCCACACGCTGTTCCAATTCCGCGTTAACCTGCCGGAGCATTTCGCCCAGCCGGTTGCGCTCGGTGATGTCCGAGCCGTAGAGGTTGACGTAGTTGCGTCCGCCGAGCGGCGTCACCACGAAGCAGAGATCCCGGCCGGCATGGCTCAGCTCCACTTCCTGGCTGGCGCCACTCGCCAAAACGGCGGTCACGGCTTGACGCACGAACTCCGGCACGGTCCCGCCCGGGCCGCATTGCCAGTGCGCCAGCAGACTGTCGGCGGCGGGGTTGGCGTAGAGCAGCGTGCCTTGGCGCGTCACGCGCAGCACCGGCCAGGCGTTTTCCTGCGGGAACAGCGCCATGTCCCGGAGCGCCTCCTCGGCCTTTTTGCGCTCGGTGATGTCATTGAGGCTGAGGCGATACTGAGTCTTGTGAGTCGTGGGGTCTATCGCGGCGATGCCCTCCAGCCGCACGGCCAGCCGCCTGCCGGTGGCGCTCCTTAGGGTCAGCTCGCCCGTCTGCTTGATTCCCAAGTGCAACACCTGCTGGCAGTACAGGTGAAAGGTATCCTGGTCTTCCGCGGGGATGAAGTGACTGAACTTCTGCTGGAGGAGCTTCTTTCGCTCCAGGCCCAGCAGGTCACATGCGGCGAGATTGGCTTCCAACACCTCCCCGCGCTCGCTCAAAGTCAGCAGGCCGCAAGGCGCGAAATCGTAGAGGTCCGAGTAGCGGTCGCGCGCGTCTTCCAGTTCCAGGTGAGTTCGGCGCAGATCGTCATTCTGCATCTCCAACTCGATCTGGTGGACCTGAAGGTCGTGGACCAGCTTCTGCACGTGCTGCTCCGGCATCCGCGCAATGTCCCGGTGCGTCTTGGCCAGCAAAACCTCGGCCCGCGTTCCCAGGTCCTTCGAGGGGCGCGGGAATGCGGCTGGAGGATTCCGGAGTGGATTCGTGCTGGGCGTCTTGAGGCGCTTGGCCCGGGGACTTCTGGGTGCTGTTTTCTTCGTCGTCACAGAAACGGCTCAAGCCAGTAGCTTACATTCGCGATGCCCATTATTACCTCAAGAGGAACGAAGTTGCAAGCCAATCCCCGCCGCCAGGGCGCGCCATCCGAGCGCGCCGGGGTGAGACAAACCACAGTTCGCAAGCCAGCCTGGTTCTCCGCAGGCCCCCTGTCCTTCGCGGCGCGTTGCGGACAACGCGCCCTACCTGCTGGCGGCTGCGGGGATTGAGAAGCAGAAAGTCGAGCCCTGGCCAGGCTGGGACTCGACCCAGATCTTGCCGCCATGCCGCTCGACAATCTTCTTGCAGATGGCCAGCCCGATGCCGGTACCGGGATAGGCATCGCGGGTGTGCAGACGCTGGAAGACCTGGAAAATGCGCTCGAAATACTGCGGCTCGATGCCGATGCCATTGTCCCGCACCCAGACGGCCCAGCGGTCCTCCTCGGGCCGGGCGCCGATATGGATTTGCGGCGGGCGCTCGCTGCGGAACTTGAGGGCGTTGGCGATGAGGTTCTGGAACAGTTGCTCGATTTGGCTATCATCCACCCGCAGGGTGGGCAAGGGGTCGCTGGTCACCACCGCGTTGGCCTCCCTGATGTTGAATTGCAGAGTGCGCAAGGCCGTCTTGAGCGGCGCCTCCAGGTTCGTTGGCACGAACGCCCGGCCCTCGGTGCTGAGCCGGGAAAAGGCCAACAGGTCGGTAACGAGCCGATCCATGCGGATAGCGCCCTCGGCGGCGCCGGCAATGTACTCCCGCATCTTGGCATCCACCTTCTCCGGGAAGCGATGTTCCAGCAGCCTCACGTAACCTGCCACTGCCCGCAGCGGTTCCTGGAGGTCGTGCGAGGCCACGTAGCCAAACTGCTCCAGGTCCAGATTCGAGCGCTTCAGGTCCTCGGCGGCGCGGAGCAGCGCCTCCTCTGCGACTTTGCGGTGGGTGATTTCATTCCGCAGTTGCGCGTTGGCCCCCTCCACTTCGCGGGTGCGCTGCTTGACCAACTCCTCGAGATGCTCCCGATGTTTGGCCAGCTCGGCCTCGGCCTGGAACCGGCGAACGGCTTCCCCAATCATCGGCGTGAGGGATTCGACGACCTCGACCAGGGCCGGCGGAAATTGGCCAATCCGGCGATCCGCCAGGTGGATGGCGCCGAGGATGCCCTGACGGTAAGGGATGGGAACAATGGCGACCGAGGTGAAGCCGAATTTAACGCAGGTGCCATGATACCGCTCCCGCTTCGGAGGCGGGAATTGCTCGGCGAAAAGGCGGGCATTATCGCAGCGATACGAGCCGCCCGGCGTCAGGAGGGCGCGGTCCGGGCCCTCGGCCTCTTGCGTGATGGCGCGGATGCAACAACACTTATCGTGCCGGAGCGAAAAGCGATTCTCCAGTTCGATGAATGCCGGCTCGAAACCCGCCGAGGCTTCGTAAGGTATCTCCTGTTGCTCATTCACCAGCCGGATGCCCAACGCCTGGGCGCCGCTCCATTGCCGGATAAGTTCGACCACCGAGTGGAGGTACTCGCTGGCCGAGTTCTTCTCCGCAAACAGCGCCGCTAGGGCGCTGGTCAGGTCGCGCCGCCGCTCGGCTTCCTTGCGCTCGGTGATGTCACTGAGGCTAAACCGGCAGTTGGTCTCGTGCGTCGTGGGGTCCTCCGCCACGATGCCTTCCAGCCGCACGGTCAGGCGGCCGCCCTTGGCGCTCTTGAGCGTCAGCTCGCCCGGCTGCCGGGTTTGCGAGCGCAATACCTGACGGCAGTACAGATAAAAGTCGTCCTCCGCTTCGGCGGGAATGAAGCGAGTAAACTTCTGATGCAGGAGCGCCTGGCGCTCGAGGCCCAGCAGGTCAGCCGCAGCGAGATTGGCTTCCAGCACCTCACCGCCCTCGCTCAAGGTCAGCAGCGCCAGAGGGGCGAAGTCGTAGAGATCCGCGAAGCGGTCGCGAGCCTCTTCTAATGCCTCTTGGGCCCGGAGCAACTCCTCATTCTGCATCTCCAACTCGACCTGATGGACCTGGAGGTCGTGCACCACCTTCTGCGCGTCCTGCTCCGGCAACCGCGCAACGTCCGGGCGCTTCTTGGCCAGTTGTGCCTCGGCCCGCGCGCGCAGGTCCTTCGGAGATAGGGAGGATTTTCGTTTCATGGCTTCAAGTTTCCAAAGGCAGGGCTCCAAAGGCAGGGCGCGCTCCCCGAGCGTGCCGGCCCCAGGCAACCGACAGTTCGCCAGCCGTCCTTCGCCTCGCGCGGCGCGTTGGGGACCACGCGCCCTGCCTCCCTGGGGTCATCCTCCGAGGCACTAGGTTTGGGCATCATGGGTCTCACTTCCTTCTCCGGGCGTCTCCTGTGCCTCGCGCCCGTGGGTCGTCTTCACCTCCTCGATGGCCAGCAGAATCATCTCCGGCACGCCTGCCTCCTGCTCCAGCCGCCGCGCATTCAACAGCAGCACCTTGCGCCCGAGGCCCGGAAAATCATGCTCGACCTCGAAGTTCTCGAAGGCGCTGTTCATGGGCAAGATGTCTTGCAACAATTGGCGCAAGCCGGGAATGTCCCATTGACCTTTGTTGAGTGCATAAATGCTCTGGTGCTCAGCGTCCTGGGGCGAGAGAGCGAATGAGCGGTAGAAGGCGGGGTTGGCCGACACAACGCGCAGTCCGGCATCCAGCACCAGCAACGGTTCGCGGATGGTGGCGACGACGCTCTCCGCGTAAGCGCGGGCCTGCCTGGCCGCCTGCTCAGCCTGCTTGCTCCGGTTGAGGTTCACGAAGGTCATCACCAGCCCGTCAATCACGTTGTCCGTCGTGCGATAGGGCAGAATGCGCGCCTGGCGCCAGTTGCCGTCCTTGGTCTGCACTTCCCTTTCCTTGATGACCAGCGTGCGCAGCACCTCCGCGGCATCCGCCTCGAGCTCATCATAGCGCAGATTGAACGCCAGGTCGCCGATGGGCCGGCCCGTGTCCGACGGGAGGAGCTTGACCAGTTTCGTGGCCTCGGGCGTGAAGCGCTTGACGCGGAGTTCCTGGTCCAGAAAGATCGTGGCGACTTCGGTGCTGTTGAGCAGGTTCTGCATGTCGTCGCTGGTCCGGCCCAGGTCGTCCACCTTGGCCTGAAGCTGGGCATTGACCGTTTGCAGCTCCTCGTTGAGCGACTGCATTTCCTCTTTGGAGGTTTCCAGCTCCTCGTTGGCGCTCTGGAGTTCCTCGTTGGTGGATTGCAGCTCTTCGTTGGTGGACTTGAGTTCTTCGTTGGACGTTTCCAGCTCCTCCACCGTGCTCTGCAAGGTCTCCTTTACGTACTGGAGTTCGTGCTCCAGGTTCAGGATTCGGCCCGGCGGCGGCTTGGCGGACCGGGCGGCTGCTTTGCGGGCGGGCAGCCGTTTCTCTGCGGCCGGTTCGGTCTGGAAGGCCACCAGCAGCAGCCCGCGGATGGACTCCGGTTCCCGCAGCTTCGTCACCGCGAGCCGGACAGCAATCGAATCCCCGTTGGTCTTCACGCGCACACCATCATGCACGACCGGCGTGTCCTGGCCAGCGGCCCGGCGCAACGCCGAGGCGAGGTCAATCCGCAGGCCCTCGCGCGCCATGTCCAGGATGTTCAAACGCGGCTGGCCGGTCGCCGGTTCCAGATAATCCCCGGTGCGCCCGTGGATGTAGAGGATGTCACCCCGGTCGTTGACGATCACACAGGCCGGGGCATAACGATTCAAGAGAGCCTTTTCGAGCACGACCGAGAGCTGGAGCTTTTGGGTGCGCCCGGCGGTCTCAACGCTTCCGAGCGAACTCGCCTCCTGCCGGGGCTGGACCGCCGCGAACGGCCCCGGCGGCGTAAAGGCTCCGACCGGCTCTTTGCGCGAGAAAATCTTCCACTTCTTGTCCAGCGCGGCGAAGTGGTCTCTCAGGCCGCTGACGCTCTCCGACGTGCCGAGGAAGAGAACGCCGCCGGGCTTGAGGGCGTAATGGAAGAGCGAGAGCACCCGCTCCTGGGCCTCGGGTTGCAGGTAGATGAGCAGGTTGCGGCAGACCAGCAAGTCAATCTTGGTGAAGGGAGGGTCCTTCAGAACATTCTGTGCGGCGAAGATAACCATCTCCCGAAGGTCCTTCTTGACGCGGTAGCCCTCGTCCTCCTTGACAAAGAAGCGCGCCAGCCGTTGCGGACGCACATCCCGGGCGATGCCTTCCGGGTACAGGCCGCCGCGGGCGGCTTCGACGGCTTTGTGGTCCAGGTCCGTCGCGAAGACTTGCACGGAGAACTGCTGCTTCGCGCGGTCCATCTGCTCCCGCAAGACCATGGCCAGCGAGTAAGCCTCCTCGCCGGTGGAACAGCCCGGCGCCCACACCCGCACGGGAACGCGCTCCGGGCGCGAAGCCAGGAGGCCGGGCAGGGCGGCCTTGGCGAGCGCCTCGAACGCCCCCGGGTCGCGGAAGAAACTGGTCACCCCGATGAGCAACTCGCGAAAGAGCAAGTCGAGTTCATGCGGATTCTCGTGCAGCAAGCGCAAGTACCGCTGCGGGCCCTTGAGCTGGTGCACGTTGATGCGCCGCTCGATCCGCCGGCGAATGGTATTGGCCTTGTAGGCGGAGAAATCATGTCCTGTCCGGGCGCGCAGCAGCACGTTGATTTTTTGCATCGGCTCGGGAAGCCGTGCGTCGTTCTGCGCCTCCGTTGCCGCCGACGCCAGGTAGGGCCCTTGCGCGTAAGCCCCCAATTGCGCCGGGATTTGCTCCGTCGGCAGGACGTAATCCACCAGGCCGCTGGCGATGGCGCTGCTCGGCATGCCCGAATACTTGGCCGACTCCGGGGCCTGGGCCATCGTCATCCCGGCGGCGCCTTTGATCGCCTTGAGCCCCAGTGTGCCATCGGTGCCGGTGCCGGACAGGACAATCCCAATAGCCTTCTCTTTCTGGTCCTCGGCGAGCGAGCGGAAGAAGTAGTCAATGGGAAGCCGCAACAGCCCGGGCTCGTCCGGCTCCATCAGGTGCAGCGTGCCGTTGAGGATTGCCAGGTAACCCCCGGGGGGCGACATGAAAATGCAGTCCGGTTCGACCGCGACGCCATCCGCTGCCACCCGCACGTGCATCCCGGTGCACTTCCGCAGCAACTCGGGCAGCAGACTGGTGTGGCCGGGATGCTGATGGGTCACCACCACAAACCCCATGCCGCAGCCGGGTGCCACATGGGCGAAGAACTTCTCCAGCGCCTCGAGGCCGCCCGCAGAAGCGCCGATACCCACCACCGGAAAGGGCCGCGGTGCGGGCGTCGGCCGCTTGGCCGAAGCGACAGCGGTGGGAGATTTCACAGGCAGTCTCGTCCCGGCTTTTCTGAGACGGTCGGTCCGGGAACCCTTGGATGCTGTTTTCTTCGTCGGCATAGCCACAGTTCAAGCCAGTGACTTCCTATCCGAATACTCCTGACTACCCCAGGAAGGACAAAGCTGCAAGACAATTCGCGCCGCGAGCCGCAGGCAAGGCTCGCTCTCCGAGTGCGCCGAGGTGGGGGCGCATTGGGGACAACGCGCCCTACCTGGTGGCGGCTTCGGGGATGGAGAAGTGAAAGGTCGAGCCCTGCCCAGGCTGAGACTCGACCCAAATCGCGCCGCCGTGCCGCTCGACGATGCGCTTGCAAATGGCCAGCCCAATGCCAGTCCCGGCATACTGCTTGCGCGTGTGCAGGCGCTGGAAGAGCAGGAAGATCTTCTCGAAATACTCCGGCTCGATGCCAATGCCGTTGTCGCGCACGGAAAAGACCCAGCGCTCCTGCTGCCGTTGCGCCCCGACGTGGATTCTCGGCGGCGTTTCGCCGTGGAACTTGAGGGCGTTGCCAATAAGGTTCTGGAAGACCTGCATGATCTGGGTGCCGTCCACGTTCACGGTGGGCAACGGGTCGTGGGTAACGGTGGCCTGGGCGGAACTGATGCTCGTCTGAAGGTTGTTCAGAGCCCACTGCAAGCCTACCCCCAGGTCAGTGGGCACGAAATCGCCGCCGCGGCTGCCGACGCGCGAGAAGGCCAGCAGATCGCGGATGAGCCGCTCCATGCGCACGGCGCCCTCGAACGCACCGGCAATGAACTCCCGAGCCCGGCCATCCAGGCTCCCCGAGAGGCGGCGTTCGAGGAGTTTGACGTAGCCGCCGACGGCCCGCAGCGGCTCCTGCAGGTCATGGGACGCCACGTATGCGAATTGCTCCAGGTCGCGGTTGGAGCGTTTGAGGTCCTCGGCGGTCTGTTGGAGGGCGATCTCCGCGCGCTTGCGCTCGCTAATCTCAAACCCATAAACGCGGATGCGCCCGACTTCGGGGACGTAATGCACCGTCTGTCCCCAAGAGCGGTCACCGATCGTCACCTCGCGGACAGTTGAACGGGCTTCGCCCGCCTGCAACGTTCTGCCCAGCGACTCAAGTCCCTGCAGCCACGCGTGCTGAAGCCCGCTCTCCGGCAGCTCGGGGAACAAGCGCCGCGCAGCCGGGTTGACATACGCAACTTGCCCGGCCTGATCCAACTCGACGATCGGGTTCGGGTTGAGTTCCGGGAACGAGGCCAGCCGGGTGATCGTAGCCAGGGCGCGCTTGCGTTCGGTGATGTCGCGCACGAGGACCAGGATCGCTCGCTCACCTTGATCCATCACCGGCGCCGCCACCACCTCGACGTCCACCCCCACGCCGTCCAAGCGGACGATCTGCTGCTCGAGGACAGGCGCACGTTCGCCCGCGAGCACCTTGCTAATACGTTGTCGCATATTCTCATGGCAATCGCGGTGGAAGACCTCGAAGGGCGACTTCCCCAATAGCTGTTCCGCGCTGCACGCGCCGAACAATTGAAGGGCGGCCGGGTTCACTAGCACAATCCGATTGTCGCGATTGACGAAGACGGCTTCGGGGGACAGTTCCACTAGGCCGCGATACCGTTCTTCACTCTGCCGCACCTCGGCGCCGGCCTGCTCGGCCTGGCGGCGGGCCCGGACGGCGTCGTCCATCAAGTTGAGCGCGGCGCGGTGGGAAGTGCTGAGGGATTCATTGGCCTTCTGCAGGTCGGCGTTAATCCGCTCGGCCTCTTTGCGGGCCTCGAGGGCATCCTCCGCCAAGCTCAGGGCGGCGCGGCGGGAAGCCTGGACTTCATCGTTAGCGGCCTGCTGCATGGCGACCCGCTGCCGCAGTTCGGCGTTCAACCGCTGCTCGGTTTCTTCAGCCTGTATCTGGTCCGAGATATCGGTGTTGGTGCCGAACCACTGCTGGACGCGGCCCTGCGCATCCTTCAGGGGCATCATGCGCGTCAGGAATGGCCGGAATCCGCCGTCGGCACCGCGCAAGGGGAACGTCATTTCGAAGGGTTGGGCGGTGGCAAGGGAAGCCTTCCACCGCTCCAGCACCGCAGGGAGTGTGTGCGGGTCGTGGACGCTCTGCCAGCCCCAGCCTTCCATTTGTTCGGGGGTGGTGCCGGTATATTCATACCACCGCTGGTTATACCAGGTGATATACCCG
>Ga0326728_10025782_pt1 | contig 10480 bp, 7 predicted proteins | sample MB3enrmetagenome_FD_207602 | JGI IMG/M metagenome (GOLD analysis project Ga0326728, IMG submission 207602) | Lab enriched peat soil microbial communities from McLean, Ithaca, NY, United States - MB31MN | ecosystem: Environmental > Terrestrial > Soil > Wetlands > Peat | place: USA: New York... | reverse complement strand
ATTCTCCGCGAGCTATAGTGGGCAGAGTTCGCTGAACCAAGATTCCCTCAGTGGCTAAAGCCGTCTTGATTTTGCAGGCTTTATGTACGGGCTAAAGCCCGTACCCTTCAACGCCCGTACCCTTCAACGCCCGTACCCTTCAAAACGGATAAATGACCATCTGCATGAGACATACCACTAGCGACGATGGACGAAGAGATGGGGAAAACTGGCCCCGTCCCTTCGGGCTGCGGCGAAAATCGGGCCATACGGCGTTGTCGGCCTCGACTTTGGAACCACCAAAGCCTTCAGCCTCCGCCTTGTCTGGCCCGATTTTCGCCAGCAGCGCCACCCGCCGGGGTAGTGTGAACAGGCCCGAGATGTTTTCCGGCAGCGTCGCCCAAGCCTGGCAAATCGGGAGCGTAGGCGCTCCAGCCGTTCGACGTTTTTTCGAATACCGCTGCGTAATCCTTCATTTCAAACCTGCCTGCTTGAGGATGTTGGCGTATGTTCCCTTGCCCATCTCTTGCGACGGATGACCCGCAATTGTCACCCGGCCAATCTTCATCCCCGCTTGCGCAATTCCCCTTCCACCACGCGTAACATCTCCGCTTCGGGAGCGGTTTTGCCGGTCCAAAGTTCGAATTGGCGGGCACCCTGCTGGACGAACATCTCGATGCCGCCGATGGTGGGAATACCGCGCTGGGCGGCCAGCTTGAGCAGCGGGGTTTGCAGCGGGTTGTAGACCAGATCGAAGACCAGGTCGGCATTCAACTCGTGGGCGGCGATGGGCAGAGGCTGCCTGGCGTCCTTCATGCCGCAGGGAGTGGAGTTGATGAGGACGTCGAAGCGGCGGCTGGCAAGCGCTTCGTGTTTGAGCGCGGCGGCGCCGGACTCGGCGGCCAGCGCCATGGCCGATGCGTGGGTGCGGTTGACGATGAAGACCTCGGCGCCCTGGTCAACGAGGCCGAAGACGGCGGCACGAGCGGCTCCGCCCGCGCCCAGCACGGCGATCTTTGCGCCCTTCAGCGGCAAACGTTTTTCCAGAGGGCGGACCACGCCGGCGACATCGGTATTGAATCCCTCGATGGAGCCATCGGCTAGCACGCGCAGGGTGTTGCAGGCGCCAATGCGGCGGGTAAGCGGGTCCATGGTGGCGAGATGGGGCAGAATCTCGACCTTGAGGGGCATGGTGACGGCCACGCCATGCAAGGGCAGCTCGAGCAGCAGGGTGAGCAGGTCGTCGAGGGCGGTCACCTTGAGAGGCAGCAGGATGGCGTTGAGGTCTTGGGCGCGGAAGGCGGCGTTCTGCATCAGCGGGGAAAGCGAATGGGCAATGGGATTGCCGATGACGGCGAAGATGCGCGTCTGGAGGTCGAGTTGCTCGACGTGGAAGAGGTCGCGCAAGGTTTGCGCGGTGAACTGGCCGGGAGCGGTTTCGATGCCGGCGCCGGCGGAGGCGAAGGTGAAGGCAGCCCCGGCGCGCGGACCCAGAACCCGGGAGACGATGCCTTCCTCGCCCATGGCGAGGGCCACCAAGCGAGAAGATGGCGACCGCTCTTCGATCAGCCTCAAGACGGCCAGATTGTCGGAGAGTCTATGCGCTGTGGAGACCACCTTGGTGAAATCCGGCCGGAAGGCGCGGATGCGGTTGACGGCGAACTCCAGATTGTGAGTTTGCCGGAAATCGTGGAAGCTGACCAGCAGTTGGGTTCCAGCGGCCCGCAGGCGCTGGCGCAGAGCATCGAGTTGGGCGGGTTTGGCCAATTCCGCCGATTCGATCTCCAGATCGACGATGCGGCAGCCGGCCTCGGCGGACTGGGCGAGCAATTCCAGTTCCTGGGCGAGCGATCCGGCGAAGCTGCCGCCGTGGGGAAGCAGCCGGCAGGTGCCGATGGCGGTGACCTCGGGATGGGCGGCGAGAAAGGCGCGCAGCGGCTCTAGGGCGTCGGCCGGGGCCGGCAGGGCGTCCAGGCGAAACTCTAGAAAGAGAGCGTCGGCCAGCGCTGCCTGGGCACGCTCGATGAGTTCGGCGGGCGTCGAGGCTTGCAGGGCGACGCAGATCTTGCCGGGATTCTCCGCCGGCCGGGCGGACGCGGCGGGGAGCAGCGGGGAGTCACAAGGAGTCGGATCGGTGATGGGCATCGTTTGCCGCATCTTAAAGCGCAGGCCGCCGGGATGCAAGCGGCCGGCGGGCGGCGGCGGCGCAGTGACGAATAAACTGGTTCCCCCGCGCCTCAGGGTGTACACTTCCCTTCGTTGTGTCTGTCAGAACTATGCCTGTTGAAGAAAACCTTTGCACCTTGAGCTATACGCGCGGACCTAGCCGTCCACTCCTCGATCTGACCATCGGCGAGCTGCTGGATCGCACCGCAAGCCTCTACCCCGATCGCCTTGCCGTGGCCTCGCGCCACCAGTCCAAGCGCCTGAGTTGGGCGGAACTGAGCGCCGCCGCCGATCGTGTGGCGCGGGGTTTGTGGTCGCTGGGCATACGCCGCGGCGATCGCGTGGGATTGTGGTCCACCAACTGCATCGAGTGGGTGATGATGCACATGGGCTGCGCGCGCGCCGGAGCTTCTCTGGTCAACGTCAACCCTTCTTACCGTTCCCACGAGTTGCAGTACACGCTCAAGAAGTCGCGCATGAAGGCGCTGTTTCTGTGGAGTCAGGACAAGCGGGCGGACTATCGCGAGATTCTGGGCCGCGCCCGCCACGGGCTGGAGATCGAACTGGCCCACGAGATCTACTTCGATACGCCGGAGTGGCCGGCGCTGCTGGATGCCGAGGGACGGTTGCCGGATTTTGTCTCCAAGGACGATGTGGCCAACATCCAGTACACCAGCGGAACCACGGGCCTGCCCAAGGGCGTGCTGCTGACCCACCACAACGTGGTCAACGACGGCCAGTTCCTGGCCCAGGGCTTCCACTACACCGAGCAGGACCGCATCGTGGTTCCGGTGCCGCTCTTTCACTGCTACGGCTGCGTGATTGGCACCATGAGCGCGGTCAACAGCGGCGCGGCGCTGATTCTGCCCAACTGGACCTTCGACGCCAGGGCCACGCTGCAGGCGGTGCACGACGAGCGCGCCACCTCGGTCTACGGTGTTCCCGCGATGTATGTGGCGGAATTCGCGCTGCCGGAGTTCGCCAGCTTCGATTTGACCAGTCTGCGCACCGGCATGATGAGCGGCGCACCCTGTCCGGTGGAGTTGATGAAGCGCGTGCTCACCGAGATGCACTGCGGCGAACTGGTCATTGCCTACGGGCAGACCGAGACCTCGCCGGTGGTGACCATGAGCGACGCCGAGGATTCCATCGAGATTCGCGTCCAGACGGTTGGGCGGGCGATGCCGCAGACCGAGATTCAGATCGCCTCCACCGTCACCGGCGAGACGCTGCCCTGCGGCGAGCAGGGCGAGGTCTGTGTGCGCGGCTTTGCGCTGATGAAGGGCTACGACGGTGATCCCGAAGGTACCGCACAAGTCATCCGCGAAGACGGCTGGCTGCATACCGGCGACCTGGGCATTATGCGCGAGGACGGCTGCATCCACCTTACCGGGCGGTCGCGCGACGTGATTATCCGCGGCGGCGAGAACATCTATCCCCGCGAGGTCGAGGAGTTCCTCTATACCCACCCCAAGGTGGGCGAGGCGCAGGTGGTGGGCATTCCCAACGCCCGGCTGGGCGAGATCGTAGCTGCCTGGGTGCGGCTGAATCCAGGCGTTGAAGCCAGCGAAGATGAAATAAAAAAATTCTGTCAGGGGCAGATTGCCTATTACAAGATTCCGGAGCACATTCGCTTTGTCACCGAGTTTCCGGCGACCTTGAGCGGCAAGATACAAAAATACAAGATCCGCGAGTTCGAGATCGAGGCGCGGGGACTGCAATCGGTGGCGCGGACGGCGACGGCGTAATCCCGCTGTCGCTGGCGCGAGTTGGCGCCGACCTTTGGAGCGCATGGCGTTTTGACATTGGCCGGGCGCCTGGCATGGATCACCAGCGGGAGGCTTGCTCTCCTTCTTTTTGCTGCGCCGCGCAGAGATAAAGTCGTGTTTCGAGACCAAGTTTAAGGCCGCAGCTTCTCCGCGTTTCAGTGGCTCTGGGATATAATTCCGAGCGTGCTTTCCATATGGGGTTTCCGGTTGGGAATCGAGCTCCAGAAAGTGTGCGAAAGAGGAACGACCCATGCCTGGAATCGCGGGAATACTCGCCGCGCGCGGCCTGCCGGAGGCTGCACAACTGCTCGAGGTCATGCTGCAAAGCATGATGCACGAAACGTTTTATACCAAGTCCTCGCATCTGGACAGCGCACGTGGCTGGTTTACCGGCAGCGTGGCCATGGCCGACAGCTTCGCCGATGGCGGTCCGGCCCGCAACCAGTCGGGGCGCGTGGTGCTGTCGCTGGCGGGGGAGTGCTTTCTCGATGCGGAGTTGAAATCGGCGCTGCTGGGCGGCGGCCATTGCTTTGATGGCGCCAGTTGCCTGATGCATCTCTACGAGGAGGAAGGGCCAGGCTTTGTGGCGCGGCTGAATGGCCTGTGCAGCGGCATCCTGCTAGACGCCGAGCGGGGCCGGGCGGTGCTGTTCAACGACCGTTACGGCTTGCAGCGAGTCTATTACCACCAAGATGGCAGCGGTTTGTATTTCGCCTCCGAGGCCAAAGCCCTGTTGGCGGCCTTGCCGCACCTGCGCCAGGCGGATCTGAAGAGCCTAGCGGAATACTGCTGCTTCGATTGCGTGCTGGATGAGCGAAGCTATTTCCGCGGCGTCGAAGTGCTGCCCGCCGGTTCGCTGTGGGTGCAGGAAAAAGGACGAGTCGAGAAGAGCATCTATTACGAACCGGGCCGGCACGTGGGTCAGCCAGCTCTGGAGTCGGCAGAGTTCTCCGAGCGGTTGACCGCTACCTTCGCCCAGGCCGTGGAACGGCGCGTGGAGGGCGACAAGGTGGGCATCGCGCTGACCGGCGGCCTGGATACGCGCTTCATCATGTCTTGCCTGCCCGCCGAGCGCGGTAATCTAACGTCCTTTACCTTCGGCGGCATGTATCGCGACAGCAACGATGTGCGGCTGGCGCGCGCGGTTGGCAAGGCCTGCCAGGTTCCCCACCAGGCGCTGCGCCTGGACCGCGATTTCCTGCTTCATTATGGCGATCATGCGGCGCGGGCCATGTATGTGACCGACGGCCAGGCCGACGCCACCAACGTGGACAATCTCTACTTGAACAGCCGGGCAAGGAATCTGGCGCAGATCAAACTATCGGGCGCCTTCGGCAGCCAGGTGCTGGGCAGGGTGAGGCGGGCGCTGCGCTATCGTCCGCCGGCGCCGGAACTCTTCCATGGGGATTTCCGGCCGCGGGTGGAGGAAGCCATCGAGAGCTTGACGCCGTGGCGGGATGAGCCCCATCTGACCTACTGCCTGAAACGGGAGACGCCCTGGTACTGGTCGCGCTTCATTGTATCGGAGATGTCGCAGTTCTCCCTGCGCCTGCCATTTCTGGATCGCGATTTTGTCGATCTGTTGGAGCACGCCCCACTGGGCGGCTTTGACGGTTCCAGCCTGGAGACCGAAGCCATTGGCAAACGCAACCGGGCACTGTTGGGTATTCGCACCAACAAAGGCGCGGGGGGTACGGCGCCGCCGCCGTTTTCCTCCCTGTTGCGCATCTTCCTGCGCGCCCGGGGGCTGATGGAGAAGGCCTACAACTGGGAGGCCCTGCCCTACTCGCTGCATCATGCGGTGGCGCGAGCGGACAGCATGTTCCTGTCGCCTCTGCGTTTGAACCGGCTGATTCTGGATTGCGAATACTTCCGCCACTACAACCACTGGTACCGCAATGAGTTGGCGCCTTATCTGCAAGAGGTGCTGCTGGACCGCAAGACGCTGGAACGGCCCTATTGGAATGCCGCCAACCTGACTCGGATCGTCAACGACCACGTTCGCGGACGCAGAAACAACCTGGCGGAGATTCGCAAGGTGCTGAGCATCGAACTGATGCATCGCGCGTTTCTGGATGAGGCCGGTACGCGACTTTCAGCCGTGGCTGGGATGATTCCGCAAGCGCAGGAAGCCAGAGTCCTGGGTTGACTTGCGCAAGCGGACAAGCTGGAATCGGTTGCGGCTGGAAGGCTGTGCTCCCTCGCAACAGCCATTCCCGGCGGATCAGGAGGCAGAGGGTCCGCCTGGCTGGTCGCGGGGGAGCCTGACGATGGGCTTGTTGTAGCGGCCCAGAAAGGCATTGCAGCGCACCAGGGCCAGCTCTTGCAGCATCTTGAGGCCATCCTTGAGGTAACTGACGCGGCTGCGGTCGTCGTGCGCCCAACTGACGGCGACTTCCTGGACGCGCAGACCACGCTTAATCGCGATGAAGAGAATCTCCGGGTCGAATCCCCAGCGCTCGATGGTCTGAAGCTGGAAGACGGTCTGCGCGGCGCTCTGGGTGAAGGCCTTGAAGCCGCATTGGGTATCGACGAAGGGCAGGCGCATCACCATGCGGGTAACGGCATTGAAGCAGCGGCCGAAGAACTGCCGGTAGAGGGGCTGACGCTGGGTCTGACGATCCCGCTCCAGCCAGCGCGAGCCGATGGCGATGTCGGCGCCCTGGGCGATGGCGGCAAAGAGCAGTCCGGCTTCTTCAATGGGGGCGGAGAGGTCGGCGTCGGTGAACATCACCACCGCGCCCTGCGCGGCCAACATGCCAGCACGCACGCTGTAGCCCTTGCCGCGGTTGCCGGGGTTCTCCAGCAGGCGTACCTCGGGATTGTTGCGGGCAAAGTCGCGCACCACCTGGGCGGTGGCGTCGCTCGATCCGTCGTTGACCACGATCGCTTCGGCCGACCAGCCATGCGCACGGATGCAGCTCACCACCGCATCCAGGGCCGCGGGAATGCGCTCCTGCTCGTTGTAGGCCGGAATCACGATGCTGTATTGCAGAACCTGTGTCACGTAAACAACCACCCACTGGAGTCCCTGGCGCTCCATGAACGGCTATTTTCAGGGATTGGCTCTCGTCATGATAACGCCAAGGGGCGGGCGGAGCCGGTTCAAACTCGGCTGGGAAGGGAAAATCTGCGTTAACCGGGAAGGCCGTGAGCCAAATCCCCAAAAACCCGCTTCTTTTTCGCACATGATTGAGCCGATTCCGTTTATGCTGTGAGCGGAGGCCTAAAGGGCATGACAAAGGCAGATTTGGTGGAAAAGGTAACGCGCCTGGGCGATCTTACCCGCCGTGACGGCGAAGTTATCGTCGAGACCATCTTCGATTCCGTGATCGCGGCCTTGCAGGGCGGCGACAAGATCGAGATTCGCGGCTTCGGAAGCTTCCGCATCCGTCAGCGCAACCCCCGCATCGGGCGCAACCCCAAAACCGGCGAACGCGTCGAGGTTCCCGCCAAGAAGGTTCCCTACTTCAAACCGTCCAAGGAATTGCGCGATCTGGTCAACCCGGAAGAGGCGGCCGCCAAGGTCTCCTGAGGGTAAAGATCTCCCGGCTGCGTCAGTCTGCCTACCCGCTGCTACGGCGAGGGCGCTGGCGGGCCGGACTTCACCTTTTATGCCGTGCCGCTCCCAGCCGCTGACGGGCCTCGATAAGCAAGATTCCCGCCAGCAGCGGGAGAAGCCAGATTATCCGGCAACCGTAGCGGTCGTCCACCACCGAGAGTATCCCGGTGAGCGCGGCATTGGCGGCGATCGTGGCCAGGACCGTCCCGCACAGAGCCCACAGACGCGCCCCCAGGCGCAGACGGAAGAGCGCCGCCAGCGCGACGACCGTTCCCAGCGAAATCATGACTGTCCAATACTGGATCAAGGCCATCTGGTCCAGCGGCAGCAGACTGCGCGCCTGGCGGCTGCGCAGGTAACTGGCGCGCGCCGGGGTCAGGGTGGTGGCGAACTGCTCTGCCAGCCAGGGGCTAGGGTCGAAGCCGTAGGGGGCAAAAGCTCCCAGTTGGCCGCGGAAATTGGCTGCCGAGCGCTGCAACTGCTGATGCGGGTAGGCGCGCAGCACCGCCTTCACCAGCGGCATCTCCTGCCGGCTGATCTGCTCCCGCTCCGCTTCGCTGCTGCTTTCCCAGATGCCGCTGGGGCCCCAGAGAAAATCGTCGGGATCGTCGCTGAGGCTCTCCAGATGGGCGCAGACGGCCCATTGCCGCTCGGTGCAGTGGAATTGCAGGTAGAGCTTGCCGGGGCCGTCGGCAATCACTCTGGCCAGCAGGTAAGGGGGCCGCTCGCCGTTGAGCGTGGGTTCTCCAAAGAGATAGGCGTTGAGGGCGATCTGCATGCCTACGGCCAGGGCCAACAGCGCTCCACATTGCGCCACGCCCCCGATGCGCAGGCGGAAGTGCTGGCGCTCGCAGAGGGCGAAGAGGGCCAGCAGCAGGCACAGTCCGGCCGCCAGCGGCAGATGGGTGGCGTGAGCGGTGATGCCCCAGGCGGCCAGAATGCAAAGCGAGAGACGCTCCCAGCGAGCGAGGCTTTGCCCGGCATAGACCAGCAAGAAGAAGCAGAGATAGACCAGCGGGCCGAGCACGTCGGGCATGATGAACGAAGCGTACCAACTGACGCTGCTCAGCAGGCTGAGGGCCAGCATGAGCGCCAAATAGCTCCACCGTGACCGCCGCGGAGCCAGGGTGCGCACCAGCAGCCACAGCACCCAGGCGGTCAGCAGGCATTGCAGCGCGGCCACCGGCCAGGCTGTGAGATTGCAGTGGAAGGGAAAAATGACCAGGCTGTAGAGCAGGGAGCGGATGCCGTAGTAAGCGGAGAAGCGGTGCAGAAAAAGCGCGCGGGCCACCGGAGCGCCATCGGCCAGATAGGTCATGGAATCGGGATAGAGCAGGGGAAAGCCGTTATAGATGGCTGGCCATAACAGCAGCAGGGTTCCCAGCAGCAGCGTGGCGGCGCCCGCGGCGCGCTGGCCGGTCTTGCCAAAGGCCCGTTGCAGCGCCTTCAAGTTGAATGAATTCACCGCTTCCGCCCTTCCTCGAGCCATGCTCCAAACCGCCCTCATCGTATCATTCGGGAGTGAACGCCAAGGTGCTGTCGGGTAAGGTGCAGCAAGAACCAGAAGGGAAGTGCAGCGCCGCTATCGTCTGTTAGCGGCTTCAGGGCGAATCCCGATGACGCTGAGCATCCTTCCCGCATGGCCCTGGGAGCCGCGATGGGAGAAAAAAGTCCGCTGCTGGCAGCAGGTGCAGCCGCCCAAGGTCTGGATCGCGTTTTCTTTCAATCCGGCGTCCAGCAACTGGCGGCGGTTGGCCTGGATCAGGTCGAGATGCAGGCTGGGGCCGAGGGGCGAGTGGCCGGGCGCGCGCTGGGTGAGGAAGAGCATGGGATATTTGCGGCGGATGGAGTCGGAATCGCAAACCTCGTGAAAGAGGCTGCGGGCATAGGCGAACTGGGACTCGAAGGCCTCGATCATCTCCTCGCCGACGGCGTAGCAGCAGGGGCCAATGCCGGGTCCGATGGCGGCGATCAGATGCTCGGGTTGGCAACCGTATTCCAGGCGCAGGCGTCCGATGCCAGACTCGACGATGCGGGCGACGGTGCCCCGCCAGCCAGCGTGAAAGGCGGCCACCACGCGCCGCTTGCGGTCGGCCACCAGTACCGGAATGCAGTCGGCGGTTTGAATGCCCAGCAGCAGGCCGGGCTGATCGGTCATCAGGGCGTCGCCCTGGCGGGGCGGTTGGCGCCGGGCGTCGGGCCGCGCGGCCTTCACCAGCAGGTTGGAGTGAATCTGCCGCAGGGTAACCAGCGGCGTCGCCGCCCGGCCTCCAACCGCCTGGACGAAAAGTCTGCGGTTGTCCAGGACGGTCTCCCGCTCATCGCTGGCGGTGAATCCCAGATTCAGTTCACCGGGAGCATCCTGGTCGCAATAGGCCCGGCTGAAGCCGCCCAGGCGAGTGCTGAAGCCGCCCATTAGCCACTCCAGCTTGGCTCTTCCGGGTCGCGCCAGTTGGGGAAGGGGCAGCCAATGCACGCCGTTGGCGGCGACCAGGGGCAGGGCAGCCGGCAAGGACGGCGATTCGGCGCTCTCCATTCTCTGGCTGGCGGCTCTCTGGCTGGCGGCGACCCCGGCCGGCTTGCCGCGCCGGCTGCGCACCAGCCCGGCGTTGGCGCAGAGTTCGTCCACGGCCTGAAGATCCGGGCGGGGAGTGGAATTCACCTTGGTCGAAGAAGGCATGGTGCCTTATTTTAACGGGTTGACGAATCTTCGTCCCAAAAGGACAGCAAAGAAGAGGGGCCTGCCTTCCGGCAGACCCGTTTTGAGAGGCGGGATGGGTGGGAGATCTGGCGGGAAGAAAACGAAGGTTGCGAGAGATCTTCAAACAGGAGTTGAAAGCACCGTAGGTGAGAGATATTTCGAGGTAGCCTCTGCTGATTGTCTGGTTAGATGCGCTGGGCCAGGAACGGTTGCCCTGCCGGCGGTAACGGTCAAGGAACGCGTTGTGGCGGCCGGTGCAAATCGCCGTAGCCGATCCGGTTTTCCCCGTGTATAAAAAGAGAA
>Ga0326728_10025779_pt1 | contig 10481 bp, 5 predicted proteins | sample MB3enrmetagenome_FD_207602 | JGI IMG/M metagenome (GOLD analysis project Ga0326728, IMG submission 207602) | Lab enriched peat soil microbial communities from McLean, Ithaca, NY, United States - MB31MN | ecosystem: Environmental > Terrestrial > Soil > Wetlands > Peat | place: USA: New York... | reverse complement strand
CGCCGCGCGTCCCTTCGTGACGCACCACAATGCGCTGGACATGGATCTGTACCTGCGTATCGCACCTGAACTGTATCTGAAGCGTCTGGTGGTCGGCGGTCTCGAACGTGTATTCGAAATCAACCGTAACTTCCGTAACGAGGGGATGAGCACGCGCCACAACCCCGAGTTCACCATGATGGAATTTTACGAAGCCTACTGCGACTACGACCGCATGATGACCATGACCGAAGGCATCATCCAGTCTTGCGCGATGAAGCTTTATGGCACGCTCAAGATCCAGTATCAGGGCCGTGAAGTCGATCTGAGCAAGTTCGAACGCCTCACCAGCGTTCAGGCGATCAAAAAGTTCAACCCGCAATACACCGACGAACAGCTGCAGGATGCCGACTGGGTCAAGGCCGAAATCCTGAAGCTGGGCGGCAAGCTGCCGCCGGCCGAGGGTCTGGGCAGCCTGCAACTGACGCTGTTCGAAGAGTGCGCGGAAGGCCAGCTGTGGAACCCGACATTCATCATCGATTACCCGGTTGAAGTCTCTCCGCTGGCCCGCATGTCCGACACGCGTCCGGGCATCACCGAACGCTTCGAACTGTTCTGCGTCGGTCGCGAGCTGGCTAACGGCTTCTCCGAGTTGAACGATCCGGAAGACCAGGCAGACCGCTTCATGCAGCAAGTGAAGCAAATGGAAGCCGGTGACGACGAAGCCATGCATTACGATGGCGACTACGTTCGCGCACTGGAATACGGCCTGCCGCCGACCGGTGGCTGCGGTATCGGCATGGACCGTCTGATCATGCTGCTGACCGATGCCGCTTCGATCCGCGACGTGATCCTGTTCCCGCAAATGCGTCTGGAATAAGCATGGATGCGCCGGTGCGCCGGCACACAGAACCCGCGAGGCCCCCGGCTTTCGCGGGTTTTTTCATTGCGGCCCTTTCTCTTATCGCCACGGTGTCAGAACACGACATAAAGACAAACGCGGAATAGAATCAGGTTCACCGGATTAATTGAGTTGCATCGACATGATCAAATTCACACTGCCCGACGATGAAATCGAATATAACGCGATCCGCGCACAAGGCGCGGGCGGGCAAAACGTCAACAAAGTTTCGAGTGCCATTCATCTGCGCTTTGACATCAAAGCATCATCCTTGCCCGAGATTCTCAAAGAGCGCTTACTGCAACTGCGCGATCACCGCATCAGCCAGGACGGCATCGTGATCATCAAAGCGCAGCAATCCCGCAGCCAGGATCAAAATCGCCTCGATGCGCGTCAGCGCCTGATCGAACTGATCGAGAGCGTGACGCTATGCGCCAAACCCCGCCACGCAACCCGGCCCAGTTTCAGCGCACGCAAAAAGCGTCTGGACAGCAAGACAAAACGCGGCGCCATCAAGGCCTTGCGTGGCAGGATTGACGACTGAACACAACATCGTCTTCTGCCAAACATGTGCAATCCGGGTTTCATTTCGATGAAATTTTCGCGAATAATTTTATAAAAATATGACCAATCAATCAGGAATGGCATAATCTCCCTTTGCCCTTTGTGGCCCTTTTGGGAGCGCTCCTTCATGGCATCAAAGTCCGATCCTGCAGTCAACCAGCAAGACCTCCCCGCCAATCCGGAACGACGCAAGCTGTTTGAAGCCGCGGCAGCCATCGGTGTCGCCAGCGTGTTGCCGCAATGGGCCGACGCCGCGGAAACGCCGGTACCGGTGCCCATGAGCGGGACGAATGGCGTACTGGATGCGCAACTGAAGGCGAATATCAAAAATGTCGTGGTGATCTACCTTGAAAACCGCAGCTTCAACAATCTGTATGCGGACTTCCCCGGTCTGGCCGCGCCGTTATCGAAACTCAAGCCAGGCGCCTACCGGCAAGTCGATCGCGACGGCTCGACACTGAGCACGTTACCGAAAATCTGGGGCGGCCTGGTACAACGGGGTCAGACCGTCGGCGGCAAGTATTACTTTATCGACGAGAACAAGATTACCGGCTTGCCCAATGCGCCATTCAAGCTCAAGGATGCGGAGGGAGCGCCGCTACCTGAAGGCGTGATTACGCGCGACCTGTGGCACCTGTTCTATCAGAACCAGATGCAGATCAACGGCGGAAAAAATGACGGCTTCGTTGCCTGGGCCAATTCCGGCGGGTTGGTGATGGGGTATTACGGTGAGACCGCCAAAAATCTGAATCAATGGCAAATTGCACGCCATTACACGCTGTGCGACAACTTCTTCATGGCGGCCTTTGGCGGTTCCTTTCTCAACCACCAATTCCTGGCGGCGGCACGCGCCCCCTTCTATCCGGATGCGGCCGGCAGCCCGGCCAAAGGCAAGATTGCCGTGCTGGACGACGGCCCGACCGGCACCCGTCTGGCGGTTGCTTCCGACTCTCCGCGTTCAGCGATGGACGGGCAGCCGAAGTTTGTGCTCGATGGCGCGATTTCGCCCGATGGATTCGCAGTCAACACCATGGCACCCGCCTATCAGCCGAGTTATATTCCACCGGCCAAAGGCGGCGACGCCCACCTTGCCGACCCGGGAAACGCGAATACCCTGCCGCCACAGACCCATCTGACCATTGGTGACCTGCTGTCGCAAAAAGGGGTTGACTGGGCCTGGTACGCCGGAGCGTGGCAGGCTGCGCTGGAGCAGAGAGGCGGTCCGGATGTGCCGAACTTTCAGTTTCACCACCAGCCGTTCAACTACTTCAAGCAGTTTGCTCCGGGCACGGCAGCCCGCGAAAAGCATCTCCGCGATGGTGGGCTGGGCGATAGCCCGATCTCCAACCGCTTCCTGGCCGATGTTCTCAGTGGCTCGCTGCCCGCGGTCACGTTCTACAAGCCGCAAGGCAATCTCAACATGCATGCCGGCTACTCGGATGTCGAATCCGGCGACCGCCATGTCGCCAACGTCCTGGCCTATCTGCAGCAGAGCCCACAGTGGAAAAACATGGTGGTAGTGATTACCCATGACGAAAACGGCGGTTGGTGGGATCACGTCGCTCCGCCCCCCGGGGATCGCTGGGGGCCGGGTTCGCGCATTCCGGCCATCGTCGTATCGCCATTTGCAAAGCGGGGCCATGTCGACCACACGTTCTACGATACGACATCGATCCTGCGCCTGATAACACGCCTGTACGATCTTCCCAAGCTCGAAGGCATCGCCATCCGTGACGCGGCCTTCCAGTCCAGGGGAACACCCGCGCCGGGAGATCTGACCGGCGCCCTGTCTTTCAGCTGATCAACACCCGCCCCTCACGGCAAGTCTTGCTTTCCACGAAGACAAGACTTGCCGTATCGATATTCACCCACGTATGCTGAGACACATAATAAAAAATTCATATTCGTCTCTTCACCCTCAGAATCGGGAGCACTTCGTGGAAAAGCAATTCAGATCAAAGGGGCGCTTGCGCAACCTGAATGCCCGACAACGCAAAAAACTGCATCTCGGGGAATTCCAGCAACGCTTGTTCAAGATTCAGGCGCATTTCCATCAACCGATGGATCAGGCTGCACACGAAGAATGGCTGGGGCACTTTCTCGGTTTTATCGAGTCCAGGCGCCTTCTGGTGATCGGCATGGGCGGAAACTGGCCATTAACCCAGGTAGACGGCATGATCCTTTCTCGCCGCCATCACACGTCTTCCGACGAAGACCGCCAGGCTGTCGCCGAATGGTTGCAAACCCATCATGCGATTGCATCGGCCAATTTCGGAGAATGGGTCGACAGTTGGTATGGAGAAGCGGGCTGAGAAGCGCACAGAAACAAATCAGGGCCTTTCTTCGGAAAGGCCTTTTTAATGCGTACGCTAAAAACATAGCGAACTTTGCGCTCAGCTGCATCAATTCGCACAAATCCATATCCCATAAGAGTAAGATATTCATTCTATAATGACATGCAGCTTGATAATGTAATGATTTAAAGTGGAAACAAATTAATCCGAACGAATGGCGCCATCATGCCGCAGCCAGATTTTCGTGCCCTGTTCGAATCCGCACCGGGCCTGTATTTAGCGCTCGATCCCGACCTGGTGATCGTAGCCGTCAGTGATGCTTATGCCCGCGCCACAATGACGCGCCGGGAACAGATTCTCGGCAAAGGCATTTTCGATATTTTCCCCGATAACCCGGATGACCCAGCCACAGAAGGCGTGCGGAATCTCCACGCATCGTTGCTTCGCGTTCGCCAGACGCTGTCGCCCGATGCCATGCCGGTACAAAAATACGACATCCGCAAACCCGATACTGAAGGCGGTGGATTTGAAGTACGCTACTGGAGTCCCCTCAACACCCCGGTACTGACAGAACAGGGCACCCTCGCCTACATCATCCATCGCGTTGAAGACGTCACCGAGTTTGTCAGGCTCAAGCAGAACCGAGCGGAACAAAGTTCCCAGAACGCAGAATTGCAAAAACGCGCGGAGAAGATGGAAGCCGAGATCTTCAATCGCAGCCGAGAGGTGGCCGACACCAGTGCAAAACTCAAAACCGCCAATGAAGCGCTGAACCGGATATACCAGAAAACACGGGAACTCGATGAGCTGAAGAGCCAGTTATTTGCCAATGTCAGTCACGAACTGAGAACGCCGCTCACCCTCATCATGGGGCCGGTGAGCCAGATGCTCGCCAGAGCGGATCTGCCCGAAGAAATGCGCCGCTATCTGGAAGTCATCGAGCGCAACGCCCATTTTCTGTATCACCAGGTCAGTGATCTGCTCGATATTTCCAGGCTGGAAGCCAGCCGGATGACGCTCCACTATGCCCACTTCGATCTCGTCGATGCGCTGCGTATCATGGCGTCGAACTTTGTCCCTGAGGCAGCCAAACGGGGCATTCGCTATAACGTCACCACCCCCGATGCGCTGGACATCGATGCCGATGCGGAGAAGGTGCAGCGCATCCTGCTGAATCTGCTTTCCAATGCATTCAAATTCACGCCGCCGGGCGGCATGATCGATGTCAATCTGTCTTGCCACAATGATCGGGCCGTTATCGAGATTGCAGACAGTGGACCCGGCATCCCCGTCGAAATGCGGGAAGCCGTTTTCGAACGCTTTCGCCAGCTCGATGGACAAAGTACGCGCCAGCACAATGGCACCGGACTGGGACTGGCCATCGTCAAAGAATTTGCCGAGCTTCAGGGCGGGTCGGTGTATTGCAGCCAATCCTCCTCGGGTGGATCACACTTCCATGTTGCGTTACCGCTTCTCGCGCCTTCGGGCACCGCTGTCAGCGATCAGGCCAATCGGATCGATCCAGTCCTTGAAATGGCCGCGCGGGATGCGCTGCTGACGCCCCCACCGTTGGCGGATTCGCTGAGCAGCACCGTTGAAGCCAGCCTTGCGCCCTTGATCCTGGTGATCGAAGACAATCCGGACATGAATCGCTACATCACGGATGCACTCGCGCCGCTTTACCGGGTACGCTCGGCCCATGACGGACTGGCGGGGCTCAATCTGGCGCTGGAATGCCGTCCAGACCTGATTCTCTCTGACATGATGATGCCGAAACTGGGCGGAGAGCAGCTGGTTGCCGAGCTCAAACGGCACCCCGGGATGGCGGACGTACCGATCATCATCCTCACGGCCAGGGCCGACGAAGCCGAGGGCATCCAGATGCTCTCGCAAGGGATACGCGAATACATCAGCAAGCCGTTCTCACTAGAAGAGCTGCTGGCACGCATCCGTAATGCGCTGGCGGAAAGACAACGTATCCGCGCGGCGCTGTTTGCCAGTGAAGCACGTTTTTCCAGCATTTTTCACGCAAGCCCGGTGGGTATTCTCCTGATCCGCCAGGACAATCAAAGCATCGCGGATGCCAATGAATCCTGCCTGAAAATGCTGGGGTATTCCTGGGAAGAATTAACTTCACCGGCCTGCACCGAATTCGGTCTGTGGGAAAACAAGGAACTGAGAAGTCACGCGCTCCAGGTGCTGCAGGACACCGGCCGCGTCCAGGATGTCGACACCCGCTTCAGACGAAAATCGGGGGAGGTGTTCGATGTTCGTTGTTCCGCCCGCAAAATCGACATATCGGGGGAACCGCATGTCCTGTGGCTGATCAGTGACATCACGCTCCAGATGCAGGTGCGGCGCGCCCTTGAGAGCCATAAAACCGAACTTGAAGCGCTGGTGGCCGCAAGAACAGCCGAACTGGATCGCGCCCTTCAGGAGGCCGAGCGGCTAGCCTCGGTCAAAAGCGAGTTTCTGGCGAATATGAGCCATGAGATCCGCACGCCCCTGAACGGCATCCTGGGGATGGCGCAGATCGGTTATCGCGATAGTCAGGCCGGCCCGTCCCGAATGGCGTTCAACCGTATCCTCGAATCGGGCCGCCTGTTATCCGGCATCATCAACGACATCCTGGATTTCTCCAAGATCGAAGCCGGTAAACTGAAAGTCGAACATGTACCGGTTGATCTTCACAAGGCGCTCGACGAAGTCATCGATCTGATGCTGCCGCCCGCCCGAGAGAAAAACATCAAGCTCAGCTGCGCACGGGGTGCCGACCTTCCCCTGGCCTGCCTGAGCGATCCGCTGCGCCTGAGACAGATTCTGATGAATCTGCTGTCAAATGCCATCAAGTTCACCGAGCGCGGCAGTGTCACCCTGATCGCGGTCCTGATGCCGGATACACTGGTACTCAAGGTCGTTGACACCGGCATAGGGATACCGCCGCCCCAGATCGAACAGATGTTTACCGCGTTCCAGCAGGCGAACAGCTCAACCACGCGCCAGTATGGCGGGACCGGACTGGGCCTGGCGATCACCAAGCGCCTGGTCGAGTTGATGGGGGGAAAGATCAAAGCGGAAAGCCTCCCGGGTGTCGGCAGCACCTTTGAAGTGAGCTTGCCTTATCTCCCCGCCCTTGCGCCCAATAACCAGGGCAATTTCGTGCACCCGCACGAGAAATCCCGTCTCGCGGGAATGTCCATCCTGGTCGCCGAAGACAGCAAGGTCAATCAGCTTGTGCTGGAAGAAATGCTCAGAAGCGAAGGTGCAACGGTGGATACCGCAGACAACGGCTTGCAAGCCGTTAACCGGATTCGCGAAAAGGGAGACAGGGCTTTTGATGTGGTGCTGATGGATATTCAGATGCCGGTGATGGACGGCTATGAAGCGACGCGGCGCATCCTGGAACAGGCCCCCCGACTGCCGATCATTGGCCAGACCGCCCACGCCATGGCGGAGGAGCGCGACAAATGCCTGAGCACAGGCATGGTCGACCATATCGCCAAACCGATTGAACTCGATACCCTGGTCGAGACCCTTCTCCGTTTCCGTCGCTCCCCGGCTTTACAGCCTCCTCAGACCGAGCCGTCCACAGCGCATGGCACACCCACTCCCACTCACGAAAACGAGGCCCTCGCGACGGATCCCCCTGTTCCGGGCAATCACATCCACTGGGCGCAGCTGGAAGAGCGCTATGCCAGCAAACCGGCATTCATCGACCGACTGCTGACATTATTTCTCAACAGCAACTCGGGGCTGCCATTCCAGTTGCAGGACGCTAAAGCAAAACAGGATCTGCACTCGCTGTCAGGATTGATCCACAGTCTGAAGGGCACTTCCGGCAGCATCATGGCGCTGGAACTGATGGAGCAGGCAAAGGAAGCCGAACAGGCCGTCAAACAGGAACGCACCGATATGGATGCGTGCACACAGGCGCTGATCGAAGGTCTCAACGGGACACTGGAGGAGATTCGTCAGAAACTCGCATCCTGATAAGGGGCCGCGGACAGCACGTGAAGCTTGTCGCACGGCACCCAACCGCTCAAGCCCCCCTTGTCGACGCACCAGCACCAGCCCGATTCGGATGAGACAACGCGGAGCACGTCCCCCTCAGAGACGGTTAGCTCACGTGCGGAATAATCACGCAGGGCGATTCCGTTTACGACACAAGACGGCGGGATCCAGCCTTCGCGACCATCCGGCCCCATCGCCCACACCCAGACATGGCCTGCCCAGACATCGCTGCGCCCGGTCAGGGTGACCGGGTCGCCACGGGAAAAACCGATCGGATTATCATAGCTGCGCGTATGCGCTTGGGTGACGATGGCTTGGTCCATACGGTATCTCAGAAATATCAGACGCCAACGGCGTGTCGCCGATGACAGCCAGATCCCGCTCCAGAGGCGTGTTATCGCTTTATCCAGTGGGCCGATGTCCAGCGAGGAATCTCTCATGCTCAAGCGCCATCCACAGGGGGATCAATCCGGCACGGAATGATCCCCGCGACACCGCCCGGCCTCAAGCCGACTCGGGAGGCAGCAGAATTTCTCGCTTCAGAATCAGCGCAAAGTCGTGTGCCGGCATCGGCCTGGCCAGCAGATAGCCCTGGACCTGGTCGCAGCCTTCCGCCAGCAGGAAGTCCCATTGTTCACGGGTTTCGACCCCCTCGGCCACCACTTTCATGTTCAGCGTCTGGGCGATGTTGATGATCGCTTTGGCGATGGCGCTATCGTCCGGATCGGTCGGGATGTCTTCGACGAACGAGCGGTCGATCTTCAGCTTGTCGGCCTTGAAGCGCTTCAGGTACGACAGACTGGAATAGCCGGTACCGAAATCGTCGATCGACATCTGCGTGCCCATGCGCTTGATGGCGTCGATGGTCTGCATCGTGGCGTCTACGTCGTCCATCACCACGCTTTCGGTCACCTCGATATCCAGCGCATCGCCCGGCAGGCCATTGGCCGCCAGCGCGCGTTCGAGCGTGGAGAACAGATCGGGCTGCCTGAATTGCAGCGCAGACAGGTTGACCGCCAGCGAAATACGCGGCAAGCCGGAGGCATTCCAGGCGGCGAGCTGCCGGCACGCATCGCGAATCACCCAGTTGCCCAGTTGAACGATGAACCCGCGCTCTTCGGCGACATCGATAAAACGCCCCGGCCCCAGCAGACCGAGCGTCGGATGGTTCCAGCGGATCAGGGCTTCGGCCCCGAGAATGCGCCCGGTCGACATTTCGACTTGCGGCTGATAGTGCAATTCGAACTCGTTGCGATCGAGCGCGAAGCGCAGCTGGCTTTCGATGGCGAGGATTTCCCGCGCCCGGGCATTCAGGTCGGCGGTATAGAACTTGTAGCTGTTGCGACCGAAGGACTTGGCGTGATACATCGCCGCGTCGGCGTTGCGCACCAACATGTCAAAGTCTCGCCCGTCTTCGGGATAGACACTGATACCGATCGATGGCGTGATGCTGATTGCATGATTATGCAGGTCCACCGGCGGCGCAAACGCCTGGATAATCCGCTCGGCCACCATGCCGGCTTCATTGGGCTCGGCAATACCGGGCAATAGCACCAGGAACTCGTCGCCCCCCTGGCGCGCGACCGTCTGTCCGGGAGACAGCACCGATTTGATCCGTTCTGCCGCCACTTGCAACAAGGTATCGCCCGCATTATGCCCCAGCGACTCGTTGATCGTTTTGAAGCGATCCAGGTCAAGCAGCAGCAAGCCAAGCCGACGATTGTCGCGCGCGGCGTTCTGTATCGCCAGCGCGGCGCGGTCCTGCAGATGCGATCGATTCGGCAGGCTGGTCAGCACATCGAAATGCGCCAGGAACTGAATACGCTCATCCGCGGCGCGGCGCTCGGACTGATCGCTGAAAATCGCCACGTAATGGGTAATCTCGCCCAATGCGTTTTTGATCGCATTGATCGCCAGCCATTCGGGGAAGATCTCGCCGTTTTTACGCCGGTTCCACAATTCGCCCTGCCAGAATCCCTGGGCGTTGAGCTGGCCCCACATGACATCGAAGAAAGCGCGATCGTGCCGACCGGAGGCCAGCATACTGGGCTTTTGTCCCAGCACTTCCTGTTGGGAATAGCCGGTAATGTCGGTGAAAGCGCGATTGACACTGCGAATGCGTTGCTCGACATCCGTGATCAAAATGCCCTCGGTGGTGTTCTCGAACACCTTGGCGGCCAGCTGCATGCGCTCTTCTGCCGTACGCCGCTCGGAAATATCGCGCACCATGCGCCATACCGCGGTGATCTGCCCCTGTGCATCGCGCATCGCCACGGTCTTGACGCTGACTGGCACGGGGTTTCCGAAACGGTTCAGATAGTTGGCTTCGAATTCGTCGCAATAGCCGAAGCGCAAGACCTTGTTATCGAGATTGAAGCGCTCCAGCGCATCGCTTTCGGTCGCGACCAGCGACCAGAAATTGAGCAACTTGAGCTGGTCGAGGTTGTAGCACATCAGATTGAGAAAGGCGGGGTTGGCATCGATGACCTGCCCGTCGAGCGAACTGATCACGATGCCGTCCAGATTGGACCAGAACAATTCGCGATACTTGTTTTCCGAGCGGCGCAATGCATCTTCCACTTCGCGACGGCGCGCGATATCGGCCTCCAGCGCGATGGTCTTGGCGCGTAATTCGTCGAACAGGCGCTTGAGCTCGGATCGCGTCCACTCGAGGTGGCGACCAAGCCGGCCGATTTCATCACCGCGCGCCCAGCGGAAGTGCGAATCCAGCT
>Ga0326728_10025778_pt1 | contig 10481 bp, 7 predicted proteins | sample MB3enrmetagenome_FD_207602 | JGI IMG/M metagenome (GOLD analysis project Ga0326728, IMG submission 207602) | Lab enriched peat soil microbial communities from McLean, Ithaca, NY, United States - MB31MN | ecosystem: Environmental > Terrestrial > Soil > Wetlands > Peat | place: USA: New York... | reverse complement strand
TGCCGCCCTCCGGTCCTTGCACGCTCTCACTGAAGAAGTAGCGGAGTTCGAAGACGCCTTGCGGCGTATGGGCGTACTTATTGGCCACCGCGCGGCTGACGGTGGAAGGATGCACGCCAATCTCTTCTGCCACCTCTTTGATCATCATGGGCATCATCTGATCGATGCCCTTATCGAGAAACTCGCGCTGGCGCCCAATAATGGCGTAACAGACCTTCAAAATCGTCTGCTTGCGCTGCTCGATGTTCTTGATGAGCTGGATGGCGGACTTGTACTTTTCCTTGACGTAATTGCGGACGTCTTTTTCCGCCTCATTGCGGTTCAGCAGCCGCCGGTAGGTCGGATTCAGGCGCAATTGCGGGACATCGTCATCGTTCAGCAGAACCAGATATTCATCGCCCTGCTTGATGAAGGCGACATCCGGCTCGATCAGCCGCGGTTCGGCGCGGTTGTAACGCTGGCCGGGCCGGGGATCGAGCGTCTTGATGAACTCCATCGCGGCTTGTGCCGCTTCCAGCGGACGCCCCATTGCCTTGGCCAGTTCCTTGGTCTGTTTGTTCTGCACCAGCTTCAGATGTTCGCTGACGATGGTATAGGCATCCCGCAAAATCGCGTCGGCCGTGCCGTTAGTGCCGGGTTTGGTTAGATGCCGGTCGTGAGCGCTCTGGAGGTACTTGATCTGTGCCAGCAGGCATTCCCGCAAATCGCGCGAAGCCACGCCGACCGGGTCCATCTGGCGTACCAGTTCCAGCGCTTCGTGCAGGTCGGTGCGGGAAAACAATGGCGCCGGACCGGCCGCCGATGGCATCGTCACGATCTTTTTGGGCATCGTCGCAGGCGGCATTTCCGTATGCGCCGGCACATGCGATTCCTCCCTCGGGCCCAATGCCGGGGGATGGGCCTCGAAGGGCAGGGTGGCCGCCCGTACGGCGTGGGTTTCGGAAGGCGTTTCCGGTTCCGCGGAGGCGTGCCCGTTGCTGTGCGGCAGGGCAGCGGCCAGTAACTCGTCTTCGCTGGCCGTAAGATAGCCGTCTTCATCCAGGTTGCCGATGATCAATTCGGCGGCTTCGCGCACTGGGGGGTGCATTACCATGGCCCCCAACTGCCACATCAGATGGTCGGTCAGGGTGCTGGGCTTCGAAAGAAAATTCTCGAACGAAGGCCGTTCGATTGCTTCCTGATCGGGGCTGCGGTATCCGGGGTCGAGATAATCGCGGAAAAACGACCCGAAATCGATCTCTTCAAACGAGTCCTTCTTGTCGCCCTCCGGGTCTTCGGGCGTGGCGGCCGACTCTTCGTCGCGGCGCGCGACATCGTCCAGAACCGGCACGGAATCTTCAAGTTCCTCCAGGACCGGGTTTTCCACCATCTCGGCCTGAATCATGTCGCGCAGTTCCAGCTTGTTCAGCGCCAAAACGCTGACCATCTGAACCAAACCGGGTGTCAGGATTTGCTTTTGCGTGACTTTGAGATTCAGTTTGGGCTGTAACGAAACCATAGGCTGGGCCGAACCCGTTCTCTCCTAAAAGGTTATGTTACACCAGCGCGGGAGGCATGTAAGCAGGGGGGAGATTACCGTAGTGCAAAAAAAATATTTCAGAAAAGGAGCAAATCGGAATAAAATCAACGGCTCCGCCCGCCGGGGTTACACCAGCGTAAAACTCTCTCCCAGATAGACCCGCCGGACCTCGGGGTTGCTGCCCAGTTGTTCCGGCGTACCGGCAAAAAAGACCCGCCCCTCGTTGATGATGTAAGCGCGATCGGTGACCGAGAGCGTTTCCCGGACGTTGTGGTCGGTGACCAGCACGCCAATACCGCTGGCCTTCAAGCCGAAGATGATCTTCTGCAGGTCGAGTACGGCAATGGGATCAATGCCGGAGAAGGGCTCGTCCAGCAGGATGAAAGCGGGCGAAATGCACAGGCAGCGGGCAATCTCGACGCGCCGGCGCTCCCCGCCGGAAAGCGCATAGCCCCGATTCTTGCGGAGATGTCCCAGGCCCAGCTGTTGCAGCAGCCGCTCCATTTTCTCGCGGCGTTCATGCCAGCTCATGGGCTGGGCCTCGAGCACCGCTAGAATGTTTTCCTCGACCGTAAGCTTGCGAAAGACCGAAGGCTCCTGGGGCAGATAGCTGATGCCAAAGTTCCGCGCCCGCAGATACATGGGTTCGCGAGTGATGTCCACTCCATCCAGCAGGATCCTCCCGCTTTCCGGGGGGGTAAGGCCGACAATCATGTAAAAGCTGGTGGTCTTACCGGCCCCATTGGGGCCCAGCAGGCCCACCACTTCGCCCTGGTTGACGTGCAAGGATACGCCACTCACAACCCGGCGGCCGCGATAGGACTTCGCAATGTCGTCGGTCGAAAGGGTCTGCATCTATTTGGAAGCTCGTGTGTGGGTGACGGCGCGGGAAACCTCGCTGCCTTCCACCAGAACTTTATCATCGTGATTATAGAAGGTCAACGCATCGCCGGCGACCGTGCCGTGCACGGCGTCCCAGACGCTGGGCGGGCCGCCGGTCATCACGTATTCGTCGATGGCGGCGGTATAAACCAACCGTTCTCCGGTGGCCCGGCGGTCGGGCTGTTGCAGGAAAACATTGTCCTCGGCGATGATCTTGTCGATTTGTCCGCCGGAACCCGTGCCGCTGGGCCGCGCGCCCATAACCGGCGTGAGATACGCGGTGGCGCGGCTGGCGGTGAGCGTGCCGTCCACGCCGCGCGCCACCACCCCGCCTTCAAAGTCCGCCTGGCGCTGCAGGTCGGAGTAGGTCAAATGGGCGGAAGTGATGTGAATCGGCGAGGGCCCGTGCTGCCGGTCCTGCTGGGTCAAAACCGTCACCACCCGCCGGGACTGGTCGCCCACCGCCACCATGCTGCGCTGATCGCGATCGAAGTCAATCGTGGGCGCCTCCACGACATTCGTGCTCTGCCATAGCCGCGCATCGCCAAAGTAATGCGCTGTGCCCGCCCCGCGCTGCGCGGTCATGCTATGGGCCGTGACGTGGATGGGGTCGCCACCGGCCAGCAGAGCGCCGCCGGGCTGCGGCTTCAAATCGTTGTACGTGCTCTTCACTTTGCCGTCCGCATCAAAGTCGCCGGTCTGGCGATTCATGTGCACCACCTTTGCCGTGGTGGTGGTGCCTCCCTCCACCACGCGGGGCTCTCCGGTCAGGGTGAGCAGTCCGGTGGTGGTGGAATAAACGGCGGATTGGGCCCAGGCGGCCCGTTCGCTCCCATTGGGCAGGCGCTCATGGTATTGGAACTGGTCCCGCTGTGTGACTTGGGAGGCCCCTCCCGATCCCGCAAAGGCCACTTCAATCAGCCGGCTCGTGCTGACCCGGTCGGACAGTCCCGGGTTGTAGGCCACCACCCGCGCATTGGGGAAGCCGGTTAGCAGGTCAAGGCGGTTCTCCTCGAATTTCGCGTAGAACTTGGCCGCAGTGACGACCGTTCGTTCTCCGGATTGCACGGGGGCAGGCGCCGGTCCGCCCGGCGGGAGGGGCGGCACGGTTTGCGGGGTCAGGGTGATCTGGGCGTTCGGGCTGGTTTCCGCGCGCTGCAGTTGGTTGCCTGTGGCCAGCCAGAAATCGACGGCATCGGCGGTGAGCTCGACGGTTTGGGCATGCGTTCCGGAGGCGGTTGCCGAGCCGCCCGGGACCGCCTCCCGCCCGCTTGCTTCCGCCGGCGCTTTAGCGGCGTCCGGCTTGGGCGGCTGGATGATCCGCACATTCCCCTGCGCATGCATCTTGTCGACGTTGTTATTGGCGCCGAACACCATGTGGACATTATCGGCGGAACCATACATCACGCTCGCGCCCCCGGTGGAAAAAGTGGTTCCCTGGGTGAAGTCGGCCAGACGCAGGTCATTTTTTGTGCCCTGCAGATACAACACGGCGGTGGGAGCATGGACGTGGAAGGTGGTGGGGCCGCTGGTGGAGGAATCGACGCCGCCGGTGGCAACCATATGGTCGATGGAATTGTCCGGCCTCAAGAAAAGGGTCAGTTGCGCGGTGTCGACGACGCTGTCTTCGCGCACGATATGAGCCTCATAGAGGATCGCGCGGCGCGGCTCTTTGCTCATAAAACCACGCTGGGCGGTGATGTTCGCGGGATGCGGTTCGGTGATGTCGATGTGAACCGCCTGGTCGAGCGCCAGTTGATTCTGCTTGGAATCATAATGTGCGCCTATGGCCCAGCCGGTCGCCTGTGCGATCCGGAAATCCACCCGTTCCTTGGTGTCGGCGTTACCGGTCTTCTGATTGAATAACAAACCGCTGGTGGTCACATGGATGGGATTCTTCAGCTCCCGGGGGGGCGCCTGATCGGCATGCGGCACTCCCGAAGTGTCGTTCTGCAAGTCGATGTGCACAATCCCTTTGGCGACGACATCGCCGGACCGCGGATCGTAGAGAAAATCGGAGCCGTAGATCTGGTCGAAACGATTGGCCTCGTGCCCGTAGATCACGATGTTCACGTCCTGCAGGTCGGACTTCCCGCCTTCTTCGTATTGGGTGGTACGCTCGGCCCGGATGGTGAATAACGAATGGCCGCCTTCGGATTTGGAAAGCGAAAAGCCGTGTGACTTCTGTTGCACTCCGGTGGGAATTTTGGCCGGCAGTTCCGTTCCCGTGCTGCCCGTTTCCACCCGCGCGTAAAAATAAAATCCCGCCACCACGACAACCGTGAAGATTGCCGCTACGGCAAACCAATAGCGCAAGCGGGAAATGTTGATGGGCATCTGGTTCTATTTTAAACGGGCTGACAGTTTACAGTTTACAGTTTGCAGCCAAACCAAGGCCCGCGGTTTCAAGAGTGCAATGGCTGACAAGCCAAATGCAGGGTGGCTGCTCTGGCTGCAAACTGTCAACTGTCAACTGTCAACTGTCAGCTTTTTGAGCTACTCGGCCGCCTGGCTGCTCACCACGGCAAAGTCGCACAGTGACAATTCCAGGCCGCCAAAGTCCGGGTGGGTATTTTCGATGATCTTGAAAGCGAGGTCGAGTAAATCGTGGTCGGCCGGCGCCTGACCGGCCAGGCGTTCGGCCATTCCCCAACCCATGGCGTCATAGGTGCGCGGCATAGGCGCATATTTTCGCGAATGAGGTTCGGTGATGTACGCCTGCCGGATGCGGAACTTCAAATGCCTTTCCTTCATGATGCGCGGCGCTCCCACCAGCCGTACTTGCCGGGCGACGAACACGGGTTCGGGATTTCCCATGCCAAAGGGGGCCATGCGCTGCAACTGTTCGAATAGTTCCGGGGCCACCTGATCGAGGGCCAGTTCGGCATCGAAACGGAGGGTGGGCTCCAGATCCTCCGGAGTGAGGCGTTCATGTGCCAGCGCATCCAGCGCCTTCCGCAGCTCCGGGATGCGGCTGCTGGGCAAGGCGAAGCCGGCGGCATGGGCGTGCCCGCCGAAGCGTGTAAACAGGGACGCGCAGCATTCCAGCGCACTTAGCATATGAAAGCCCTGAATACTGCGGGCCGAGCCTTGCGCATTTTCTCCGTCGCGCGTGATCACCAGCACCGGCCGGGAGTAACGTTCCAGCAGGCGCGAAGCGGCGATGCCGATGACTCCCTTATGCCAGCCCTCTCCGTCCACCACCATGCACCAGGCCTGGCGCAGGGAGTCGTCGGCGGCGATGCGCTCGTCAATCTCGCGCACGATGCGCTGCTCTTCCTGCTGGCGTTCGAGGTTCAGTTGATTTAGCCGTTCCGCGATGGCCTGCGCCTCGACGGGTTCGCGCACGCTGAACAGATCGATGACGTCCCGGGCCACGTCCATGCGTCCCGCGGCATTGAGCCGGGGTGCAATGCGAAACGCGACTTCTCCGGCGGTCAGCGCCCGCCCGTGGTTGACCTGGGCCACGTCCATCAGCGCTTTCAATCCCGCATTGACCGGTTGGCGCAAGGCTTCCAGACCCAATTTGGCGAACACGCGATTCTCGTCCAGCAGCGGCACGGCATCCGCAATGGTGGCAATGGCCACGATTTTGAGGAAAGACGGCAGCAGCCGCGCCAGATCGGCCTTCTCCATGAGGGCCTGGGCCAGCTTGAAAGCCACGCCGGCGCCGCAAAGCGACTTGCAGGGATAGTCGCATCCCGGTTGATTGGGATTCAGTACGGCAACCGCGTGCGGCAGGCCTTCGGCCTGCGGCAAATGATGATCGGTGACGATCAGGTCCAAACCCAGGCGGCGCGCGGTTTCGGCGGCGGCAAAGGCGCGAATGCCGGTATCGACGCTGATGATCAGGCGCACGCCCCCGGCGGCGGCCCGCTCGATAACGTCGTCCTTCATCCCGTAGCCTTCCTGAATGCGGTGCGGCACGTGATACTCGCAATTGCCTCCGCACAGCTCGATGACGGTCTTCAGGATGACCACGGCGACGGTGCCGTCCACGTCATAATCGCCGTAAATGAAGATTTTTTCCCGGCGCGCAAGGGCGGCGCGCACGCGTTCGACGGCGGCGTCCATGCCCAGCATCCGGTAAGGTGAGTGGGAGTGCGCAAAGGAAGGCTTCAGGAAGCGCTCGGCTGCCTCCGGTTCGGAAATGCCGCGTTCCACCAGCAGATGAGCCACCAGCGGCGTGATCCGCGCGTCGGCGCTGAGGCGCTTGGCCAGCGCTTCGTCAGGCAGGGTCCTCGGTTTCCAGCGCATCAGTGCTCGTCGTCCTGGCCGAATTCATCAAACATAATGGCGCCGCATTCCTCGGCAAAATCGCACAGGCGCTGATAGCGTTCATACCAGTCGTTCGACACTTCATACCGGAAGAGAACGCCCTGATACGGGTATCCCAACTGGATAAATCCCATACGGCCCACGAAACCTCTTAACCCGCGGGCTTCGTCGAGGTCCTCCGGGCCGGTGTACTGGCCGGCGCTTAGCCTCTGGATCAAGGCGTCCAGGTCGCCCCGTTCCAGCACGAAATCGTTCATGGTGAGAAAAGCCACTCCGGAAGCCTTGGCCACCTCGACAAAGTCCTTCCAGCTTTCCGGGTTGCCCTCCGGGTCCCACATGATGCTGCTGACTTCTTCGTTCACGTGGCTGTTAAACCGCTTCATCCCGTGCCCTTCGATGAACGCGATCATGTCGTCTTTCAAGCTGCTAAGGTCGTCTGGTTGCATGGCAATCCCATCCGCGGTTATCGCTTGTTCCAACCGTCCCATCATACCGCTGTTTGTGGCCGCGTCATCCCAAAACCGTAACCAGACGCGAGTTGCGAGTGGCGAGTTGCGAGAGACGGGTGGCGGGCGGACAAGGGCAACTCGTAACCAGGATCGTCGCGTGTGATAAAATTTGTTTTCATCCCCGGTTCGCAAAAATGGTCTTATCAAAAGAATATGTGGGCTATTTGGCCCGCGAAATTACGAAAAAGCTCATATCTGGGGCGACGATCAAAACGCACGACGAAAATGCCGTGCGCGAACGCGTCCATGCCGCTTTGCTCGATGAAATGGGCGTTGAGGACCGCATCAACGACGAAGTACGCCTGATTCTGGAGACCTACGCCGAAGAGATGCGCCGCAGCGGAGCCAACTATCAGGAAATGTTTAAGAAAGTGAAGAACGAGTTGGCGCGCAAGTATAAGGCGGTGCTATGAGAGTTCCCAAGGATCAAACCGACGACCGCATCGGCCGGGTTAGCCGCGACAAAGTGAATAAACTGGCGCACAGCATAGCCGACGCGCTGGCCACCACCGAGCAGGTGGAGTTCTGCGTGGAACGCAACAGCGTCCGGCTCGAGGTGAAACGCCTGCTCGAGGTATTGCTGAAGGCCGAAGCCGACCTGGACCAGAAGGCCCGCCACAAAATCGAAAATCAGAAGCGCACCATCCTGGAAGGCACCCCCGAGTGGGACATCCTCTACCGGAAGTACTACCAGGAGGAAGTGAAAAAGCTCGGGATCGGGTAAGGGGAGCTCGACCGTTTCACGTTCTTCGTTTCACGTTTCGCGTTGAAAACCGCAATTGGCTCGAAGCCGGTTTACAGTTCACAGTTTGCAGTTTGCAGCCAAACCGAAGGCCCCGCGGTCCTGCCGTGGCCGACGACCGAGGGCCGAAAGCCAAGGGCCGTTCTAAGGTTGTCAAGCGGTTTTGCCTTCTCGTTTTCACGTTTCGTGTTGGAAACGCCGGGCTTGCGGCCGAAGGCTGCCAAGATTGCCAAACATTTTTGTCTCACTTTAGGGGTCCAGTCCAATACGGAAGCGTTGGTCAGCACGGGAGGATTATAGTCTGCATGTGCGGTTAGCCGGGAAGATGACCTCGTGGCGCGTCAGATGGCAGAATGGGCCGATTCTCACGCACGCTCTAAAGCATGTTTCAAAAATGGAATGCGGGTATGGGCACGGCGGCCGTGCCTATTTCCCGTAGGGAGGCAACGAGAATAGCCCATGGTGGAGCGTAGCGAAACCCTGGGCCATTGAAGGAAGGCCAGTTCGCCCCGTAGGGTCGGTCGAATTCAACTCCAGACGTACCGGAACCTCGAACCGGCCCTCCGGGGCGGGCCTGTTTCCGCGTGCTTACCCAGGGCTCCGCTACGCTTCGCCCTGGGCTATTTTCTCGTCGCGCCTCCGGCGCTCAGGTTGACAGTTCGGCCACGCTTGCACTCTGAGCCGCGGTTCGGATTGTGCCCGGACGACGGGGGCCGTCCCTGCTCTTCCGCGGAGTTGTCCGCGTCCGCACTCCCTTTCGCGCGGCTGAACGGCCATTGGTATAGTTGGAGCATGAAGATGCCGATTGCTTGCGCAATTGTCCTCGCTTTGGCCTGCTCGGTTTCATCGGCGCAGCAGCCCTCTGACAAGACATATGACTCGAAGATAACTGGTGCATTTATCCACGACACGGTTGCGTCTCTCCAGAAATTGATTCATGAAAAGTATTTCGATACCAACGTCATTCCTCGCATCGAAGCCGCCCTCGCAGCGGCTGAGCAACAGGGAGTCTATGCCAAGGCCAAGGATCTTGGCGATCTTTCAGCAAAGTTGAATGGAACTCTTGACCAGGTGACTCACGACAAACATCTGTGTGTGCAAATTTCAGAATCGGCCTCTCCTGAGCCCAGGTTGCCGCGCGCAGAACGTGCCCGAATGGAGAATTACGGGATAAAGCAGGCAGAGGTTCTCGACGGGAACGTCGGCTATTTGCAGATGACAGCTTTCTACCGTCCGAATGAGGCCGCTGAGGCGCTGGAGACGGCCATGAATTTCCTTTCGCATACGGATGCCTTGATTCTGGATTTTCGGAATAACGGGGGTGGGTCACCCGAAACGGTGGCACAGCTGTTGAGCTATTTCTTTAAGCAACCCGGTTTGCCCCTGTTCACTATTGTTCCCCGGCTCGGAGAACCGACGATTTACAACACTCAAGTGTCGGGCGTCGCTTACCGGGATGAGAGCCGGCCCCTGTACGTCCTGGTGTCAGGATCAACCTGGTCGGGTGGAGAGGGCGTCCCGTTCATTCTGCAAGCGTGCCATCGTGCAACGATCATCGGCGAGAAGACGGTCGGTGCAGCCAATGTTGCAAGTCCCTGGCCGATCAACAGCGCTTTGTCTGTGACGATTCCATTGGCACGTCTTGAGATCGCGCGGAACAAAACGAATTGGGAGGGAAGGGGCGTCATCCCCGATATCGCAGTGCCTCCCAATAAGGCCCTCGGCGCAGCGTATGTAGACGCGCTCGGGAGATTGATGGAGTCAACCACAGACGCCGCCAGGAAAAAGGTTCTCGATCACGCCCTAAGCGCTGCAAGAGCCCTTTAATGCTGGCCACTTGGCCGAAAAATCGAAGAGGCGTCTGCAGCTTCCTTTGCGGGTAGTTCAAAAGCTAAACTGTTAAAAAGTTAAACTTGGCAAATGGGGGACATCGTGAGAGCCTGTGGGAGTGAGACTTTTTTGAGCGAAGAATCAGTTACTTGCAGACACACTCAAGTTTGTAAGTCGTTGATTTTGCGTTCGACAAAATCTATTTCCGACAGGCTCTTAGGCTGACCCCATTCTCCCCGTTAATCCGCAGAGAGATGTGACCTAAAGCCTTACTTCTGCTGCAGCGAGGCGAGGTATTTCGCCAGATTGCGAATCCGCAATTGCGTCACTCCGTCGCTGGCCGTTCCCATCGCCCCAAAAATCGGGCCCCAAACCGGCATCTCTTTCGAGCCGTGGCTGGACGCGGCGGAGTCGCCCCTGATGGTCTGGATTACGTAGTTCTCAGGGAACTTCCCGCCGTGCCTTGCCGCAAGTTGAGTCAGATCCGCTGGGGCGAACTTCAGGGCGGAGGCCGCCGGGCCATCTCCTCTGCCGTCCTTGCCGTGACAGGAGGCGCAGTATGCGAGATACATGTTCTTGCCGGAGGTTGGGCGGATGTAGGGCACAGGGGTTTTCTTGACTTGGAGCGGGGAATCCCCTGTAGCCGGCGCTTCCTGACCCGAACTCCCGCCCGCGAGAACAGCAACCGGGATTACGATCAGAAAAGCTGCGGCCAAGCAAA
>Ga0326728_10025776_pt1 | contig 10482 bp, 8 predicted proteins | sample MB3enrmetagenome_FD_207602 | JGI IMG/M metagenome (GOLD analysis project Ga0326728, IMG submission 207602) | Lab enriched peat soil microbial communities from McLean, Ithaca, NY, United States - MB31MN | ecosystem: Environmental > Terrestrial > Soil > Wetlands > Peat | place: USA: New York... | reverse complement strand
GGGAAATATTGCCACCCACACCATGAAGCACATCCTCACGCACGAACACTTCGGGGTCTGCCGGGTTCTGGGCATCGGCAATAAGATCGACATCGACGAGAGCGATGCCCTGGAATTCCTCGCCGATGACCCCGAAACCAGCGCGATCGTGATGTATCTGGAAAGCTTCAAGCGGCCCCGCCGCTTCCTGGAAGTAGCCCGCGCCGTCACTCACCAAAAGCCGGTGGTGATCCTCAAGGGCGCCACCTCGGAGGCCGGCAAACAAGCCGCCGTGGCGCATACCGCCGCGCTGGCTTCGCAAGACAAACTGGTGGACGGCATGCTGCAGCAAGCCGGCGTTGTGCGCATCTGGAAGTACACCCACCTGATCCTGGCGGTCAAGGCGCTCTCCATGCTTCCTCTCCCCAAAAGCAACCGGGTAAGCTTTCTGGCTCCGTCCGGGGCCATGCTGGTTTCGCTCACCGATTTCTGCACGGGGTTGGGACTGTCTGTTCCCGCCGTGGGTCCGGCAACGGTGCGCCGGTTGCAGGACATCAGCCCCGCTTACCTGCCTATGCGTAACCCGGTGGACATCTGGGGGTCGGCTTCCACCCGCGGGGTTGAGTTTGCCTATGGCGAAGGTATGGAAGCGGTGCTCAAAGATGCCAACATCGACGCGGTCGTGCCTATCCTCATGCTAGCCCGCGATAGCCGGGTTCCACCCAGTTACCAGTTCATATTGGATCTGGCGAAGAGATATCCGGAGAAGCCGGTGCTGGTCAGCTTCAGTGGAGAGAAGGAATGCGAGGAAGAATGCAAGGCCTTCTTGGAACCGCAGGGCGTGCCAACCTTTGCGGAGATCGAGCAGCCGTTTGAGGCGCTCGCGATTCTGCTGCAGTGCCAGCGGAGCATGGACCACTAAAAGCCGTTGCCCGTTGCCCGTTGCCCGTTTCCCGCTGAACCAGGTTCGGTCCAATTGCGGGAAACGGGTGACCGGAAACGGGTAACGGGTTTTACTGCAGAGTATTGGCAAAGTCCGCTACGTTGACACTGTTGCCCAAGGTGGGCGTAAATCCCAACTGCTCTTGAATGAATCTGGCGCAGCTATCGTGGTTAGCTGAGGTCGGATCCTGGTTGTTGGCCTTGATCCCCGGTCCGATTACCAGCATGGGGAGTTGCCCACCGCAGTTATTCCCGCCGGGACCGCCGCAACCGTTGTCGCCCAAGTCGGCCTCATCCCACCAGATGATGAGAATGCCATCACCGCCGGGTTGGAAATAACTGGAGGCCAGGAGGGGCGTGAGCCACTTCTGCATGAAGGCGTCCTCCTGCTGCAGCGTGCCGTCATGTCCATCGCTGGTTCCATCCGGCGTGAGCCAGTTGAATTGCCCGACCGTCCCGTTCTTCAGATCGGTGGTGAACTGGCTCATAGGCCACCAGCCGTTCGGCCCTGAGGGACAATTGGCTATAGTCGCGGTACCCACTGCATACCAGGGGTAGGGGGTGTGGCGCTGATAATAGTTCTGCACACCGTTGGAATCCGGGTTGATGATCCAGTTAGTGGCCTGAGGCGCGAGCTGGCCGCAGGTGCTCAACCCATCAAAATACCCCTTCCAGACCATTCCTTTCGCATTCATCAGATCCATCAGGCTAGGACCAGTGAGATGACCGCTGGCGAGACAATCGTTACCTGAGCAGTCGAAGGATTGTCCGCTCATGGTCTCGATGTAGGACAACATCGAGCCGTGGGCATTGGAAAAGTAATTCGACCAGATCGTGCCTTTCGAGACCAGGCTATTGTAATAAGGCATCTGGCTGGTGTTGCCGACCACGTTCCCGAAACTCGTGTTCTCTTCAGAGAACACAAAAATATGGTGTGTGGCATTCGCCACCGGCGTGGAACCCGTCGGAGTTGAAGGTGAAGACGGAGACGAAGACGAAGGCGAAGACGAAGATGGCGTGGACGAAGACGGCGTAGCAGACGACGGATTCGAACCAGCCGCTGTCGCTGATTGCGCTCCGCTTTGCTGGGCGTTCGCGTTGTTGCCTGAACCGGACCCGCATCCGGTACACCAGGCTATCGTAGCCAAGACCAATAAGACGCTAAAGAACCGCAGTGTCGCTGTGTTCATGAAATCTCCTGGGCAGGTGTTTGGGAACTTGGCCAGAGATTACGTGGGCGTTGGCTTTCTCGACATCAGCTACACTGCGTATATCAGTTCAGCTTTTGTGCTTAGGGAACCTGAGGGCAAAATCCTAGACGGGTGTTACGTGAAGATGGCTGGGAAACGTCGGAGTTCGACAATCCTGGGCGTCCGCCTTCGGTGTCGATATTAACAATGCTTTAACAATGCCCCTTTTGCGTCAACTTAACCAACAAGTTAACAACGGTCTGTAGCTGGCGGTTAGGCACTCAAAAATCCCTGTTCTGCGCTTCTGCGTTGGACTTCTGAAGCGTGCCGGATACAGCCGGGAAAATTGCGCGAAGATCGTGAATGGAGGCGGAGATGAAAACTCCCAACTTCTTGTCGCGGGCGGCAATAGTGTTGGCTGCCGCCGGAGTTCTCGGCTTGGCATGCCGAGGGGCGGAGGCGCAGGCACCGCCGGTCGAGGGGACCAACACGAAACCGCCCGCCTACTCGCCCCGCAAAATTGACGTAATGCCGAGGCAAGCCTGGGGCGGCTATCCCTACTCCGCTTACCTGGATGCCGAAGTTGCCGATCCGGACGTTCACCGGATGCTCTATGAAGATGAAAACGTGCGGTTGCTCGAGGTGTCCAATCCCCCCGGCCTGGACGTGAATATGCACGGACACCCCTTTCCCTCGGTGTTTGTACGCGATTCCGGAGGGAGCGGCGGGAACGCCGTGGTTCCGGAAGCGCGCACCGCCTTGGAAATTACGGCGGGAGCGGGCGCCGGAGGATTGTTCGATCCGGTACTGGACCCGAACAGCCCGTTTAATGGGCAAGGCTGGCAGGTAGGTCCTCCGCCGGCAGGATGGAAATTTCCCAGTTGCACAACTTCCCCTCCGCAGGCGCCGCACAAGCCGATCAACCGGGGCAGCGTACCTCTGCACTTCTATCGGGTGGAATTCCCGCATCTGGACGCCGAGGAGATTCGTAGCCGCTGGAAGGCACTCTATCCGTGGATGCTGGAGCCAAAAAAGCCGGTGAAGGAACTGGTTCCTGGGCCAGCACTGGGGCCAAACTTCTCGGAGCAGTGGCCCTATCCTGTCGCCTACGATGAGATCGCCGCAGCCCCAAACAATTACCGGCAACTCTTCAACGACGGGCATCTGCGCCTGATCGAAGTGACCGTCCGGCCCGGCGAAACCACCCCGATGGCCGGAACACCGTATCCGTCGGTTTCCGCGTTCTATGCGATCAGCGGAAACCCACAGGACGTTACCGACATCAAGCTCGATCCGAAAAGCCCGCTCAACGGGCAAGGCGCCGGCTACGGACCGCCGCCCACGGTAATGGACATGAAGGTGCCGAGCTGCATGACTATGGCGCCGCAGGCTCCGCACGCCATCCACAACGGCGGGACCGCGCCGCTGCATTATTACCGCGTGGAATTCATCCGCGTGGACGGAGACGATTTCCCGACCCGGTGGCAGCAGTGGTATCCGTGGATGAAATACATGAAGAACATGCGCTAGCACGCCTGCGCTACCCAGAAACCGCACATCGATGCGAGGGTGGAATTACGCTTCCCTCAAGCTGCGGCTTTATTAGGAACTGCGGTCTTAAAAGTGCGGAAACTCAAAACCGCAACTAACAGGAAGAATAGCACTCGCACCCAGAGCTGAGGCGAATAGGAAAAACCCTGCGGAAGCGGGGATTTCAACCATCCTGCATGGGGATCAACCGACCGATAAACCCGGAAGATTGGTTTGTACAGGTTGGGGCTAATGGCATATAGCCACCAGGGAGAACACAAGACCGAGGCTGCCAGCCCGACGAGCCCCGCCCAGCGCAACGCACGAAGCGCAAGAACCGCAGCTATTAGAAACAGGAGACCGCTACACTCGACTAAGACGGGCAGTGGCCCGGTCAACCAGCCTTGCTCTCCCGAATCAAGCAGCGGCAGGAGCAATACGTAAGAGAACACATAGCAAGCTGAGAGCAGGCAGCGAAGAAAGAGTCTCTTTACCACCGCACGCACTGTGCCTCCCGGCCTGACATCTTACCTCGTAGTGTTCTCCAGTAATAGCATTTCCTTACGTTATTGGCGTGGGTCGCCCTTAGCGTTAGTGATTCCCCCAAAAACGGACGGCGTGGATTTTAGTCAGCTCCCGGACAACGTGTGACAGGCGCTCTTTTCTCGGCGCCATTTACGCGTTCGTCATTATGTTGCTGGTAGCAATGACGGCCAGCTTGATCCTAGCCCTTAAAAAGTATTGATTACCGCGAAGCGCATTGACACCCTGCCAACTTCGAGACACACTTAACTGCACTCCCAGAGCACCTGTACATCCTACCGGCTTGGGGCGTGCGTGTATTTTCTAGAGCGTGTTTCAAAAATAGGTTTCGGAAGGGCACAGCTTCAGCCGTGCCATTTCGAGCGGCCATTTATACGGCTTTAGCCGCTGAGGCATGTCTTGGCAACCTGGCCCGCGGCATCGATGAAACACGCTCTACGCAGCCAGCGCAAACCGGGCTTGCCGGGACCCGGGGGTAAGCATCGTCCCTGGCGTTGAGGTGTGGTGAATTTACTATCTACTGGGCAGCAGTACAGCGCAGGGGCGAAGGTATTACCGATCCATTTGCGCAGTCCCAAGAGGAGAGGTCCTATGTTCAGGCGCACTTTTCTAAGAGTGTCAACCCTTTTTGGCGCTGGCGCAGTGGCCAGCGAAGCCCTTTCGCCCAGTTCTGCAGCGGCGGCGCCACAGGCGGCATCCAGCGTGCCACTGAAACCTCCTTTCCCGGAATACGGACCGGGTGGCGCCAGGGGAGGCGTGGCTGAGGTTTATCAAAAAGCCCGCCAGGTGCTGTATCCCATCTGCCGCGTCTGCCGGGAGTGCAACGGCGTGGCCTGTGCTGGAGAATATCCCGGCATGGGAGGCGTCTGGTCGGGCGCCTCATTCCAGAACAACTTCGAAGCCCTGCGGAAAGTCAAGCTGGAGCTGCGTACGCTGCATGAGTTGTCGAGCCGGGACAAGAAACCGCACACCTCCACGGTGATCTTCGGCCAGAAGCTGGCGCTGCCGGCCATGGCCGCTCCCATTGGCGGCCCGGGCGGAAACTTTCAAAACCTGCTGCCCGACGCCGAATATTTCGACCGTGTCATCGGTGGCTGCGTCGATGCCGGAACCGTGGGCGCCATCGGCGACGGCGAGATGGACAGCATGGCCCTGGTCCAGGGCCGCTTCGACGTAATCAAACGCTATCAAGGTAAGGCGATCGCCGGCATCAAGCCACGTCCCCAGCAGAGTCTGCTGCAAGTGGTGCGTCTGGCGGAAGAGGCCGGCGCGTTCATGATCACCATCGACACCGACTCGGCGGGCCGCTACGGGCGCAGCCATCCCGACATCGCCCTGGAGACCAAACCGCTAGCCAAGTTGCGCGAAATCGTGCGCGCCACCAAAATCCCGGTGGTCCTCAAGGGCATCATGACGCCGGACCAAGCGCTGCTGGCAGGCGAGGCGGGAGCGGCCGGCATCTGCGTCTCCAATCATGGCGGCCGGGTTCTGGATCACACCCCCGGCACCGCCGAGGTGCTACCCGCCATCGTGCAGGCAGTGAAGGGCAAGATGGTCATCCTGGTGGACGGCTGCGTGCATTACGGCGACGACGTTCTCAAGTATGTCGCCCTGGGTGCGGATGCGGTGCTGGTTGGCCGCCACATCATCCGGGCCGCATATGGCGGCGGCCGCCCAGGAGTAGCTCTCTTCATGAAAACCATGCGCGACGAGCTGGAAGCAGCCATGGTGGTGACCGGTGTGCCCGACGTGCGCAGTATCGACCGACAAGTGCTGGCCTAGAAGGCAGCTACGGCTTGCCGCGTGTGGACTGTAGCTCAAAGAAACTGCTAGGTTCGATACCTGCACGACCACACAACTGGTAGAACTCCGCTCGCTTTGCGTCGATACGATTTAGGTGGGTGGCCCACGCAACGCGGTTTTCGTTGGGTGGGGTAGTTAAGATCGATGAGAGACATTTTCCAATTCGAGTACGGGTGCGACTCGCTTAACCTGCTCGTCGCGCGCGACAGCTTGGTCGCGGGCAACTTCAGCTCTGGCCACAATGCGCAACGCCGGCGCACCGATAGACACGCAATTTCGCCACTTTGACGAAAAGGAATGCATTGAATACGGGTGGAACTTAGAGAAAGAGATAACATCTTCCTTCTGACTTCTGACTCCTGACTTCTGTCTTCTGACTCTGAAATTCAAGCCGCCTGCTGGAATGCAACGGAGTAGTCTTTCAGAAATTGGTCGAAACGGATCGGATCGCGCCCTAACATTTGCCGCACCACATTATCCGTTTGCCCGCCATTGCCCTCCGCGTAGTAGCGTTGCAGTTCCCGCAGCGCATCCGCCTGCCACTGCGGCATACCCGCGCCGAGCATGGACTTCTTCAGCTCCGCTGGCGGCACATTCACGTAGCGCACGGGACGGCCGGTAAAGCGCGTCAAACGAGCCGCGATCTCGTCGCACGTCAAAGCCTCGGGCCCGTTTAGTTCGTAGGTTCGGCCCTGGCCGGTTTCTGTGGTCAGCAGCCTGGCGGCAAATGCGCCCACGTCGCGAACATCGATGTAACTAATGGGTGCGTCCTCCAGGGCGGCGTAGAAGGCTCCCTGTGACCGGATCGTCGGGGCGTAATAGTTGGCGACATTCTGCATGAAAGTGTTGGGACGCAGAACCGAGTAGGCCACGCCGGATCGTTCCAGATTATGTTCTACCTTGCCGTGCCAGGCGGGAAAGGAAGCATCGAAGGTGCCGGCGCCGAGAGCGGAATTGAGCACCAGATGTTCGAGGTCGCGCGGGCGGCAGAGCTCGATGACGTTGGTTTCCAGCTCCACCAGTTGGGGGACCGGGGCGCAGACCAGAAAGACTCGCGTGATTTCATCCAGGGCTTTAGCCAGGCTCCTCCGGTCGGCGAAGTCGGCCACCACCGCGCTCGCGCCGCGAGGGACGTTCTCCGCATCCGCTTCCGAACGGTACATGGCACGAACCGGATGATTACTGGCAATAACCGCTTGCAGCACGGCACTACCAACGTTTCCAGAGGCTCCGGCAACCAGGATCATTTCCGCTTTACCTCGCGCCAGTTAGATGTCGCGAGCCAACAGAAAGTGGCTGCTGCTCAGCTAGCCAAAACCACCGGGCCGAAGCGATGCGTAATCTGAAAGTGGGCGGAAGGAGGTACCTTGTGACCATCCTATCCTGGCGCAGAGTTTCCGCCCATAGTTCCAGTTTCGTAATACCCTGGAAGGGCAGAGCTGACGCTGGTTCGCCTTCGCGATCTGGCTGACCGACGTCAAGAGTCGCTTGTTTGCTGTTTTTCTGGAAACTGGAAACTTTTTTGTGAAAGGGGCCCATGCAATGGCCGCGTGAGTTGCTGGTGGTCTACGTAGCGGGCTTTTTGCGTTCCTTAGGGGTCGGCCTGCTCGGCGTGGTACTAGGTGTCTACCTGTTCCGCGTTGGCCTGAGCTCCGTTCAACTCGGCCTGGTGCTGGCCGCCGGCCTGGCGGGTGGAACCGCGGCGACGGCCATCGTTGCTTTTCATGGGGATCGTCTGGGACGCCGGCGCACCTTGTTGGCGCTGGCCGTCCTGTCCGCCGCCGGAGGCGTGGCCCTCGCCACGGTTCCGCATTTCGGGCCGCTGCTGGCGTTGAGTTTCCTGGGGATGGTAAACGGCATGGGAACCGACCGCAGCGCCGCCTTCGCCCTGGAACAGGCCATCATTCCCGGCCTGGTTCCGGACCAGACGCGGACCTGGGCGCTTTCCTGGTACAACGTGCTGCTGGATGGCGGCGGCGCGCTCGGAGCCTTGGCCGGCGCATTACCCCTGCTCCTCCCGTCCTGGACGGGAATCCCTTTGAGCGCCGCCTATGAGTACCTCTTTTTCGCCTATGCCGCTTTGCAACTGCTGGGCGCCACGCTCTACCTCCAGCTTTCACCGCAGGTGGAGATCATCCGCGACGCGGGACAGCCGCTTCCCGCCGAGGTTAGCCGCGAAAGCAAATCGATCGTTCGCCGTCTGGCTGCACTGTTTTCCGTGGACGCCGTCGGCGGCGGATTCCTGGGCGACGCCCTGGTGGCCTACTGGTTCTTTCGCCGTTTCGGCATTGACGAAAAGCAGCTCGGAGTCCTGTTCTTCGCCGTTCATTGGTTAAATGCCGCTTCTCATCTGGGAGCAGCCTGGCTTTCCCGCCGTATTGGCCTGGTGAACACCATGGTGTTCACCCATCTGCCGTCCAGCTTATTTCTGATCGCCGCCGCTTTCGCCGCCAGTCCCAAGACGGCTATCGTGCTTTTTTTGCTGCGTGAATCGCTGGTCGAGATGGATGTGCCGACCCGGCAATCCTACCTGACCGCCGTCGTGAAACCCCACGAGCGCACCTATGCCAGCAGCATAACCAACCTCACACGAACCATTTCCTGGGCCGCCGCCGCGTCGGCGGCGGGCGCGCTCATGCAAAATCTCTCACTGGCCGCGCCCCTCGTCCTGGGTGGCAGTCTGAAGATCGCCTATGACATGCTGCTCTATCGCGTGTTCCGCCGGCTGCGTCCCCCGGAAGAGAAAGAATTTTGATTTATGAATTTTGAATTTTGATTTGAAGAACCTTTAGCCGCTGATTTGCTCAGATAAACACAGATCGGAATTTCGTTCTCGTCTTCGGATCAGCGACAATCCGCGTAAATCTGCGGCTGCCGGCTCCTCAATTCAAAAGTCAAAAGTCGAAATTCAAAATTTCTCGTGGTTCCTGGCCCAGCTCTCCGCGGCGGCAATGCGCTTGGCCACGGCCGGATGGGAATGAAAGAACCATTCCACCAGGCGCGAGGGCGCACGTTCCGTCAGATTCTGCGTGGCGAGTTTGTTCATCGAGCTGACGAACGGCTGGATATCGGAAATCGAGCGGAAGGCGTAGCGATCCGCCTGGCGCTCATTGTGCCGCGACCAGGCGTTGAGGGCCGGAGAGAGCAGTACCCCCAGCAGGGTGGCGACCAGCGCCAGCAGGGGAAGATTGGCGAAATCATAGTCTCCAATGAACATATGGCGCTGGTTGGCATAGTGCAGGATGCGGACCGCGGCCCAGAAGCCGGCCAGCGTGATCGCCGCCTGTACCGCGATGCTCTTGAGCACGTGATTGTGGACATGGTGGCCGAGCTCGTGCGCCAGTACGGCTTCGATTTCATCGTCCGAGTAATGCTCCAGCAGCGTGTCGGCCAACAGGATGCGTCGCGTCCTGCCCAGGCCGGTTAGCGCCGCGTTCGCCTTCTTACTCTTCTCCGATAATTTCCACTCGTACACGCCTAGCACCCGTGCTCCGGCCCGTTCGCTAAGCAGCGTTAATCGTCTCTTCAGTTCTTCCCGCTGGAGCGGCTGGAACTTATAAAAGATAGGAAACAGCACCACCGGTGCGATCTGGGCGAAGAACACGAACAGCAGGGTAAAGGCGGCCCAGACGATCAGCCACCAGTACTCCGGCGCCAGGCGGATGACGAAGTAAAGCAGCTCCACCAATAAGGTGCCGATGGCCAGTCCCAGCAGCCAGCCCTTGGCTTCGTCCCATAGCCAGGAACGCAACTTCTGGTTCGACAGCCGGTAGTGGTGCTCCAGGCGAAAACCGTAGTAATCCAAACCGACCGCCAGAGCTTTGGTCGCCAGCGCCAGCGCCAGAAGATAGAAGAAGACGGCGAGCAGATAACGCTGTCCGGCCATCTGGTATGCAAAATCGCGCAGACTGCGGCTCCAACCGGTAGCCAACAGCAGTACCAGCACGGCCAGGCTGAGCACCAGGTCGAGAATGCCCAGGCGGCGACGCTGGCGGTTGTATCGCCGCGCCTCCGGCGTGTCTACGTGCGCGTCAGTTTGGGCTTCCAAAGACAAACTCAAATACTCTCGCAGCATCTACCTTGCGCTTTCAACGCTGCTGAAAACCGGAGCCTTAGCATGTACTTATAGCTCCGGGAGGCATTAGCAAGTTGACCGCATTCGGCACGATTTCCAGTTTGGCAGGCAGCGTGCCCAGCAATTCCCCATCGGCCTCCACATAGGTGCGGGGATCCGTACCCGACGGCAACCGGCATTCGATGGTGGCCGCGTCCAGCACTTCGATCTCCCGGATCCGCGGTTCGATCCCAAACAGAACGGCCGACATGTAGCGCAAGTACTGCAGGCGGCTGCGCGTCTTGAACAACACCAGGCGCAGGTGGTTGTGCCGCAGCGCCGCTCCCGGCGCCAGCCGGCGCAGCATACGGCCAAAATCCGCAATACGTACCGCCAGCACCTGCGACACGCGTTCCCGGCGGTTGCCGGAGTCCGTACAGA
>Ga0326728_10025774_pt1 | contig 10482 bp, 12 predicted proteins | sample MB3enrmetagenome_FD_207602 | JGI IMG/M metagenome (GOLD analysis project Ga0326728, IMG submission 207602) | Lab enriched peat soil microbial communities from McLean, Ithaca, NY, United States - MB31MN | ecosystem: Environmental > Terrestrial > Soil > Wetlands > Peat | place: USA: New York... | reverse complement strand
CCATAAATAGAAGAATGATCCTATATAAAACCCAAAATCTCCACCAAACGACTACGCATTAACCAACTAACCAAAGAACTGGGAAATCCTTCGTTTTAAAAACAGCTTTTTCAACGGTCTCTGCCACGATATTTGGTTTGGCCTTTTGAATATCTTTTCTCCAAATCTCTCATATCGCATGGACTGACTGTATTATGATCTTTTCTCCACCGTGGTTGTATGCAGCGCCTATGATAACCGTGTATCTTCTCAATTAGGTTCTTCTCTGTGAAGCATACTTTTATGGTTTGCATCCTTTTCACATCCTATATCTCTCACCACGAAGGACACGAAGAGCACGAAGATGATCATGGAAAATCAGAACGGACATTTGTGGATCTCTTGCCCCAGTCGGAGATTTCAAATGATTCTTTTCTTCGTGTCCTTCGTGCTCTTCGTGGTGATATATCTCTTTGTGTGCTCTTCAATGATCCGAGTATGCTTTATTGTGATGAACCCTCAATTATTGTTTCAGGAGAGTGATCTTCCTTACCCCGACGGATCATGGTCACGGTACAATCGAAATCATCATCCCCACCCGAGCCCCGATAATATCTGACGCCCGGGCCCGGTTTGCCACGATCTCGATGGTGGAGGCGCTCCCGAAGATGAGGGCCAGGCCGCCCTGCGGGATGTCGGCAAAGGTATGTGCAAAGGCTGTAACCTTTCTGCCGGAAACCTCCAGGGAAACTCCAGGCCGGATGCGATCAAAAGGTATATTGGTGACAACATTCCCGAAGGTATCAATGTGCACTACCATGGGTGCCTTCACATCAAAGGATACCGGGTCGGTCCTGGGAATACCGAGTTCACTCAGCACATGATCTGAAAGCACCTTCACGACGAGGGGGGCAAAGATGTCCCTGCCGTGGAAGGTCGATGATACGGCACCTTGGGGTCTCCAGGTGATTTCAAGGATCTCCTCTGAAGGGTAGAGAAATGAAAAAATCCCATTGTCGGGGCCAATGAAGAGATGCCCCCCCTTTCTCATGGCAAGGATTCCCCGTCCGGTTCCCACGCCGGGGTCCACAACGGCCAGGTGCACGGTTCCCAAAGGAAAGAATCGAGAGCTTGTTGAGAGGAGCCATGCCGCTGATATGACCTGAAAAGGCTCTATGTCATGGGTGATGTCGATGATCGATGCCTCAGGGATATGTGAGAGGATGACGGCCTTCACCTGGGCCACATAGGCATCCTTGAGCCCGAAATCCGAAAGAAAGCTGATGACCGGCCTCATAGTGCCATTATCATACGCCGAAGCGGGTATCAGTCAATACGACCCTTGCACGGCAGACAAGTATTCTCTATACTTGTGTGGATGAAGATCACCGAGCAGAGCTGCTTCTACCCGGACAGCTATGTATACTTCGACCCGGCCACCCGGGGTTTCATGAGAGAGGACATATGGCTGCATGATCGCATCCACTGCTGGCTCATCCACCCCCCACAGCCCGAAACGAAGGATGTGCTTATCATCCACCTCCACGGCAATGCCGAGAACATGACTTCCCATGTAACCGGCGCCCTGTTCCTGCTGGATATGGGCTACCACGTCCTGGCCTTTGACTACGCCGGCTACGGACAGTCAAAGGGCACGCCTACGCTCGCAGGGATTCAGGAAGATGCGCGGCTGGTCTTCCGCCATGTCCTGGACAACCCGGAAAGATTCGGCGGCTCCGTATTCGGGTTCGGCCAGTCCATGGGGGCATATACGCTTGCCAGGGTCCTGCCGGAATTCCCCGAGCTCAAGGGTGCCATCTTAGAGGCAGGCCTGTATTCGTTTCACAACCTCTTCTGCGAGGCCTACCCGGACATCGAGTGCACCGTTCCCGACAAAGGCTACTCTGCGCTGGATACGCTCCCCTTTAGCTCGGTGCCCAAGCTCTTTATCCACGGGACCGCAGACGGCGTTGTCCCCTTTTCACATTCCATAAAGATGCACGAGGTTGCAGCAGGGCCGAAAGAGATCCTCATCCTCGAGGGGGTCGGCCATATCGATGCCTTCATTTCCCCGCATGCCAAGGCCTACCAAGAGAAGATCCGGGAATTCCTGAGTCAGAACAGCTAGCAATTCACCCCTGAAAACAAGGGGAGATTCACATGAATGAAGTGTTATGCATTGAATGTTTATTGGAATGGCATTATCCCGTAGGACCTAGATCTAACCAAGCGACAAACCCATCCCCATCCCGACCCTCCCCTTGAAGGGGAGGGAGCTAAACCGAATATGGTTATTGTCCGGAAGCCCGGGCCTGCTTGGTCTTCTCTTCCGGCTTGTCCATCTTGAAAGACAGTTCCTGGCCCTTCATATCCACCGTCACCTGTGAGCCGTCCATGACATCTCCGGCGATAAGCGCCCTGCCGAGCTTGGTTTCAAGCTCCCGCTGGATGAACCGCTTCAGGGGCCGTGCGCCATAGACCGGATCGTACCCTTCTTTGGCGATGAACTCCTTGGCCGCCTCGCTTAAAGAGAAGCTGATCTGCCGCTCGGCCAGCCGCTTCTGGATCTCATCGGTGAGCAGCACCACTATCTGCTTTATCTCGGCAAGCGTTAATGCCTTGAAGAGCACGATGTCGTCCACACGGTTCAAAAACTCGGGCCTGAAGTGCATGCGCATCTCGGCCAGCACGGCAGTCCTTGCCTTCTCAGTAATCTCGCCGTCCTTGGTGACCCCTTCGATGAGGTCGCTCGATCCGATGTTGCTGGTCATGATGATGACTGTATTCTTGAAATTTACGGTCCTGCCGTGGGAGTCGGTGGCCCGACCGTCGTCAAGGATCTGGAGCAGCACGTTGAACACGTCCTGGTGGGCCTTCTCGATCTCATCAAAGAGCATTACCGAGTAGGGCTTGCGCCGCACCGCCTCGGTGAGCTGCCCCCCTTCCTCATATCCGACATAGCCGGGAGGGGACCCGATGAGGCGGGATACTGCGTGCTTCTCCATGTACTCGCTCATGTCGATGCGGACCATGTTCTCTTCCGTGTCGAAAAGGGCCTCTGCCAGGGCCTTGGCAAGCTCGGTCTTGCCCACGCCCGTGGGGCCTAAAAAGATGAACGATCCGATGGGCCGCTTCGGGTCCTTGATGCCGGCGCGTGCCCGGATGACCGCATCGGCCACGGCCTGGACCGCCTCGTCCTGGCCTATGATCCGCTTGTGCAGGATGGAATCGAGCCTCAAGAGCTTCTCCTTCTCACCCTCCACGAGCCGTGACACCGGGATACCGGTCCACCGTGCAACGATGTCCGCTATCACATCCTCTGTAACACTCTCGCGGAGCAGCCTCTTTTCCTGGGTGCCGGCCATCTTCTCGGCCTCTGCAAGCTGCCGCTCCAGCTGGGGGAGCCTGCCGTGCTTGAGCTCGGCGGCCTTGTTCAGGTCGTAATCCCGCTCGGCACGCTCGATGAGCCGCTTGGTCTCCTCGATCTCCTCACGGAAACGGGTGATCTTGTGGATGGAGCCCTTCTCGCTCTCCCACTGGGCCCGCATTGTGCCGGAGTGCTCCTTGAGGTCTGCGAGTTCCTTGCGGAGCTCTTCCAAGCGTGCATGGCTTGCCTTGTCCTTTTCCTTTTTCAGGGCCGCCTCTTCGATCTCGAGCTGCATGATCTTCCTGGTCACGCCATCGAGCTCGCTCGGCATGGAGTCGATCTCGGTGCGGATCATGGCGCATGCCTCATCCACCAGGTCGATGGCCTTGTCGGGCAGGAACCGGTCGGATATATACCGGTTGGACAGGACCGAAGCCGCCACAAGTGCATTATCCTGGATCTTCACCCCATGATGCACCTCGAAACGCTCCTTGAGGCCCCTTAAGATAGAGATCGTGTCCTCCACCGTAGGCGGGTCCACGACAACAGGCTGGAACCGGCGCTCCAGGGCCTTGTCCTTTTCCACATATTTGCGGTATTCATCAAGCGTCGTTGCTCCGATGCAGTGGAGCTCTCCTCTGGCCAGCATGGGTTTGAGCATATTGCCTGCATCCATGGAGCCTTCGGCCCTGCCCGCGCCTACGATATTGTGCAGCTCGTCTATGAAGAGCAGGATCCTGCCCTCGCTCGCCTTGATCTCATTCAAGACCGCCTTGAGCCGCTCCTCAAACTCGCCTCGGTATTTGGCCCCCGCCACGAGTGAACCCATGTCCAATGCGAAGACGGTCTTGTCCTTGAGCCCTTCGGGCACGTCCCCCCGTACGATCCTCTGGGCCAGGCCCTCCACGATGGCTGTTTTGCCCACACCCGGCTCGCCGATGAGCACCGGGTTGTTCTTGGTCTTGCGGGAGAGGATGCGGACCACGCGCCTGATCTCGGCATCCCTACCTATGACCGGGTCAAGCTTGCCGAGCTGGGCCTGGGCCACGAGGTCGATGCCGTATTTCTCCAGTGCCTCGTATGCGGTCTCCGGGTTGTCGCTGGTCACCCTCTGGTTTCCCCTGATGGAGGTCAGGGCCTGCAGCAGGCGCTCTTTCGTTATCTTGAACTGGCTTAATATCTTTGCCGCAGGGGAGGATTTGCCCTCGTCGATCATGGCAAAGAGGAGGTGCTCCACTGAGACGTACTCATCTTTAAGCCGGGCCGCCTCGTCCTTTGCCTTCACCAGGACCCTGCCGAGTCTCTGGGAGACGAGTATCTTGCCCGGTTCGGCACCAGGGCCCGACACCTTGGGCCTTCGCTCGAGTTCCTTGACCAGCTCGGCTGCAAAGCTCGGCAGCGGTACGTCCATCTTGGCAAAGAGCCTTGGGATGAGCCCGTCTTGTTGTTCAATGAGTGCCAGCAGCAGATGCTCGACGTCCATCTCGGCATGCCCGAAGCGGACAGCCGTATCCTGAGCGCCGGAAATCGCCTCCTGGGATTTCTGCGTGAACTTGTTCACATCCATCTATTCATACTCCTTTGATCCGTTTCCGATTGTCGGGGGTGATTCCCACTCACCCCAACCTATATATAATGTTTAGGTTTAACTCGCACATGTTTCAAGATCTTTCCTCTTTCAAGGACATATAAATCAAAAGGGGAGGCTTCCATGGAGCCCCCTCATCGTTAAGGTCAAGGAGAATGGGTTAATCAGTCTGCCTTGATCTTTATCTTCTTCTGGGACTGCTTTTCCTTCTCAAGCTTGGGCAGGCTGATGGTGAGCACCCCCTTCTTGAAGGAGGCCTCGGCCTTTTCGGTGTTCACATCCTTGGGGATGGGCAAAACCCTGGTGAACGATCCGAAAGAGCGCTCCAGGTAGTAGGCCTCTTTGTCCTTCTGCTCGGTCTCTTCCTTCTTCTCTCCCTTGATGGTCAGGGAATCTTTGCTCAGACTGATCTCGATGTCTTTCTCATCGAGCCCGGGAAGCTCGGCGCTCACCCGGATGGATTTTTCGTCCTCGGTCATGTTCACCTGGGGGTTGAATGCGCCCAAGGATTCCATCTCTTCGGACCACGGCCTTAACCCGGTCCCTGTGAAGAAATCGTTAAAGAGACGGTTCATCTCTTTCTGGAACAGATCGATTGGATGCGCTTCATACCCTTGACCCGCAGGGACATTCCTTCGGCCCCATTTAAAAGGTGTCAGATGTCTCATTGCCATAGTTTTTCACCTCCTTACGGTTTTTTTACCCTACCTTAATGGGTATGCTCCTGGGCTTTACCGCCTCGGCCTTGGGCAGCACAATATTGAGCACACCGTTTTTCACCCTGGCCTCGATCTTGTCACGGTCAACGGTCTCGTTCAGGGTGAACGCCCGGTAATAATCTCCTACCCCGTACTCCGTATAGGTAACGTCATGCTTATCAAAGCTTACGTCTTGGGACTGTGCCTCGATGGTCAGCACGTCGTTTTCCAGCGACACATTCACGCTCTTGTCATCCGCCCCGGGCATATCCGCATAGATATACAGATTGTCGGCATCCTCAAGGATGTCTACGGCAGGATTATATATCCGCCTGTCCTTTGTTCGTTCTGCTACCGCGGCTTCCTGAGCCTTTTCCGACTTCAATGATTTGCTGATTTCCGCCATGTTCGTTCCCTCCTTGTTTACTTACCGGATGTAACGCTGATCTTCCTGGGTTTATCGGCCTCAGCGCGAGGCAGCACGATCTTGAGCACGCCATTGACATAGTCTGCCTGTACCTTGTTGCCGTCCACATTGTAGGGCAGCTGCACGGTGCGATAGAAGTTCCCTGAACCCCGCTCCCTGCGATGCCAGGTCTCGCCTTCTTTTGTTTCATGTTCCTTTCTCAAGCCTTTGATAGTGAGCGTATCGCCCGTTACGGTCAGCTCGACATCAGCAGGATCGATCCCCGGTATCTCGGATGTGATGATCACGTCATCATCACCGGTGTGGATGTTCAATGGCGGAAAAACCGCCGCCCTTCTCCTGGGCAGGTTGAAAACACCTGTCATTTCCCGCTGCAACCGATCCATCTCACGCCACGGATCCCATCGAAAAAAAGGCCTTTCTATGGTTATCATTTCTTTCACCTCCCGAAATCAGTAGGGTATTATTTCCAAAATTTTAATAGGGTTGCTTTTTAAATTTTCAAGGGGGTGAGAAAATCACGCTGTACAGCGCTCCTTTTTGATGTTAAATATCATGGACTAATCCCGAATGAAGAGTATGTAAAAAACTATGGCAGCAAAGGGAAAGATTACTATCGATCAAGGACTTTGCAAGAGCTGCGAACTCTGTATCACCGTATGCCCTGAAAAGGCAATCCGCATAGCAGAGACCTTCAACCACAAGGGTTACCATCCTGCGGAGTTCATTGTGGAGACCTGCAAGGGGTGCTCTCTGTGCGCGGTTATGTGTCCGGAAGTGGCGATCGAGGTATACCGTGGATAAGATCGAAAAGATCTTGATGAAGGGTACGGATGCCATCGGTGAGGCCGCGATCCAGGCAGGGTGCAAGTGCTATTTCGGCTACCCTATCACCCCTCAGAATGAGATCCCGGAATACATGTCTAGGCGGATGGAGGAAGTGGGCGGGGTATTTCTCCAGGGGGAGAGCGAGATCGCATCCATCAACATGGTCTTGGGTGCAGCAGCGAGCGGCGCCCGCGCCATGACCAGCTCATCATCTCCGGGAATCAGCCTCAAGCAGGAAGGGCTCTCCTTTCTTGCGTCCCTTGAGTTGCCGGCGGTCATCGTCAACATCAATCGCGGCGGGCCGGGTCTTGGCAACATCGCACCCAGCCAGGGCGACTACTACCAGGCAACCAGAGGAGGCGGGCACGGCGATTACCGCATGCCGGTCTATGCCCCGGCCTCGGTCCAGGAACTCTATGACATCACCATGAAGTGCTTCGATATCGCCGACCTGTACCGGTCTCCGGTTATGATCCTAGGCGACGGCATGATGGGACAGATTGTAGAACCCGTCATCCTTCATGGCAGAGAAGATATCGAGCTTCCTCCCAAGGATTATATTTTAGACGGCGCTGCAGGGAGACCTTCCCGCATCGTCAAATCGTTGATCCTTGATGTTCGGCTCATGGAGGAGCACAACTGGAAGCTCAAGCGCAAGTACGACCTCATGAAAAGGGATCTCCCCCTTCACGAGGAATTCATGACCGAAGACGCAAAGATGATCGTGGTTGCCTACGGAACGGCCGCCAGGATCGCCAAAGGCGCGGTGAAGCGCGTCAGGGCCAACGGGTTCCAGGTGGGGCTCATCAGGCCCATCACCCTGTGGCCCTTCCCCGATGAAGCAATTCTCAACCTCACGAAAAAGGCAAAGCTCGTCTTGGTCTTTGAGATGAGCACCGGCCAGATGATCGACGATGTCCGCCTTGCCACCCGGGGCAAGATTGACTGCGAATTCTACGGAAGGCCCGGCGGCGTCGTTGCGGCACCCCAGGAGATCTCCCGGATCATCGAGAGGCACTGGCTGCAGTGGGAGCTCTCATGAAAAAGGTTTTTACCAGACCCAAGAGCCTGAAACCCGCACCGTTCCATTACTGTCCCGGGTGCGGACATTCCATAATCCACAGGCTCGTAGCTGAGCTCATCGATGAGATGGATATACGAGGGAAAATCATCTGCATCCCCCCAGCCGGCTGTGCAGTGCTTGCTTACAACTATTTTGACATCGACACGTGCGAGTCCGCCCACGGCAGGGGCTGCGCCATTGCCACAGGGTTCAAACGGGCCCTGCCCGACCGCATAGTCTTCACCTATCAGGGTGACGGCGATATGGCGGCCATTGGCACCGCCGAGACCATACACGCAGCCAACCGCGGCGAGATCATCACCAGCATATTCGTGAACAATGCGGTCTACGGCATGACCGGCGGGCAGATGGCCCCCACTACCATGCTCGGCCAGAAGACGACCACATCCCCTTATGGCAGGAGATCCAAGGTTGAGGGTTACCCCTTAAAGATCACCGACCTCATCGCCCAGCTTCCCGGTGCCGCCTATGTGGCCCGGACGTCGGTGGCCACACCGGCCAAGGTCATGGCCACCAAGAAGGCCTTGAAAAGGGCATTTGAGATACAGATTTCAGGGTTGGGATATACACTGGTGGAGGTTTTGTCGCCATGTCCCACCAACTGGAAGGTGTCGCCGAAGGAGGCCTTCAAGTTTCTGGAAGAGATCATGGAAAAGGAATACCCTTTAGGGGTGTTCAAGGACATCGGGTAAGACAAAGGAAAGCTGATATGCTCCAGAAGACCATCATGAGCGGCATAGGCGGGCAGGGAATATTATTTTCCGGTCTGTGCCTCGCCTGGACGGCCATGCTCGAGGGTCATCATGTAACCTACCTCCCGTCCTACGGCGCCGAGATGCGCGGGGGTGTAGCCTCATGCACCATTGCCATCTCGGATGAAGAGATCGCCTCCCCGGTGGCGTCATCTCCCGACTATCTGGTCATCATGGACAATGAGTCGCTGCTGAGGCTCCAGAATCAGGGTGCCTCGGGCGGAGAGATATTCATCAACTCCAGCATCGTCACCGACAGGCCCGGCAGGGGCGATGTCGAACTCGTAGAGATCCCTGTCAATGAGCTGGCCATATCGAGCGTCGGCGAGCAGTATGCCAATATGGTCATGCTGGGTGCCTTTGTAAACAGGACCCACCAGGTGAAGTTTTCCACCATGATCGATAAGATGGACATCATACTTGGCAAATCAAAGGTTAAGTTCAAGGACAAGAATATCGAAGCCCTGAAGGTCGGGTATGAATATTTTCTGAAGGAGAAGTAGGTCATGCCTGTCAAACAGTTTCGTCTTCAGACAGCGAATGTATCCGGAAAGCTCTCATATCTTTCTGACGTCCTGGCCAAGCACGGCGTAAACATCAGGGCCATCTCGGTGGGACTCGAATCCAAAGAGGTATCATCCATATGCATCGTGGTGGATGATCCGAAAAAGGCAAAGAACGCGCTAAGCTCAGAGAATATCGAATATGAGGAGACCGATGTTCTAGCCGTGGAGATGCCGGATCATCCGGGCGGCATGAATGCGGTGCTCAAACCGCTGCGCGAAGCCAAGATCAATGCCGTCTCCATGTATCCCTACATCGGCAGGGCGACCAACCCGATCATGATCATGGAGGTGGACAACATCAAGGTCGCCACTGAAGTGCTGAAGAGAAACTGGGTCAAGATCTGGGACAAGGACGTATACAGGCTCTAACATTCCCTTACTCGTTCGGAGATTCAAATCCTTTCTGGTGCCTCTTGCCGGGAAGTTCCCGCATGAGAATCCGGCCGACCTTTACAAGGGTGTCATAGGCGTCCCATGCGGAGACCAGAATGCCGAACCCTGCCGGCAGGAGTCTGGACTTTCTCCTGAAGGGCAGCAGCCGTTTGATGAATGCCTTTATCCACCTGGTCAATCCGAAGTTCACATATTTTACGGGCAGAAGCTTGATCATGAAATTTTTAACAAGTGCATTCGAGTCGCCCTCAGGACCGGATGGCTCAAGGCCGTAGGCCTCTCCGACGACACTTATGGCAAATTTCTCCATGTCCTGGTAATCCTCGGGATCAAGCCCATGGAGGAGGCTCAAGGCGAGAATGAGCGTCACGCTTTGGTCCAGGACAAAGAAATCCTCGAGACTGATGAGCATCCACGAAATGATGGTCCCGATGCCCGGGACCGCGGAAGGCAGATTGATGAAGGCATTTCGTAACGCCTGGCCTTCTGCCAGTTCCTCGATGAGGTTCTGGAAGGCAATGTGCTCACCGTCTGAGGGTATTTCCTTTTGAACCCGTGCAGCCAGAGAGCGGGCCCGTTTAATATTTCCTTTCAGGAGGTCTCTTATGAGCCTCTTGAACCGGTCACTGACGGCAATCATTATCTCAGTGCCGTCGATGTTCTTTGGATTCATCATGGATACCTGCCGGGATTTGTTCATGTTCGGTCATGACAAAAACCACCTCATGTGGTATGTAACGGGATGTTCAATGGTTTGTAAAGGGGTCAATATTGACATACTGGTATTTTTCCCATAAAGG
>Ga0326728_10025773_pt1 | contig 10483 bp, 11 predicted proteins | sample MB3enrmetagenome_FD_207602 | JGI IMG/M metagenome (GOLD analysis project Ga0326728, IMG submission 207602) | Lab enriched peat soil microbial communities from McLean, Ithaca, NY, United States - MB31MN | ecosystem: Environmental > Terrestrial > Soil > Wetlands > Peat | place: USA: New York... | reverse complement strand
GAGCGCCGCCGTCGGTTCGCTGCTGCTCGAGGAGGCGAGGCTCGTCGCGCACTGGGGCGAGGATCCCGAGTCGCTCGTGCGCCAGGCACTCGACCGGCTGGGTGCCAAGCTGGCGGCGGCCGAGGCAGCCGCCAGGGCCTCCGGGGCAGACCTCGCCTCGTTGGATCCCGCCGTTCGCCTCGATCTGTGGCGCGCGGCCAACGCCGAGCACTGACGTACCAAGCCGCGTCCGAGGAGAGTTGGCACAGTGGAGTCCCGTCACTTTGCTAACTTAGATCACACCTTTCACAGGAGACACAGGCCAGTGAGCCGGATAGCGCACCTTTGTGCACGGGAGGTCCTCGACTCCCGGGGCAACCCCACTATCGAGGTGACCTGTCACCTCGAGTCCGGAACGACAGGAAGCGCGATCGTGCCTTCCGGCGCGTCGACAGGCCGTTTCGAGGCCCTCGAGCTGCGAGACGGCGACGAGCGTTACGGCGGCAAGGGTGTGCGCAAAGCCGTGGGACACGTGAACGGCGAGATCGCGGGCACGCTGTCGGGTCTCGAGGCCTATGACCAACGGGGTGTCGACCTGACGCTGATCGACCTCGATGGCACCGCGGACAAGTCCCGTCTCGGGGGGAACGCGATCGTCGGCACATCGCTCGCCGTCGCGCGTGCGGCCGCCTGCGATGCCGCGGCGCCGCTGTACCGCTACATCGGAGGAGTCGACGCTCACGTGCTGCCGGTGCCGTTGATGAACGTGCTCAACGGCGGCGTCCATTCGGACAACAACGTCGATTTCCAGGAGTTCATGATCGTCCCGGTCGGCGCCGCCTCGTTTGCCGAGGGACTCGAGTGGGGTGCAGAGACCTACCACGCGCTTGGCCGGGTCCTGCGCAGCCGCGGGCTGTCCGGGTCGGTTGGTGACGAGGGCGGTTTCGCCCCGGATCTCGAGACGAACGAGAACGCGCTCGAGATGCTGGTGGACGCGATCGAGGCCGCCGGGCGGGTGCCCGGTGCCGAGGTCGCACTGGCGCTCGACCCGGCGTCGAGCGAGCTCTGGCGCGACGGCGCTTATGTGCTCGAAGGCGAGGGCCGGACCCTCTCGCCCGCCGAGCTCGTCTCCTACTGGGTCGACCTCGTCAATCGCTACCCCATCATCTCGATCGAGGACGGCATGGCCGAGCAGGACTGGGAAGGATGGGTCGCGCACACCTCCGCTCTCGGGGATCGCATCCAGATCGTCGGCGACGACGTTTTCGTCACGAGTGCCGAGAGGCTCGAACACGCGATAGCGGCCGGCGTGGCCAACGCCGTCTTGGTGAAGGTCAACCAGGTCGGAACCCTGACCGAGACGTTGGCCACCGTGGCGACAGCGACGCGCGCCTCGTATCGGTGCGTGATCTCCCATCGATCGGGCGAGACCGAGGACACCTTTGTCGCCGATCTGGCGGTCGCGACCAACTGCGGCCAGATCAAGACGGGTGCGCCGGCTCGCTCTGAGCGGGTGGCGAAGTACAACCAGCTGTTGCGAATCGAGCAGCAGCTCGGTGGATCGGCTGAGTACCTGGGTCAAGCCGCGTTCGCCAGGTCGCCTGGAAGCGGCCCGTCATGATCGGGCGCGCCCGTTTGTTCTTCTTCGTGGCGTTGTTGATCGCGGTGGTCGTTGTAGTGACCAACTTCCCCCTCGGCGCGCTCGTCCAAGAGCGGTCGACCGTTCAAGTCGACAGCGCCCAGCTAGTGGCGTTGCAAGCGGAGAACCGGACACTTTCTTCCCAAGTGCGGGCCCTGCACGATCCGGCGACGGTTGGCCGGATCGCGCATGAGGAGTACGGCTTGATCACCCGCGGCCAGCGTTCTGTCGTCGTGTTGCCCGGACCAGCGGGGTCATCGTCTTCCACACCCGACCCGCTCGCGAACAACCCGATCCCGTCCTCCGATCTCCTGCCGAGCGACGCGATCCTCGATCCGAGCGCCCGAGCCGCACAACCATTTGCCCGCGGGCCGGGCTATTGGCATCGCGTGCTCGACAGCCTGGAGTTCTGGCACTCGCTGTTTTGATCGATGCTCGCCTGCCGTGTGAGCGAAACGGGGAGGTAACCTCGGGCGCCGCTCCTGGAGGTGCATGCTCGATGAAGGAAGTGATCGCGGACATTGACCGGTGGCAGGCCGCGGGCCGGCGCGTCGCGATCGCGCGAGTGATCGGCGTTGAAGGCTCGGGACCACGCGACCCTGGCGCCACGATGGCCGTGAGCGAGGACGGCGAGGTCGCGGGCTCGGTGTCGGGAGGGTGCGTGGAAGGCGCCGTGGTCGCGGAGGCGCTTTCAGTGCTCGAGAGCGGCACACCGAAGGTGTGCACGTTCGGCTATTCCGACGACGAGGCCTTTGCTGTCGGGCTGACGTGCGGCGGCACAGTGCGTGTCCTCGTGGAACCGCTCGACTGGTGACCAGGCAGGCCGACAAGTGAGCGGCGAGCTGTATCGCGCGCTTCGCTCGGCATTGCTAGGCGGCGAGCCCGTCGTGCTCGCGACGGTCACCTCTGTGCAGGGCGCGGCTCGACGGCACACTGCGCTCGCGGCCAAGCTCGTGGTCTGGCAGGACGGCCGGTGCCTCGGGACCCTGGGCGACCAGGAGTTGGACCGGATCGCGACGCGCGACGCCCTTGCCGCTCTCGACCGGGGTGTGATGGCGACCCGGCATTACGGCCCGCACGGAGAGGCGCGGCGAGCCGAGGTCGCCGTCTTCCTCGAAGTCTTCGCGCCTGCGGCGCGGCTCATCGTGTTCGGTGCAGTCGACTTCACAAGAGCCCTTGTCGAGGTGGGCAAGGTGCTCGGCTTCGTAGTCACGGTCTGCGACCCCCGCCCGGTCTTCGCGACGAAGGCTCGCTTCCCGCTGGCCGACGAGGTCGTCGTCGAGTGGCCGGACCGGTACCTCGATCGGGTCGGCCCCGAGCTCGGACCTCGTGACGCCGTGTGCGTGCTCACCCACGACACGAAGTTCGATGTCCCCGCGATCCTCGGGGCGCTGCGGACTCGGGTTGGCTATCTAGGCGCGATGGGCTCACGGCGGACCCACGAGCGGAGGTGGCTCCGCCTCATCGAGGCGGGTGCCGACGAGGCCGAGCTGCACGAGCGCCTCATGAGCCCGATCGGTCTCGACATCGGCGCCCGAACGCCAGAGGAGACTGCCGTGGCGATCTGTGCCGAGATCATTGCGCTGCGCACAGGCCGGGCGGAGGGCCTGGTCACATCGCTGCGCAGCGCAGCGGGCGCCATCCACCGGAGCTGACCGGCCCCTCGCGGCGGTCCAGCCGGCCCCTCGCGGCGGTCCAACCGGCCCCTCGCGGCGGTCCAGCCGGCCTCTCGCTGCAGTCGGGCAGGTACGCTGCCGGAGATGTCCGTTGCTGCGGTGATCCTCGCTGCAGGGGCCGGGACTCGTTTCAACCGTGACGACCCCGATGCCAGGCCAGGCTCAAAGCTGCTCGCCAAGGCGCGCGGCAAGCCACTGATCTCATGGGCGATCGCTCCGGCTCTCGAGGCCGAGCTCGACGAGCTTGTCGTCGTCAGCGGCGCCGTCGAGTTGAGCGGGGTCGTGCCCGATGGCGCGACGCTGCTGCGCAACGACGACTGGTCCTTGGGGCAAGCCACATCGCTCAGGGTTGCGCTCGACTGGTGCGCTCGACAAGGCCACTTGTCGGCGGTGGTCGGTCTGGGCGACCTTCCTGGGCTCACAGTGGACGCGTGGCGCACCATTGCGGCAGCGCGCGGAGGTCCGATCGTCTTCGCGACCTACCACAGCCGGCGTGGCCATCCCGTCCGGCTCGACGCCGAGATCTGGTCGCTGCTACCGATCAGCGGTGACGAGGGTGCCCGATCCCTGGCCAACCGTCGACCTGAGCTCGTCACGGAAGTAGCGTGCGAGGGCACGACGGTTGACATCGACACTCAGGAGGACCTGCGGCGATGGAGCTGAATGACGAGTTCGAGGTCCCATTGCCAGTCGCCGAGGCATGGGCGGTGCTCACAGACATCGAGAAGATCGCGCCCTGCCTGCCCGGGATCTGGCTTCGACAGGTGGAGGGAGACGAGTATCAAGGCGTCGTGAAGGTCAAAGTCGGACCGGTCACGGTGTCTTACGGGGGAGTTGCCCGATATCAGCTGCTCGACGCCGACGCGCACAAGGCCGTGCTCGAGGCACAAGGTCGTGAGCTGCGTGGGCAAGGAAACGCGACCGCTCTGGTCACAGCGTCCCTCTCTCCTTCAACCGAAGGCACCAGAGTCCAAGTAGTCACCGCTCTCAGCGTCGGCGGCAAGCTCGCTCAATTCAGCGTTGACGTCATGGCCGGTGTGTCGCACAAGCTTCTCGCCGAGTTCGCCCGCAACCTGCGCTTGACCGTGCTGGCCGAGCTCGAGACCGCCACGCCGGAGCCGTCCGACGAGCCGCCTAGCGAGCCGTCCGACGAGCCGTCTAGCGAGCCGTCTAGCGAGCCGTCCGACGAGCCGTCCGACTACCTCATCGCGAAAAAGGAATCGCTGATGAAGCGTCTCACCCCGTACCTGACGGTTGCGGGGATCCTTCTCATCGCGCGGATCGTCGTCTATTCTCTGCGCCGCCGCCGGCGGTGAGCCAAGGCGACTGGGAGGCGGTCGCCAGGCTGCTCGGAAAGGCGCCCCAGGGAACCTTCGAGGTCGTCGTCCGCGACGCCGCCGGGGGACCGGTCGTCATCTTGAACTCCCCACTGCTCGGGGACGGCACGCCCATGCCCACGCGGTACTGGCTTGTCGGACGGGTCGAGCGGGAGTCTGTTAGCCGGCTGGAGTCCACGGGCGGAGTGCGGGCGGCCGAGGCTGCCGTCGACACCGCTGAGATCGACGCAGCCCATGCCCTCTACAGGGCACTTCGCGACGCGGCAATGCCGCCGGGACACCGGGGGCCGAGGCCGACGGGCGGCGTCGGGGGGACCCGCCGTGGGGTGAAATGCCTTCACGCTCATCTCGCCTGGTTTCTCGCGGGCGGCCCTGACCCGGTCGGCCGGTGGACCTGCGACAAGCTCGGCATCGATCCTTCTCGGTACCGGGTGACTGCACCCGACGGCCAAGAGCGGCCGGCCGGAGCTGCTCGCGGACCAGTTGCCGCGATCGACTGCGGGACCAACTCCACCCGCCTTCTCGTGGTCGACGCCGGAGGGCACCCTCTCGAACGGTTGATGCGGATCACCCGGCTTGGTCAGGACGTCGACCGTCATGGGCGCCTCGCCGAAGAGGCGATGCAACGAACCATCGATGTTCTCTCTGAGTTTCGCGAGGTGATGGACCACCACGGCGTGACACGGGCGCGGGCCACCGCAACCTCGGCGGGCCGTGATGCCGAGAACGTCGGCGAGTTCGTGCGACGGGTGACCGAGGTCCTCGGCATCGTGCCGGAGGTGCTCCAAGGTGAGGAAGAAGGTCGTCTCACCTACCTCGGTGTGACGAGGGACCTCGATCCCGCCGAAGGCCCCTATCTGGTGATCGACGTCGGGGGAGGGTCGACAGAACTGGTGAGGGGCCTGTCGTTCGCACCGCTTGCCGTGTCGCTCGAGATCGGCTGCGTGCGTGCCACGGAACGGTTCCTCCACAGCGATCCGCCGCTGGCAAGCGAGCTGGAAGCCTTGAGGATGCACGTGCGCCAACTCGTGAGGAGAGCGGTCGAGGCACACCGTGAACTCGGCGGTGCCGCACGCCTGATCGGCGTGGCGGGGACAGTGGCCGCGCTGGTTCGCCTGGACCAGGAGATTCTCACTTACGACTGGAGCCGTATCCATCACGCCCGGCTGAGCCTTGCTGCCATCGAGCGGCTGATCGGCGACATGGGTGCCGTGACGCTCACGCGCCGTCGGCAATGGCCGGCGCTGGAGGCCGAGAGGGCAGACGTGATCATCGGCGGTGCCTCCGTTGTGGCCGAGGCGATGGTCACCCTCGGTTTCGAGGCGCTGACCTCATCCGAGTCGGACCTGCTCGACGGGGTCGCCGCAGAGCTGCTTGCCGGCTGATCAGCTCGGTATCGCAGGCATGTAAGGCTCAGAGTTCGGGCATGCCAAGAGCAAAGCCCGTGAGCCCACTCTCAGGTGTTCGTCTCCCGGTCCGAGAGCGCTGAGCCCACCTGGTCGGCGATGAAGGACGCGACGAGCAACCGGTCGGACGAGACCGGCGAGCCGGGCGTCGGGGTCATGACGAAGCGCCCGAAGGTCCGGCCTCGATAGTGGACGATGAGCTCGGCTTCCCGCCCGGGCAAGCCGGTCAGATGGGCACCCCAACGCAGCCCGCCCAGGGTGACCACGCCGGAATGCTGGATGCGGGTGGGGTGGCGGTCTGACATCTCGGTCTCGAAACGACAGTCCTTCAGCCCGAGCAGGGACGTCAGTTCGGCGGCAGCGCGCGCGACAACGGACTGCGCAGGCGCGCCTGAGGCCACCATCTCGGTGAAGTCGTGAATGAGGGCTAAGTTGCTCGCTTCTTCGGAGGCGTCCTCCCGGTGGCCGCGACCACGGGCGGCGATCTCGGTGATCGCGAGGCCCACCACCAACAAGCTGAGCTCGGTCTCGAGGTCGGCCCGGTGCGCGATGTCGAACGTCTCGTAGGGCTTGGTGAGGAAGAAGTCGAACCAGGCAGCCGATGACAGCGCGGCGATGGCGCCGGCGAACCGGCTACCGAACGAGCCGACTGCAACGACGACCAGGACCAGCACAAGTGCCGAGGCGGGCAGTGCGAAATTGCTGCGGAACGGTACAAGGGCTGCAGCGACGGCGACAGGCAGCAGCAGGCCACACAAGGTCGCTACCCATCCCTTGTCGAGCGCCTTGAGCCAGCGCCTCATCGCGCGACGCTCCACGAAAAGAGCACGACGGTGACGCTAGCGCCGTCGCGGCCCGATGATCGTCCAAGAGCGACGTCTGCACCGAGATCGCGCCGTTCACGCGTTCGACCGCCTTGTAGCTGGGCCCAGGCGTACGCGTGAAGCTGCCAGATCTGCGACGATAGGGACGTGAGCAACCGTGACAGAGGGCGGAGCTGACATGGCCCAACTAGCGGTCTCCGGCATCTCGACGGAGTTGGTGGGCCCGCGCGTCCGCCTTCGCCCGTTGCACGAGGACGACTACGAAGCCTGGAGCGAGGTGCGTTCCCGCTGCCGGGACTGGTTGCTCCCGTGGGAGCCGCGGCCGGCCGGTGGGCCTTATCCATCGGAAGACCGGACCACCTTCGGCGCTCGCTGTTCGATGCGTGAGCGCGAGAGACAATTGGGCACCGGGTACGGTTTCGGGATCTTCGTGGGGGGACGCTTCGTCGGCGAGGTGAACATCTCGTCGGTTGCGCGAGGGGCTTTTCAGAACGCCTACGTCGGCTACTGGATCGATCAGGCGCAAGCGGGGCACGGTTACGTACCGGAAGCCTGCGTGCTGCTGTTTCGTTTTGCATTCGAGGAGATCGGGCTCCACCGGATTCAGATCTCGATCATCCCGCGCAACCATGCGAGCCGCCGAGTGGCACAGAAGCTGTGGCTGCGCGGTGAAGGCATCGCCGTGGGCTACCTCGAGATTGACGGACGGTGGGAGGACCACGTCCGCTACGCCGTGACAGCGGAAGAATGGGCACAGCGCCGAGACCGGTACTTGAGCCAGTGGCTGGCCGGACCGGCGAAGGGCTGACCCACCTGCTCAGCTGTGACGGCGGACGACAGCCGGAGAGCACCTGAAGAACGCCTCCACGTCGGAGTCGTAGGGGCAACTCGGCGCGCGGTCGCCGACCGACCGATTGAGGCGAACGGCGCGGGCAAACATGTCCACGGTCCGTGCTGAGGTCGCGTCGAAACTGAACCCGAGATCCTTGAGCCGTTTGGTGTCCACACCCCGTCCGAACCGGAGCAGGTCCTCGAGCTCCGGAGGCAGATCAAGGAGGTTCAGGCGCACGAGAGGCGCAGCGGTCTCGCGCGTGAGAAGGGGCGGCAGCCGAAGACGCCACGCCCCGGCGATCCGGGTGACCTCGCTCCAGGGAAGGCGGCCGTCGGCGGCGACGTTGAACACGCCTGGGACGCGCTCGCGCACGACGAGCTCCAAGCACCGCACGACGTCGTTCTCCTCGACGAATTGCACCTGCGGGTCGAAACCGGCGACCGAGGGGAAGATCCCCCTTGCCAGGTTCCGGCTGATGGGCGTCTCGACGCTGGGCCCGAGCACGTTGGCAAAGCGCAGGACAGTCACCGCGGCGTCGGGGTTGTCGTCGGCGAAGTCGCGGACATAGCCCTCGACCTCGATGAGCGACCGTTCTAGTCGGGTTCTCGGCGGTCGGGAGCGGGGCGTGTCCTCGGCGAACCACGCGGGATCCCGGGGTCCCGCGCCGTAGACGAGCGTGGAGGACTTCACGACGACGTGGCGAACTGACGATCCCGGCGCACCTGCCGCGGCCAGGAGATTCATTGTGCCGATGACGTCGACTTCGTGAAGATCGCGGCCGGCCGTCGCAGTCGAGTCGACGACCAAGGACGTGTGGACGATCGTGTCGACCTCGGTTGCCCTGACGATCCGCTCCAGGAGCGGGTAGCTCTCGTCGGCCCGCAGGTATTCGGTGCGCTCGAGCTCGACGGAGGGTTTCCCGGTGCCCATACCGAGGATCATGTCGACCTCAGGGTTCTTCTCCAGGGTGGCGGCCACCTTGCCGCCCCAGAACGTGTCGAGACCGGTGACGAGGATGCGGCGGCCCATCGTCTCAGCCGAACCAGACGCTGGAGCGATTGGCGAGCATCTCGCAGAGCTCGTCCTGGACCCGTTGGCGGATCGCATCCGCTTCGGCCACTACGCGGCTTCGCGGGTAACGATCGAGCGAGGGTTCCACGTCGAAGACGACGGGGTCCAGCACACGGAAACGGAACCTGGCTGGCAGGTAGACCAGTGTCCCGAGCACCGGGCCGAAGAGCAGGTGATTGGCCGTGACGGGAAGGTAAGGCATCCCGAGCATCCTGCCCAGGACCGGGACCTCGAACAGCATCGGCATGGCCTCTTCGGCCCCGACCACCGCGATGGGGACCACCGGCACACCGGCTCGCATGGCAGTCTCGACGAAGCCGCCTCGCCCGAAACGCCGAAGTTGGTACCGCTCGTTGATCGGTTTCGAGGGCCCCTTTGCCCCTTCTGGGAAGACGAGGACGAGCTGGCCGTCGTCATGGAGCAGCCGGCGCGCGTTGTCGGGATGTCCGCTCACCCCGCCGGCGCGGTTCCAAAGCGTTCCAAGGACCGGCACCGTCTCGAACCAGTAGTCGGCCAGGCCGTAGACGGGGCGCCCGAGCTCGGTCTCCACGCCATGCATGATCATCGGCGCGTCAGGTGGGATCGCTCCGGCGTGATTCGCGATCAACAGGGCTCCGCCAGTTCGGGGAATCTTCTCGAGTCCGTCCCACTCCACACGGAACCATCGCTCGTAGTAGAAGCGACCGATCTTGCGGACGAGCTCCCTGAAATGTTCGGACCGTCCCCAGGCGTCGACGTCGTCGTTGCGCGGATCGGTCGGCCCGGGTTCTCCCATGGATGGAACGTTTCCAGCTGAGTTGCGCCGGGCCTGCGCCACGGCCTGGAGCGTAGCCGTCAGCCCGTTGAGATCCGCTGAGCGCTACGGCGCGGCGTCAGGGCCGGCCGGCTGAAACGAAACCCGGCCAGTACATCGGGTAGTAGGCGACGTTGGTCCCGACCTCTGCTGCCTGGATGATCGTCTGGGCACCGTACGGCCCGGAGCCGATGTAGATAGCGACGTGGGTGATCGGCAAGGCGCCATCGTTGGCAAAGTGGTAGAAGAGGAGGTCGCCCGGTTCGATGTCCGCGAGGGTGACTGGGGCGGACTCCGCATCTTGGATGGTCGCCCCGTGCAACAAGTCGACTCCCGCCGCAGCCCACGCGAGCATCGTGAGGCCGGAGCAGTCCACGCCCTGGCGACTCGCTCCGCCCCACACGTAGGGAACGCCCAGGTACGACTCGGCCGCTGCCACCGCGGCCAGGCCTTGGGTGCTCGTTCCAGACGGACTGAGAGGTTGCCCGTATCCGGGTTGACCACCACCGGTCCCCGGCCCATAGGGCCAGGCTCCGTCGCCGCCTCCGCCGGTACCACCACTTCCGCCCGTGCCGCCACCTCCGGCTGAGCCGCCACCTCCGGCTGAGCTGCCGCCTCCAGCTGAGCTGTTGGCGTCATGGCTCTTGTCGGCTGCGGCCGCCGCGGCTTTGGCGGCCGCCGCGGCTTTGGCGGCAGCAGCGGCTTTGGCGGCAGCGGCCCTTTCGGCGGCTCGCACGGCTGCGGCAGCTGCAGCAGCTGCGGCAGCTGCGATCTCCTGCTCCCGCTTTATGGTCAGTTGATAGAGCTGCCCCTTGACCTGTTTCAAAGCCGAGTCTGCGTCCAGCGTCGCTGCTTGGGCGACAGAGCGATCCTTGTTCGCGGCCTGCTGGGCTCGCGCAGCGGCTGCCACGGTTCTGGACTGGGTC
>Ga0326728_10025772_pt1 | contig 10483 bp, 11 predicted proteins | sample MB3enrmetagenome_FD_207602 | JGI IMG/M metagenome (GOLD analysis project Ga0326728, IMG submission 207602) | Lab enriched peat soil microbial communities from McLean, Ithaca, NY, United States - MB31MN | ecosystem: Environmental > Terrestrial > Soil > Wetlands > Peat | place: USA: New York... | reverse complement strand
CGGCCGATCATTTCCGGCCGGTAGTAAGGATTGCGCAGGATCAGCTCGTCGGGGACGATCTTCTCTTTCAGCGCCGCGCGCGGGCCGTAGACGTCCTTGAGGAACAGGTTGAGCGCGGTGACGCGCTGGACGAGGCCCTTTTCGAGGAAGCTCCACTCGGCGCGGGAAATGACGCGCGGCACGATGTCGAACGGGATCAGCCGCTCGGCGGCGTCCTTGTCGCCGTAAACGCCGAAGGTGATGCCGATGCGGCGGAACATGTATTCCGCCTGAGCGCGGCGAGAGGCGAGAACGTCGGCGGGCGTTTCCTCGAGCCAGCGGGCGATGTGACGATAGACCGGCCGCGTTTCGCCGGCGCCAAAGCCCATTTCGTCGAACGCCCCGCCGCCCGCCATGGCGAACCTCGTCGCTAACCTACCTACAGGAAAGCAATGTTCGTGCCGTCATCGCTCGCCCAACGCCAGCTCGAGCGCCCGCTCGCCCGGCATCGGCTCGCTCGGCGCCCAGGCGGCGAAATCCGCCGGCGCGTCGATCGCCGCCGACAGCCGGCGCCGGTATTCGTCACGCGGAATCTCGACGGCGCCGAGCGCGGCGAGATGGGGCGTGACGAATTGCGCGTCGAGCAGACGGAAACCGCCGAGCCTCAGCCGCGCGACGAGATGGACCAGCGCGACCTTGGAGGCGTCGCGCGCTTGATGGAACATGCTCTCGCCGAAAAACGCCGCACCGAGGCTGACCCCGTAGAGGCCGCCGACCAGCTCGCCGCCCTGATAGGCCTCGACCGAATGGGCGCAGCCGAGATCGAACAGAGCGCCGTACAGCCGGCGAATGTCGGCGTTGATCCAGGTCTTGTCGCGGTCGGCGCAGGCGGCCATCACCGAATCGAAGGCGCGGTCGGCGACCACCTCGAAACGGTCGGCGCGCGTCGTCTTGGCGAGGCTGCGTGAAACCTTGAGGCCGTCGAGCGGGAAGATCCCCCGCGCCTCCGGCTCGACCCAGAACAGAGTCTCGGCGTCGCGGCTCTCCGCCATCGGAAAGAGCCCGATCGAATAGGCCCTGAGCAGGATGTCGGGCGTGATTACGAATCTCGGCCGCGGACGCGACATAAGAGGATGGTGGGGCGGGCGGCGCACGGCGTCAATGGCGGCGGCGAGCGCTCCTCATCCCGTCGCCCTTTCCCCCGTGGCAGGAATTTGCCACCATGGCGGCGTGAAGGAGACGCCATGACCGCCGTCGACGAACCCGGCTTTTCCACCTTGTCGATCCACGCCGGCGCCCGGCCCGATCCGACCACCGGCGCGCGGGTCACGCCGATCTACCAGACGACCGCTTTCGTCTTCGACGACGTCGATCACGCCGCCTCGCTATTCGGCCTGCAGGCCTTCGGCAACATCTACACCCGCATCACCAACCCGACGACGGCGGCGCTCGAAGAGCGGATGGCGGCGCTCGAGGGCGCGCCGGCGGCGCTCGCGGTCGCCTCCGGCCACGCCGCCCAGGCGATCGTCTTCCACACGCTGCTGCAGCCCGGCGACGAATTCGTCGCCTCGACTAAGCTCTACGGCGGCTCGATCAACCAGTTCAATCACGCGTTCAAGAACTTCGGCTGGCAGGTGCGCTGGGCCGACCCCGACGACCTCGACGCTTTGCGCGCGGCGATCAATGACAGGACCAAGGCGATCTTCATCGAGTCGATCGCCAATCCCGGCGGCGTCGTCACCGACATCGGCGCGATCTCGACGATCGCCAGGCAGGCGAAAGTCCCGCTGATCGTCGACAACACGCTGGCGACGCCCTACCTCATCCGGCCGATCGAGCACGGCGCCGACATCATCGTCCACAGCGCGACAAAATTCTTGTGCGGCCACGGCAATTCGATGGGCGGAATCATCGTCGACTGCGGCTCGTTCGAATGGCTCGGCGACAAGCGCTATCCGATGCTGTCGGCGCCGCGGCCCGAATACAACGGCATGACCTTCGCCGAGACGTTCGGCAATTTCGGCTTCGCCGTCGCCTGCCGCGCGCTGGGCCTACGCGACCTCGGACCCGCCATCTCGCCGTTCAACGCGTTCATGATCCTCACCGGCGTCGAGACGCTGTCGCTGCGCATGCGCCGCCATTGCGACAACGCGCTGGCGGTCGCCGAACATCTCGCCGCCCATCCCGCCGTCGGCTGGGTCTCCTACGCCGGCCTGCCCGGCAACCGCTACCACGAGCTGGCGCAACGCTATTGCCCGAAGGGCGCGGGCGGCGTCTTCACTTTCGGCGTCAGGGGCGGCTACGCGGCGGGGGTCAAGCTGGTCGGCAAGCTGCAGCTCTTCTCGCACGTCGCCAACATCGGCGACGCGCGCTCGCTGGTCATCCATCCCGCTTCGACCACCCATCGCCAGCTCTCCGACGCGCAGAAGATCGCCGCCGGCGCCGGCCCCGACGTCGTGCGCCTGTCGATCGGCCTCGAAGACGTCCCGGACCTGATCGCGGATTTGGATCAGGCGCTGGCGTAGCTCCGCCGCCGCGGCGGCGGCGCGATCGGCTCCGCGAAGACCGATCCGCTAGATTCGATCGGCTTCGCGAAGGACCGCGACGTTGTCGATCAGCCGCGCCTTCCCCAGCCAAGCGGCCGCTAGCGCCCGCGCCGGCTTGGCGATCCGATCGACGAGCGCCAGCGTGTCGGCGTCGACCACGGCGACGTAGTCGATTGGCTCGAAGCCCGCCGTCGCGAGCGCGGATCGGGCCGCGACCTCCGCGCGTCGGCAATCGGCGCCGGCGCGCGCCGCCTCGGCGAGCGCGCCGAGAGCGCGGCGCATCGCCGGAGCGGCCGCGCGCTCCGCCGGGCTGAGATATCGGTTCCGGGAAGACATGGCGAGGCCGTCGGGCTCGCGCACCGTCGGGCAACCGACGACCTCGATCGGCATATTGAGGTCCCGCGACAAGCGCTTGACCATTTGCAATTGCTGGTAGTCCTTTTCGCCGAAATAGCCCCGATCGGGCAACGCCGCGAGAAACAGCTTCGTCACCACCGTCGCCACGCCGTCGAAATGTCCGGGGCGCAACGGACCGCACAGGCCGTCGGTGAGCTCGGCGACGTGGATGGTCGTCAGGCCGCGCTCGGGGTACATTTCCTCGACGCTCGGCGCGAACGCGAGCGTCGCGCCGGCGCTTTCGAGAAGCGCGAAATCCACGGTCTCGTCGCGCGGATAAGCCGCCAAATCCTCGTTCGCCCCGAATTGCGTCGGATTGACGAAAATGGTCGCGACAGCGGCGTCGCCGCGCGCCCTGGCGGCGTCCACCAGGCTGATATGGCCCGCGTGCAAGGCCCCCATGGTCGGCACGAGGCCGACGGCCAGCCCCCTCCTGCGCAACTCGGCGACCCGCCTGCGCAAGCCGACGATCGTCCGTTCAACGATCAACGGAGTGCTCACGGTCTCATCTCCTGACGCGCCGAAACGGAATGTCGAACGCCATTAGCGCGCACCGCGGCGAAAGCTCAACTGCCGCCCCCTAATCGCCGCCGAGCACGCTGCGCGCGGCGCGATCGGCCTCCAGCGCGTAGCGGCGCGCGGTGAAGGCTTCGCTCAGCGTGCCGACCACGATCTCGCTCTGCCGGTCGACGACGGCGAGCGTGTCGGCTTGCGCCGAATCGAACACCGCCAGCGCCGCGCGCACGTCGAGATCGGGATGCAGCCGGGTCTGCGGCAAGCGCGCGAGGGCCGCGACCGAGCCGCCGTCGTCGCCGTGGTCGAGCGTCGCGACGTGCGCTTCCGCCGTCTGCACCAGGCCGGCGTAGCGGCCCGCGTCGTCGACGGCGACAACGACGTGGGCGCTGCCGAGCGGATGGGCGTCGCGAAATTCGCGCAAGCTCGCCGACACGGGAACGGTCGGCGGCGCGGCGACCATCAGCTTGCCGACGGTGAGTTCGCGGATCCAACCGACGTCCTGCCCGCCGCGGATCGTCTCGCCGCGCAGATGCAGCCGCCAAGTGGTGAACGAATAGCCGAAGGTCGCACGCACGGCGAGGCTCGTGGCGATGCTCGCCGCCAGTACGCCGCCCGCCACGCCGAGGTTGCCGGTGCTCTCCAGCACCAGGAACGTCATCGTCAACGGCCCGCCGACGACCGCGACGCTCAGCGTTCCCATGCCCGCCATGATGCAGGCGGTCGGATCGAGCGCGAGCCCCGGCAGCGCGGCGGCGACGCCGATCGCATAGAGCTTGCCGAGCAGGGCGCCGGCGAACAGCGAGGCGAAGAACAGCCCGCCGCGAAAGCCCGAGGCGAGCGAGACGAGGCTCGCGCTCAGCTTGAGCGCGAGCAGCGTCGCCAGGGTCGCGGCGGAAAGCTTCGCCGAAAAGTCGAGCCCGATCGCGCCGTGTCCCGCGCCGAGCACCTGGGGCGTATAGAGCGCCATCGCCGCGAGGATGAGGCCGCCGAGGATCGGGCGCGCCCATGACGGCGCCCGCGTCGCCACGAAGCCGCGTTCGAGCTGCGCGGCGGCGCGCATCGCCCCGACGCCGAGCGCCGCGGCGATCAGACCCAACCCAACCAGAATGAAGTGGTCCCCGACGGCGAGCGGAGCGACCGGCGGCGCGACGATCACATAGGGAGCGCCGAGCAGCGCCTTGGTGGTCAAGGTCGCCGCCAGCGCGGCGGCGAAGATCGGTCCGGCGTTGGCGAGCGAATAAGCGCCGATGATGAGCTCGGATGCGTAGAAGGCACCGGTCAACGGCGCGCCGAAGGCCGCCGCGATCGCGCCGCCGGCGCCGCAGCCGACCAGCAGACGCAAGTCCTGACGGCGCAGACGCAGCGCCAGGCCGATGCGCGAGGCGATCGCGCCGCCGATTTGGGCGTAACCCGACTCGAGCCCGACCGAGGCGCCGCTGCCGTTGGAAATCACGGTCTGCGCGCACACCAGCAGGCTTTCGCTCATCGCCATGCGGCCGCCGCGCAGCGCGTTGGCTTCGATCGGATCGACCGCGCGCGGCAGCTTCCGAGCACGTCGCCAATGGTCGATCAGTCCGACCGCGAAGCCGCCGACGGGCAGCGCGGCGAACGCCGCGACCGGCGAGACCCGCGCCGCCGCGCTCAATCGCACGTCGAACGGGATGCCGTAGATGACGACGTGCGCGACGTCGACGAGCAAGGTCATCGCCGCGACGCCGAGACCGGCGAGGACGCCGACGACGACCGCGACGGCGACCAGCGTCAGCTCGTTGGCGCGCGCGGCGGCGCGCAGCCGCACGGCGGCGGCGAGGGCGAAAGCGGAGAGACGCGCGCTCATCGACACGCGCGCCGGCGCATTCATCGCCCGGCCCGCTCGAGATCGGTCACGCGCCAATGCGCGACCGCCGCGCCCAACAGCAGTAGCGCCGTCGCCTGATGGGCGAGCGCCAGGCCGATCGGCACGACCAACAGCAACGCGGCGATTCCGAGCCCGGCCTGCAGCAGCGCCAGCGCCGCGACCGCGGCGGCGCGGCGCGCCAGCGGCGAGCCCGGCCAGCGCCGCCAGGCCGCGTAAGCCTGGACCAGCGCGAACAGGACGACGAGATAGGCGACCAGGCGATGGTCGAATTGCGCCGTCGTCACGTCGTCGACGATCGAGGCGGGCCACGGCGTCAGGCCGAACAAGCCTTCGGGCAGCCATTTGCCGCTCATCAGCGGCCAGGTGTTGTCGGTGAGGCCGGCGCGCAGGCCCGCGACCAGCGCGCCGAGGCCAAGCTGGACGAAGATCAGCGCCGCGAGCGCCGCGGCGGACGCGGCGAAGCCAGAGGCTACGCGCGCGCGGCGCGGCGGCCCGAGGCCGACGGCGGCATAGACCAGCGCGGCAAAGGTCGCGGCGGCGATCAGAAGATGCAGCGCGAGCCGGTCCTGGGCGACCTCGACGCGGTTCGCGAGGCCGGAGGTCACCATCCACCAGCCGACGATCGGCTCCAGCGCGAGCAGCCCGGTGGCGACGAGGACCTGCCGGCCGAGCGCGCCGGTCAGCGCCCCGCGACGCCAGAACCACAGCGCGGGGAGAATGAAGGCGAGGCCGATCACGCGCGCCAGCAGACGATGGCCCCATTCCCAGGCGTAGATCGCCTTGAAGCCGGCGAGCGTCATGTCGGGATTGAGCGCCGCGTACTGCGGAATCTGCTTGTAGCCGTCGAAGGCCGCCCGCCAGTCGGTCTCGGAAAGCGGCGGAATGACGCCGGTCACCGGCTTCCATTCGGTGATCGACAGGCCGGATTCGGTCAGCCGCGTCGCCCCGCCGACGATCACCATGACGAAGATGAGCGCCGCCACGGCGAAGAGCCACAGCCGGACCGCCTGCGTCGAGCGTCCGGTCCTCCCCGCGGCGCGTTCGCCGGGGAGAACGAGACCGGCTTGGTCCAGCATCCGCGTTCAGCTCCCTCGCTTGCCTCGCCGGCGAGGCCAAGACATAAGCGGTTGCGCCGCGGGCGGCAATCGTCGCCCCGGCCGGCCCTTCGTCGCCGGGAGAGACGCCATTGACCGCGCGCAGCCGCAAGTTCATCGGCGCCGTCGCTCTGGTCGCCTTCGTCGTCGTCTACGCGCTGGTCGCGTCGGCGCTGGCGCTATCGCGACCATTGCAGGAAGCCGCGCTGCTTTGGCGAACGATCGGCTACGTCGTCCTCGGCCTCGCCTGGACGATCCCCGCCGGCGCGCTGATCCGCTGGATGGAGCGGCCCGACCGACGCGCCTGAACGCCCGCCCGGCCGATTTCCCCTGAACCGCCAGCCTGACTGGAGGCTGATGAGGCCGGCGACGCTCACACCCCGCCGACGACTGGCAACAGCGCGCCGGTGATCGCGCCGGCCTCAGACGAAGCGAGGAACAGGATCGCGGCGGCCAGATCGCCCGGCGCGACCCAACGGCTGAAATCGGCGTCGGGCATGTCAGCGCGATTGGCCGGCGTGTCGATGATCGACGGCAGCACGGCGTTGACCGTCACGCCGCGCCCCTTGAACTCTTCGGCGAGGCTCTCGGTGAAGCGGTGGACGCCCGCCTTGCTGGCGGCGTAGGGACCCATTCCGGCCCCCGCTTTGAGCGCCGCCAGCGCGCCGACGTTGACGACCCGCCCTGCCCCGCTTTCCAGGAGATAGGGCAGCGCGGCCTGCGTGGCGTTGACCGTCGTCGTCAGATTGACGGCGAACATCTTTTGCCAGCTCAGCGGATCGCCGCCTTCGATCTTTTCCCAGCGAAACCCGCCGGCGACGTTGACCAAGGCGTCGAGGCGGCCGAACCGCGCCTTGACCGCGGCCATCGCCGCGCGCGCCTGGTCCGCCGAAGTCAGATCGATCCCGCCGACGACGAGCGTCGTCGGCGCGAACCGCCCGGCAACCTCGGCCGACGGCTGAGCCGCCGTCCCGATAGCCGCCGTCGAGGCGCCGCGCGCCGCGGCCGCCTCGACCACGACCCGCCCCAACGCGCCGAAAGCGCCGGTGACGACGACGACCCTGCCCTGCATCGCGCGCTCCCAAATTGGCTTCCCAATAGGCGAATCCTAGCCCCGCCGAGCGGCGTGACGCCAGCGCGGGCTTTGCCCGGCGCCGCGATTGGCCTATCACCTTGCCCGGCCGGCGCGCAGCTTGCGCGCGGCCAAACCGGGGGTAGATCGCGATGAGCCAGGTCGCCGAATGTCTTGCTGCGCTGGGGGTCAGCCTGCCGAAGCCCGCCGCGCCGGTCGCCAACTACGTCGGCGCGCGGAAGAGCGGCGCGCTGCTGTTCGTTTCCGGCCAGTTGCCGATCGGCGCCGACGGCAAGCTCGCGCCCGAGCACATCGGCAAGCTTGGTCCCGCTTCGACGGTCGAGACGGCCGCCGCCGCCGCCAGACAATGCGCGATCAACGTGCTCGCTCAGGCGCAGGCGGCGCTCGGCGATCTCGACCACATCGTGCAGGTCGTGCGGCTCGGCGGCTTCTTCGCCGTCGAGGGCCGCTTCGACTCGCTGCCGCAGGCGATGAACGGCGCGTCCGACCTGATGGCGGCGGCGTTCGGCGAGCGCGGCCGCCACGCCCGCACCACCGTCGGCGTCGCTTTCCTGCCGCTGGGGGCGATCGTCGAGGTCGAAGGGCTGTTCGAGATCGCGCCGTGAGCGCGCCGGCCTGGCTGACCGCGCGGCCGATCGCCCACCGCGGTCTCCACGACGCGGCCAAGGACCTGGCCGAAAACACCATCGGCGCCGCCGAGGCGGCGATCGCCGGCGGCTTCGCGATCGAATGCGACGTCCAGCTCAGCCGCGACGGCGAAGCGATGGTGTTCCACGACGACAATCTGCGCCGCCTGACGCGCGCGCGCGGCGCGCTCGCCGACCGCAGCGTCGCCGAGCTGCAGACTCTTGCGCTGCGCGACGGCGGCGAGCGCATTCCGACTTTGCCGCAATTCCTCGCCCGCATCGCTGCGCGCACGCCGCTGATCTGCGAACTGAAGAGCGCCTTCGACGGCGACATGCGGCTCGCGGAGCGCGTCGCCGAGATCGCCGGCCAATACGCCGGGCCGCTGGCGCTCAAGAGCTTCGATCCGGCGGTGATCGCCCACCTGCGCGCGCGCCACAACGGCGTCGCGCCGCTCGGAATCGTCGCCGAGGCCGAATACAAGGGCTGGTATTGGCGCGCGCTCAGCGCGGAGCAGAAGCGGACCTGCACCGCTTTCGCCCATTATCCGGACACGCGGCCCGACTTCCTGTCGTGGCGCGTCGACGATCTGCCCCACCCGACGCCGTTCCTGTTGCGGACCCTCGCCGGACTTCCGGTGATGACGTGGACGGTGCGAACGCCGACGCAGCGGCGCGCCGCGGCGCGCTGGGCCGACCAGATCGTCTTCGAGGGCGCCGCGACGGATTGATCGCGCCGCCATTGCATTGTCGCCTGCGGTGAATAGCGTGGGCATGGGCGGGGGCCCAAAGGAGAAACTCGATGTCGAAGCTCGCGCGTTCCATCCTCTTTCTCTCGACTCTGGCTGCGGCGTCGGCGCTCGCGCCGGCCTTGGCCGAGACGATCAAGTACAAGGCCGATCTGACCAGCGCCGACGAGGTCCCGCCCAACGACACCGGCGCCAAAGGGACGATCGAGGCGACCTACGACAGCGACGCCGGGACGCTGACCTGGTCGGGCAGCTATTCCGGCCTCAGCGGCCCGGCGATCGCCGCGCATTTCCATGGGCCGGCGAAGGCGGGCGTCAATGCGCCGATTCTGGTGCCGGTCGACGCGAGCAAGAGCCCGTTCGACGGCTCGGCCAAAATCTCCGCCGACGTGGCCAAAGACTTCGCCGACGGCATGGTCTACTTCAATATCCACACCGCCAAGAACAAAGGCGGCGAGACCCGCGGCCAGATGGCGAAGGAATAGCGCGCCTCAGCGCCGCCGCGCCCACAGCCACAACGCCCATTGCCGCCGCCATGGCGCAGCGGGCGCGAAGGGCGCGGCGCCGGCGCGCCGCCAGCGCTTGAGATCGAGCCGCGCCGTCGCCAGCGGCGCGAAGGCGGGCGCAAGCGGGCCCGGCAACTGGGCGAGACGCGCCTCGGCCTGGTCGAAGCGCGACTCCGCCGCGTCGGCGAGCTCGGCGAGCGCGGCGCGGAGCCCGGCGCCGCCGCCGCCCGCGCGCGCGTCGGCCAACGTGACGCCGTGGCGTTCGATCAGCGCGCGCGGCAAAAGGATCGGCCGGCGCCGCCCGACCGCGAAGTCGAGCACGGCGCGAGCGAGCGCGAGCCCCGCCCCCGTCGCGTCGCTCGCCGCCTTTGCGCCCGTCTCGCGCCCCTCGGCGAGCACTTGCGCGCGAAGCGCCGTCAACGCGCCGGCGGTGGCGATTCCGTAGGCTTCCAACGCTTCGAGGCTTTCCAGGGCGTCGTCATAGACGTCGAACGCAAGCGCCTGCAGCAGGTCGTCGAAGACGGAGATCGGCAGGGCGAATTTCGCCATCGTGTCGATCAGCGCCGCGACGACGGGCGCGCCCGCCGCCTCTGCGGGCCGCGCGCCGGACAGCGCCTCGCGCAACCAGGCGAGCCGCATCTCGCCGGCGAGCGGCTCGCGCACGCGCGCCGCGACGCCGCCGCTCTCGCAGGCGAAGGCGGCGAGCGCGTGCAGGTGCGGACGCAGCCGCTCCGGCGCGAACAAGGCCGCGAGCCACAGGTCGCGCTCCTCCTCGCGCGCGAGCCGGCCGCAATGAGCGTAGGCCTCGGCGAGCGCGCCCACGCTCATGCGACGGCGATCAGCAGCGCGGCGACGCGCCGACCCTCTTCGACCAGCACGTTATACACGCGCGCCGCCGGACCGGTCGCCATCGCCTCGAACCGCAGCCCCGCCGCGCGCAGCCGCTGGATCACCGCTTCGGACAGTCTCCCCGGGCTCGCGCCGGCGCCGACGACCAACAACTCGACCGCGCCGGGAGCGGTTTCAAGCTCGGAGAAGAGTCGCGCCAGCGCCTCGTCGCCGACCTCGGCGATCGAAGCCGCGGCGACGGCCGAAATTCCGCGCGGCGTCGCGAGGATCGAGC
>Ga0326728_10025771_pt1 | contig 10483 bp, 6 predicted proteins | sample MB3enrmetagenome_FD_207602 | JGI IMG/M metagenome (GOLD analysis project Ga0326728, IMG submission 207602) | Lab enriched peat soil microbial communities from McLean, Ithaca, NY, United States - MB31MN | ecosystem: Environmental > Terrestrial > Soil > Wetlands > Peat | place: USA: New York... | reverse complement strand
CGCGAACGCCGCGAGGATATTCCCCTCCTCTGGCGACACTTCCTCGACAAGTACAATCAGCATTATAATAAAGAGATTCGCGGCCTTTCGCAGAAGGCGCAGGACCTGTTGCTGAACTACCGGTGGCCCGGAAATGTTCGCGAACTGGAAAACGTCATGGGCCGGGCATGTATGCTGGCGCAAGGCAGTTTCTTGGATGTGGGTGATTTTGCTGTCGTTTCCGCACGGATCGGGAAAGCTGCCGGCACTTTCCCGTCCTCGCTCGAGCAAGCAGAGCGCATTGCATTGGTGCGCGCTCTCGAGGAGCACCCCAATAAGACGCAAGCTGCCCGGGTTCTCGGCGTGAGCCGACCTAAGCTCTACCGCCTTATGCAAAAGCATGGGCTGGAGGCAGAAAAAGAAAAGGCTGACCACGAGTCGCTCCAGGAAGGTTAGTACGGCGTCGCCTGAGCCATGTGATAGGGCTTATCAGCGCGGAATAGGACGTGGGGTTGGTGTGATCTGGGGAACGACAGTGCGCGTGACGACAACGGCTTCGGTCCGCCCAACAGCAACCCCATCGGAAATCACGATGGAAACAACGAAGAAACCGTACCGCTAGCCGGAGTCAAGATCTCAGTAGACCACATCACGGTGACCACAGACCCCGACGGCGTGTCCTTCGCCAAAACCACATCAGGCTGAAAACAATTGACGTTTTCCAGTGTCGGCCCGCACCCTAAGCGCCACGTTCGCGCTGCTTGGTTCCCTGCTTCGTCTCCTCGTCTCGCCCGCTTGCCTCCGAGATATCGCCCTGGAGAACCTTGCCCTTCGCCAACAACTAGCTGTGTTCAAGCGCAAGTGTCCGCGGCCTCGGCTGCGAAGGACGGATCGCTTATTTTGGCCGTGGCTGTCCAGGAGTTGGAAGGATTGGCACCGAGCGCTCGTTATCGTCAGGCCTGAGACCGTCGTGGCCTGGCATCGCAAGGGCTTTCGCCTGTTCTGGAGCTGGATTTCCAGGCGAAAATGCGGCCGTCCAGAAGCCAGCCCCGCGATTCGAGCTCTGATCCTGAAGATGGCAGTTGCCAACCCACTTTGGGGAGGGCCCCGTATCCACGGGGAGTTGCTCAAGCTGGGTATCCCCACTTCGGAACGAACCGTGTCGCGACTCCTCCCCAGAAAGCGTCGACCTCCTTCTCAAATCTGAAAGGCGTTCCTCGACAACCATCTGAACCAGTTGGTTTCAATCGATTTCTTTATGCTGGCGACCGCGACTTTTCGGGTTCTGTTCGTTTTGGCGGTTTTGGCCCATCGTCGACGCAGGGTGGTGCATTTCAACGTGGCCGAACATCCGACGGCGGCTTAGACCACTCAGCAAATCCTGGAAGCGCTCCCCGAAGACACGGCGCCAAGATACTTGATCCGAGATCGGGAATGGATCATCTGCAACCGAATCCACCGAAGCCGTTTCTCCATTGGAGACAACTCCTGGATGCGCTCCAGCGAACTCGCCAGGCGAGACTCCGCCCCCCGGGAACGGTACCAGGGCTTCTGGCGGAAACGGGTTTGCCACATCACATGCCAGCGGGACGACTTCGCCTGCACCCAACAATGGCAACGGGTCAGCCGCAAGTTCGGGATTCAGCGAGCTTCGCAACCAGTTCCTGACAGCGGCACGGCGAGTTGCCACCACCAAGAAGCAAGCGATTGGTGAAGTCGTGGAGTGGGCAACTGGTGGCGTCTTCAAGTACAGTGATGTCGGCCGCATGACGGAGGCAGATACCTCGAAGCTGCGAGCAGCCACGGAACTCATGGCATCAGCCCTCCCTGGCGCACCTCGCTGACCACGAGTGCTTTTCTTCCTTACGTTGACCTGCCTGTGAACCCCTAACGCGTCAACAATCTTGCCCAAATGAGCGGACGGGGCATCGCAGCTTGCGCGAGGATGAGGACGGCACGCCGTACCCCCGTACTATTGCTGGTCCTGGCTGTTCCCGTTAAGCTGGTCAGGAAGCCAAGGCCTGCAAGGGTACTGGCCGAGGGCGAAATAGCTCCGGTGTTAGCACAGTCCTGGCAGAATTGGCAGCTTGACGGAGAAAAACAATGGTCGTGGCTCTCCTTATCCTAGTCTTTTCTACGGCGCTATTCTTCTTCTATTTGCAGGTCACTGTGCAAAGAATCCTGCGCCGTGCCTTCGATGGGGAGTTCTCCCAAACCATGGTCACCGCCAACCGCCTGGAGTTCCCCGCCCTGCGCAAAGCCTGCGAAGAACCCAGCGTCCCGGTCGACTACCCCCGCCTGCGGAGGAGTATCAAGTGCGATTTCCAGACCCTCACTTATCTGCTCAAGAATGCCGCCAACTTGAGCCAGCGCTATTCGCGTGAAGAGCGGTTGTTGATATTCTATTTCCGCTTGGTTCTCGGTTCCCTGATCGCCCGGCATTGGCTGCGACTGCGCGAAAAACCCGCTGTCCTGGAGCTGGCGGTGATTCTCCAATACTTCGCCAACATCGTGGGCAAGCGTATAAATTGCGTTCGCTTCGGCAACCTGTACGCCTCCGATTACCTACTGAGCCGCTAGCAAGTCTATTCAACAGAGAATTCCTCTCGTTTTACCACCCACATTACGGAGATGTGTCCTCCATCTGACTTCAAGGAGGAGAGAATGCGGAATCTTCGTCTAAGTGCGCCCGCCAGCGTGGTGGTGGACTTGTACTTACCAAAAACTCCGTCCGGATAGAAATCATTGATGTTGGTTCGCTCCCGTGGCTAAGCTTCCCACTCCCATGTTTACCCTACTCTTTTCCTTCCTGGGCACTATCCGCTCCTGCTTCCAAACCCGGGCGGCCATGCAGTTGGAGATTCTTGCCCTCCGCCACCAGATCAACGTGCTTCGAAGGTCGCAGCGTGGGCGCGTTCGACTCACGGAGGTGGACGGCCTCTTGTGGGCATGGCTGCTGCACCTGTGGTCCGGCTGACGTTCTGCGCTCATCATCGTCAGGCCGGAAACGGTCATTGCTTGGCATCGCCGGGGATTCCGTCTGTATTGGACCTGGAAGAGTAGACAGGGTAGGCCGGGAAGGCCGGAAGTGGCTCGTGAAGTTCGAGACCTCATCCGGAAGATGAGCCTGGCGAATCCGCTCTGGGGAGCACCACGCATCCATGGCGAGCTCCTGAAGCTCGGAATTGAACTATCTCAAGCCACCGTGGCCAAGTACATGGAGCGGGCACCGAGAACCATCCTTGGACCCGTGAGTCTTTTCAACCGTTCGGCAGGTCGCATACGCCCGGCTTGTACAGGGCGGCAGACACGTCCAGCAAATTATTCGTTTGCTCTCCCCTGTTTACTCAGCGACAACGCCCTCCTGGCCAACGGTTGACGCAGCGGTAGGGCGTTTGATAGTTTTGCCAAGCTAAAGAAGGGAGGGTGAACTAAAGCCCCCCGTGTTTCCATCGGCGGCGCCGCTCGAAATTGTCTTCCCTCTTCCCCCAAACGGATTAAACTGAAGGGGCTGCAATTGCCTTTTGGGAAAAATACGGCCTATGGACAACAACGAATTATCCCGACGCGCGCTGAAGACCTCGAACGCTTGGGATTCTGACAGGTGCGACTCGTCACCCCTGCCCTTTTTACAAGCGCAGGCTTAACTCCGTGACTCTCAACGAAGCCCAAACCCGTGCCCTGCAAATCGACCCGCAGTTGCGGGCTGCTGACTGGAAACTCAACGACCGGACCCAGGTTCGACTGGAGGTTCCAGTTGATGGCTATGACGCGGAGCCATGGAACGGCGTCACCGACTATTGCCTGTATGACGCAAGCGACAACGTGCTCGCTGTCGTGGAAGCCAAGCGATGCTCCCGCAACGCGCGCGAGGCCGACGAACAATTCCGGCACTACGTCACCGAGATTGCCAAGAAACAGCCTTTTGCCCCATTCGGGTTCATGGCTAACGGCCATGACATCTGGTTTTGGGAAGTCGGCCTTGCTAATCCGCGCCTCGTCGCCGGGTTCTTCGCGCCCACCGACCTAGACCGGCTGAATTTCCTGCGCCAGAACCAACGACCGCTCGAAGCGACCCCCATCAATAGCTCCATCGTCGATCGCTCCTACCAGCACGAGGCCATTCGCCGCCTCGCCGAGGCCTTCGCCGCCAACAAGCGCCGCGCACTCCTCGTTATGGCCACCGGCACGGGCAAGACGCGGGTAGCCATGGCCTTGATTGACCTCTTTCTCCGCTCCAATCAGGCGCAGAACGTTCTCTTCCTCGCAGACCGTGACGCCCTTGTCGATCAGACCCTGACAGATGGCTTCAAAGCCCACTTGCCGCACGAGCCGCGCGACCGGATCTACACGCATCAGATCGACAAAACCAAACGCCTCTTCGTTGCGACCGAGCAAACGCTCGCGCTCTGCTACGCCAAGTTCAGCCCAGGTTTCTTCGACCTCATCATCTTCGATGAAGCCCACCGCTCGCTCTTCAAGCGGTTCACCGGAGTCATCGAATACTTCGATGGCCGCATGATCGGCCTGACTGCTACACCCGCCAACTTCATCGACCGTGACACCTTCCGGCTTTTCGGGTGCGATGCCAATGTGCCGACCTTCCTTTACGACTACCCACAGGCCGTGAAAGAAGGCTTCCTCGTCGATTTCAGCCTGTACCAGGCGCAGACCAGTTTCCAGCGCAAAGGCATCAAGGGCGTGGACCTCAGCGAGGAGGACCGGAACGCTCTCGTCGAGCAGGGAATCGACCCCGACAGCCTCGACTACACGGGCACGGAGATCGAAGTCGAGGTCAGCAACAAAGACACCCTCCGCAAGCAATGGGAGGAAGTCATGGAGACCTGCCTCAAGGATCAGTCCGGCCAGTTGGCCGGCAAAACGATCATCTTCGCGATGACCAAGAAGCATGCCCACCGCATCGCCGAGGTCTTCGAGGAGATCTACCCGCAGCATGTGGGCGTCGCTCAGGTCATCACGTCGACGACCGAGCGGGTGCGCGACGGCAGCTATGGCGACGGTCTCATCACTAAGTTCAAGAAGAACAACCTGCCACGCATCGCCATCTCCGTGGACATGCTCGACACCGGTATCGACCTCCCCGAGACCGTAAATCTTGTTTTTATGAAGCCGGTACAGTCACGCATCAAGCTCTGGCAGATGATTGGGCGCGGCACGCGCAATCAGCAGGCCTGCAAATACCTGGACCGTCTGCCGGCCGGGAAGAAGACCGAGTTCAAGATTATCGACTTCTGGCAGAACGACTTTAATAAGAAGGCCGACGACAAACCGCCGGTCGACATGCCGGTGCTCGTGTCGGTGTTCAACACGCGACTCAAGATCCTCGAATGTCACCTTCCTGACTACACCGCCGAGGCCTTTCGCCAGGCGATTACGGACCTTCGCGCCATGATGGCCCGCGTCCCCCGCGATTCCTTCCCGGTGAAGAAGGTGTGGCTGCAAGTGGCCCCGGCGTGGGAAGACGACTTCTGGACCCTCATCACGACGGTAAAACTCGACTTTCTTCGTCTCCACGTCGCGCCGCTTCTCCGATTCGCCGCCGATGTCGATGTGGCCGCCGAAACCTTCACCCACAAGGTGGAGCGGCTGAAGCTTCAAATTCTCCAGGCCACGCCGGCGCCGCAGTTGCTTCAATCGATTGCGGAAGACGTAAGCCTGCTCCCCGACATCGCGGAGCGCGTCCGCTCCTCGCCGAGTGCCGCACTCGCTCTCTCCGCTGACCTCGCAACCGCCACGCCAGCGCAACTCACGCAGATCATCCGCGACCTCGCGCCGCAAATGAAGAACCGTCGCGACCGCCCCAGCGCATTTTTGAAGATCGACCTGCCTGATTTCATCGCAACCCACGGCTACATCTCGGTAGGCGAAGGGGGGCACCAGGTCCTGATTGAAGAATACAAACGCCGCGTGGACGCCCGCGTCCTCGAAATTGTAGAAAGGGACCCCGCGCTCGCCGCGCTCCGCGTGGGCCGAGAAGTCACAGACGATCAACTTATCGACCTGGAGCGCACGCTCCACCGCGAACTCGGTCGCGACGACATCCAACTCTCCAGCCGAAATATCCGGATCGCCTATGGCTTACGCGTGGACAACTTGCTCGCTTTCCTCCGCCACCTGCTCGCCCTCGATACCATCCCCGATTACTCTCAGGTGGTACAGCGCGGCTTCGAGAAGCACATTCAAGCCCACAACTACAACGCCGAGCAGATACGCTTTCTTCGATGCGTTCAGGAGGTCTTCCTCGCAAAGCGCACGCTGGTCGAGGCCGACCTCTACGACCCCCCGTTGACCAACTTCGGCCGTAACGCGGTCGAACGCTTCTTCACCCCCCAGGAAATCGGCGACCTTCTCCACCTCACCCAATCCCTCGCGGCCTAAACTATGCTCACTGACACCACACTCCGCTCCGCCGTCGAGGCTCTCTGGGACAAGCTCTGGGCCGGCGGGCTGGCCAATCCCCTCGACGCCATTGAGCAACTGTCCTTCCTGCTCTTCCTCAAACGCCTCGACGAACGCGAGCAGGACGCCGAGCGCGCCGCCAAACTCCGCGGCAAGAAGTTCACGCCCATTTTTCCGAGCCCCGATCTCCGCTGGGCTCACTGGACGCAACTTCCCGCCGACACGGCGCTCAAGCACGTCAAGGAGGCCGTCTTTCCCTTCATCAAGACCCTCGGCAGCGCTGGCGGCTCCTTCGCGGCCCAGATGGAAAACGCCGAGTTCAAGATCAACAAGCCCAGCCTGCTCATCGAGGCCTGCAAAGCCATCGACGCCATGCAGATCTCGGCGCAGAACCAGGACGTTCAGGGCGACCTCTACGAGTACCTGCTCAGCAAGCTCAACACCGCTGGCCAGAACGGTCAGTTTCGCACGCCGCGCCACATCATCCGCATGATGGTCAACATGTGCGACCCGCGCCCAGGTGAGCGCATCTGCGACCCTGCCGCCGGAACCTGCGGCTTCCTCGTCAACGCCTGGCAGCACCTGCTCGAAACCCATACCGACCCGCGCGACATCGCCTACGACGAGGAGGGCTACCCCCACGGCCTGACGGGCAGCAAACTCACGAAGGAAGAATATGAGTTCAGCCAGACCAAGGCCCTGACCGGCTTCGACTCTGACTCGGGCATGACCATGCTCCGCATCGGCAGCATGAACCTCATGCTCCACGGCATCGCCGCTCCGAACTTCCGTTACACCGATACTCTTTCCAAGGCGTTCACCGAAGAGCGGGCCTACGACGTGGTTCTCGCCAATCCGCCCTTCAAGGGCGCAATCGACGCGGCGGATGTGCACCCCACGCTGCCGGTCAAGTGTAAGAAGACCGAGATTCTCTTCCTGCACCTCTTCCTACGTCTGCTTGAGAATGGCGGACGCGCCGCCGTCATCGTTCCCGACGGCGTGCTGTTTGGCTCTTCCAACGCGCACGTCGACATCCGCAAGAAGATCATCGAGGAGAACCGCCTCGACGGCGTCGTCTCCATGCCCTCGGGCGTCTTCCGACCCTACGCCGGCGTCTCCACCGCCGTCCTCCTGTTCACCAAGGGCGGCACGACGGAGAAGATCTGGTTCTACGACATGGAGCACGACGGGTATTCACTGGACGACAAGCGCCAGAAGGTCCCCAAGAGCGACATTCCCGACGTGCTGGACTGCTGGAGCCACCGGCGAGATACGAAGTTCCAGCAGAAGCGTGCTCAGCGCCTGACCGACCTGCAAAAGCAAATTGCCCCGCTGAAGAAGGACCGCCTCGAGCACCACGCCACGATCCACCGCCTCAAATTTGAGGAGGTCATCTCCAAGACGGCTGACAAGGCCCGCGCCGCCCGCGAGAAAGCCGAGGCCGAACTTGCCGAACTGCAATCCCGCATCACGCCGCTGCAGACGGAGATCAACCAGCTCACCCGCCAGTTCTGGGTCACCAAGGAGCAGGTGAAGGCCAACAAATACGACCTCTCCGCCAGCCGCTATCGGCAGGTCGAGCAGGACGAAGAGTTTTACGAAGAGCCGCAGGTCACCCTAAAGCGTATGCGAACGCTGGAGCAGTCGGCCCAGAGCGAGATGACGAGATTGCGGGCCATGCTCGGATAAATGATATGGCCAAGATTGAAGATGCAGCCGGGAAGTGTGGACTGTTTACGGATGGGGATTGGATACTGTCAGAGAACATGGCTGCGGAGGGAACCATTGGGGTTATCCAGCTCAAGCACGTCGGCGTCGGAGAGTTTCACGATAAGGAATTCCAGTTCATCAGCAACAGCACTTTCAACAAGTTGGGCTGCACAGAGGTGCGGCCCGGAGATGTATTGATTTCGAGAATGGCTGACCCAATAGGTCGCGCCTGCATCGTTCCCCGTCTTCCGTTTTGCGCGGTGACTGCGGTTGACGTCTCGATCCTTCGAGTTGACGAATCCGTCGCGGATAGCCGTTTCATAACGCACTTGTGCAACTCGCAACTGGTCCGAAATCGCATTGCCAGGGCAGCACGGGGGACGACAAGGAGCCGGATCACCAGAACGGAGCTTGGCGAGACCGAGATTCCTCTGCCGCCGTTGTCCGAGCAGCGGCAGATCGCGGGGCGATTGGAGCAGGCGGACCGCCTAGTCCACACCCGCCGCTACGCCCTCGAACTCACCGACACATTCCTCCCCGCCGCGTTCCTCGAACTCTTCGGCGATCCGGCTGAGAACCCGAGAGCCTTTGATCGGGTACAGGTCGAGGGCCTATTCGCAGATTCCCGAGACGGCGCGAAGTGCGGGCCGTTTGGAAGCGCGTTGAAGAAGCATGAGTACGTTGCGGCAGGGATTCCCGTTTGGACGATGAACAACGTCGGCGCAAACGAGTTCGTGGAAGACGGTTGCCTCTACATCACGCCACAAAAGTTCGAGGAACTTGCTGCCTATGACGCGCAGAACGGCGACATTCTGATTTCTCGCGCTGGCACGGTGGGCCGGATGGCTATCGTCCGAACAAAGCATCCGCGGTCCATCATCCACAGCAACATCATCCGATTGTCGCTTAACCACGCGAAGATCCTGCCTATCTATTTCGTCGCACTCATGACTTGGTTCGCCCCGCGAGTCGCACGTCTGAAGCGCGGCCAAGAAGACGCTTACACCTTCATGAGTACGTGGTCGCTGGGCGAATTGCAGATCCCATTACCGCCCTTCCCCCTCCAGCAGAAGTTCGCGGCCCTGGTGGAGCGAGTGGAGTGCCTCCGTGCGGTGCAGCGGGAGGCGTTGCGCCAGGCCGAGCACATCTTCGCCTCTCTCCTCCACCGCGCCTTCAGCGGTTGACCGCGTCTCAACTCAAATATGCACGACCCACGTCGCACCATTCGCCGGTGCGCCGCGCTCCTGATTCCTCTTTCCACGCGACCCGGCACACGGCAGCTCTTCAGGCACTTTATCCTTACCGGCTTCACTTAGTTAGGAACACTCTGTTTTTCGTGTACCTTTGGTGTTACCTTCGCTTCTGCAAAAGGAGGGTCAAATGCATGATATTGTAGTCTTCGAATGGTCTTTTTCGCCTCCTGATTTTTTCGAGGACCCGGTCCATATCACCCACAACGACTGTGAAACAACGCTCGAAAAAGGTGCGGGAAATTAGATCCTCAGAAGTAAAAGGCGGCCTATATCTCCTGCGTAAACTAGCGCAACGTGTGGCAAACAAGGTTGACGAACGAATTGGTACCTTACTAGAAGCCATTCAGAAACTCTGACACGCAAGGGGAACCGTGGGGAGGCCTTGCTCTCCGAAATATGCAACTATTGAACCGTGGCAGTGGCGGCCGGCACAGAGTCCACTAACTGCCGCTCCAAGTATGTCAAGAACCGCTCGAAGCCCGTTGTGACGTGCGGCTCCGTCACGTGGATGTAATAGCGCTCCGCTGCGCGGGGCGAAGAATGCCCCATGAGCCGGGCCGCGGAGTATCTGTCCAAGCCTGCCTCTGCCCAGCGAGTGCCGCACGTGTGCCGCCGGCAATAGAACTCGAACGGCTCGATCACAGTCTTTTCCAGACCTTGCTTGCGCGCCTTCTCATTCACTCGTTCGATTGCCTGTGGCCGATTGTGACCCCTAAGGTGCCACAGGCCCGTCAACAGGCTTGACCTTGTAGTGTCCAAGCGGGTGGCGACGATCTTCAGGAGGTGATTCCAGGCTTGCCCACAATCAGGTGTTTGTGGGCGACTTTTCCAGGCACGTCTCGCCCTCGAAAGATCAACAGGTTGGAAGGGCCAGCGCAAGGAGGTTTTTGGGCAAGCTGCTGGCTCCGATGTATATTGCGGCCAGCGAGCCAACTACAGACTCTTCCGGCGACTCTAGTGGTGCAATTGGAGAATCCACAACGTGAATAGTGCTATCCTCAATGTTGAGGAATGGCCGTTGTGACTGCCAAATATCACTGTAAAGATTGCGGAGTGTACCTTGTGGTTACATACCAGCTTGGGTCCATCCGCTCCGTCGCAACATGCCCCCGGTGTGGCGC
>Ga0326728_10025770_pt1 | contig 10484 bp, 9 predicted proteins | sample MB3enrmetagenome_FD_207602 | JGI IMG/M metagenome (GOLD analysis project Ga0326728, IMG submission 207602) | Lab enriched peat soil microbial communities from McLean, Ithaca, NY, United States - MB31MN | ecosystem: Environmental > Terrestrial > Soil > Wetlands > Peat | place: USA: New York... | reverse complement strand
GAACGGCATCAACGCCGATTTCGCCGCTCCTTGCCGGCATCATTGAGATTGGTGTATCCTTAGCCAACGCAAGTCCCGGCTCCCCTCATCGTCGCGAGCGGTCGTGTCATCCGAGCCAACGCTACCGGAGTCGCATGCAGGCATGTCTACGCACGTAACTGAAATTGTTTACATATGTAACTGCAAGTGTTTACATTTGCCCACCATCAACGGTTGGTCGTATCTACATATGTCTACAGATGACTCACCCGCTTTAACTATCTCCATTCAGCCGCATAGGTACGGGTACAAATTAGGCTGACCATAAATGAAAGAGAAAAAACGTCAAAAAGACTCTTCTTCTGTCACAAAGCCAGAGGAAGCGAAATCTAAGGACGCCGGCAGTATAGTGACGAAGGTCGCAGACACAAAGGTGACCAGGCGGACCCTGATGAAGGGGACCGCGGCCGTCGCCGCGGTCGTCGGAGTGTCGTCTGTCGCCATGAGCGGCAGGAAGGTCAGGGAGCAGGGCTCCACCGCTTCATCCCAGACTTACACCACGATATCCCCTACGGCATCCAACACGGCTACTATTCCTCCGCCAGCTCCGGTAGTTACCACGGATCCATTCGGTGTGCGAACGATTACCCTCAACGTCAACGGTGCGAACCATTCCGTCAACGTGGAACCGAGGAGGATGCTGGTCGACGTGCTGAGGGAAGACCTTGGGCTGATAGCGACGAAGAGACCGTGCGACAGGATGTGCTGCGGCGCATGCACCGTCTTGATCGATGGCCTGCCGCACGAATCGTGCACGATCATGGCAGTAAGGGCAGCCGGCCATACCATCGTGACCTCAGAGATCACTAAGGGTGACCCCGTGGTGGACGCCCTGCAACAGGCGTGGCCCGTCGCGGATGGGGGCCAGTGCTGCTACTGCGCGTCGGGCCAGATCATGGCCGCGACGTACCTGCTCAAGACCAACCCGAACCCGTCGGTCGCTGACATCAAGGAGGCACTGAGCGGCAACCTTTGCCGGTGCGGGAACTATCTGCACATGATCGACGCGGTGCAACTGGCCGCTTCGAACTTGGGAGGTGCCTAGACGAATGAGTTCCACAGTCGGCTCGAACGTCGGAACGTCCAACGGTCCCTTCAATATGGTAGGAAACGCCAAGGTCACAAGGCGGGCCACTTACAACCAGATCACGGGCGTAAGAAAGACCACGAGCGACATCATGCCCGCTGACGTAGGTGCGTCCTCCTTCGTATACGCGGGATATGTGACCTGCCCCTATCCGAACGCCATGATCAAGAGCATAGACGTCAGCCAGGCGGAAGCGGCCGGTGCCGTGACGCTATCGGCCCTGGACACTGACATCCTTCCAGCATACTCCACCTACTCCACCTCAGGCGGCAGGGTCCGGGGACCTCTCCCTTGGCCTCAGGCGATGTACGCCGGCCAGCCTGTGGTCGTCGTGGGGGCTGCCACGCCAGACCTCTGCAACGATGCCTGCAATCTGGTCAAGGTGGAATACGAGCCTCTTCCGTACGTCTTCGACGTCGAGGAAGCCCTCCAGCCGACCGCGCCCCAGCTGTGGCAGGGCGGCAACTCTCCGAACAACTCCGTCGGGATAGACACCGCCTATCCGCCGGCAACGGCTGCGGTCACCTTCGGTGACGTTGACTCCGCCATAGCGGCAGCTGACGCAGTGATCACGCTGCCGGAGATGAACTCCCAATTCATGGCCCACTTCGACATGGAGCCGAAGGGGGAGGTCACCTATTGGCCCTCCGCCGACAGTGTCACCATCCGGGGCAACTTCGAGTACATGACGATACCGCAAGCGATAGTGTCGGGCTACTTCGGGCTGCCTTTCACCAACGTGATTGCCAGCACGGGCCTCGGCGGAGCCGACACGACCACGGGAAGCCCGGTCGTGGGGAGCTCCTTTGGCAACAAGATAGAGAACGAAGAGATGATATTGGCGACAGCGCTCGCGAAGAAAGCCGGGGCTCCGGTGAAACTCCTCTACACCAGGTACACGCACGCGCTCGCCAGCCAGCAGCGCTTCCCGATACGAGCCTACGTGACAATAGCGGGGAAGGCCGGAAAAATCACTGCCGTGCGAGCCCGCACATACTCGAACGTGGGCGCGCTCAGCGGTGCAGCTACCGAACTCAGCGAGTTCTACGCCACGTACACCGTCCCCAACATGGACGTCATCCAATACTGCGCCAACACAAACGCCTACAATCAGACCGTGGCAATGCGCGACGTCGGCGAGAGCCAGATCTCCTTCTTTATGGAGACTGCGGTGGACATGCTCGCCCAGAAGCTGAACATCGACCCGGCGACTTTCCGCCTCAACAATATGATAACGGCGGGCTACACAGACCCCGCCACAGGGACAGTCTACCCGGACACCGCATTCGACCCCAGCACGGGATACCCCTTTAGCGGATTCGGTCAGCCAGGCGCCCACCTCAAGGCCGTCGCTGCCTTCAACTGGTCAGGGAGGTGGAAGGGCTGGGCAGTACCGAGCAACGTCCTCACCAACTCCGGCGAGACCCAGGGCACGGGCACGAAGCTGAGGGGCGTCGGAGTATCTTTGCTTTCCGGGAATAAGGGCTCCGCCGCCTACGGCACCGGCCAGATCTCGGTATCCCCCACCGGCGCAATCACGGTCTACTCCGGAGGGATGGACCACGGAGCCGGCGGGAACACGACTCTGCCGCTGATAGCTGCCGAGGCTCTTGGCAAGACCGACTTCAGCAACATGACCGTCATCATGGGGGACAGCTCGTTGACCACTGATACAGGAGGCACCTACGGCAGTATGATGACCCGCAACGGCGGCATGGGCCTCGTATCGGCGGCCCAAGACCTTGCGAGACAGTGGTTCCCAATCGTCGCGGCGAAGCTGGCACCCGGGACCAACGCGAGCAACCTCGCCTTCCAGAACAACGCAATAGTCGACACGACGAATCCAAAGAACTCGATGTCCTTCAGCGCGGCCGCCGCGCTTCTCACTACGACCATCGAGGGCCACGGCAGCTTCTTCGCACCTCCTAACACCACTTACCGCGTCGGCGGGACGAAATTCTGCGAGGTCGAGGTCGACACCGAGACGGCGGACGTCAGGGTGATAAACGTAGTCTGCGGTATCGGCATCGGCCGAGTCATCTTCAAGACGGGGGCGGACGGCCAGTTCCAGGGCGGCTGGGCCGGCGTCGGAAACGGCGAGTCGCTCTACGAAGAAATCGTGAATGACTCGTCGACAGGCCTGAAGTACTCCGGCCTTCCCCTCAACCCGAACTTCCTGGACTTCAAGGTCCCCACCATTACGACGGCTCCTGACAGCGTTGACACAGTCTACGAGGAGTACGTCGACCCCATCGGCCCGTACGGTGCGGTCGGAATCGGCGAGAACGGCCAGACCGCCGTGACACCCTGTATCTACAACGCCCTGTCGAACGCGCTCGGAGGCTACAGGTTTACCAAGATGCCCGTGAGGAAGGAGGACATTGTCACGGCGTTGGAGTGGCTGAAGACTCAGCCGAACAGCCCAATATAGGTGGTGAGTGGAAAAATGAGAAACGAACTCAATCAGTTCGGATACCTGGTACCAACATCTGTCAGCGACGCAGTCTCCCTCCTGACAAAGTATGGCGGCCAAGCAAGAGTCCTAGGAGGAGGCACAGACCTCCTTTACCTGATGAAGAACCACGTCGAGAATCAGACCCCGCAATACCTCGTAGACATCACGGGGCTCGGGCTTGACGCTGTCTCGTACAGCTCCAGCTCCGGCCTGACCGTCGGAGCGACGACGAACGTCCTAGCAGTCAAGAACGACCCGAACGTGAACCAGTACTATCCTGCCCTCGCCCAGGCGGCGAAAGGCCACCCGAACCAGATAGCCAGTCAGGCCACGGCGGCGGGGGACATCTCCCAGGAGGTCTGGTGCTGGTACCTCCGCAACAACTCCGACTGCTGGAGGAACGGGGGGAACGTATGCTACGCCGTAGCTGGTGACAACAGGTACTACCACAGCATCTTCGGAGGGAACCTCTGCTACGCGGTGCACGCGGGCGACCTCTCGACAGCGCTCTTTGCATACGACGCGACCGTGACAGTGCAGGGCCCGGGAGGCTCATCCACGAGGACCATGGATCAGTTCCTGCCAGGCGTCAGCATCGTAGATGGAAGGGTGAAGGAGAACAGCCTCCGCTACAACGAGATCATCACTCAGATCAACGTGCCGGCGCCCGCGTCGGGGACGCTCAGCACGTTCTTCAGGATGACCGACAGGGGTGCCGTCGACTTCCCGTTCGCGAGCGCGGCCGTCGTCGCGGAGACCAACGGGAGCACCATCTCCAGCGCTAGGGTGGTGCTGGGCCACGTCGCCACCAAGCCGCTGCGAGCCCACTCGGCCGAGTCGTACCTCGCTGGCAAATCGCTCCCTCTATCCGAGGCCGTCATCACCCAGGCGGCGCAGAACGCGCTCTCGGGCGCGACACCGCTCACGCACCCCAGCACAAGCGCAGCGGGTCCATCCTTTGGACAGGGCAACGGATTCCGCGTCTTCATAGCGCAGGGCGTCGTGAAGAACGCGCTGCGGGCCCTCAACACAGCATAAAGGGTAGATGCGCCTGACGTCTACAGCCGGCGTCCTGCGAGCCGGAGAGCAAGGCGAGACGGAGGACCTTGCTCTCTCCGAAGGGATGGAGCAGGTGGCTATTCAGGTAGATGAAAGAACCGACCGGATGACCTCTCCCGTACTTCGGGGCAGAAGCGCCATCGTGAAGATGGTGAGCTGCAGACCATGCGGCCAGCGCGGCATGATGGAGTTCGTCGAGCTGGTCAGCAACGTACCCATCAAGGGAACCATCGATGCGATACGCGCAGATCCGAACACCGAGAGCGTGAACTACCACTTGATCGACAAGTACAGGGCGTCGTGCATCATAGTCACGAAGGACTCCCCGGTCTGTAGCGCGTTGTCGTCAACGGGGTCGTTCTGCAAGAGCTGCGCGCTGGAGATGGACCGACCTCCGGGGACGCGAGCCAAGTGGGAGGTGGCCTTCCCTGGAGAGCCCTCATTGAACAGCTTCCTGTCAAGAGCCGAGGACGAAGGAATAAGCATGACCGTCAGGGAAGTAGAGGATCCCAGGAAGAGCAGGCTCCTCACGTTCGAGCAGGAGGAGGTCGTCAGGACGGCCGAGCAGGGGGGCTACTTCGAATTCCCCCGCAGGATGAGCCTGTTGGACCTCTCGGCGAAGCTGAAGAAGGCCCCTGCGACCCTTGAAGAGGTGCTGAGGCGCGGGGAGAGCAAGATCATCAAGAACCACGTGGTGCATCAAACCAAAGGACACTCAGAGCCATAAGCCAGAGAGAAACCGATTCCAGTGGCGAAACAACGCAGCTGTCTGCAACGAGAGAAGTTCTTGCATCACGTCGGGATGAAGAGCATTCTCTTGCTAAGAGGATAGGTTACACGCGGGGCTCACCTCATCCCTTGACGCGCACTCACGAACGGAGAGCACGCTCGGTCGACCACGGAAAACCTGAGCGTCAGGTTCAGCCTGCAACCGCGCTAATCTTTACAAGCTACGAGGGGTACGAAGAGGCGGCAATGATAGAGGCGATTCAGGTGGGGCTGGGAAGAATGTCCTATGGGGATGTCGATTTCGTGTCTACTGGCCTTTCTCCGGTGACCGAGTTCGACGCCACGTTCGGACGAAGCCTGCTGCAGTTCATGAAAATCGAATTCGATTATTCGGTTGGGCAGTTGAGGATGGAGGAACTGAGAGAGAGGAGTGTCGAATAGTGAAATTCCCCCTAAAATATCCAATGCTCGTAAGCACCCGGATAGAAGGCCAGAACGGGCGTGTGAGGGAGCTGAGCGCCGTCCTCGATTTCAATGCCCCATGTTGCATGCTCCTATTTCAGGACGGGATAGACCTAGGTTATCCAGAAGCGGCCAACAAACCCGTCGATTGGGCGCGGATTCACCCTGATAAGGTACCCAAGTTCATCACGATGCGCGGTATAGAGAGAGGTATCCTGGTGACCCTACGCAAGGTGTCTCTGGGTAGCTTAGTAGCGGAGAACGTGGACGCGGTAGTGCTCGAACTGGCAATCCCACGTTTCAACACGTTCGAGATGATCCTGGGGCGCACGTTCCTGAAGAATTACAAGCTCACAGTCGACATGAAGAAGGGCTACCTTTCTCTGCTTCCGTAAGGATAGAGGAGGCCTAGTTGGTCCGAGCTGGGGATAGTTCGGCCGACCGGCGTTGAGGCGTCCGTGAGAAGCCTTGCACGGTAGCGACGACGACGGTGACTAACGCCGCGACAGCGACACAGACCGTAACCTCAACGGCAGCGCAGACCCCCTCGCCAGTGCCGGCATGGGCCCACGGTACCATGGCAGTCCTACCTGTTGCCGGACTCGCAATAGGTTGCGTCGCCAAGAGACCATCAGTTGGCAAGCCGGAGAATTATCAGGTGAGGTCCACTCTCTCATCGATGCTGTGACGGAACGGCTGTCGGCCCAGCTTCCGTGCTTCGAAGCGCGGCGGGCTGTAAACGAGCGGTGTCATTGTTTTCATCACAGTACACGCAGGCTCCCGCTGGCGCAGGCTTTGACGAAGTTCCCGACAAGAGTGTCGCCGTCTGGCCTGCCTGCGGAGTTCCGTTCGGGGTGGAACTGAACGCCGAAGAGCGGGAGTTTCCTGTGCCTCATTGCCGATATGGGGCTGGTCGGGCTCTTGGCGAGAAGGAGGAAACCCTCGGGCACGGTCTCGACCAGTTCGTAGTGAGATTCATAGACCGATATTCTCTTCGGCAGGCCCGAGAAGAGCGCGTCCTTCGCGAGGACCTCGGTATCCACATACCTATTTGTGAGCTGAGACGCTCTGATGACCCTTGATCCGTAGGCCCGCCCCATCAGCTGGTGGCCGAAGCAGATTCCAAGGAGCGGGGCTTGCGACTCCTTGATTGCATTCATCTCGTCCAGGAACTGGACCTCGGAGCCCTTTTCGGAGAGCATAGCCGGAGAACCGCTGAGCACCACACCGTCATACTCATTGAATCTTCGTGCCGTGGACTCGGAACTCCCTGTCACGCTCACTGACGCCCCGTTCGATGCCAGCGACTCCTTTAGCTGTCCTGCTTTGCCGTGAACGAGGTAGTTGTCCACCAAGAGAATTCTTGGCAAGAGGCTGATATGAGAACTGGGGTTCTGTAAAGATATCGGGGCTTTCGAGGCCTTCCGCCGCCACCTGGGGTTGGCTCAAGAAGCCAATGGGAATCCACAAACTCCAACACAAGGTAACGTTGACCGGTAAACCTAGTGCGGTAGGTGAGCTTCGAGCAGTACGCTTTCGTCGGATGGATTTGAATTGTTCATGAGGAATGGGTCACTACGATTAGACAGGAAACCAATCACGGGCGTTTCTCAAGTTCGTCGCGGCGAGGGGAAGAGCACCTGATTCTCTAGCGTGTCTACACCAACCCCGCGCGTCTTGGCCTCGTTCTCGAGAGAGTCGTAAGCATCCTTCCAGACTCTGAAGTGCCCACGACACTCGTCGGTTTCGACGCCTCAGGCTCAAGAACGGTAATGTCATTCGAAAGCGACCGCTGGGGACTGTACTTGGGACTGTCTACACTTGTCTACAGATGTCACGTCGTGCCTTTATGCATGTACCTGAAGGTCAAAGTTAGGTAACAGAATTGACAGACGAAAAAATTATTGACAAGAAACTATCCAGAAGACAATTCGTAGGAGCTGCTGCAGGAGGGGCCGCAGTGCTGGGTGCCGTTGCAGGGGCATCTGCGCTACTTCGACCCGCTGCAGCGATTCCATCGGCAGCAGGTGCGAAGGAGCTCGCCGCAGGAGGCGGAGGCAAGGCGGGATCGCCCGTCCCGGTGAAGGCGCAGCCCTTCCTGGTCCCGACCGCAGTGCCATCCAGCTGGGATTACACGGCTGATGTGGTGGTCGTGGGGATGGGTTTTGCGGGCCTATCGACCGCAATCACCGCAAGCGACCTCGGAGCCAACGTGCTCATACTCGAGAAGGGGTCAGAGGCCGAAGCCGGAGGCAACAGCAGGGTGTGCGGCCAGTGCGTCTGGGTGCCCGGGACCGACCAGAACGGCAACGTGAACAGTTCGGTGCTCTTCGATGAGCAGCTTTACTTCGAATCCATGGCTGACGGTCAGGGATTCCCTACCGACGACACCCTCATCCAGACTCTGGTACTGAACTCCGCCAACAACAAGACCTGGTTCGAAGGTCTGGGTGCCAAGATGGCGTGGGGCATATTCCCCCAGCCGTTCTATCCGCAGTTCATAGGAGCCTCGGCAGTGTCGATGCCGTACGGTGGCTCGTGGAGCGTCGTAGGGACCAAGCCATACGGCAACAACTGGTTCTTCCTCCAGCAGCAGGCGGTCAACCGGAACATCAACATCATGTACGGCACGCCGGCCGTCGGCTTGGTCCAAGATCCAACGTCGAGGGAGGTCCTCGGTGTCATGGCCAACCCATCAGGCGCCTCGACCATCTCAGTCAAGGCAAACAAGGGCGTGGTCCTCTGCACTGGCGGCTACGAATACAACGCCCAGATGGTGAGGGACTACATCGGCATTCCGCAGGTGAAGTTCTTCGGTTCGCCTCACAACACCGGCGATGGGATACAGATGGCTCAGGCCGCCGGGGCAAACCTCTGGCACATGGATGTATTCGCTGCTCCAACGGGCTGGTCAGCGGCGACGCCCCCATACGAAGCGAGTGCCCAACTTGGGATACCCTCGAAGGGAGGCTACATATTCGTCGGAGCCGACAGCAAGAGGTTCTCCAACGAGACCCAGAGCCCAGGCCCCAACACGGCCCCGAGTCCGGGCACGACAGTGGCTCTCGTCGCCGGAAAGTACCTCAGCAACGGAGTGTACAGGACTCCGTTCTATCCGCAGCCCATACACATGATCTTCGACTCGGTAGGATTCGGCGCAGGTGGAATATTCGGCGGCGGACCCGGAGCCATGGGCTGGATATACACCGTTGAGGGATACGTACCTGACCCCACCAACAAGACCGAGCTCGGCCTTGGCTGGATAAAGACGGCGTCCACGATCGCCGCCCTTGCAACGACCATTGGAAAGGACCCCACAGTGTTACCCGCGGAGGTGACCAACTGGAACACGATGGCTGCGGCAGGCACCGACACGGAGTTCGGCAGGACCACGGGCCTGACGGCAATCTCGACACCACCATACTACGCGATCCAACTCCTGCCTCTCATATACAACACCCAGGGAGGCCCGGTGCGCAACTCCAGGGCAGAGGTCCTGGACGCGAACGGCAACCCGATCCCAAGGCTCTTCTCCGCAGGCGAGATGGGCGAGGTGTTCAGCTACCTCTACCAGTGCTGCAGGAACGTCTCAGCCTGCCACACCATGGGGAGGATAGCTGCGACGAACGCAGTCGCCCTCATGTCCCAGGACTGAGCAGCAGCCTACGAATCCGCATCTGAAGACGCAGGTGGACCGCTACGGCCCTAATGGAAGGACTCGAAGGAGCGCGGGAGAGCGAAAGCTCTTCTGCGCCTTCCGTGGGGGTCAAGAGACACGGCACGAGCATGGCGGTCTGGAACGTTCCCACACCCATTGAGCTCGGTGCGAACTTCAGCCCCAAGATAGGTGTCAGATGTGACGATGGGTGCATCCTTTCAGGAGCCACGGTCGAAGTGCTCGATGATGCAGGAAAGAGAGTGGCAACGGGCACCCTAGGCCCCATTCCTTGGGGCGGGACGGAAGACCTGTACTGGGCCGAGGTGGAGATCAGGGCACCGGCAGACGAAGCGTACCACGAGTGGTCAGCCAGATTTCCAGAGGGAGAAGTCGCCGATTTTCAGCACAGGGAAGTGAGTCAGCCTTTCGGTCTTAGGACGACGAGGCCGCCCCAGTGCACTGTTACTGTGGGTGTGACGGAGGCAGGCACGCGGCAGGCCGTTGACGGCGCTTACGTCAGACTGGGACTCTATACGGTCTATACCGATGAATCTGGAGTGGCGAAGGTGTCGGTACCGAAGGACAACTACGAATTCGTCGTTTGGAAGACGCGGCACAAGATACACCGAACGACCATCGAAATAGCAAAGGACGAAGACCTTAGAGTGGAACTCGCCTACTGCAAGATCTGCCAGGGCATATCTTAGATCATCTTACTTCGACGCTATCCGGCCCGAGAAAGCCATCCTTATCGAACTCAAAGCGATTCACCCCTGACAAACGAGGGACCTTTTCCCAGGGCAACCGGCCGTTTTCTAGCCAGTGTTGAAGAAGCACAATCTCGATTTCTGGGGTTTCCACTTTTCTTCTCGGTGAGCGGGTCATCTCGGGATTACGGCCACGGGTGCTTGCTGCACTAGAGGCGCTCTCGGAGGACCCCATCTGCCAGATTGTGACCTGAAGGACGGCTCTACGCGTGTCTACGCGTGTCTACA
>Ga0326728_10025769_pt1 | contig 10484 bp, 5 predicted proteins | sample MB3enrmetagenome_FD_207602 | JGI IMG/M metagenome (GOLD analysis project Ga0326728, IMG submission 207602) | Lab enriched peat soil microbial communities from McLean, Ithaca, NY, United States - MB31MN | ecosystem: Environmental > Terrestrial > Soil > Wetlands > Peat | place: USA: New York... | reverse complement strand
GTACCCAGCACCGCGTCAACGATCAGATCCGCATCGAGCGCATCGTTGTTCCTGCCCAGATCCCGGGCGTTCGCAACTACGCGCACTCGGGCCTGCTTGGGGCTGGTCAGCTCTCTCCACGCAACGGCCGCGTCGCCTGAGAGTTGATCCGGCGCGCCCAGCAGCAGCGTGGTCACCTCCAGGCCGGCATCGGCGAGCAGCCGCGCCGCCATCATGCCATCGCCGCCGTTGTTGCCCCTGCCGCACAGCACGGTCACGCAACGCGCCTCGGGGAATTGTTCCCGCGCAAGGGCTGCCACCGCCGAAGAGGCAGCCCGCATCAATTCAATCGACGGAACTCCAAACCGCACCGTTGTGGCGCGGTCACAGGCCTGCATCTCGGCTGCGGACAGAACGTGCATCGCATTCATGGTACGACAAGGATTGCCGCTGCGGGATGAAGCGGAAAGAAAAACCAGGGACCGTGAGCTTTCGCCCGGCTACCTCATCAGGCGCGCCTGCAACGCGGTTCTTGAGTTCACGCGGGTCAGCATGCAGGCCCCATTTTTGTCACAGTGGAAATGAATGGCGGCGGGAAACACCTGCCATTCCGGCGCTCGGTTGCGCAGCCCGTTGACGCCCACCCAGAATACCCGCCCTTCGCCGGTATCCACGGTTCCCCGTGAGGGATTGTCGCCAACGATCACGTCGTCGCCCTCAATCGAAGCCGGTAAGCGCTGCACCTGAAGCGGAGCCCCTCGGCCGCCGGCGGAATCTGATCTTCTATTCCCGGTTAAGCCATTCTCGTGGCGCAGCCAGTCCTCCTGCTCATTAACGGTGGGAAAGTTGGTGAAGAAATCCCATCCTGCCAGGTGTTGATACGCCTTGAGCGAGCATGGAAGGCTGCCTGAAACGGTGATCTCTGCGATTTGTCCGTCGGCCCCGGCCATATTCTCGACCGTGTCGCCAGCGGGCGTCTGCCGTGGCACGAGCGCAAGCGCGTGGTCCGGAGGGCCTCCCTGTGGCGCAGGAGAGGGAAAGACGATTTCCTTCTGGCACGCAACCACGCCTGCCGGATTCCGAAGGCGGATCACGACGGACAGCGGGTGCGGCGGGTCCTGGGCTACGGCCTGAAACTCGAACACCTGTTGCTGGTCCAGCGGGTCAAGGTACAGCTGGTACGCGGCGCTTCCCTCCCATCGAACGATGAGACGGCCGGACAGCCCCGCCGGATCAAACCTCCGGGCTCCCATGTCGATATAGAGAGCAGGCGGCTTCGGCTTGAACAACTTCGGGATCACCAGGACGAAGAACGCCCCAAGCGCCAGGATGAGGACCAACGGCAGCAGGGGGAATTTCCGTTTGGGTTTGGTCTCTTCCGGCTCAGTGTCCGCGGCCTTTTCGGGCTCAGCCATGGCGGCACGATAGGCAAAGAGATCCTGCCCACCGGCTGTTTCGGCATAGGGCACAACGTGATAGGTCGCTTCCGCCCCGCTTGCCTGTTGTTCTGGGGCGCCTTCCTTATCCGTTTCTCTTGCCTCGAGTTGGACTGCATCGCTCATCGAACAGGCCCTAATCCTGTGAATTGAGAGATCAAGCCTGAAGAACCCATTGCCATTGAACCACCCACCAGGCGGAGCGGCAATAACTACTCCGTGTGATAGCTCACACGGCGGTTCAGAGCGGGATCGACCTCCAAAACGGAGTTCCAAGCCGCGATGTGTGCAAGTCGTCTATCTCGTGATACCTACGGCCGACACTGGCCGGCTGGCCGCCCTGCGGTACGCTCAGAATTCGATTCTCCCCTGGAATGCGATCATGCGCGGTGCGCTGTCGCCGCCGAGTCCGACGCCCAGCAGCCCCGTCGGAGGCGAAATGGTGCTTTCCAGCGTGCCGAATTTGGGCGGAATGTACTCGCCGGGAACGCCAGCTTCCACATTGCCGGGCAACGCGAAGTTCGGGTGGTTGAAGGCATTGAACATCTGCACGTCGAAGCGGAACGAAGCATGTTCACGGAGCGGAAACTTACGTGAGAGGTAGATGTCCGACCCCGTAAAGTGCGGCCCGCGCACCGTGTTGCGGCCCAAATCGCCAAACTGGCAGTTTGCTGGGGAGTCTCCTCCGGTGCACGCGCCCGTGCTGGGATCGACAACGGAGATAAATGCATCCGGATTCAGCCATTGCCGGGTTCCCGCAACGGTCACGCCTTTAACCGCTGTCTTGCGATAGAGCGGCTGCCCGGGTACGCGGCGGGCGAACTGCGGACCGCCGGCCTGAAAGACGCCGTTGCCGTTGGCCGTGTACGGTTGGCCGAGCACGGTGAATGGCAAACCCGTGTGAAGGAATGCCGTTTCGGAAAACGACCAATTGCGAAACAGCGCGCGCAATAATGCGTGGGCGGACGAGAACGGAATCTGGTAAACGCCAAAGGCCGAGACGTTCTGGCGCACGTCGTAATCGCAATTGCCGTAATTCCGGCTGAGTTCGCCGGGAAGCGGGGACAAAACACCCTGCGACGAAAACGGCAAAAGACCGCCGTTTGAGACCTCGTCCAGGCAGTGACTCAGCGTGTAGTTTCCGCGCAGCGTCAGGCTGTGGAGCTGCTCTGAAACGCTGGCCTGCAGGCCGGAATAGCTGCTGTTCGCGTCGGTGCGGAATTCGTTCACGCTGCCGAACCTTTGGTCGAGTGGCTGCTGGTAGGGGTAAGGGGCAAAACAGCCCGCACAGACCGTCTGGTAGCCGTTCAATCCCACCTGGAAGGGCTCATGAAGCCCGCGCGTGCCTACGTAATCGATCCGCGCAGAACCGTGCGCGCTCAATTGCCGCTCGACCCCAAAGTTGTACTGGTAGTAGTAAGGCGTCTTCAGCGTGCCCGTCGGAAAAGTGTTTAGGCTGACAGCCAACGGACACACCGATGCACCCGCGACGATGCCTGCGCAGGGCGCGGCGCTGGCGGCGAACGCCGTCTGGAACTGCCGGTTGGCGTTGAACGCCGCATCGGCCGCGCTGTTAGGCGCGCCGGGCGCAATGGCCACGCCTCCCACCTGCCCGCCGAGGCCGCCCACGAAGGTCGGCGCGTACGGCGCATTCGTCGCCGCAAGGTCGGCAATTTGCGCGGGAATGATGTCGTTGAAGACGCCGAACCCGGCGTGCACGACTGTGCCCTGCGCAACTTGATACGCCATGGAGGCGCGCGGCTGCCATACCAACAATGGCGTTGCCGGAAACAGGCTGCGCACTTTTGTCTCGATGGCCTGGTCAAGCGGCTGGCTCAGGCTGTGCGAAAGATCGAGAAACGATCCCGCCGGACGCGCAAACAGGCGCTGCTGATTCACGGGATTGGTGTTCCATGTGGCGCGCAATCCGGCCGTGAGCGTAGCGCGCGCCGTGGGTCTCCAGGTATCCATCGCGTAGAGGTCGAGATTGCCCGCGGCTACCCGTTCCTTGAGCGAGATGGGAAAGGTTGCGCTCTCGGTGTAGGCGGCGCCGTAGGTGAATTCGGCAAGATCGTCGTAAACCGCGGTGGGCACGGTTCCCTCGCCCAGGTCGTAGTCGCTCACGTCGATCCGCCGCGTGTTAACGCCGAACCGGTAGGCATTCTTCCCGCGCGTCCAGTCCATGTTGTCGTTGATCTGCCACTGCGTGACATTGCGCCCCTGCGGATAGGTGTCGTCGTTGCCGCCGATGGTCGTAAACGGCGCGTCGTTGCTGCCCGCCGCCAGAACGATGGGAAACGTCTGCTGCACTTGCGCGTATTTGTCCGGTTCAAAGATGCTGCCATACCAGCTTGCGCCGGGATTGAACTGATTGACGAGATTGGAGCGGAAAACGTGCGTGTAGCCGGCCACCAGCGTGCGTTGCGGCTGGGGAGAATACGAATTGAAGATCGGGCTGATGGGATCCGTGTAGGCGGCCTGTAGGCCCGTATCCTGTTGGAAGCGGTACCACACCGTGTTGCTGGGGTCGATGGTGTGGTCGATCTTGACCACGAGCAGGTTCTCCGTGTCGTCGTTGGTGAGTGTCTCCTGGCGCTGGTTGGCGCAGCCGTCTCCGTTGAACAGGTTGCCGCTCGTTTGCGTGCCGGGCAGCAGCGCGCCGCTCGCGTCCAGCGGGCATGAGCTCACTGGAACCGGCGTTCCCGCCAGGCTGCGATAGAGCCCGAACATCGATTGATAAAAACTCACCTCTTCGGGTTCTGCCGGCAGCGCGCTTCCCGTCGTCGGGTCCGTCCCGCCCAGGGGCAGTTGGCTGAGTACGTACTGTTGATAGGCAGGCGAAGGCGCAACGGTCTGCATCAGCAGCGGCAGCGCAATCCGGACTCCCTCGTAATGCGCAAAGAAGAACAGTTTGTTGGGTCGAACCGGGCCGCCCACGCTTACGCCGAACTCGTTCACATTCGAGCGCGGCTTCTCCGCCACGTTGCCCGGCGTGTCGTTGGCGTGGAGAAAATAGTCCGGTGCGTTGAAGAGTGACCCGTTCCATATCTCGTACAGATCGCCGTGAAACGCGTTGGTTCCCGACTTGGTGAAGTAATTCACCTGCGATGCGCCATACCGCCCCTGGTCGACGGAGTAGGAGTTCGTATTCACCGTCGCCTGATCCACGGCGTCGAGGCCGATCACCAGGTTGGTCGAGAGCCCGATATTCAGGCCGAGCCATGGATCGTTGCTGTCGTATCCGTCCAGAATGTAGCCGTTCGACGTGGCAGGAAGTCCGTTGAACTCCACGTTGCCGTAGCCGCCCGCGGCCTTCGCATCGTTCGACGAGCCTGCGGTGTTCATCAGCGCGCCCGGCGCGAATTGCGTGATAAACGTCAGGTCCTGGCCTGCGTTGGGCAGGTTGGCGATGGTCTTCGATTCCAGCGTCGTCGTCGTATTCGGGTTCTCCAGGGACAACAGGCCCTGTTCGCCCTTGACTTCGACCGTCTCCACAGCCGTGGAGAGAGCGAGATTGAAGTTCAGCGTAACGGTGCGCCCCACCTCGACGGCAACCGGCCGTGAGGTCTGTGTTGCAAAGCCGCTCGCCTGCACCGTCACCGTATAAGTCCCCGGATTCACCTGGGAAAAGAGGAATTGCCCGTAGCCGTTGGTTTCTTCAGTGCGCGCCGCCCCGGTGCCAACGTTGGTTGCTGAAACTCGGGCATTGGGAGGCGCCGCGCCCGACTCATCCACGACCGTGCCTGCGATGGCGCTCGATGTGCCGCTCTGCGCAGCCAGCCCGCCGCAGTTAATCAAAGTTAACAAAAGCCAAAAGGACAGAAGGTGCCGGCTCGCCGAACTGCGCTTCATGAGAACCTCCGGAGAAACGTGGGAAGATCGGGAAAGAATTGCAGAAATCAGCGACCCAAAGCGATCTGCACCAGCAGCCACGCGTTGAGTCCCGCGATAAGCACTGCGGTGAACCAGGCCAGCGCCTGCAGCCACCAGCCGTTCACAAACTCGCCCATCTTCCTGCGGTTGCCGGTGAACATCACCAGAGGAACTACGGCAAAGCTCAACTGGAAGGAGAGAATCACCTGGCTCAGAATGAGCAGCTTCTCGGTTCCCTGTTCGCCGGTGACGGCCACCACGATGATGGTGGGAATGATGGCCAGCGAGCGGGTAATCAAACGCCGCAGCCACGGGGACACGCGGATATGAATGAACCCCTCCATCACCACCTGCCCGGCCAGAGTTCCGGTGATTGAGGAGTTCTGGCCGCTGGCCAGCAGCGCAACGGCAAACAGCGTGCTTGCTCCGGTTACGCCCAGCAGCGGGCTCAACAGCTTGTAGGCATCCTGGATGGCGGCAACATCAAAATGCCCGCTGCGATAGAAGACGGCCGCGGCCACAATCAGAATCGCCGCATTCACAAACAGCGCAATCGTCAGCGCCAGGGCCGAGTCCACGTTGGCCATGTGCACGGCCTCACGCTTGCCCTCGGGCGTGCGCTTGTAGCGGCGGCTCTGCACGATCGACGAGTGCAGATACAGATTGTGCGGCATCACCGTGGCGCCCAGAATGCCGATGGCGATGTAGAGCATGGCGCCGTTGGTGAGAATGGACGGCGACGGCACCAGGAGATTGCGCAGCACCGGCAAATAATCCGGCCGGGAAAGAAACATCTGCACGCCAAAGAGCGCGATAATGGTGCCGATCAGCGCGATCACCAGCGCCTCTACGTAGCGGAATCCCCAGCGCTGCAAAAGCAGGATCAGCAGGACGTCGAGCCCGGTGATGAGCACGCCGTAAAAGAGCGGAATGTGGAAAAGCAATTCGAGCGCGATAGCCGACCCGATCACTTCGGCCAGGTCGCACGCCGCGATGCCAATCTCGGCCAGGATCCACAGCGCGAAGCTTGCCGCGCGCCCGTAGCTCTCGTTGCAAAGTTGCGCTAGGTCGCGCTCCGTGGCCACGCCCAGCTTCAGGCTCAGGCTCTGCAGCAGAATTGCCATCAGGCTCGAGAGCATGATGACGAACAGCAGCGTGTAGCCGAAACGTGAGCCGCCGGCGATATCGGTGGCCCAGTTTCCGGGGTCCATGTAGCCCACCGAAATCAGGAATCCCGGCCCCAAAAATCCCAGCAGCCGCCGCCAATAGAAGGGCGAGCGCGAAATGCGCACGCTGGCATGGACCTCGGGCAAGGAGGGCTCGGTAAGCACGGTTCGGGAGATGACTTCTGTAGGCATGAATTAACGGGGATGAGAGACCGCAAACTCCCTCAACCCCAGTATGCCACAGCTTATTAATTATGGTTAATGAATTCTTTTAGATGAAATTATGAGGAGCGGTCCGGCCGCAGCCAGACCGCCTCCGCAGCCGGTCTTCCCAGGATCGAGTTTCCCGTAGGCAGTTCAATCAAAACGGTTTGGTCGTAGTTCTGGCTCACCACCAGCAGGCTTTTGCCAGGCCCAATGCCGGCGCCGTGCAGAAACTTGAGTAACTTGGGATCGCGTTCGTGCAGGCTGACGACCGTGTAGCGCTTGCCTGCGGCGGCTTGCGAAAGCTGCATCTCCCCCCGCCGTTTGCGCTCAGCCGGATTCAACGGCAGCACCGCATTACCATGCGGACAGGCGCCGGTTTCCCCTAGTTTTTCCTTCAGTTTGGCTTCGAAGGCCGGAGAAACTGCGTGTTCCAGCCGCTCCGCCTCTTCGTGGATTTCGTGCCACTCCATGCCGAAAACTTCGCTCAGCATGCGCTCGATCATGTGGTGGCGCAGCGCCGTGCGATAAGCCGTCTCGCGCCCCGCCGGCGTCAGGCGCACAATGCCATCCTCGCCCACCTTCACGAAGCCATCGCGCTTCAGCCGCTTCAGCGCCATGGTCACGGCCGGGGCCGAAACCTCAAGCCAGTGCGCCAGCATGGCTGGGATTACCTGCCGCCCTTCCGCCTCAGCCTCCAGAATGGCTTTCAGGTAGTTCTCCTTCGAAACGTAGATCGAGTCCTTCATGGGCGTTCTGCAATTCAGTCTATATGGAAACTAGAGCGTCGAAGGAAGCTCTGCGCCAGCCCGCTGGGGACCGGGGCGCCGGGGCGCCCGCTGGGCCGGGCCGGGTCGGGGGCAAGCCCCTCTGAGCTCATTTTCCCGTAACATATTGAAAATACTACGCAAATTGTGCTAGCCCGATCTACAGATCAATTCGGGCGTTCGTTGAACAATCGAAGAAAAGCACCAAGAACCTGCGGAGGCCCGTCGCATCGCTTTCGCGGTCGCCGGGACACCCTGCGAAACAGGAGAACGCAAGATGTGACGGCTGTAACTGATTGGAAAGATTGAGATGACTGTTTCGTCATCTTCTCGCCATCTCCAGGAAAAACATTGCCCCGCGCCGACGCGCCTGCGCGTCTCATCCGCAACCGTGGCGGAAAGTTGAAAGCTGCTTGACTTCATCCGAATTTGCGGCTCGACCGGCAATCGCGGCATGAGCTCCTTGTTCCCCATGTTCAAGAAGCGGGACAAGGCGCGTCCGCTGCCGTTTTTTCGGTCGTGACGGATGAATTGTTCTTGCAATTCCCCGCGAGACTCTATAAGAATCCGATTATCCAGCGCTGGCCGCGGAGTTCCCGGGGGTCGCGGCAAACGCGGCGCGGAAGTTCTCAAATCCTACTTAATTTGCGGCCCATGCGGACGCCGAATAAGGCGCCTGATTCGGATAGGGGGTTGTGATGGCGACATTTGCGTGGCAGACATGGAATAGCGCTCCCTTCAACATTGAACGCAAACCGGGCAAATCGCCGGGCACCGTGATTCTCCATTTCAGCGGACCCTTTACCTTGCGCGACGCGTACAGCTCTCTTCCGCCCACGGCGCTGAACCAGATGCTCGAATTGGAAACCCCGCCGGGCGAGGAGCCGCCGAAGTTGAACATTCTTGACCTCACCGACTGTCCCTTTATGGATTCTTCCGGTCTGGGCATCATCGTGGCTCATTATGTCCGCTGCCAGCGCAAGGGCGTCAGGCTGATCGCCGCCGGATTGAGCCCCAAGGTTCGCGACGTCTTCAGAATTACCAAGGTGGACGCGATCATTCCCATTGCCACTACAGTTGAGGAAGCGGAAGCGAGCTGAATCTCTTGAGAGTGGTTCTTCTCTGGCCTGCTCTCGCCGGGTGCGCTGCAAGTGTGTGCTTCCGATTTGGCTCGGTCCGCCGGCCTGCGAAGCTCGATAGACAAGCAGTGATACTTCGGCCGGCGCGGCCGCGAAGACTTCCGGCCTCTCGACCGCGGCGGTGTGCCTGATCCCCGATCTCTGGTTCCCCGCCACACATACAGCAAAAAATTCGGAAGAGGTTGAGCCCCTTTTGCCGGCGATTTCGCAATGAGAAACGTGAAGGCCGTTCAGGAGCGCGGTGAGGTACGATCCGGGGGATCATCCGCGCTCTCGGCTTTCAGCCCGCCGAAGCCTTCAGGCAACTGGACCTTTCAACGAACCGAAATTCGACCGCAGGCTTGTGCCGCGGGCTACCGTGTTGTGTCCGCTCAAGCAGGCTTGGATGCGAAGAACGCTTCAACGTCGGTGATCGACGCGGTCATGCGGTACGGCGGGAGGGATTGGAGGAAGATCTGGCCGTATCTCTGAGTCCTGATGCGGGGGTCGAGGAGGACGAGGACGCCGCGGTCTTCAAGCGACCGGATGAGGCGGCCGAAGCCCTGCTTGAGGGTGAGGACGGCTTCGGGGACCTGGTAGTCGAAGAAGGGACGGCCGCCGGCTTCTTCGATAGCTTTCATGCGTGCCTGGACAACCGGATCGGAGGGAACGGCGAAGGGCAGCCGGTCGATGATGACGCAACTGAGGGCTTCGCCCTGGACGTCGACGCCTTGCCAGAAGCTGGCGGTGCCGAAGAGGACGGAGTTCGGCGTGGCGCGAAACTCCTCGAGGAGAGCTTTGCGCGGCGCGGTTCCGTGAAGGAGCAGGGGAAAATCGAGCACGGGGAGAAGAAGGTCGTAGAGGGCGCGCATCTGCGCGTAACTGGTGAAGAGGCAGAAGGCGCGACCGTGCGTGATGCGCAGGATGCGCTCGATAGTGGCGGCTGCTGCTGCGACGAAATCGGCGGCGCGCGGGTCGGGCATGGCCGGCGGGAGATAGAGGAGGGCCTGCTTGCCGTATTGGAAGTGAGAAGGGACGACAAGCTCGCGGCAGTCGGCGAGGCCGAGACGGCTGCGGAGATGCTCAAAGCCGCCCTGGACCGTGAGAGTGGCCGAGGTGAGAACCACGGTAGGCATCTGGTCGAAGACGAGCTCGCGGAGGAGCTCAGAGACGTCGATGGGCGTGGCCTGGAGGAACGTGGTGGTAATGCGTACGGCGCCGCTCCGGGCATTCCGTGCCTCTTGGCCTTTGGACGAATTCGGCGCCAACCCCCTCCTTTCGAGCCAGAAGACCATGTTGGAGGCGGTGGATTCGAGCATGAACTCGAGGTCGGAGCGGAGGCCGGCGGCGCGGGTTTTGAGGCCCGGGGCTTCTTCGACTTCGGCGAGGCGGTCCATTTCAGATTCGATGAGCGTGAGGGTGGAGCGGACAGCGAGGTAGAGGTCGCCGGAGGATTCGAGAAATTCCTCGCGATTAGTGAAGGGATGGCGGCCGTCGCCGTCCATGGGGAGCGCGGCGAAGAAGAGGCGGGCGCGCTCACGGAGCTGCTGGGTGAGGGCGGGGATTTGCGTGGCGCCGGTGTGGCCGCGGACGAGGACGTCGGTGTCGCGGGCAAGGTCCTCAAAGCGGAGGTTGGAGAGTGAGCGGCCGAAGTATTGCGAAGCAACCTCCTCGAGTTCATGGGCCTCGTCGAAGATGACGGCGGCGGACTCGGGGAGAATGCCGGCGTCGGGCGCGCTGCCGGCGGCGAGGCGGACGGCGGTGTCGGCGAAAAAGAGGTGGTGATTGACGATGATAAGGTCAGATTCGAGGGCGCGGCGGCGCATTTCGGTGATGAAGCAGCGGCGGTAGTCGGGGCAGGTGCTGCCGAGGCAAGCCTCGGAGCGGGCGTCGAGCTTGTGCCACAGGGCGCTGGTCTCGGGGAGTGCGGAGAGCTCGGCG
>Ga0326728_10025768_pt1 | contig 10484 bp, 12 predicted proteins | sample MB3enrmetagenome_FD_207602 | JGI IMG/M metagenome (GOLD analysis project Ga0326728, IMG submission 207602) | Lab enriched peat soil microbial communities from McLean, Ithaca, NY, United States - MB31MN | ecosystem: Environmental > Terrestrial > Soil > Wetlands > Peat | place: USA: New York... | reverse complement strand
TTTATTCGGGCCAAAGCTTCGCTGTAGCTTTCAGCAGTCGCTACGATATGCCCCTCGGCCGTGAGGAACCTTTCGAAGGTAAACCTGATCGATTCCTCATCATCGATTACAAGAATTCTCGCACTCATTTTTCAACCCCGTCACCGCTCTGAATAGCCGGTAAATCAATTATGACCCTGGTAAATTCCCCTTTGGCGCTTTCGAAGCTGAGCTGCCCGCCATGATCCGTGATGATTCTTTGAGTGATGTTCAACCCGAGGCCGGTCCCTTTCCCGAAAGGCTTTGTGGAAAAGAACGGCTTCGTCAGCATGGAGAGCGCATGGGCTGGAATTCCCACCCCTTGATCGTAAAACACGATCCGCACATACTGCCGGTCGCTGAGGATCACTTTCTCGCCCCTGATTTCGAAGCGTTTATTCTTATGTCTTCCAAGATACTTCTCATTCAAGGCATAGCGCGCGTTATTTATGATATTTATAAAAACCTGCTGGATCTGCTGAAAGTTGGCATTCACTTCGGGAAGGTCGTCGGGAAGATCTATCATCAGATCGATGCTCTCCTTCCGGATTTGCGCCTGGATCAGGATAATGGATTCCTGAAGAATTGAATGGACTCGAATGGGCCTTTTCTCTTCCCCCTCATCGCGGGCATAGGAAAGGAGGGTCTTCACAATCCGGCCGATACGCTCGCCCTCCTTCACGATGCGCTCTCCAATGTCCTTTTCGCTGCTCTCAGGACTGCACTCGTTTATCAGTATTTGAGCATAGTTTATGATGCCGGTGACGGGATTGTTGATTTCATGAGCAACTCCGGCCGCCAACTCCCCCAGTGAGGCCATATGACTTGCCTGCATCGCTTCTGCCTGCATCGCCATCTTTTCGGTTATATCACTCGCAAGCATGAGCACGCTAACGACTCTCTCAGCCTCTTTTATTGGAAAGGCCCTTATGTCCAGTACCGCCCCTTTGTGGGTCAAGACTTCCACTTCCTTTTCAGCCGTATCGAAACATCTGGTTACCGGGCTGTCCTCAGAGAGAGCAGAACGATCGTGTAATAATTTATAACAGTATTGCCCCACCGGGTCGGACGCCGCCTCATTCAATGCCAAAGCATTTCCACCGTTTGTCCACAATACTTCCATTTCGGGAGAGAGCAGGATCAACGTATCGCTGATAGCATTAAGAAGAGTCTGAAATTCCTGTGAGAGTTTTCTATACTTCCTTTCGTTCTCACTGAGCTCGGCCGTGCGTTCCTCCACCCTTCTTTCCAACTCGTCATGAACCCTGATGAGCGCCCCTTCGGCCTCCTTCCTGATGGATATATCCGTTACCGAAGTCCTGCATAACTCCGCGCCGTCGACATTCAGCACCCGGATGCTGTCTAGCTGTACATAAAGTTCCGGGCCGCCCGGTCTTTGCAGTCTCACCTCACAGGTTCGCCGTTCATTAGCTTTAAAAACCTGATCGAGGTGCGACCGCAGCTTGGCTCTGTCCGGTGGCGCTGCGTATAGCCAAAGAGGGGTGTCGATCAGGCGGCCTCTTTCGATACCAAGCTGAGCGCCAAGGGTGAGGTTTGCTTCCAGGATAAGACCCTCTCTATTCAAAGTGAGGTAGCCGACCGGAGCAAAGTCATAGAGATCGGAGTATTTTGCCAACGATTCGCCGAGTTGCCCCTGGGCCATGCGCAGCTCTTCGTTTTGCATCTCCAACTCTATCTGATGAACCTGCAACTCGTGAACCAGCACCTGGTAATCCTGTTCGGCCATTGTCCGAGCGATTTCGCTCGCACTTTCCCTGCTGCTCTCCTCTGCGAGGCGACGCAACCTGGCAGTTCGATTTTCTCCGGATTTATTTTCAGTCATACTCCCACCCTTGGTTCCGCGAATTTTGTGGTCTTTTTGGTAATGCGAAGAGCATCGCTGACCTCTTCGAACAGCTTTATCGACTTCAACCGCAAGGGACCGGTGGTATTGAAGTGTAGCACGTGATATGGAGGTAATGAAACACTTCTGTTGCATGCAACACTTCTTCGATCCAAGTTAACGCGCTTCAATAGCTCTGTCTATATCGTAAATGCCTTAATCTTATAGCTTAGGTGTCAACGTGACGCCTCCAGGTCCGGGAGGCATAAAACTTGCCTAAAGATAATGCAGCGTGGCTCATTTGGCTTCCATCCTACTAACGACACGCCAATAATGATTGGCAAAAAAGGAGTTAAAATGAAGAAGATTGCAAGTGTATCTCTTTTTGGAATAGCCCTTGCCGTTGTGCTTTCCTTCTGTATACCCGGCAATGCAAACGCTTTCGGTAACGGCGCAAGCGGACGGATAATCCTCGCCGGAGCTGAGGCAGGCTTCGATCTTGGAGGCGTTGTTGGAGCAGGCGTTGGTGTTGGAGATGGGGGCGTAGGCGCAGGAGCGCATGTCGGAGGTTTGGGGACAAGCGTGGCTATCGGTGATCCCGACCGGGACAGGTACGATCGCGAACGTGCCTATCAACGAGAGCGGGCCAGGGAGCGTGCTGCTGCTCACAAGCGTGCTGTGGCTCACAAGCGTGCTGTTGCTCAAAAGCGCGCTGCTGATCAAAAGCGAGATGGTGATCGCGACCGGGAAGATCCTGGCTCTAAGAACTAAGAAAGCACCGACAGGTAAGAGCGGCTAATCTTACCTGTCCACTCCCTGGTGGCGTCTTTGCCGAGAACGGGTTAAATTTAGATCATAATGCTCCTGGAACAGGTCGATGTCTGTGATTTCCTCTTCGCAGTAAAATTTTCAGCTTCCTTTTGAGACGACTTTCAATCTGGCGCACGCAAGCTGATGTTTGTTATCGGCGCAGTCGAACTCCTGGACAATTCGTGCACAGAAACCCCGATAGTCGAACCAAATGGAGGATAAGATGGTTTCTCCCACATTCTGGGCGCAACAGGCAACCTATCCGCCGCGACAGGGTAATGAGATTCGGATTTTTGTCGATGGACAGGCAGCTTACAAGGAGATCTCCGATGCTTTTAACAGTGCGAAGGAATTCATTTATTTGACAATTTCCTTTGGCGACCAGGATTTCCTATTGGTTCCGGAAAGCAACGAAACAATGTTCGAGATTCTGAGGTCTCGCCGAAAGGGCGGGGTTGATGTCCGTATGGTCGTGTGGCAGCCCGCACTGCAAACTCCCGACACGATTCCAGATCCTTTCCCGGATAGGATTGCAGGCTTCAATGAGGGACATGGGAGCGTTCAAGCGCGCTGGGATAAAGCGAAGGGTTATCGCGGCCGGTATCGGTCGCCTCATGTTCATTTCGAACCTTTCTATTTGGATTTCCCTGCGGAATTGGGATGCCATCATCAACAGACTTACATCATGGACGACGGCGGGGGCAGCTTCGTGGCGTTCGTTGGCGGTATCAATCCGGTTCAGGCCTGCTGGGATACTCCGGAACACGACTCTTTGGATGATCGACGCGTGTCGCGAGGCAAAGACCCGATTAAAGAACTTGAAGAGAAGCCTCCACTCCATGACATTTTTTACAGTATTAAGGGACCCGCAGTTGGCGACGTTCTTGCTAATTTCGTCGAACGCTATAATGGCGCAAGCAATCCCCATGCAGACGTGACATCTGATGCGGTATCCCCAGTCGGCGCAGACCAAATCCCACAAGTATCCAACGGGATAGAGGTTCAGGTGTTACGGACTATTGCCCCGCACACTTACCCGGCGATACCGGATGGAGACAGGGGTATCAGGGAACTATATCTGAATGTGTTGGGCGCCGCTGGACAAGGATGTTTGGTCTATATCGAAAACCAATACTTTTTCGACCACGGGATTATTTCCGAGATTCATGAGGCTGCCAAACGAGGTGCCAAAATTATTGCAATCTTGACATCAAAACCAGGCGAGGGAACGCTGCCGGGACAAGTGGAAAGCAAACTGGAGGAGATCGCCCATTATCTGGAGGAGTCTCGGTTAGTTGCCGGCCACAGCAATGTGACGCTGCTCACCTTGAGCAACAGCAGGTCTGACCCTCGTGTCTCGGGGAAAATCATCAGCAGCGAAACCTGTATTCACTCGAATAATATGGCTGTTTTCGGTGAGGATTGGGCGCAAATGACGGGCGGATCGGGGAACATCGCTTTCACGAGCATGTGGTTCCATTCAGAAATGAACATCGCCTTCGAGGATACTGCCCAAATAAAGAATTGGGTAGCACAGCTTTGGTCAGAACACTTGCAGATTTCGGTCGAGGAAGCGATGGAACTGACCGGGAAGCCGGATGATGCCTTCAACTTCTTCAAAGATCAAGCTGCCGGCAACCGGTTGGCGTTAGACGAGGGGCGGATGCCTGAAGGGCGTGTATACTATTGGGGCACTGAATTCCCGGCGCGGGAGTTGGATGGTATCTTTGGCGGAATCGACTTAGGTACCCTTACTACGGGTTGAAGGAGATAGATAATACCAACTTATCCATTTAAACGCTTTAGAAATCGTAGAATGGCCAAGAAACTCATTTGAACTGCATCATAATCCAAAGAATATTGATTAGTATATAGCAGGACAAATCGTTTGTTTAAATTTGTAATAAGCCATCGACATGCCGTTTCACTTTCTTATTATTATCTCAGTTTATAATCTCGATACCAAATTTAGTGTAAATGGTATTTATGTATTGACAATATGTATAATATCCTTAATTTAAGTTAGTAAGATGTTTGATATGTATTTATTTTTTTGTTTTCGTTTAAATATAAAAGGAGAATAAGATGGTGTTCAACATAGAAGAACTTAGGAAGGCAAAAAGGCCGCTCTGGATGACCGATCTTGGTGTTGAAACAATGGCGGATATCCTTGTAGGAGGCGGTGGAGACATCCTTACAGATCGTCTGTCAATTGATAGTGACCGCATGACCGGCAAAGAGGTTGAAAAGGAATGCGACCCAAAAGACGTCGAATTCCTTTTAGCGGGACGGGACGCTGGTGAGGATTATATCTCCTAAATTTCGATCTTAGATTTTACGCGATCGGCGTCATGTTCTCGGGCTGAACGCAATAAAGCCCGGGAACACATTGAGATACGATCTGCGTTTTTTATGATCCAAAATTCGAGCCATTCTTTCAATTGTTCCCAAACCCCCGTCAGTAAGGATCAGATTGTGTCCCCCTTCGAGCGAGCAGATTTATCGACTCCAAGTACAGGTGACTTCCCGGCTTTGAAATGTAGCATGTGACATGGAAACGATGCAACACTTTTGTTGCATGCAACACTTCTTCGATTCAAGTTAACGCCCTTCGATAGCTCTATCCATAACGTAAATGCCTTAATCTTAAAGCTAAAGTGTAAACGTGACGCCTCCAGGTCCAGCGGGCACAAAACTTGCCTAAAGATTATGCAGCATGGCACATTTGACCCCATCCGCTTCTCTTATGTTATTCGACATTCTGTAGTAGGCGACAGCAGACCCATTGAGGCGAGAGAAGCCAATATCGACATACCCTTTTTGAAGGACAAAATATGAGTCGGTGTGCCAAGCCCAATGGGCTTAATGTGTGTCACTTTGCAGATGTCGGTGCTTAAGCCGAACTTTCGGCAGAACGGAGAGATGGAAATGGGAACAATTCTGCTCATCCTACTAATTCTTCTACTAGTGGGCGCACTCCCTGCCTGGCCGCACAGCAGGGGTTGGGGATACTATCCAAGCGGTGGTTTGGGACTGGTCCTCCTGATCGTGGTCGTGCTCCTGTTATTGGGCCGTATCTGACAGGAGTAAAGGCATCGCAAAAGTATGTACGGCGCTTCTTTGCGAAAGCCGCATAGGCTTGCCAACTGAAAACATTTAACTTCTGTAAAAGGAAAGGAACAAGTCATGAGCTGCCATCAACTCATAGAGAACTGGAATGGACGGGTGACGAAACTCTGCAACTGGACCATCAACCGATTGGAAAGCGATGCTGACAAAACCGACGTGAAAACAACTAGGACACTTTCAGCTACCGTCAGTCAAACCCCGCAAGTACGCGGAGCAGAAGTAACACAATAACCAACTTATTGTATATGTAACCGAAAAGGAGAAACATCATGAAAATTAGTCGATTTCTCAGGGGATCTTTCATCGGGTTAGTCGCTGTGATGATGGTCCCGTTTGGAGCGTTTTCACAGGAAACAACCAGCTCAGCCAAGGCATTCACCGAGGCAGAGCTTGACCAGATGCTTGCCCCGATTGCGCTTTATCCTGATTCGCTGCTCGCGCAAATCCTGGTGGCCGCGACCTATCCGGATCAGGTCGTGGAAGCGGACACGTGGTTGAAGGCAAATCCTGGCCTTAAGGGGGATGCGCTCAATGACGCCCTCGATAAAATGCAGTGGGACCTGAGCGTGAAGGCGCTGGCGCCTTTCCCGCAGGTAGTCGCAATGATGGTTGAGCAGACGGGGTGGACGCAAAAGCTGGGTGAAGCTTTCATTGCTCAGGAGTCCGATGTTACAGCCTCCGTTCAGAGACTGCGTTCGAAAGCTTACGCTGCGGGCAATCTCAAATCGAGCGCCGAGCAGAAGGTGGTTGTCAAAGGTGATACGTACGAGGTCGAGCCGACCAATCCTCAGGAAGTCTACGTGCCGCGTTATGATACGTCGGCTGTCTACGGGTCCTGGGGATATCCCGATTATCCTCCCTACTCATATTACCCTGTTTGGCCGGGAGTGGGCATTGGCCTTGGAGTGTTCGGGTTTTGGGGATCTGTAGGCGTGGGACCTGCCTGGGGCTGGGGCTGGGGGTCCTGGAACTGGGGCGGCGGATATGGCCGCGGCGGATATGCCGGCGGATATATGAATGTCAATGTAAATCGAAATATCAATATCAATAGCAGGAATGCCAATATTAATAGAAACTTCAGCACTACACGCGCCGTTAGCGTCGCAGGCCGGGGAGCCGCTGGTCGAGGGACCGCCGGCGTTGGCCGTGGCGTGGCAGGTGGTGCGGGAGGCAGACCATCGGCAGCATCCTTCGAAAGTGGAATGAAGGCCGCAGGGTCGCGAAGCGCTGCCGGAAACGTTTCGCGCGGCGCCTCACGTGGCGCGGGCAGTCACACCACCGGTAACGTCAGTCGCAGCAGCTCTCGCGATGCGGAGTTAGGCCGTAGCGGCTCGCGCGGCGCCGGCTCGCATAGTGGCGCATCTCGTGGCAACGTATCTCGCAGCAGCGCATCTCGCGGTGGTGGCGGAGCGCGCGGCGGCTCACGCGGTGGCGGTCACGGTGGCGGTGGTGGTCACGGCGGTGGTGGTCACGGCGGTGGTGGCGGTCACGGCGGCGGTGGTCACGGTGGCGGTGGCGGTCACGGCGGCGGTCACAAATAAACCCATGTCATCTAATGAGACAATACTAGCCGCATATTGCTTCCGGCCCGGAGACGGAGGTGCTTGAGAGCGCGACTTGATGGGTTATTCGCCGAAATTGATCTGCCAAAAGTTGTGAGTACCGGGAATGCATTTGCTGTTCGAGTCTGGATTCTCCGCCCCCCTCGCGGGCTCGAAATTTCACCGGACCCCCGGCCTCCCGGTGCTCACACTCTGATCGTTAAGCCGACTCTTCCGAAGGAGTTACCGATGAGCGAATACAGTTCAGAAAACGTCGAGGTAAAGTTGGACTACGAAGCTAGAGAAAGAGCAATTTTGGCAACCGAGGTTTTCTGCAGGTTCTGTGAGGAAGAGTGTCAAGACGAGTTCTCGGATCACCTCCGGTACATTATCGAGGGAGGGTTGATGCCAGGCCTGCCTGGCGCGGATTTTAGAAATCATATCATTTCAGCAGAAAATTTGCGGAATCCGCGAAATACAACCAGCCAGTCCTGGAATCGAAGGAAATCATGTTATGCCAAACATTAGGGAAATCAGAGAATCTATTGACAAGAAGCTGGATCATTGGGAAGCCAGCGCCACAGCGTTTGAGGCGCAACTGCGACAGACCAAAGAACAGGCGCTTGCCAAGCTTGAAGTTCGCAAGAAAAGATTGAACGAAGCCGTGGAGAAGTTCAAATCAGAAGTGGCCAGGACTAAAGGGATCTCTGAGGAGAAAAGAAAGGAGATACAGGCACAGTTTGACGATCTGCAGGTCCAGCTGGCTTTGGGTAAGGCCGAGGCCAGAGACGCGTTCGGGGCCCAAAAGAAGAAGATCCAACACTCGATCGACACTTTGGAGGCCACATTGGATAGACATCTGGACCTCCTGACGCTGCCGGCCAAGCCACCAACCGATAAGTCGATTGAAAAGGCAGCCGATAATTTCATCGCCGCTGCTATTGAATACGAAGCAGAGGCGGATGGACTGGAAGCTCAATTTTTTATGAAAGAGGCCGAGGCGAAGGCACAGTTTGAGAAGAAAAAGAGCGATCTCATGGCGCAAATCAACGAATTTAAAACTCAGCTCCAGGGAAAAAGGGATATGGCCAAGGACAAGGCCGCCACCTTTGAAAAAGAACTGTGGGCTGGAATCTCCCGGATCAAGCAGGCGTTCAAGACGCTCTCCGACTGAGACCATGCGGGGGGGTTCTGCTGGTTGGGCCTTCTCCAACAAGGGGGAATCTCCGCTTACAGGGCTTCCTTTAACCGCCCCCCAATCTGTCCGCCGTCAGCGCCTGTGAGGCAGATTTGGCGGATTTAGGAAGGGAGGATTTCCGGCTTCATCGTAGCCTTTGAAAACAGCGAGGCTGAGACAGAATTCCGGGCCTGTGAGAGAACCGGTCGAACAAGTCGTGAAGGATATCCGCCGGGATCAACACTATCCAAACCTTACGGGTGCAAGTCGTTTCTTGACGATATGTTCTTGACAGCCAAGATGCGAACTTTTCATGTCAACTCACCTCGATATTGAAGTGTTGCACGTTACACAAAAACTACGCAACGCTATCGCTGCATGCAACACTTCTTTCTATTCAAGTTCACACCCTTTGATGGCTCTTGCCATACCGGAGGTATCCAACTACCTTATTTAAATGAGAGACGACGGTTCTCGATCCGGCGGGCATAAAACTTGCTCAAAGATAATGCAGTATGGCTCATTTGCCTCCCATCCTGCTTCTCTTCTGTTATTCCGCATTCGCTAAAAGACAACAGATGGAGGCAAACACACGCCGAGCTTACGGCAGGAAGGAAAGAGGAAATATTAGGGATGATCTCCTTATTGTGCTGGATTGTACTGGTTTTCTGCTCATTGGTGCGCCCCCCACTTGGCCACATTGCCGGGCGTGGGGATATTTCGCAGCGTTGACGCGGGACTGACCCTTCTGAAATTGCGAATCGTAGTTCTCACACAAGGAGGAGGTGAGCAACATGAACCTGAACCTGACAAAAAACATAGGAATGCTCTTGCTGGGCATATGGCTCATCGTGACGGGTCTACTGCAAGCTCTATCGGTCGGTAATCCAACCGTCAATGTTTTACTGGCTTTGCTTGCTATCGCCGCTGGTGTCTTAATCGTGCTCAATCGGTAGGCTGTTCAGGTTAAGCGATCATGGACATGTCCCCAGAATCTATCGTAACAAATTTATTTTTCTGCTTGGCTGTTCTTATTGAGAGGTTGGCTCAATCGCTCTGATGTCTATCGAATTATCCCTTAAGAGAAAGTAGCAACCCTATGAAGAGATCGAGAAACTTTATAACGCTGTTTCTGGCAATTTGCACCTTTTTTGTAACCCAGGCCCTCGCCGCTCAACAAGAGGTGGACAAAACCCATGGCGTCCAGACTCAAAAGGATGAGAAAGCAGCGACGACTCCGGAACAGAGTCAAACAGGCGAAAAACCCTCTATGGAGCAGGCTGACAGAGTCACCAAGATAATAGGGTAAGCAGTGATAAGTAAGAAAGGAGAGGATCTCGGAAAAATTGAAGATATAGTGCTTAGCAAGGAGGGGTGCCTTGACTATTTGATTTTGGCTCCCGGAGGTTTACTTAAAACCGGTGACCGGTTGATCCCGGTTCCATGGAAGGCCGTGACGACAGGTGCTCAAGCGGACACGATCATCGTCGACATGGACAAAAGCCAGTTAGAGCAAGCTCCCAGCTTTGAAAGCAAAAAATGGCCGGACTTCACTGACTCCGGGTGGTATGGGAAAATCCGAGAGTTCTTCGGAGGACAAAGGTAGGCGCAGACGAAGTATTAAACATAAGAAATTATTTTGTTCTGCTCGTCGAGCAGAACACGGTAATGTGGCAGGAGGAAAACATGAGAATAAATATCCAAATTGAGCCCTTGATCGGATTCCTGGTAATAGGGCTTGTAGCCGGTTTCCTGGCTGAACGAATTATGAAAGGAAAAGGATCCGGTCTGGTCATCAATATGGTCGTAGGAGTCGTAGGCGCATTGATTGGGGGATCTCTGTCCGGCTTTTTGAAGTTGTCCTTTCACGGACTGATTGGAACGTTGATTAGTGCTACGGTCGGGGCAGTGATACTCCTGTTCCTGCTAGGACTGGCTAAGATTATTCTTTTTCCACACAAATCAT
>Ga0326728_10025767_pt1 | contig 10484 bp, 12 predicted proteins | sample MB3enrmetagenome_FD_207602 | JGI IMG/M metagenome (GOLD analysis project Ga0326728, IMG submission 207602) | Lab enriched peat soil microbial communities from McLean, Ithaca, NY, United States - MB31MN | ecosystem: Environmental > Terrestrial > Soil > Wetlands > Peat | place: USA: New York... | reverse complement strand
AGGTTGTGCTGCCAAAGCTAGGCGCCCACCAAGTTCTAGCCACAGTCGCTCCTTGGACAAGAGTGGAAGGGTCAATTAACATCCAAGCAGGGTGACCAGTCGAACTATTGCTTCCCGTCTCAGAAATGACGTTCAGTGTCGTGGCATTGATAACGTAACGGTAGTCGAATGTGTTGGTACCATTCTGGCCCTCACCGAAGAAACCGAAACCGACACTCGTCCATGTCACGGTTTTGATTTCCGACAGTACCAGAAGACCCTGGCTGTTGCTGTCCACGGCAAAGGTGTCCTGATAATGTCCTGTTTCGTTGTAGTTACCCAAGTCTGAGCCCCATCCGACGGCATAATGATTGTACGAAACGGACAGAGTCCACCTGTCGCCTGCTTTCAATGCTCTGCCACTTGCATGGGCTAGAGGCATAATTGACGACATTGACAGACTTGCAAAGATGGCTACCAGAAGAAGCAATCTGGCGCGTCGGTTATTAGTGAACAAGAGTCATGCAGAGGGCTTTGACTCAAAAATCGATAATTTGCTTTCAGGAGATCAGGCTGATAATCCTAGTCACATAAGTGCTACTGGTTACACACCAGCATGTCTATGGTATAAGCCAAGGGTCGTGGTTGCAACGGTTGGATTTGTGCATTTCCATCGTTTCATCGTCGATTTCTTCGCTTTCCTAAACAGTTTCCTTAAGTAACAAGTTTCGCCAGTTGCGGGCTGTATTGTTATTTTAGATTAGCCGGCTCGTGTTTTGGTGGACCGGGCGGGATTTGAACCCGCGGCCTTCCGGACGTTTGGCTGAGCTTGCAAACCGGACGTTCTTTGGCCCATAAACAAGGTGGCATACCAGGCTGAACTACCGGCCCACTTTCACTAAACGAATTGAGTCAGACCTTTAACCCTGTCGACAGTACACTTGAACTCAGAGCGGTTCAACTACTAGGTTCGTGATGTTCTTAGAATTGCTAAGTTCTTTAGCGCATTCTTCACAAATCTTCTTCTGAAGGTCCGCTGAGGAGAGTTTTTCTTCATCGAACGGCGGTGACGCGACTGATTCGACGAATTGTGTCGTAAACTTAGCTTTATGCGCAGCAATTCGTTTCTCACATAACTCGCATAGTCCTTTCTTGGAGGTCCGAAACATACGGTCGATCATGATACTGCATCTTCACGGATACCGGTATGAACGCGAGATTTGAAAACGTTGTAGGTGAGGGCCGCCGCGGGGATTTTCACGTCAGGTATGTGACGTTTTGAACCCCGCCTCCAGGGTCCACAGCCTTGTACCTCTTTTGAGTCTGTACGCTACCAAGTTTCGCGGAGGTTACGACTCCTCTACGTTACGGCGGCCATCTGTGCCAGGGTGCAATATCATCTCATATCAACCTTTCCAAGATCCATCACAGAATGTCTTTTCTATCGAACCACGCCTTCGCTCTCGCTGGAGAAGATTTCTTGGTCAGAGTTGGGATGCACGTGTCGATCTCTGGAAAAGTCGATCAGGCTCCAGACCGGGCGAAGGAACTTGGCTGTGACACGTTTCAAATGTTCACGCGAAATCCAAGAGGTTGGAAATTCAACAAGCTCAATTCCGAAGAAGTCACACAATTTCGACAAAAGGCGTCGTCATATGCGCTCACACCTATCGTAACTCACATGCCATATCTGCCCAATCTTTCGAGTCCCCGGAAAGCAATTTACAATAAGTCGGTGAAGTCCCTCGCCGCGGAAATAAGCAGATGCGCTGAGCTAGGGATCCCGTATGTCGTTACACACTTAGGTAGCCACCTTGGGGAAGGCGCCGATATTGGGTTGACGAATATTACTTCAGCAATAAATTCGGCGATCTCGCAAAATGGCTCGAGTAATGTAATGGTGCTTCTTGAAAATACCGCTGGAACCAAGAATAGTATGGGCTCATCATTTGAGGACGTCAAGAGAATTTTGGATGGAATTGAACAGAGCAAGAGGATTGGATTGTGTTTCGATACAGCGCACGCGTTTGCCGCAGGCTATGATCTGAGAACACCCGAGAGCGTCGATGAAACTCTTCTAAAATTTGACAAAATACTAGGTATAGAACGATTGAAGGTGATTCATCTAAACGACTCTAAAGGTGAATTAGGGTCTGGACGGGACAGGCATGAGCATATAGGGCTCGGATATATTGGTGAAGTTGGGTTTAGATCGTTTCTGAAACATCAATTGGTTCGAGACCGTCCCCTCATACTCGAAACACCGATCGATGAACGCAGAGATGAATTGGGCAACATGCGAAAGGTCAGAGAATTAGCTCACTGATCAAGTGTCACTCAACACATCTTCCAGCCTTGGTATGAACGCCCCTCTAGGGAAGGATACAATGCCATGACTCTTTGCTAGCTCATTCACTTTTACGTTTACATGCGAATAATAACCAAGCAACAATGTACCGTTTTCAGAAAATTTATGGAGTAACTCGTAACTCTGCCCGAAGACATCGAGATTGAGGATTAACACTTGCGAATTGGCAGGAGTTGCAGAAGATAAATCGTCCAGACTGCTAACTATCTTACAATCCAAGCCGATCCGCTTTACCGCGCCTTCCACTTTCGAGGAGAATATCAGATCAGGGTCAAAAACTAGAACACCCATTGATTGTCACTTCGAGGAGTTATCGAAACCGATTAAAGCTTGCCTCATGAATTATCACTTCAATGATCTTTAGACAAGTGCCAGTTGGCACATTTCAAAACTTTGCTTACGTACTTGGAGATGAAAAGACAGGAATTGCAGCGATCGTTGACCCAGCATGGGAGGTCGACAGGCTACTGCAGATATGTTCCGAGCTCGGACTGAAAGTTTCGTTTGGAATTAACACCCATTCTCATCACGACCATGTTGAGGGGAACGATAAGTTGGTGGGTAGGACTGGAGCCAAAATTATAGCGCATGTTAGCAGTCCGGTTCGAAAGGATGTATCGGTAAAAGATGGCGACGTTATTGAAATATCATCATTGAGAGCAAAGGTGATCCATACTCCCGGACACTGCGCCGATCATGTTTGTCTGTTAATTGATGGAAAGCTCCTGACGGGCGATACTTTGTTTGTTGGAGAATGCGGAAGAACTGACCTGCCAGGAGGGAACGCTAGAGATATGTATGGTAGTCTCTTCAACAAAATCATGAAGTTAGACGACGCCGTTGAAATTTATCCTGGCCACGATTACGGCCCTAAAACTTCATCGACTATCGGATATGAACGAAACAATAATTACACTTTGAAAAAACGTTCAGTTGAAGAATTTGTGAAATTCATGGCGGAACCATAGTGAACTTACTCAGGGCTACAACGCTAAGAAACAGGGATGTTGTTAACCGAATCCTGCGTGCGATCGGTACTCCGTCAAAAACAGTATACTCTCCGAGCGAAGACAGTTTTCTAATGTTGCAAGCTCTATCCAACATTGAATTGAACGATCTGATTGTATGCGATATTGGAACAGGTTCCGGAATTTTGGGACTCTTCTGCGCCATCAGAGGAGCAGAGGTTACAGTTACAGATACCAACGAAATAGCAGTACATGAAACACTAGCTGCAGCAAAACGATTGGGGGTTACAGTTAAACCGGTTTTGTCGGACGTCTTTGCACAAGTGAATGGAAAATTTGATCTCGCACTATTCAATCCACCCTATCTTCCCAGCGAAGTAGTTTTGGACAGAGCCGTAGACGGTGGACATAATGGGCTAGCCTTAACACGAAAATTTCTAAAGGACCTACCCACTCGATTGAAAGATAAGGGCCATGGGTTGCTACTGCTAAGTTCTCTAAATAATCCTGCAGAAGTCATTAGTGAATATGCAGAATTTTCTTTTGAAGTCCTTGCTAAGCGGCAAGTGTTCTTCGAAGAACTCCAAGTATTAGACTTGAGGCTTAGGTAGGACCTCACGCGCAAGAGATTTGATTGCTACATCGTCTGTATAGAAGTCATCTTCCTTGGCCCTTTGCCTCCCCGCAAAACCATCCTTCAGTCCGTGCCAAAATGTAACCGACTTCTCACCAAGTTTCCAACATAGCCAGACGCGAGAACCAAGTCTTACGGCGGGGAAGTCAACCAAACCTTGGCCCAGATCTTTCAGCACACACCCAAGATCTTCAAGCTTCTGCATTTCCCGTTCGAGTTTCAACATTGACTCAGTCATCTCATTTTCAGATGCGTTTTCGGTAGCTTGTTTAATATTGATCACTCGTCTGACTGTTTCTTCGACTTCGGGCAAGGCTGCATTCGCTTGCTGCGGCGTAAAAAAGACAGGCAAAGTTAACTGATTATCCTCTCTTTTTGATGCAATAAGAACTTTACATGATGTGCCCATAATGAAGTCAGATTCCGTGGTTCTTCGATTCGTACAACAGGCTCGCGTTGGGCATATGGCTACGTCGACTAGAAGAGGAATACCTCACGTTATCCCGATCTGCTTTGCATTCGATGGCAAGTGCATTTATACTGTTATCGACCAAAAACCAAAGCGCGCCGAAGCGATGAAATTACGGCGGGTTCTGAACATTACTCAGAATCCTGAGATATCATTCATTGTCGACCGTTATGATGAAGATTGGAGAAAATTAGGATATGTGATCGTTCATGGAAAAGCCAAAATCTTACAGACAGGACAAGAGCATGACCACGCCTTATTCTTGCTACAAAGAAAATATCGGCAATATCGTCAGATGAGTTTGCACAATCGACCGGTGATTCGGATCATTCCAACAAAGATCACGGTTTGGGGGCATCAATAAATCATGTTACAGTTGAACCAAAAGGATATCTATCTAAGGTTAAGCTGGAAGCAGTTCCGTTTTGGATAGACCCCGGATGTCAACTGATCCCGCAGCGTTCGAGTCAAGAGGATTAGCCGTTGTAGGTAATTTCTTCTTCTGCGAGATATGCAACACGATATGTGAATACGGGGATTCAACGTGGCTAGAACATAGAAGCACTTTGAAGTTTCATAATATGAAACGGATGTTCCTCCTGCGATGCGCGCATTGCAACGAAGTCGTGATAGATGCATACGCCGCGTATTCACCAGAGCGAAACGAATTTTGGTGTAAAAATTGCATTGGAAACGTCGGATTCTCCGAATTCAGATGCCTCTAAGACCGTCGGATTCCCCAAATTCAGATAGGAGCTCATTTCCATCCTGCTCGAGTCGCGTGCAAGTATGCCTTCCAGTAAGGATCGAAACGAGGATATCGTACGGGAAGCCGTTTACGATTTTTTGAAAGCGCGTAGACTTGACGTGTCCTAGATGTGAGATTTCCTATCACTCGAGGATTTACGCCTGCATGGTACAATCGATTAAGTAGCCTCTGGGTATGTTCCGGATTGCATGTCAATATGAGGCTGCCTTCGCTGAGTGATCTCAATGGATCGATACGGAATAATTTGCATATTTTCTCAGTCTCTTCTGGTATGCGAATGTTTGTGAGAGTTAGCTCTGCCCCGAGATTAGACGCGTAAGCTAGTTCCATGACTGCTGATATGACTCCTCCTTCTGTCGCATCATGCATTGCTGTAACACCTTTCCCATGTATTCCGACCGAAACTGCCGCTATGGCATCCTTAACGGTGGATACGTGCGATAGAGATTCCCAGGCTCTTTCGAAGAGAGAGGTCCCAAGTGCTCTTTTTATTGTCCTAGGGAAGACTCTGGTCAGGACTGCGGTGGTTTCGACTGCCGCGCCTTTTGTTAAAATTATTTGATCTCCGTTTCTGGCCATCGATGAAGTCAGATACTTGTCTGCCTCTGTAACGGCATACAATACTCCGCCTCCGATTATAGTATAGCCGCAACCTTGGTATCTGCCGGTATGACCCCCTATAATGGAGATTCCGAGTTTTTTGCATTCCGCATCAAACGATGACCAATACTGCTCAAATTCAGAGTTACTCATTTGAGGGGGCAGGTTGAGATCGAAAATTCCATATTGCGGCATTACTCCGCTGGTAGTCAAATCTGATGCTAACAAATTTACGGAAAGCCAAGCGGAGTTCTGCGCGCCAAGTTCAGGGATAAACGATATCGGGTCACAGGTCGCAATCAAAATCTTCCCGTTACTAAGCATTTGAATAGAATTGTCTACCCCGAATTTCGGGCCAACAAGAATCTCCTTCTTCTTCCTTCCCAAGTGCGAGTAGATGAGTCGGTGGAGAGTGAAGCGATTGAACTTTCCTAGAGTTTGAGATTTCAACGCTGCTCGCTCAATAGGTGAGACTGCGTCACTTGTACAACTCTATTATTCCTCGTTTTTGCAGAATATAGATCAGGATCGCGCTCATCACTAGCTCTGGAATCAAGTAGCTTGCATTATAAATCGCCGAGTAGAGCGCGGGAGATTCACCTTGCGGTGCGTACATTGCGAAAAATAGGAGCCCCGAAAAGAAATGGCAGACGAACCTCCCTGTAATTCCCACTACAACGCCGACCAGAGGATCCTTGCGGAAGAATCCGGCGAGGCCTAACGCACCGAAGGCAAGTGGATAGTCCAGCATTACCTGAATAGGGTTAACCACGAATGCAAATGCATCTAGAACAAGGGCGACTAGGCCGAAAACAATGCCAGTTGCGATTCCTACTTTAGGGCCTCGCCTTAATGCTATGAAGAGGATCGGCACCATTGACGCCGCGGTTATTCGTCCTCCGTTTGGGAACTGATAGAAAGTTATTTCGTACAACACCCCTGCCAACGCGATGAATACGACTGACTCGGTCAGGATCTTCGTGGTAAGCTTCAAAGCGAAGCCTCCGTGTTTAGTAGAGATTTTTGCGCTACATTTTCGACTGGAAAATTCTCAAAAAGATTCGGACAGTTAAACGGTATATTTCGCAGATTTCAACACTCTCCCTACGCCGGTATTACCCGGATCAGGTTAACGGGTCGACAGCTACGAAGCCGTCCTCTCAGCCAGGTTTCCCTAGCTCCCCCGGTACCTTGCGGCGGTTGTAAGCGTGCGACTAATTTATTCTTAACTGAGAGTATGTTGCGAAATTGAATGCTGCCAAGTCGATCGGAAATAAGAATTGCGACCGAGGTACCGACGAGGCACTATGATGACAAAAGAGCATCTAAATTTGAGGTTTCATGATAGGTAAGGTTTCCAGCTACTAGTCTCGCGCATTCCGTGAACTTGTGTTCAGTCGAATCTTGCGCATCTAAAATGTGAGTGACTCGCACGCCTTTGGATTTCAGGAAATCGGAGATCATTGAACGATGACATCTCCAATGGAGAGCCTCCGCGCACATAATGACCACAGTGTTCGTGTTTATCATCTCGACGAGTTTCTGTGCTGCGTCATGGAAGAACTCGGTTTCCATGTAGTCCGCGTAATTTCGGAATGACTTGTTCTTCCAGCATTTGTTCATTGATTTGTCTCCGAATCCTTCTCGTCTGCCGCCCAGGTTTTCAAACCATGCATACCGTATTCGATTTTTTGTGAGTTCTTGTTCGATGATCTCTGAGTTGAACTGTGGATTGGTGAGAGACTTTGGGAATCTTCGAACATCTACGAGGGTTTGAATATTGTAGACAAGTAGGATTTTGATTAGTTCCGCGCTGGTTTTTGTTGAATGTCCGATCGTGTACACGGACGATTCATGTTTCATTGAGAAGACTACATTACTTCTACGTCATGCGGATAGCTTTCCTTGAGACCAGCCGGTGACATTTTGATGAAATTCGCTTTACCTCTCATTTGCGAAATTTCTATCGCTCCACAGTAACTCATTCCAGACTTGAATCCTCCGACTAGTTGGCTGATCAGTTCAGATGCGCTGCCTTTGAATGGAACGAACGCTTCGACTCCTTCAGGTACGTAGTCGATCAATCCGACCGCGGCTTCTTCCTCGGTTTCAGGTTCCTTTGCGGTTCTATCGTAGGAGGCGGCGACTGACGCCATTCCGCGAACGAGCTTGTATTTTCTTCCTTCTCTCATAACTGTCATTCCCGGGCTCTCGTCGGTTCCGGCCAGTAGACTACCGAGCATTACCGTAGATGCACCTGCTACGACCGCTTTTGTGATGTCTCCTGAATTACGGATTCCGCCATCGGCTATGATCGGAATTCCAGCTTGATCTGCAGTTTTAGCACACTCGATTATTGCAGTTAACTGCGGGACTCCCGCTCCGCTGACAATTCGAGTGATGCATATTGACCCGGAACCGATACCTACCTTGACGGCGTCTGCTCCTGCTGCTATCAGATCGTCCGTCCCGTCTTTTGTCGCTACGTTTCCTACCATCAGTTCAGTTTTTTCGATTTCCTTCCGGATCGATCGAACAGCTTCCAAAGTGATGTCGGAGTGGGCGTGAGCAACATCAATCACGAGTATGTCAGCGCCCGCTTCATGCAGAGCTTTGGCGCGTTCGACATAATCCGTTTTGACTCCTACGGCCGCACCGACCATTAATCGTCCTTTCGAGTCTTTCGATGCGTTTGGATATTTTTCTAGACTGAGGAGATCTTTGCTTGTTATGAGTCCTCGAAGTCTTCCTTCATTATCAATTAATGGAAGCTTCTCTAATTTATGCTGATGTAGAATGCGCTCAGCTTCTTTGAGGTTCAAACCAGGTGATGCCGTGACCATATCCTTGATTGGCGTCATGAGTTCGCTAACTTTTCTTTCCGGATTGCGTTCGAAGAGAATATCGCGCCCCGTTAGGATACCTTCAAGTTTATCATTCTGATCAACAACAAGCAGCCCCGAAACGTCGTACTGAGTCATCAGACGTCTGGCGTCCCTAAGTTTCTGATCGCCGTTCATTCGGTAAGGCTGCTCGATGACAATGCTTTCTGACCGTTTTACTTTCAGAACTTCTTCAACTTGCTGCTTGATACTCATGAAGCGATGTATTACTCCCAAGCCTCCCTCTCGTGCTATGGTGATTGCCATCGCGTGTTCAGTAACTGTGTCCATCGGCGCACTAATGACAGGTATCTTGAGCTGAAGATGGCGCGAGAGATTTGTAGATGTGTCCACTTCTTTCCGAGAATGGACAATTGATTTTTTCGGGACTAGAAGGACATCGTCGAAGGTTAAACCTTCATCAATATTTCTGGAAGCCATATGTCTCTAGTCTCCCATCTTAGGAGCATATTGTCGGAGTAGCGTTGAATTCGAGTTTAGTAACCCACGAGAAATTGGATGAGTTGACGTCAATAAGCTGTCAGTTCCACTGCGAAGCCCTTCATATCCGATTTAAACTTTGATGAAAGTGCACACGGGCAAAATTCGTACGTCTTCTCGATTCAACTTCTAAGGGCACGATTACCGTTAAATATGACATATGTCATACGCGGGTGCCTTGTGAATACTCATGTCATACAAGCATCCTGAAGTTGTTGTCGAAACATCGTGGGTTACTGAACATCTGAAAGACGGTTCGGTCAGAATTGCGGAAGTAGACTACGATCCCGCCACGAATTACAATTTGGGTCATATTCCTGGCTCGGTACTGTTTGATTGGAGGAAAGACATGAACGACCAGCTTAGACGAGACATCGTCAGCAAGGAGCAGCTGGAGGAACTCCTCGGACGAGCTGGAGTTAGCAGCACTACTAAACTAGTCCTCTATGGTGATTTTAACAACTGGTTCGCCGCGTTTGCGTACTGGATCCTGAAATATTATGGCGTAGAAAACGTCGTCCTAATGAACGGTGGACGCAAGAAATGGATAGCCGAAGACAAGATAGTCACGAAGGACGTAGCCTCCTACTCACGATCAACCTTCAAGGTGGGTAATCCGAACGAAAGCATACGAACCTACGTTGACTACGTGAAGAGTTCACTGAATAATAACAGCAAGGTACTGGTTGACGTCAGAAGTCCCGCTGAATTTACTGGAGAAGTGACCGCGCCTCCAGAGTATCCGAACGAACACGCCCAACGTGGTGGACACATCCCAGGTGCAGTCAACATACCATGGGCTCAGGCAGTGAAGGAAGATGGAACTTTCAAGTCCGCAGAAGAACTCGGCAAACTGTACCAGAGCAAGGGAGTTACACCTGACAAAGAGATCATAACGTACTGCAGGATCGGAGAGAGATCATCTTTTACGTGGTTCGTTTTGAAGTATCTTCTCGGATACCCGAATGTCAGAAATTATGACGGATCTTGGACCGAATGGGGCAATATAGTCCGTAACCCAATACAGAAACCATAAGCCTACGACGGGTAGTGTTGAGCTACCCTCATTTCACTTTCTTAACGATGAAGTGCATTAGTTGATCGTCCTGACGTGCTTCTAGAAGCGCTTGGCCAGTCTGATCTGACCACCGAGCAATCTCGATATCCGCAAATTTATCGTCTGATACGACATGAACTACATCTCCCACTAGGCAGCGTTCCATTATGTCACCTAACTTGCTCAGCACCGCCGCACATTCTACACCGATCTCCCACATCTCGTAGTCCGGAAATGCTTTGAAGCAACGAACGCCA
>Ga0326728_10025766_pt1 | contig 10484 bp, 11 predicted proteins | sample MB3enrmetagenome_FD_207602 | JGI IMG/M metagenome (GOLD analysis project Ga0326728, IMG submission 207602) | Lab enriched peat soil microbial communities from McLean, Ithaca, NY, United States - MB31MN | ecosystem: Environmental > Terrestrial > Soil > Wetlands > Peat | place: USA: New York... | reverse complement strand
CGAGTTCGAAGCGGCGGCGCGGGTGGACGAGAACGGAGCCTTGGCCCTGCTTGCGGGAGATGTCTTCGACGGCGTCGATGGCCATGGGCATGGTGAGGAGTTGGCGAACTTCGGATTCGTTGATGTGCAGAGTCATGGGATTCCCGGCAAGCTAATTTAACACAGTCCGTCATACCTCTCCGCGGTACGTGTGCACACAAGGGACTAGGCGCATTTTCGGGGCAGAGGAGAAAATCGAAGAAGGACGTTAACACAGAGGTCACAGAGGACGGAACACAGAGAGCACAGAGAAAGGCGAGCCGCGCCGTCTCAAGGAGCAATTGTGAGAGGGCTTCTAGCGTCGTGTCCCGAAAATAATGTAAAGATGCCCGGAGTCTTCAGGGGCTAAGGCCCGGTTCATTCTACAGGCTTTATCTCAGGGCCCTTCGAAGCTCAGGGTAAACTGAAGCCCTGACCCCCTAAAGAGAAATGCATCGAACTTACGGGACACCACACTAGTGGTGAGGAGCGCGGTTTCTCTTGGAGGGATTTTCTTCGCGGATGCGGCGGACTACGGTTTGGTTGAGGTGATAGGCGCGTTCTTGCTTGGCGCCATCCATGACGTGGAATCGAAATTCCGGCTCACCCTTGGGGCCTTTGCCGACCTGGATGGGGAAAGCGCCGCAGAGGTCGTTTTCGATATAAGCGGTTTCATAGCGGGATTTCCTGGCGTTCCAGGTGAAAACGCGAAGCGTGGTGAAATCGCAGGGCTGCCCTTCCGGGCTGCGGGTGCCGGCAACCAGGTATTGCGGATGATCGCCCTCTGGATCGGTGACGCGATTCAGCTCAAACCAGGCTAGGGGACGCACGTTCGCGGAGTTGGTGCCTTCACGCACCGCATCCGGCACATCGAGGGAAACGAATCGCGCGATGACCCAGCCCGCGATGGGAATGGTCTGATCGCCAGGCTGCGTTGTGGTGGTGATGGCGGAATTGCGCACGACGCCTTCGCCGGGAGGGCGCGTGGCCACACCACGAACGAGAAACCAGTCTTCCTGCTTCGTTTCTTCGGCGTCGCCGGAAGTATCCTTTTCGTCGGAGGCTTGGACCCAATCGGCCACCGCGCGGCCCAAGATTTCGAGTTCGGCGCCGCGGCCAAACTGGTAGAGGCGCGGCTCCGTGCGGCCCGGCGCGACGCGAAGATTGGTGGTGGTCTTGGTGCGGCCGCGAGCCTGGACGGGCAAGAATTTGGCTTGCTCGAGGAGTTTGGCGCTGCGCTGCCAGAGTTCCGGCTCCGTCAAATAGCGGCCATCGACCCATCCGGTGACACCAGCAGCGGTGCGCACTTTGACGTTGTCGTTGCGGCGGGCGAGGACTTCAACGCGGTCCCCATAGAGAAGGACGCCAAGCTGTTCGCGCACCTGAGCGACGCCACTCCAGAGAGTGACGCTGCGTTCACTGACATAGGCAGCACCGAGTGACTCGTGTTTCGGGCGGAAGAACCAGGCCAGCAGGACCACGAGACACAGAATCGGCACGGCAACGAGAAGCCTTCGCTTCATTCGCTATCTCCGAAGGTGGCGCCGACGGCACGCGCCGCGTGAACGATTTCGCAGCCGGGTTCGATGAACTTCATTTTTTCCAGGGCTTCGTCGAGAGACACAGAAGCCATTTTACCGGCTTTGAGGCAGACCATGCGGCCGAATTGACCTTTGGCGACGAGGTCCGTGGCGGCAACGCCAAAGCGCGTCCCGAGAATGCGGTCAAAGGGGGTGGGCGAGCCGCCGCGCTGGACGTGACCCAGGACGGTGACGCGTAACTCCTTGTGCAGCATCTCGCGAAGGATATCGGCGATGACATTGGTAACTCCGCCGGGGCCGACAGGGGGAATGGGTTTGCCCTGGGGATCAACGGCGGGGAGCTTTACACCTTCGGCGACGACAATGAGGCTGAAGTGCTTGCCGCGCAGTTCACGGGCGCGGACGGCGTCACAAACAGCGTCGAAACTGAAGGGGATTTCGGGAACGAGGATGATGTGGGCGCCACCCGCAATCCCGGAGTGGAGAGCGATCCAGCCAGCGTCGCGGCCCATGACTTCGATAAGCATGACGCGGTGGTGGCTTTCGGCGGTGGTATGGAGGCGGTCGATGGCCTCTGTGGCAATGACCAGTGCAGTATCAAAACCGAAAGTGACTTCCGTGGCGTCGAGATCGTTGTCAATGGTTTTGGGGACGCCGACGATGTTGACGCCTCGGCGAGAGAAGTCGCGGGCAATGTGCTGGGTGCCATCACCCCCGATGACGATCATGGCTTCAATGCCAAGGCGGCGGGCGTTATCCATGCAAAGATCGGAATAGTCGTTAACGACTTCCTTGCCATTTTCGGAGGTCTTGTAGGCAAAGGGATTGCCACGATTGGTGGTGCCGAGGATGGTGCCGCCACGCGGAAGAATGCCGCTGACAGTTTCCTCCGTCATTTCCTTCGCGCCTTCGGGCCAGATGAGGCCATCGAAACCGTTGCGGATGCCGATGACACGCATGTTGTGTTCATAGATGGAGGAGCGAACGATGGCGCGGATGACGGCATTGAGACCTGGCGCGTCGCCGCCGCCGTTGACAATGGCTAAGGTGCGAACGGAAGATTTCATGGAGCCTCGCAGAAGACATTTAACTACTTGACGAATTGTACCTGATTCGGAGGCGTAGCCGACGTGACACAGCGCACCCGTGTGAGTCTGGAAAGGTAACAAGAACGAAAGTAAGGTGAGAGACACAGGGGGATAAAAAATGAAGTTCTTGAATGGAGTGCAACCGTTGGCGTTGCTGGTGTTGCGTGTGTGCCTGGGAATACTCTTCGTGTATCACGGATATCCCAAACTGGTGCATGCGAACGCGGGAATGGGGGAGTTTTTCGTGATGCACGGGTTGCCGGGATACCTCGTGCCGGTGGCGGGAATTCTAGAGAGCTTCGGCGCGCTGTTGCTGGTGCTGGGATTGTTCACGAGGCCAGCGGCGTTGCTGCTGGCGATTGAGATGGGCGTAGCGATCTGGAAAGTACACAGCGGCCACGGATATATGGCGGTGAAGGAGTATGAATTCCCGCTGGCTGTGGGGGCGGCGTGTTTTGCGCTGGCTACGGTGGGAGCTGGGGCTGTGTCGATGGATTATTTGATCTTTGGAGATGGCGGGAAAAAGAGAAAGGCAGCGAAGAGCGGCAGAGAGTAAAGTGAAAGTTCCCTGCCATCTCAGTGAATTGAGACGGAGAGCGGCGGCACCGGGCGGTCAGACTTGCGCGACGGGACCTGGCACAGCGACGGGCGGACACGCGGGCGCAAGTGGAAGTACAATCCACAGGATCAGGTAGACCAAGAAGCCGGTGCCGGCGCAGAAAATGGCCAAGAGCCAGAGCACGCGAACCAGCGTGGGATCGAGATCGAAATAATCGGCAAGACCGGCACAGACACCACCGATTTTCTTGTCCCTACTGGAACGCATGAGGCGCTTGGGTGCGGCGACGCAAGGAGGAGCGCCCGCGGCCGCCGTATCAGGCTGTTTTGCGCCGCAGTTGCAGCAAAACTTGGAACCCGGGGCGATTTCCTTCTGACAACATAAGCAGAGCATAAGGTACCCCCACAAAGCGGTATCGAATGGATTCTAAACACATATACGAAAAAGGGGAGGAAAAAGTTTCATGGGGTCTGGGCAACCCAAGCGCGCAGTCTCTTCGCCGCTCAGGGTAAACAGGAGTGACTGTGCTACAGGGCAAACCCATGAGAAGAAGATAACGCAGAGGCTCGTGGAGAAAGCGGGAGAAAGCAGATCCCTCCGCTACGCGGCCCGACGCGCCAGAATGCGGCGCGAAAGAAAATGTCGGGCCGCTCCGGTCGGGATGACAATTGTAGGAGGCGGCGGACAGGAGCTTGTCAAGGAGCGGCGGGACGTGCGGTTGTAAGAGCAAGAGAAACCCAAGAACCGACCTGAAGGTCGGCCACTACAAAGGCAAAGTTAGTAGGCGAGGAGGTGGCGGACGGCGGCGGCGAGGTCGTCGGTTTGGGGGAGGATGGCGTCTTCCAGTTTGGGATGGTAAGCGCAAAAGGTGTCCATGGCGGCGACACGCTTGACGGGAGCATCGAGTTCGGCGAAGAGTTCTTCGGCGATGCGCGCGGCGATTTCGGCGCCGTAGCCCCAGCTCATCATGTCTTCGTAGGCAACGATGACGCGGTGCGTTTTGCGCACGGTGGCGGCGATGGCTTCCCAATCGTAGGGAGAGAGCGAGCGAAGATCGAGAATTTCGACGGAAATGCCTTCGCGCTCCAGGGCAGCAGCGGCTACTTCAGCGCGACGAACGACGGCACCGTAGGTGATGATGCTGACTTGTTCCCCTTCCTTGACCAGGCGCGCTTTGCCGAAAGGAATGGTGAAATCCGGGCCGGGGTATTCGGAGCGATTGTAGGGCTGGCGGTACAGGTGTTTGTGTTCGAGGAACATCACCGGGTCGTCGCAGCGAATAGCGGTGCGCAGCAGGCCGGCGACATCGAGGGCGGTGGAAGGCATGACCACGCGCAAGCCGGGGCAATGCGTGAAGATCGATTCGCCGCTCTGGCTGTGATAGACGGCGCCGCCGGTAAGGTAGCCGCCGATGGCCACGCGAATGACGGCCGGACACTTGAAGGCGCCGTTGGAGCGCCAGCGAAGGACGCAGAGTTCATCGCGAATCTGCATCATGGCCGGCCAGATGTAATCGAAGAACTGGATTTCCGCGACGGGCTTCAGGCCCCGGGTGGCCATGCCGATAGCGCGGCCAACGATGCTGGCTTCCGCGAGGGGCGTATTGAAGACGCGATCGGAGCCGTATTTGCGCTGTAAACCGGCGGTGGCTTTAAAAACGCCGCCCTTCCCTTTCACCTCGCGGAGAGCATCCTCGCGGCTGGCATCGGCAACGTCTTCACCAAAGACGACGATGCGTTCATCCTGAGCCATCTCATCCTGGAGCGTTACGGCGATCATTTCGACCATGGTCTTGGGAGCGGCCTGGAATTTCGGCTCTGTGGCGAAGCTCGCGGAAGTGGGGTCGATGTCCTGCGAATAAACGTGCAGGGGGATGGAGGAAGGTTCGGGATGCTCGGCGGCGAGGGCCTGATCGGCGGCTTCGCGGACCTCGCGATCGACCTGGGCTTCGAGAGCTTCAATCTCTTTCTGATCGAGAAGGCCTTCGCGAATGAGGAAGAGCGAAAACTTGGAGAGCGGATCGCGGCGAGCTTCGGCTTCGCGCTCTTCGGGAGTCTTATAGAGCTTTTCATCGTCGGAAAGCGAATGGGAGTAGGGACGCGTGACGCGGGCGTGAACAAGCGCGGGGCCGCGGCGCTCGCGCGCATAGGCGATGGCTTCCTTGCAGACGGCGTAGCTTTCCAGCGGGTCGGTGCCGTCGCATTCGGCGACGTGCAGGCCGGGAAAACCCTTGACCAGGCGGGAAATGCTGCCACCGGCGGTTTGCACTTCCACGGGAACAGAGATGGCGTAGCCGTTGTCCTCAATCAGATAGAAGAGGGGGAGCTTCTTGGCGCAGGCGACGTTGAGCGATTCCCAGAATTCGCCTGCGCTGGTGGCGCCATCGCCGGAAGAGACGTAGACGATCTCTTCGGGTTGGTAATGGACGTGTTCCCCCAGCGGGGCCTGCTGCGCTTGCTCGAGGGCTTTATGGCGATGCTCGTAGTAGAGCGTTGCTTCGGCGGCGCCAGCGGCCTGGAGAAACTGCGTGCCGGTGCAGGAGGATTTGCTGACGAGATTCCATTTCGGATGGCCCCAATGGGAGGGCATCTGACGTCCACCAGAGCTGGGATCGTCCTTCGCGCCGACGGCCTGGAGAAGAGTTTCGAGAGGCGTGACACCCAGCATGAGACAGAGAGCGCGGTCGCGATAGTAGGGATAGAGCCAGTCCACGCCGGGACGCAAGAGAAGGCCGGCGGCGGCGGTGACAGCTTCATGACCGGCGCTGGAAATCTGGAAGTAGATTTTGCTCTGGCGCTTGAGCTGAATTTCGCGGTCGTCGAGGCGCCGCGAAAGATACATTGTGCGGTAGAGGCGGACGAGGGTGTCGCGGTCCAGGCCGTGGTACTTAAGCGATTCCAGTTTGGCGATCTTCACGCGAGTTTGCACGGCCATTCAGTTCGCCCTCGTGGTGGAGAGGAGTAATTTACGCGCGAATTTTCATTATACCGGACGAAGGCAGCGAATCGATAGGAAAGCGGGGAGGTTTCACCGCAAACGGCAGTACTATACCAGGTCGTCAAAGTGCTTTTCGGTATCGGGGAAGAGGGCGTCAGCGGGTTTGATGATAATTGGCGAAGCGCCCTGAAATGGTTCCTCGGACGGAATTCGTTGCAGCCAGCGCTGTCCGGAGAGTTTTTCGTGATTGGAAAAGTCCAGACGCACGAGGAGCTTGACGGTTTCGGAGGGTGCGGCTGGGGTTGGTTCGGGCTTGTCTTTGCTCTTCCCCTTGGACTTGTCCGGATTCTCGGATTTTTCGGGTTTTGCGGCATCTTCGGGAGGAGCAGAGGCAACTCGTTCAAATTTGAACAGGAGTTTCTTGTCAAGGCGGTAGGCCTGCTTCCAACCCTCGAGTTTGTGGCGCGCCTGTTGGACCTTATCTTCGTCTTTTGCGAAATCAAATTGAATATAGATGTGGGGCATGAAATAAGTTTGCGGCGCGCGGGGGGAGTAAGTCAAGAAAACGGGGGAGTGAAGGCGCTTGATCACCGACGAGCGCGGCGTAGACGCCAGGCGGCGGATATAGGAGCTAAGGCAAACCCTCGAACAAGCTTGGAGAATTTGCAGTCTTGCCGAGATGGGGCGCAGCATGCTGTGCCCCTACTAGGCCGAAGGAGACCCAAGAGCGGCCCACCCCGCAACTTCATCCGGGGCGCAAACGACGCGCCTCGGAAGGACGGGCCCTACAAGAACCAACCCAAGAGCACAGTCAGGAGTGACTGTGCCACAGGGACAACCGGTGCGCGAATTGAGGTTTGGTGGCCGCACGTGCGACCGCAAAAGCGGCGGCGAGCCGCCGCACTCCAAAGAGTTCGCTGTTCAAATTTGGAGCCTTGGTGAAATTTGAGAATGGAGGGGAGTTAGGGTATCCTGCCAACTCCAACTATGAAGAGGTCGCGGGCCATTCCTATCGCTCCGGGAAAAATGAGCGCGTGGGTGTGCTTGGTGGCAGTGGTGCTGCTGTGGGCTCCGATGTGGGCAGCGGCATGGCCAACGGATGGCATGGACTGCTGTAAGAACGGCATGTGCCTGGCGCACAGACACTCGAAACCAGCGCCCTCCCGGCCGCAGCAGGCAGGTGCAGAGGAAACGCCAATGGACTGCGAGCACCATGGCGGAAGCGGCATGAGCGACTGCTCGATGGCCTGCTGCCATGAAGGCAGTCAAATCCTGGCGACGCCTGCGATTTTTGTGATGCCGGCGCCCGCAACCATTGCGCAGCCGAGCGAAGCCAGGACAGCAGCCAGTAGCTTTGCGCCGACGGAATTTGTGCAATCGTTTGAGCCACTCTCTCCGCCTCCTCGCACGCCTCTCTTCTCTCTGTAATTTCCCGCTTATTTTCGTGAAATGGAACATGTTCCGGGTCCAAGCGACTCGCCGCGGATTTTTCCGCCATGCAACGGAAAAGAATTCAAGATGCAGCGAATTTTGCCTGTCGTGGCAGTCGTATTTCTTTTTACGAGCGGAGCGTTTGCCACCATATTGGGAACAGTGCGAGGCGTCGTACACGACCCGCAGCACCGGCCAGTGGCCGACGCAGAGGTGAAGCTGAAGTCGGCGACCTCTGATTGGACGCAGGCGGCGCAAACAGACCAAGATGGGGCGTTTTTGTTTACAGCGGTGCCGGTGGGCGATTACCAAGTGATGGTGACAAGGAGCGGCTTTGCGGAGGAGCAGGAAACGGTCACCGTGGTCTCGGCTTCCTCGCCGACGCTGCATTTTCAACTCAGGATCGCCGCCGTGAATCAGACCGCAACCGTTTTGGCAGAAGGACAGGAAGAAGTGGCGAACGTCGATTCCGTAACGCCGACGACACTGGTGGCGCGCGCGGACATCGCGCAGACGCCGGGCGCGGACCGCACGAACGCGTTGCAAATGATCACCGACTACGTGCCAGCCGCCTATGTAACGCACGACATGTTGCACATGCGAGGAGGCCACCAGGTGGACTGGCTGATTGACGGCGTCCCCATACCCAATACGAATATCGCTGCCAATCTGGGCCCGGTGATTGACCCGAAGGACATTGACTATCTGGAGGTTCAAAGAGGCAGCTACGAAGCCGATTATGGGGACCGCACGTATGGAATCTTCAACATCGTGCCGCGAACCGGGTTCGAGCGGAACAATGAGGCGGAGGTCGTCATGAGTTTGGGGAATTGGTACCAAACAAACGATCAAATCAATTTCGGTGGGCACACCGAGCGCTTCGCCTATTACGCGAGCTTGAACGGAAACCGGAGCAATTACGGGCTGCAGACTCCGATTGGACAAGTCTTTCACGATGCGGAAAATGGCTATGGAGGATTCGCGTCCTTCATCTACAACCCCAATTCCCAGGACCAATTCCGGCTGGTCACGTCTTTGCGGCAGGACTACTACCAGATTCCCTACGACCCGAATCCCAACTCAATCGGAAATCAGCAGTTGGAGGCGGCGGGGGAGTCGCCCAGTTACGGCCTCCGTGATGGCGAGCACGAAACCGACGGCTATGTTGCGTTCTCATGGATCCACACATTCAATGCAAACCTGCTGCTTACGGTTTCTCCCTTTTATCACTACAACAGCGCCGACTACCAAGGTGGGGCGAACGATTATCCCGTCATTTCGACCATGGATCAGACCGCCAATTACGGGGGTTTACAGGCGGCCCTTACCGCAAACGCTTGGAAAAATGACATTCAGGTCGGAGTGTACGGATTCGTTCAGCACCAGTACAACCTCTTCGATAACCAATTCACGGACGGCAGTCAAAATTTCCCCGCTTCTTCGGTTGGGGTAACGGGAGGGCTGGCGAGCATATTCATCAACGACAAGTTCAAACTGACCTCGTGGTTGACCTTAATTGCCGGCCTTCGCCAAACACACTTTACGGCGGACGTCGTGGAAAACGCGACGGACCCTCGCTTTGGCGTGGCCGTAAGAGTTCCACACCTCAACTGGGTCTTTCGCGCCTTCTACGGTGACTTTTACCAGGCCCCGCCACTCGTGACGGCCACCGGCCCACTGCTCGGTTTAGCGAACAGCCAGAATTTTACTTTCGCGCCCCTGCGCGGTGAGCGGGATGAAGAGCACCAGTTTGGGCTCACGATCCCGTTTCGCGGCTGGGCTCTTGATGCCGATACTTACCAAACACGAGCGACGAATTGGCTGGATCATAACAATATTGGAGAATCGAATCTCTTCTGGCCGATCACGTGGGATGCCGCCTTGATTCAAGGTTGGGAACTGACCCTTCGGTCCCCCCGCCTCTGGCATCGCGGCCAGTTTCACCTTGCCTATGCGAATCAAATCGCGCAAGCAACCGCACCGATCACCGGGGGCTTGATCTGTCCTAGCCCCGTGACGCCGGCATGCCCACTTGATATAGCGCCTGGACTTTCACCGGTAGACCATGATCAGAGAAACACATTGAACTTGGGTTTCAATGCAACTCTTCCCTGGCGGTCGTTCGCGTCCGTGAACGTGTACTACGGTTCGGGGTTCACGAACGGAATTCCGGACACGCAATATCCCGGGAACTATCTGCCGGGGCACACCACGTTTGATCTATCGCTAGGGAAAAGCTTCGCGGAGAAATACAGCGTTTCCGTGACCGCGCTGAATGTGGCAAACCGCCGCGTGGAGCTGGACAACAGCCTGACGTTCGGAGGATTTCACTACAACGACCCGCGGGAAATCTACGCGGAATTCCGCTATCGTTTTCATTATTGAGGAGCAGCGATGAGACAATTCCTTCTACTTTTGCTGGGGATGTTGGTTTTGTCGAGCGCAGGTTGCCAGACGACACCGGTGAAACATTATGCGATTCAGGCGGAGGTGATCTCGGTGGACGTCCCGAAGAAAATGGTGACGGTGAAGCACGGCGAGATCCCGGAATTGATGCCTGCAATGACGATGAATTATCTGGTGGCGGATGAGAAGCAGATTGAGCCGCTGAAACCGGGGGACAAGATCAGCGCGGACCTGGTGGTGGGGGAAAACGTGGGGCACCTGGAAAAGATTGTGCTGGTGGAAAAGGCCGCTGGACCGCCTCCCGCGGGCGATGCGCAACAGCATGTGCATTGAGCACTTGCGTTCATGCTGGGAAAAGAGACTTGCCTCGAGAAAACGGCGCAGATAAACTTTTCAGCGAGAACACAGATGGCGATGGAGTTCGCCAAAACCGCCGCGGCTGGAATTGCCGGGGCTGATGACTCCTGGCTGCCGGAGGGCACCAGGAGTTTTTTGTTAGCGGGA
>Ga0326728_10025765_pt1 | contig 10485 bp, 13 predicted proteins | sample MB3enrmetagenome_FD_207602 | JGI IMG/M metagenome (GOLD analysis project Ga0326728, IMG submission 207602) | Lab enriched peat soil microbial communities from McLean, Ithaca, NY, United States - MB31MN | ecosystem: Environmental > Terrestrial > Soil > Wetlands > Peat | place: USA: New York... | reverse complement strand
TTAAGGGACGCAATGACACGGTGATTCTTCCCTCCAAGTCGCCGTGTCTCCATCCCTTCCCATCACCCTATCAATAGGTTTTCAACGTCGACAATGTTTTGAAAGACAAAGTCGGGTTGAAAGGAAGTGTGTTTGTATTCCTCGAGCGTCTTTTCGTCGGTGACACCCGTCAAAACAATGCCGGTGGCCATTCCCGAATCTTTTCCCATTCTGATATCGGTCTCCAGATTGTCTCCGATCAGGATGCAGTCTTCAGGCATGAATCCCATCACTTCCAGGGCCGCTTGAATCATGATGCGAGAAGGTTTCCCGACAACGACTTCGACGTTCTTTCCTGTCACGGCCTCGATGGCTCCGATCATCCCGGCGCAGCCCGGAATTTCTCCTTCCTCTACCGGATAGGTCCGGTCGGGGTTGGTGGCAACAAATTGGGCTCCCAGTCTGACGGCCTGAAATGCAATATTGAGCTTTTGGTAATTGAAAGTCCGATCCAACGCTACGACCACATATTCAACCTCTTTCGGCTCATCGCTGATTTGAAAACCTGCTCTTTTCAGCTCTTCAATAAAAGGAATCTCCCCTACTGCGAAGAGTCTCGCCTGAGGGGCAAGCTTCTTGAGATAATTGACCATCACAAAAGTGGAGTTAATCACATCCTCGGGCGGGGTAGAGATGCCGAGCCGGGTCAGCTTGGTGGCACAGTGTTCCCGAGCCTGAAGAGAATTATTTGAAAGGAAAACAACTTTCCTCCTATTTTCCCGGACGCGCCGGACCACTCTCTCTGCGCCAGGGATGAGCTGATTGCCTCGATAAATGGTCCCATCTAAGTCGAAGATAAATCCCTTAAACATCCTTCACCACCTTTCCTCCTATCCTCTCTGAACATAAAAGAGAATCTTTTGAATCAAATGGAAGCTTAACCCTGCCATCAACGCAGAGGCCGGGAGTGTGATCAACCAGGCCAGGACGATATTTCTCGCCACTCCCCACCGAACGGCTGAGATCCTCTGGCCCGCTCCAACGCCCATGATGCTGGAAGAAACGACGTGCGTCGTAGACACTGGACCTCCCAGCAACGCCGCTCCTAAAATGACGATCGCCGAAGAAGTTTGGGCACAGAAAGCATGAACGGACCTCAACCGGTAAATTCTTGAACCCATGGTCCTGATGATTCGCCATCCTCCGGTCGCTGTTCCAAAAGCTGTCGCTGCGCCACAGCTTGCAATCACCCACAGGGGAGCGTGAAAGCCGGTCGAAAACCCAAGGATGACAAAAGACAATGCGATCAAACCAATCGATTTCTGTACGTCATTCGAGCCATGGCTGAGGGCGAGGGCGACGGAAGAAGGAATCTGCATCCGGCTGAAGTAGTAATTTACCCTGGGGCTGGCATCTCGAAAGATATGAAGAGTCATCTTCAAAAATAACATCCCAAAAATTAAGCCCATCAAAGGGGATACGACAAGGGAAGCGACAACATAGAGGAGTCCTCCCCACAGAATTTTGTGCGGCCCGTAAGCGACCAACACAGCTCCTACCATTCCTCCGATCAAGGCATGTGAAGAGCTCGAGGGGAGACCAAAGAGCCAGGTGATCAGGTTCCACAGAATCGCTCCAACGAGGGCGGCAATCAGAAAGGCTATGGAGACATTTAAGGCTTTAGGGTCGTAAGCGGGAACGCTAATAATATTTTCTCCTATTGTCTTAGCCACGGCGCTTCCTATGAAAAAGGGGGCAATGAATTCACAGGCCGCTGCCATCAGAAGGGCCCTTCTTGGAGAAATGGCCCTGGTCATAATGATTGTTGACACGACATTCGCCGCGTCATGAAAGCCATTGGAGAAAGCAAAGAATAGGGCAAGAGAAATGACGAACACAGCAAACCACATTATCCCGATACCTCTTCCATCTTAGGCCTGGTAAGCGGATTAATGGCAAAAAAACAGACTGGACTGCCACAGGTTTTTGCTAACTGTTTCATTGGTGTAATCTAATGGAACATTCTGGTCTCAGTTTCGGGAGAAATTACGAAGAAACCAGTGATCGAAAGATATTATCAATTTGAAGAAGTGTCAAGGGCAAATGGGGACATAAGACAAAAGCAGGATTGACTTTCCTCACCAAATCAATTAAAAATAGACTAGGTTTGATCTCCGAGCTTTTTTCCTAAATCTTGCCCCTCACCTAACCCTCTCCCTCAAAGGGAGAGAGAGCGGAGGGAGCGGGATACGGAAATTGGCCATTAGGGCATAGCTGGAAACGGCTATGCCTCCCGTGTTTGGAAAGGAGGTGGACAATGAATTCAGATGGCCAATATCCCAGACACGGGCATTGGCCTTTTTAATTTCCCCTTCACCCTTCCCTTCTCCCCCAAGGGGAGAGGGTGGGGTGAAGGGGATTCGAAGTGGTAAAATGCTGCTTGACCCTTTCAGACGAAAAATAAACTACCTCCGAATCTCAATAACGGACCGATGCAACCTGAGATGCCGTTATTGCATGCCCGAGGAAGGAATCCCTCTCATCCCTCATGAAGAAATTCTAACTTACGAGGAGATATTAAGGATAGTCCGTGTCTTTGCAGCAGAAGGAATCTCCAAGGTCAGGTTGACCGGAGGAGAACCGATGGTCAGAAAGGGGATTGTAGATTTTGTTTCCCGCCTGTCCCAAATTGGAGAGATAAAAGATTTAAGTCTCACTACAAATGGAATCCTTTTGAAAGAGTTTGCTCATGATCTTAAAAAGGCTGGTTTAAAAAGGATCAATGTCAGTCTGGACTCCCTGAGAAAAGAGAGATTCTGCCAAATTACTCGAAAGGACGATTTTGAGCGGGTATGGGTAGGAATAGAAGAGGCATTGAGAGTCGGGCTCTCCCCCATCAAAATTAATATGGTTGCCATCCAAGGACTCAACGATGATGAAATCGAATCCTTTGCTCGATTAACCCTTCATCTCCCTCTCATCATCCGATATATTGAATATATGCCTTCTGGCAATGGGGAGGAATGGAAAGGAAGCGATATTTTGACTATTCCTCAGATTAAGAACCGTCTTGAAAGCGTCGGGAAACTGATCCCCATTCCTTCGGACCAATGGGATGGCCCGGCAAAGAGATTTCGGATGGAAGGGGCTCTTGGAGAAATAGGATTGATCGGGCCGGTGAGCAGTCATTTCTGTGATGATTGCAATCGTCTTCGACTGACCTCTGATGGTAAGATCCGAGCTTGCCTTTTTTCTGATGAAGAGATCGATGTGAAGGAACTTCTGAGAAACGGGGGGTCTGATCAGAATTTAAAGGAACGGCTCCTCGTCGCCCTCAGAGAGAAGCCGGAGAGACATCCTATCCACACCCAGCAGTTTAAAAAATGCCAGAGAAATATGTCCGCGATCGGAGGGTAAGTCCTCGCCTTATCCCTCTCCCCAAGAGGACAGGGCGGGGCGAAGGGTCGCTATGCGCTGAGCGCTCTGCGCTATGAATCGTTGGGAGGAAAAGATGCAAAAACTCACCCACTTTGACAAAAAGGGCCGGGCTAAGATGGTCGATGTCAGTGAGAAGAGGGAAACGTTGAGGGAGGCTGTGGTTCAAGGCTCCGTCTTCATGAATCCCAAAACCTTCAAGACTATACTATCCGGCAAGATTTCGAAGGGAGATGTTTTGGCAGTGGCCAAGGTGGCTGGAATCATGGCGGCAAAAAAAACCTCGGAAATCATTCCCTTGTGTCACCCTCTCAATCTCTCTCACGTAGAGATCAATTTTTATCCTTTTGAAAAAGAGAGTCGAATCAATATCGAAGCGAAGGTTAAGATTAAAGCCCGGACAGGGATTGAGATGGAAGGATTTGTCGCTGTGGCTGCTGCCGGTCTCACCATATACGATATGTGCAAGGCCATTGACCCGGGAATCGTGATATCGGATATTCATCTCGTTAAGAAAACCGGGGGTAAAAGCGGAACCTTCACTTCCAAAAATCTCCCCTCCCCAGGTGGGAGGGGATGAAGGGGAGGGGGAAATTGTTCGCTTCACCCTCACCCCCACCCTCTCCCCTCAAGGGAGAGGGGAAAAAGGGAAGGGAGACATGAAAGAAACACAAAAGGGCAAGGTCCTCGCCGTCAATATCAGCGAAGAGAAAGGGACGAAAAAGACCAATGTCCACTCGTGTGCTCTATTGAGGGACTTCGGTTTAAAAGGAGACGCCCATGCAGGTCCCTGGCACCGCCAGGTCAGCCTGTTGGCAAACGAATCCATTGAGAAGATGAGGGAGAAGGGTCTAAAGGTTGGCTATGGTGATTTTGCAGAAAATATCACCACGCAAGGTATCGATCTTGTTCATCTCCCTATTGGAACAGAAATTCGAATTAGAGATGCGGTCGTCCTCCGCGTCACCCAAATCGGAAAGGAATGCCATGAACGTTGCGCCATTTATTACCAGGCAGGGGATTGCGTGATGCCCAAGGAAGGGATCTTCGCCGAAGTGATAAGCGAAGGAGAAGTGAAGGTAGGGGATGAAATACTTATCAAATCCGAATTTCAAAAGCCAAATGTCAAATGAATGTCCAATTCCAAATTTAAGAAATTTTTGGCATTTGAACTTTGAAATTAATTTGGCATTTGAACTTTGATGTTTAACATTTAGATGGGTGAAGCAAATCATGTTCAAAGTAGCTATTCTGACCATCAGTGATCGCGGCTCAAAAGGCGAACGGGAGGATTCGAGCGGGCCAATCATCAAGGAAATGATAAGGGACTTACCCGCTGAAGTTGTCCATTATGAAATCATCCCTGACGAGAAAGAAAAGATCGTTGAGGCCCTAAAGAAGAGCTCCGACCAACTAAAGGCAGATTTGATTCTCACGACAGGAGGCACAGGCTTAAGCCCCAGAGACGTGACGCCCGATGCGACATTGAAGGTCATTGATAAAGAAGTCCCGGGTTTTTCAGAAGCCATGAGGGCTGAAAGTTTAAAAAAGACCCCTCATGCGATGATTTCGCGAGCCGTCACCGGAATTCGAGGTTCGACCCTGATTGTGAATCTACCGGGAAGTCCTAAAAGCGTGAAAGAAAACCTGAGCGTAATCCTGGCTGCCCTTCCGCACGCCTTATCTAAGTTGAAGGGCGACCCTTCCGAATGCGGTCAGGAATGAAAGGAGGAAACGAATGCATCAATTTTCTGAAGAGTTGTGGAAGCAGTTCAAAGATACTCTTGGACTGAAAGAATCGCCGCTGGGAATATATTATACAAACGGCAAACCCGAAGGGGTTACGCCGAAGGAGGGATTATCCGGATGCATGATCGGGCTGCTTCGCAACGCGAGCAGAAAAGGGAACACGGTTTATTTCGACAAGGCCCATTTCGGATGTCCCGGAGGCGCTTATTACATGGGGTTTTTTGAATCTCCAAGGCCCAATATCGAATATTTCCTCTCCTGCGGGATTCCGGGTGAAATGGAAGGAGAAAGATATATCAAGACGCCGGAGCGGGCCAGGGAATATTTCACCAAGATGATCCCCAGACGAGCGCCGGCAACCTATTGTGTATTCAAGCCCGTTGAGCAATTTCAGAAGGGTACGGAGCCAGAAGTTGTAGTTTTCTTCGCTCCGCCGGATCTCCTCTCAGGGCTTTTCACCCTGACGAATTATGCCCTGGAGCGCACGGACGCTGTTCAGGCGCCCTTTGGTTCCGGGTGTGGAACGATTCTCACCTACCCTCTAAAGGAAGCTGGAAAGGAAGCGCCCCACGCCACTCTCGGAATGTTCGACGTCTCTGCAAGACCCATGATTGAAAAGGACACGCTCTCCTTTGCCATGCCCTATTCGGTATTTTCGAAACTCTTGGAGAACGTTTCGGGCAGCTTCCTTCAAACAGAGAGTTGGAAGAAGGTCCTTCGGAGGATTCAGAAACAAGAGAAATCCCAATAACCAAACGACAAATCCCAAGTAATCTCCAATTACCTAATGACCAAAACATCTTAAGAAAAATTTTCCTTCCCAGAGAGAGGGAGGGTGTGAAAAAATTAAGAAACCGACAAAAACAGAACAAGGCCCGCAAGGATGGTTCTCTTGGAGAACTTTAGACCTGCCTGCGCGTAGCCGCTTCGGCGAAGGCAGGGCGGAACCCCTTAGCAATAACTTTTGCCCGCCTAATTGTAGTATCTTCGCGTGCTTACCGCTGCGAATGGTTGTGCACCTATGATGATACGCATTCTAAAGTTCGAGAAAAGAGCCATCCTGAAAGGGCCGATGATTTTTCCACAGCTTCAGGCGGAGGGGAAAAATGATTTATTCAGAAACAATTACTTTGAGTACAAAAGGCTTCAGCGATATTTTGGACATCACTCAACAAGTTGACACGGTGATCGGCCACTCCAAAGTAGAAAACGGGTTGGTCACCGTATTTTGTCCCGGATCGACGGGCGCTCTGACAACGATCGAATATGAATCGGGCGTGCTCAGGGATCTGCAAAAGGCGATAGAGAAGATCGTCCCATCCAACATCCCTTATGAGCATGATAGACGCTGGGGCGACGGCAACGGCTTTTCTCATGTGAGGGCAGCCTTGATGAAGCCCTCCCTCTCCATCCCAATGAACAAGGGAAGGCTGGCCTTGGGAACATGGCAGCAAATTGTCTTCATCGATTTTGACAACCGAAGAAGAGAGAGAAACATTCTTGTCCAGGTGATGGGTGAATAATGACGATGGTGAACTCAGCTTACCTCACCAGTACATAAATTAAAACAAGGATGACGAAAAGGGCAAATATTTTTTTAGCAGGAAGGGATGAGTTTTAAAGGAGACATAGGCTCCTACTCTCGCCATGAAGATTGTTCCTACGGCCAGTGCGGCACCACGCTGCAGACCCACAAACCAAAGACTCCATTCAAGCAGACCAGCACGGCCCATTCTATTTAAAATATAGCCGACCACTGAGAACAAAGCTGTTATCACAATCGTAGCACTCGATGTCCCGATCGCTAATTTCAATGGCATGTTTAAAAACTAATACATCATCGGTATGGTGACAATCGCACCGCCCCCCAAGCTAAGGCTGCCACAATGCCGGCGGCAAGTCCTACCCCGATAAGGCCAAACACATTCGGCGTTGATGAGAATTCAAGTTTCTTCTTAGCCTGTGCTTCGCTTTCAGTCAACATTTTTATCGCTGACGCCATCACGATGAGGCGAAAGCGACCCGCAGATGCCTTCCGCTTAACCACGCAGCCAATCTGGTTGTTGCGAAAGCGGTCACGGCACTGGAAAATCCAAGCACGAATAGCGAACGCCAGTCGATGTTTCTCTGCTTGCCATGTTGATAAGCACTCGTGAGTGAAGCAAAAATAATCACAAAGAGGCTGGTGCCAATCGCGATGTGGGTCAGCACAGACCAAGGGAGGTCAGATTGTTCATAGCTGAATATAAGTACGGGCGCAATCAGTATACCCCCGCCTATGCCGAACATCCCTGCAGAAAAACCAACCACGCAACCAACCGCAACGAAGAGTAGAAAATCGAAAAGTACCATCCGCGCTGATTCCCAAGATGATCAGGCTGTTAGGTTATGAAGCAAGCTCAGAAAGGGCCCTCAATTCTATATGAATTATGTCAAATCTGCTGTAAAACTTGCAGAGCTCTTCTGCCGTGAACTTGCCTAACGCATAAAGAGGTTTGCGTGCCTCTCCAAGAAGGCAGGGATGAGTCTCAGTGAGGCGTTTCCCAACTTCGCCTGCACCACCGACAATCAGAACCTTGATCTTCCTCCCCGCTTGACCACAAAAAGAGGGGATGGGGAGTGGAATATTCTCCGCCCCTTTCCTCTCTTCAACTTACATAATCATTCTCTCTCATTCTGAACAGAAGGTAGTTCTGCCCTCGTATACACTCCTGCCGGATATCGATGTCCTTTGCACCAGGAAATTTTTCCGCTTCAGGCCGGTTTGGGAGCTTCCTTTGCAATTCTGCCTCTGATCAAAGGCCTTAAGGCAAAGAAGGCCAGAGCCGCCGAGGCGGCGCAGAATACGGCTGCGATATAGAACGGCACGATGAAAGAGCCAAGGAAATATGCTGCCACCAGCGCTGCACCGTACCCGGCTAAGACAGAAGCCATCCCTTTCGCCGAATACAACATACCATAATTAGCGCTGGCATTCTTGGGGCCGAAGATGTCTCCCGTTGTGGCTGAGAATAGGGAATATATCTCACCCCAGAAGAGGAAGACAAATGAAAAGAGTATAAGGAAGGCTAAAGGACCTCCTGCAATTTTAGTCACCATAAAGATGAGAAGCGCTTCGATCCCGAAGGCCAGGGTCATTGTATACTCTCTTCCCAACTTGTCTGAGATCGAGCCCCATAAGATTCTAGAGAGGGCATTCGTAATTGAAGTCAGGGTCGCGGTTAAGGGAACAATTGCCAAGCCCCATATCTTCGCGTCAGCCACGTTGAGGGACTTGGCGATCTGGGATAAATTTCCTGTGGCCATCAAACCGCCGGTACAGGCAAGGAGAAACATCACGTACAAAAGATAAAATTCAGGCTTCTTCAGGGCTTGATCCCAAGTATATTCCACCTTTGTTTGAGCCACCGCCTTGGTCATTTTTTGTGCACGTTGGTCCCATCCTATAGGCTTCCAACCTGACGGCGGATGACGTAATATTAGGGCCATAATAAAGGCAATTATTCCTTGAGCAATTCCCCAGATGGCCATAGTACTCCCCCAACCCAGGGAGTTTATGGTGGAGGCGATCGGCATGATGGTAAGTGCTGCTCCGCCACCGAATCCGGCGGCCGTTAGGCCGGCGGCCAATCCCCTTCGATCAGGGAACCATTTGACCGCGTTGGCTACGCATGATATGTAAATAATTCCCGCTCCCGTCCCCGCGATGACACCGTAATAGATGTAAAGTTCAAAAACAGACTTAGCGACTGCTCCTCCGAGTAGCCATCCAGCAAGAATGGCAATGGAGCCTAACATCATGAGCTTACGGATACCGAACCTATCGACGAAGTATCCTGCTACCGGCATAGGCCATGTTTCAAACAGAATGAACATTGAGAAGATGGCCGCTATTTTAGCATACGGCACATCGGCAAATTGTTGTTTCATCCCTGGCGTAAAGAGGGTAAACGAATATTGATAGTTCGAAATGACGATCATTGCGATGACACCAGCGAATAGCTGGACCCACCGATTACCAGCGAATGAACCGAAGGCCTGTTTGGCAATGTCAACTTGAGTTGGGGTTGTGTCAGGCATAGATGTCCCTCCTTTCAAATGCCATCAGAAGTTGGTTTTAAATCTATGCCGTTCAGAATACCCCCGGCGCACCTACCGGGGCATTCTGGGTCTGAACGTAGCAAGCCACACCTTTTCCTCCGCCTTGTCTAAGGTTTAAGCTTTCGGTGTCGGGACGGGGGTCTCGATAGCAATGGCTTGGATCTTCGAGATCTTCTCATCCACAAAAGCCTGCATCTTAGCGATATGCTCCTGTTTCAAATGCGAGAAGCGTCCCTGATATTTCATATACTCGCTTACCGGCTTATACTTCTTGGGTAGACGGGAATATTGGTATGCTCCGTTTTCCCACTCATAAAGAGTCCACATCCCGGTTTCCACCGCCAGACGGCCCATCTCCAGGGTCAGCTTTTCATCGAACTTCCAGCCCTTTGGGCATGGCGCCAGCATATGGAGGAAAGTGGGTCCGTCATAATTGAGGGCCTTACGCACCTTGTTCATCAGATCGAGAGGATAGGAGATACAGGTGGTGGCGACATATTTGACGGCTGGATGGCCTCCGATCACGAGCTTAGGAGGATCCTTGGGAAAAAGAGTTTTGCCCTCGGGAATCATTTTGCCAGGAGGGGTAAAGGTCGTATTCGCGCCATAAGGGGTTGTGGGCGAAGTCTGAATCCCCGTATTGGCATAAGATTCGTTATCGTAACAGATGAAGAGAACATCATGGCCGCGATACATCAGTCCCGACATTGCCTGTAGACCGATATCGACGGATCCGCCATCCCCTGCCATTACGATCACATTGGGAAAGGGACCATCATATTTCCCTCGCCGCATCAGGGTTTTATAGGCTTCGATCCCGGATGCCACGGCCCCGCCATTAGTGATCTGGGCGTGAATCCAGGAGACCGCATAGGGGGTACAGAGGTAGCTGGAGTTGGCTACGTACATACAGCCGGTCGGCCCGATGAAAATCGTGTTCTTGCCCGCTGCCTTGGCAACGAGACGGTAGTTCAAGGCCGGGCCACAACCCGAACATGTCCTGTGTCCGGGCACATACATCTCTTCTCTCGGGGCACCACGGAGAGACTTGATCGGTTCCAGAATCTGTTTCTTATAATTAAATGCTTGCATCATTGAACACCTCCTTAATTTATTGAAAAGGTCTATGCTTCTTCTTCAAAACCTACCCAGTAGACAAGCTGATGAGTCTTTTTATCTTTGACCATCTGGGAGAGGATTTTAGCCATGTAATAGAAATCC
>Ga0326728_10025764_pt1 | contig 10485 bp, 10 predicted proteins | sample MB3enrmetagenome_FD_207602 | JGI IMG/M metagenome (GOLD analysis project Ga0326728, IMG submission 207602) | Lab enriched peat soil microbial communities from McLean, Ithaca, NY, United States - MB31MN | ecosystem: Environmental > Terrestrial > Soil > Wetlands > Peat | place: USA: New York... | reverse complement strand
CATGGGGCTCCTGAGCGCGGCGGTCGCCGCGGCCGCCGGCGCCGGCTGGCGATTCGTGAACGCCGACTGCACCCTCGTCGCCGAGCGCCCCCGGGTCGCCGCGGTCCGGGACGAGATGGTCGCGCGCCTGTCCGGCGCCGCCGGCGGTCCTGTCCACGTGAAAGCGACGCGTCCCGAGGGTCTCGGGAGCCTCGGCCGGGTCGAGGGGGTCGCGTGCCTGGCCGTCGCGCTCCTCGAGCGGTGAGGGGCGCGCCGGCCCGTGACCGGCGCTTTCCTTCCGACCGCGGCGAGAGCGGCCTCGGTGGCGAGCAGGTCGAAGGGCGCCGCGCCGTGCGTGAGCTCCTCGCCGCCGGCCGCCGAGAGGTGCGCGAGCTCTTCGTCGCCGAGGGCCAGGACGCCTCGGACCTGCTGGACGAGGTGGTCGCGCTGGCCGCCGCCGCAGGCGTCCCGCGCCAGACCGTCTCGGCGCTCGAGCTGCGCGGGCTCGCGCGCACGGAGGCGCCCCAGGGCGTCGTCGCCCGGGCCGCGCCGGTGGAATCGGTCGGGCTCGACGAGCTCGTCGCCCCGAACCCCGGGCACACCCCGGCGCGCACCCCGGCAGGCGCCGTGCCCTTCCTCGTCGTCGTCGCCGAGGTGACCGACCCGCACAACCTGGGCGCGATCCTGCGCAGCGCGCTCGGCGCCGGGGTGACGGGTGTCGTGCTCGCCCGCCACCGGACGGCCAGTCTCACTCCTTCGGCGGTGAAGGCGGCGGCGGGGGCGGTCGAGCACCTGCCGATCGCCCTCGTGTCCGGGATCGGCCCGGCGCTCAACTCGCTCGCCGGACGCGGGGTGTGGATCGTCGGCCTCGACCCGGAGGGGGAGCGGTCGCTCGACGAGCTCGAGATCGCGACCGAGCCTTTGGCGATCGTCGTCGGGGCCGAGGGGAGGGGGCTCGCGCCACTCGTGCGGAAGCGGTGCGACGTGCGCTGCCGGATCCCGCTCTACGGGCCGATCGAGTCGCTCAACGTTTCCGTCGCCACGGCGGTGGCGCTCTTCGCGCTGGCGGCGCGGCGGCACGGCACCGGGACCGGGACGCCGCCGGGCTGAGCCGGGCCGAACGCCGGGGCGCGGCCCACCGCAGGCCGGTTGCTCCCATGCCACGAGCTCCGGGGTGCCTGGCGGGAAGGCCGATGCGCCGGCCCGCGGTTGTGGCGGCGCAAGGGCGACGGCGGCGGAAAGGGAGTGAACCCGCCAACGACCAAACGCCGCCCGGTCCCGCTGGTTTGCCCGGGCGGGGGTCACCCGCCGGGGTGCGGTGCCGCCGGTGCCGGCAGGTCCGGCCCTAGGGGCGCTGCCCGATCGGCACGTAGTCGCGTTGCCGGCGGCCCGTGTAGAGCTGGCGCGGACGGGCGATGCGCTCGTTGGAGTCGAGCATCTCGGCCCAGTGGGCGACCCAGCCGGACGTGCGGGCGAGCGCGAACAGGACGGTGAACATCTCGGGCGGGAAGCCCATCGCCTGGTAGATGAATCCCGAGTAGAAGTCGACGTTCGGGTAGAGCCGGCGGGAGGTGAAGTACTCGTCGGCGAGCACCGCCTCCTCGAGCTTCAGGGCGATGTCCAAAAGCGGGTTCTTGCCGGAGACCTCGAAGACGTCGTAGGCGATCCGGCGGATGATCGCGGCGCGCGGGTCGTAGTGCTTGTAGACGCGGTGCCCGACGCCCTGGATCCGCCCGTGGCTCTCCTTCACGGACTGCACGAAGGCGCCGACGTTGTCGATCGACCCGATCTCGGTCAGCATCTTCACGACCTGCTCGTTGGCACCCCCGTGCCGGGGGCCGTAGAGGGCGGCGCAGGCGGCGGAGCACGCCGAGTACGGGTCGGCGTGGGCGGAGCCGACGACGCGCAGCGCGGCGGTCGAGCAGTTCTGCTCGTGGTCGGCGTGCAGGATGAAAAGGACGTCGATCGCGTGGGCGAGCACGGGGTCGACCACGAAGTCGGGCTCGCCCGTGTCCCACATCATGGTCAGGAAGTTCTCGCCGAAAGGCAGCGTCTCGTCCGGCGGCACGAACTCCTCACCGACCGAGAAGCGGTGCACCGCGGCGGCGAGCGTCGGCATCTTGGCGATGAGGCGCGTGACCTGGAGCCGGCGGTTCTCGGGGTCGGCGATGTCCTTGGACTCCGGGTAGAAAGTCGAGAGCGCCGCGACCGCGGACACGAGCATCCCCATCGGGTGGGCGCCCTTGTGGAAGCCGGCGACGAACCGCTCGACGAACTTCTCCTCGATGAGGGCGTGACGGGCGATGTCGGCGTTCCAGGCGGCCAGCTGTGCTGCTGTCGGCAGCTCGCCGTGGGTCAGCAGGTAGGCGACCTCGAGGTAGGAGGACTGCTCGGCGAGCTGCTCGATCGGGTAGCCCCGGTGCTCGAGGATCCCGGCCTCGCCGTCGACGAAGGTGATCGCGCTTTGGCACAGCGCCGTCGCCGAGAACGCGGGGTCGTAGAACCAGACGCCGGGGAGCAGCTTGGAGAACTCTGACGAGGCGATCCCGCCGTCGACGATCGGGATCTCGATCGACTCGCCGGTGCGGTTGTCGGTGATGGTGACGCTCTCGGCCACGACGGCGACCTCCTCGGATCAGCCTCGAGTCTTATTGCGATCCTAGGGGAGGAATCAAAACGACCACCCCTCACGTTCCCCAGGCGATCCGTCCCGCCCGGGATCGGGGAGCCGGTCAGGCCTCGAGCGAGATCCGGTACACGTTGGTCTCCCGGCGGATGAAGCCGAGCTGCTCGTAGAGGCGGTTCGCGTCGACCCTCGACGGGCGTGAGGTGAGGTCGACCGTCCGGCACCCGCTCTCGGCCGCGAGCCGGAGGGCCGCCCCGACGAGCTGCGAGGCGATCCCCTTGCCCCGGTGGGCGGGGTCGACGACGACATCCTCGATCCAGGCCCGTCGCCCCGTCGGGATGGCGAACGTCGCAAGCGCCAGCATGCCGACGATCTCGGCCCCGAGGCGCGCGACGAACACGGTCGCCGCGCCCGAGGAGACGAGGTGGTGCAACTCGGCGAGGTCGGGCGGTCTGGCGGCGGAGAGGTGCGGGACGAGGCGCGCGACCGCCGCGGCGTCCTCGGCAGTCGGTTCGGTCAGTGCCTCGACGGTGATCGGGGTTTCGGGCATCCGGTCGAGCGTACCGAAGTGAGCCGCCCCGCCGGCGAAGGGGGCACGCGACCGCCGTTAGGCTTGGCGGCGACCCGGGAGGTGGCTGTGGCGCGCGGTGGCACCAGGAAGAGGGCAGTTCTGCGCCCGTTCCGGTTCGTCGCGCACCGGGGCGTTGCCGAGGCGGTCCGTCTCTCCGGGCGGCCGCGCGTCGAGCGCCCGCTGATGGTGGTCGCCTTCGAGGGCTGGAACGACGCCGCCGACGCCGCCTCGTACGCGCTGACGAACCTGGCACGGGCCTGGCAGGCCGTGCCCTTCGCCGAGATCGACCCCGAGGAGTTCTTCGACTTCACCGAGGCGCGCCCGGAACTGACCGTCGTCGAGGGGCTGGTTCGGGAGATCACCTGGCCCACCACCGTCTTCTCGGTCGCCCCCGGCCCGGTCGACATCGTCGTCGCCCGCGGGCCGGAGCCCCAGCTGCGCTGGCGCGCCTACTGCGACGCCTTCGTCGAGCTCGCGCAGGCGCTCCGGGCCGGCAGGGTCGTCATCCTCGGCGCCTATCTCGCCGAGGTCGCGCACTCGCGGCCCGTCCCGCTCGCCGCCACCGCCAGCGATGCCGCGCTGCTGGACCAGCAGGGCATGGCCCTCTCGCTCTACGAGGGGCCGACCGGCATCGTCGGCGTGCTCGGCGCGGCGCTCGCCGAGGCCGGCGTCCCGACGGTCACGATCTGGGCGAGCGTGCCCTGCTACTCGATCCCGGTCTCGGCCAAGGCCGCGCTGGCGCTCGCCGAGGCGACGACCCGGTTGGTCGGCCGGCACGCCGACCTCGCCGAGCTCACCCGGGAGGCGCTGGAGTACGAGCGCCAGATGGACGAGCTCGTGGGGGAGGACGAGACGGTCGCGGCCTACGTCGCGCGGATCGCCCACGAAGACGCCGCTGTCCCGGACGCCTCGGTCGAGGTCCTCACCGACGAGATCGAGCGCTACCTGCGCGACGAACCCCCCGGGTAGGGCGCCAGTTCCCGTCTGCGGCGGCGCGCGCGCGACGATGGTCCATGGCCGTGCGGGAGGACTGCCGTCACTACGTGATGCAGACGGTGCACGGCGGCGAGCGCGTCGAGGCCTGCAAGCTCGGCGTCAACGATCAGGTCCCCTTCGCCTGCCCCGAGGGTTGCGTCTTCTACGAGAAGCGGAGCACCTCGTCGGCCGGCTGGAGAGTCTCCCGCGAGGGTCGCGAGACCCCGCCGGCCCCCTAGAAGGCCCCTACCCGGCGGCGCGGTCCGGCTCGGCTGAGCCGTTCTCGAGCGCCGTCCGGGAGAGATTGCCCGAGCGGAACCCCTCGAGGTCGAGCGTGACGTGGCGGTAGCCGACGGCACGGATCGCCGCGACGATTGACTCGCGCGCCTCGAGCGCGCGGGGCAGCTCGTCGAGACCGAGTTCGATGCGGGCGGTGTCGCCGTAGTGGCGGACGCGCAGCACCCGGAACCCGAGCCCTCGCAGGGTCGCCTCGGCGGCCCCGACCCGTTGCAGCGCCCCGAGCGTCACGGGGGTGCCGTGGGGAATGCGCGACGCGAGGCACGCCGCCGCCGGCTTGTCCCAGGTCCGCAGGCCGAGCTGCCGCGACAGCTCCCGCACGTCGTGCTTGGCGAGTCCCGCCTCGACGAGCGGGAAGACGGCGCCGCGTTCGGCTGCGGCGCGCTGGCCCGGCCGGAAGTCGCTGAGGTCGTCGAGGTTCACCCCCAGCGTGATGGTGGCGGACTCGCGCGCCGCGGGCCCGGCGAGCACGTCCATCAGCTCCCGCTTGCAGTGGTAGCAGCGGTCGAGGTCGTTGCGGGCGTAGGACTCGTCGGCGAGTTCGTTCGTCTCGACGACGAGGTGGCGCAGTCCCCACTCGGCGGCGAGCGCCCGGCAGTTCGCGAGCTCGTCGGCGCCCAGCGAAGCAGACGACGAGGTCACGCACAGGACGCGGGCCGGCCCGAGCGTCCGGTTGGCGACGTAGCCGAGCAGCGACGAATCGGCGCCGCCGGAGAAGGCGACGACGACACGCCCGAGCCCGCCGAGCACGCGGGTGAGGCGCTCGAGCCCGGGAGCCGGGACGTTCGCCGCGGTGCCGGCGGGCACGGTCAGTCCCCGGCGAGCGCCGCGAGGATCTCGGCGGCGGGCTGCACGAGCCCCGCATAGAACGGGCCGAACTCCCCGTAGCGCGCGGACGCCTCGTCGTAGCTCATCGCGTAGACGCAGGACTTGATGTCTTCGAACGTCGTGGCGAAGAGCGTCACGCCCCACTCCCAGTCGTCCAGCCCGCTCGAACCGGTGACGAGCTGGATGACGCGGCCCCGGAAGGTGCTGCCCACCTTGCCGTGGTTCATCATCATCCGCAGCCGCTCGTCGTAGGGCAGGCGGTACCAGTTGTCGTCACCGTCCCGGCGGCGTGACATCGGGTAGAAGCAGAAGGCGGGCATCCCCTCCGGTGGGAGCTTCGGGCGCAGGCGCGCCTGGCGCATCTCGATGGGAAGGCGTTTCGCGTACTCGGAGACCTCGGTGAGCGAGACGTACGAGTACCGGGGCAGGCAACCGGCGTGGGCGAGCTCGGTCTGGAGCTGCCGCAGGCGCCCGAACGAGGGGCCGAGCGCGAGCACGCCGAGATCGGCCTTGTGTCCGACGATCTCCACGGTGACGACCTCGTAGCCGTCGCCGCGGCATCGCCGCAGGGCGGCCTCGGCAGCCTGCCGGTCGGCCGAGATGGCGTCGCAGAACAGGTGGAGCACCGCCCACCCGGGGGTCTGCCCGGTTTCTGGGTCGTCGGGCGCCTCGGATTCGGCGGGCGGGGTCGGACTCGTCACGCGGCGAGTCTACGGCGACCGGGGAAAGGGCCCCTCCGCGCGGACGGCACGGCCGCGGATCGTCCGCGGTCGTGCCGTCGAGCTCGTGACGTGCGCAGTTTCTAGTAGTCGTCCATGGGAGGTGTCGGCGCCGCCGGCTTCTCCTCGGGCTTGTCGACGACGACCGCCTCCGTCGTCAAGAAGAGCGCCGCGATCGAGGCGGCGTTCTGCAGTGCCGAGCGCGTCACCTTGGCGGCGTCGATGACGCCCGCGGTGAACAGGTTCTCGTAGACCCCGGTCTCGGCGTTCAGGCCCTCGGCCGCGGCCTTCAGGTTGCGGACCTTCTCGATCACGACCCCGCCCTCGGCGCCGGCGTTCACCGCGATCTGCTTCAGCGGTTCCTCGACCGCCCGGGCGACGATGCGGGCACCGGTCGCCTCGTCGCCTTCGAGCTTCTCGGCGAGGTCGAGGATCGCCTTCTGGCAGCGCAGGAGCGCGACCCCGCCACCGGGGACGACGCCCTCCTCGATCGCGGCCTTCGTCGTCGAGACGGCGTCTTCGATCCGGTGCTTCTTCTCTTTCAGTTCGACCTCGGTCGCCGCGCCGACCTTGATGACGGCGACGCCGCCGGAGAGCTTGGCGAGCCGCTCCTGCAGCTTCTCCTTGTCGTAGTCGGAGTCGGTGTTCTCGATCTCGGCCTTGATCTGGCTGATGCGGCCCTTGATGTCGGCGTCGGCACCGGAACCCTCGACGATCGTCGCCTCGTCCTTGGTGACGACGACCTTGCGCGCCTGTCCGAGCAGGTCGAGTGTGACGTTCTCGAGCTTCAGGCCGACGTCCTCGGTGATGACCTGGGCCGCCGTGAGGATCGCCATGTCCTGGAGCATCGCCTTGCGCCGCTCACCGAAGCCGGGCGCCTTGACGGCGACGCTCTTGAACGTGCCGCGGATCTTGTTGACGACGAGCGTGGCGAGCGCCTCGCCCTCGACGTCCTCGGCGATGATGACGAGGGGCTTGCCGGTCTGCATCACCTTCTCGAGGACCGGGAGCATGTCCCGCACCGCGGAGATCTTGGAACCGCAGATCAGGATGTAGGGGTCTTCGAGCACGGCCTCCATGCGGTCGGAGTCGGTGACGAAGTACGGGGAGATGTAGCCCTTGTCGAACCGCATCCCCTCGACGAGGTCCATCTCCATGCCGAAGGTCTGGGACTCCTCGACCGTGATGACGCCGTCCTTGCCGACCTTGTCGATCGCCTCCGCGATCATCGAACCGATCTCGGGATCGGCCGCGGAGATCCCCGCGACCTGGGCGATCTGGTCCTTCGAGTCGGTGTCCTTCGCCAGGCTCTTCAGGTGGGCGACGGCGGTGTCGACTGCGGCCTCGATCCCGCGCTTCAGCGACATCGGGTTCGCTCCGGCGGCGACGTTGCGGAGACCCTCGCGCACGAGCGCCCCGGCGAGCACGGTCGCCGTCGTCGTGCCGTCGCCGGCGACGTCGTCGGTCTTCTTCGCGACCTCCTTGACGAGCTCGGCGCCGATCTTCTCGAAGGGGTCCTCGAGCTCGATCTCCTTGGCGATCGAGACGCCGTCGTTCGTGATCGTCGGCGCGCCCCACTTCTTTTCGAGGACGACGTTGCGGCCCTTCGGCCCGAGCGTGACCTTCACCGCGTCGACGAGCTGGTTCATGCCCCGCTCGAGTGCACGCCTGGCGTGCTCATCGAACTCGATCAACTTCGACATCTCGGATGTCCTCCCTTGGTCGCTCGGGGCCTCCGAGCGTTAGCACTCTCATCTGTCGAGTGCTAATAGCAAACCACGCCAGCTGCCAGGACGCAACACGCCCAGCTCAGGGCGTCGTCGGGGAGGGGTCTCAGCCGCCGGAGATCGCCGGGACGACCGAGAGCGTCTGGCCGTCCCGGACGGGCGTGTCCAGCCCGTCGAGGAACCGGACGTCGCGGTCGGCGAGGAAGACGTTGACGAACCGGCGCAGCTGGCCGGTCTCGTCGACGATCCGTGCTTTCAGCCCCGGGTGGTGGGCTTCGAGGTCGTCGAGGGCCTCACGCACCGTCGAGGCCGCCACCACGACCTCGCGCTTGCCGCCGGTGAGGGGCCGCAGCTGGGAAGGGATGCGGACGACGATGCTCACCTGGGGTTCCTCCAGCTCTCCTCGAGCGCCGTGAAGGCGTCGAACGACGGTTCGATGACGGCCGAGGCGCCGAGCGTGTCGGCGAAGGCCTCGACGGTCTTCAGGCCGGTCCCGGTGATGCAGGCGACGACGCGTTCGTCGCGCCGCACGACCCCGTCCGAGGCGAGTTTCCCGAGGCAGGCGATCGTGACGCCGCCGGCGGTCTCGGCGAAGATCCCCTCGGTCCGGGCGAGCAGCCGGATCCCTTCGATGATCTCGGCGTCGGTCGCGGCGGCGATCGAGCCGGACGATGAGCGGACTGCGCGCAACGCGGCCTCGCCGTCGGCCGGGCTCCCAATGGCAAGCGACTTCGCGATCGTGTCGGGGCGAACCGGGGTGGGGACCTCGGCCCCATCGGCGAGGGCCCTGGCGACCGGGGCGCAGCCCGCCGCCTGGGCGCCCGAGATCCGCACCTGCCGGTCCGCGTCGACGAGCCCCACGCGGCCCAGCTCGCCGAATCCCTTGTCGATCTTGGTGAGCAGGCTCCCGGAGGCGATCGGCACGACGACGTGGTCCGGGAGTTCCCAGCCGAGCTGCTCGCCGATCTCGAAGGCCAGGGTCTTGGAGCCCTCGGCGTAGTACGCGCGCAGGTTGATGTTGACGAAGGCCCAGTCATCGCGCTCGTCGGCGATCTCGGCGCACAAGCGGTTGACCTCGTCGTAGACGCCGTCGATCGCGACGACTCGGGCCCCGAACACCGCCGTCGTCGTGATCTTCGTGCGCTCGAGGTCGGCGGGCACGAAGACGTAGCACTCCATCCCGGCACGGGCCGCGTGCGCCGCCACGGAGTTGGCGAGGTTCCCCGTCGACGCGCACGCCGCCACCTTGAAGCCGAGCGCGCGGGCCCGGGTCAGCGCGACCGACGTGACCCGGTCCTTGAACGAGCCGGTCGGGTTGCGGGTGTCGTCTTTCAGCCAGAGTTCGCCGAGGCCCAGCTCGGCGGCGAGCCGGTCGGCGCGGATGAGCGGCGTGTAGCCAGCCCCGAGGTCGACCGCCCCGACAGGGTCGGCGGGGAGCAGGTCGGCGTAGCGCCAGATCGACGGCGGCCCGGCGGCGATGCGGGCGCGACTCACGCGGCTCGCGACGGCGTCGTAGTCGTAGACCACCTCGAGCGGGCCGAAGCACCATTCGCAGATGTAGAGGGCTTCCGGGCCGAAGAGCCGCCCACATTCACGGCAGCGCAGACCGTTGGTCGGCGAGGTCACAGCTTCCTCCTCATCGATCGGGCATTGGCACCTGGTGGCGAGTGGTGACCACTCGGAACTGGTTGCCGCGGCGTCTTCGGGCCCGTCCCTCAGCCGCTCTGGATGATGGGTGCAAGTCTGGTCGGCGGGTCCCGACAAGTCAAAACAGCCCGTCGTTGCTCGCTACCTGGGTGGCGGCGAAGATGGTCGGTGTGACCGCCCTTTCCGACGTGGTTCCGGCGATCGGTCCCGTGTCGGGGGATCGCAGCGAGGCGCCCGGATCGTGAGCGATCTCGTCGTCGTCGCCACCCGGGGACCGTTCGCGCTGCGCCTCGAGGCGGGCGAGGTGGTGGCCGGCCGCGCCGCCGGCGGGCTCGCGCCCAGCCTCGCCGCGGCGCTCGAGGGACGGCGGGCCCTCTGGATCGCCGCCGCGGCGTCCCCCGCCGAGCGGGAGATCGCGGCCCGCGGCCTTGCGATCCCGGCGCCCGAGGGTCTCACGGTCCGGCTCGTCGTGGTGCCCGACGAGATCGCCGCCGCTCACCGGCTGGTTGCGAACGGCACGTTGTGGTTCCTCCACCACGGGTTGTTCGACAAGCCACACCGGCCGGCGGTCGACCGCCGCTGGCACGAGGCATGGGAGCGCTACCGCGCGTACAACGCGCTGTTCGCAGACGAGATCGCGCGGCTCGCTCCGGCCTCGGCGACGGTCGTCGTCAACGACTACCAGCTCTCACTCGTCGGCGGCCGACTCGCCGAGCTGCGCCCGGATCTCGCGACGGTCCATTTCAGCCACACGCCGTTCTGCGACCCGGAGGAACTGCGGACGCTTCCGAGCGACGTCGCGGCCGAGCTCGTCGGGTCGATCGCGTCGTGCGGTGCCGCCGGGTTCCACACCGAGCGCTGGGCCGGCAGCTTCCGGCGCTGCGCCGGCGAGTACTTCGCCGGCGAGCCGAGGACCGTCGTCGCCCCGCTCGGGGTCGACGCGGCGCGGCTCGCCGGGGAGTCGGCAACGCCCGGTGTCGAGGCCGCGCGTGCCAGGCTCCTCGCGGCCGTCGACGGTCGGCGCATCGTTTTCCGCAGCGACCGGCTGGAGCTGGCGAAGAACATCGTGCGGGGCTTCGCCGCCTTCGGGGAGCTGCTCGAGGCGGAGCCGGGCTG
>Ga0326728_10025762_pt1 | contig 10485 bp, 9 predicted proteins | sample MB3enrmetagenome_FD_207602 | JGI IMG/M metagenome (GOLD analysis project Ga0326728, IMG submission 207602) | Lab enriched peat soil microbial communities from McLean, Ithaca, NY, United States - MB31MN | ecosystem: Environmental > Terrestrial > Soil > Wetlands > Peat | place: USA: New York... | reverse complement strand
CGCGCCTGCCATCTGGCCCGCAGCACCGTGCTCTACTACGAATCCATCGGCCTGCTGCCGCACCCCCGCCGCACGTCCGGAAACTATCGCGTTTACACCGAAAAAGATCTCGGCCGCTTGCGACAGATCTGCGCTTACCGGGACGCCGGGCTCGAACTCGGCGACATTGGTTCCATCCTTGACGCTCCTCACACCGACGCCGCCGCCGTCCTGCGCCGGCGCCTGGTCGAATTGAGCGCCGGCATCGAACGCCTCCAGGAACACCAGCGGGCCATCGCGCGCCTGCTGAAGACTACAAACCAACTAAGGAGAATTCCCATGGTTACGAAAGAGAAGTGGACGGCCATCATGAGCGCCGCCGGTTTCACCAAGGATGACATGCACCGATGGCACGCCGAGTTCGAAAAGTCGGCGCCCCAGGAACACCAGGAGTTTCTCGAGTTCCTGCACATTCCGGAAGAGGAAGTGAAGGCGATTCGGGAGTGGAGCCGCCGGTTGAAAACGTAAGGGCCGGGTTTGCGCCCCAAGAACGAAAGATGTTAAACCTATGAAGGCGCATGCATGTCCGCTAAGCTCGAAGGCATCTTCGTTCCGACCCTGGTCCCGTTGGACGAGCGGGGCCAGATCAACGAGCCCGAGCTGCGCCGTTTTATCTCCTGGCTGATCGACCACGGCGTCCACGGTCTGTATCCCAACGGTTCTACTGGCGAGTTCACGCGTTTCACGCCGGAAGAGCGCCGCCGCATCGTCCAGATCGTCTCTCATGAGGCCCGCGGCCGCGTTCCCATCCTGGCCGGGGCGGCCGAAGCCAACGTGGCCGAGACGGTGGCTGCTTGCGAGGCTTACGCCGGCATGGGCGCGCAGGCCGTCGCCATCGTCTCGCCGTTCTATTACAAACTCACTCCCGAATCGGTGTACGCCTATTTCGCAGAGATCGCCCGCCACTCCCCCATCGACCTCACGCTCTATAACATCCCCATGTACGCCAGCCCCATCGACGTTCCCACTATCCGGCGGCTGGCCGAATTCCCGCGCGTGGTGGGGATCAAGGACTCGTCCGGCGACCTCGCCTTCATGATGCGAATGATCTCCGCCGTGCGCCCCCTGCGCCCCGATTTCTGCTTCCTCACCGGCTGGGAGGCCGTGCTCGCGCCCATGCTGATGATCGGCTGCGACGGCGGCACACACGCCAGCGGCAATGCCGTGCCGGAAGTGACCCGCCGCATCTACGATCTCTGCCGCGCCGGCAATTGCGAGGAAGCCATGAAGTGGCAGTACCGCATCCTCGAACTGTTCGACGCCATGCTGTACCCCTTCGAGTTTCCCGACGGCTTCCGCGCCGCCGCCGAGTTGCGGGGTTTCCACATGGGCCGCTCGCGCCAGCCCCAGACCGGCGCGCAGCAGGCCGACCGCACCGCGCTGGCTTCCGTGCTGCAGTGCATTCTGGCCGATTTCGAGCTGGTGGATCGTCCCGCCGCCGGCTGTGCGCCGCGCGTGGGGCAGCCGGAGCAGGACAAGGTCGAGCAGGTGATTTTCGAAGTGATGCGCGAACTTGAGAAGCGGGGTGTTCTCTGAACGGCGCGCTCGCCTTCATCGAGATCGGCGGATGGTCGCCGGCCATGGTGGTGGTCGACGCCATGGAAAAAACCGCCGGCGTGCGCGTGCTTCAGACGGAGCTGAACGACAGCCCCGGCGTGTGCCTGAAGTTCTACGGCCCGTTGGCCGATATCCAGATGGCCACGCGGGCAGCCGAGGAGACCGCTCACGCCATGGGCACCGATGCGATTGTGCACGTGATACCGGGGCCGTCGCCTCTTTCCCAACCCGCCTATGAAGCGGAGCGCGATATGAGCCCGCTGATCGAGCAGCCAACCGTGCAGTATCCGGAGGGAACTATGAACGAACAGGGCCAATCGCCCTTCGCCGTGGGTCTGATTGAGACGCAGGGCTTCACGGCCGTGTTTGAGGCCATCGACACCGCTTTGAAGACTTCCGCGGTGGAAGTGCTGGCCCGCGAAAAGCTGGGTGGCGGCTACATTACCGTGCTGATCAAGGGCGATGTGGCGGCCGTGCAGTCCGCGGTGGACGCCGGCAAGGCCAAAGTGGAAGGCCTCGGCCGCCTGATCGCCGCCCACGTGATTCCCAGCCCCAGCCAGGGCGTCCTGTCTTTGCTACCCAAATAAGCCGCTGCCCAAGCGAGCCGCCTTCAGCGGCCCGCCCGGCCCCGCGTGCTATCATGGTTTCGAAAGCCCGAATGGGAGGAAAACAACGATGGGCCCGCTAGGTGTGCAGGAGATGGTCTTCATCTTCTTCCTGGCGCTGATCTTGTTCGGCCCCAAGAAGATGGCGGAAATAGGCCGCACCGTAGGAAACGCCGTGAACCAGTTTCGCCGCGCCCAGAGCGAGCTGAAGTCCACGTTCGAACGGGAGATGAAGAACCTGGAACAGGAAACGGAATCGTTGAAGGAAGTCGCCAACGAAGTCACCAACCAGTATCCGTACGATACCTACAACTACGATTATTCGTCGTATGAACCCACTCCCGATGGCGCATACGGGACGGAAACCTACGATTCCGCTGTCGCTACCCCATCCACTGCAAGCGCATCCGCACCTGAGGGCGCTGAGTCACCATCAGCCGATGCGCCGGAGGGCACTGTCGCCCACGGCGCCGAACTGGCGGCCGGACCGACCGAGACGGCTTCCTCCGCGGCTGAACACCACGCGTAACGAATGAATTCTTCCGACGAACCCAAAGGGACCGGCGATCCCCAAGCTGGCGCCGCGTTTTCCGCGTCCGATTCCACGGCCGTGACCGCGGTGGAAAAAGCCAAACCTCGCTCCGGCGGGGGAGGGAAGACTCCGCCACCGCCGCCGCCCTCCGGAGGCGGTTCCGGCGATGAGGAAGAGGGCATGCTGCGCATGTCCTTCCTGGAACACCTGCAAGAGCTGCGGACGCGCATCATTCGGGCCCTCTGGGGCCTGGGCGTGGCCTTCATGCTGAGCCTTACCTTCAGCAACGAGCTCTGGCGCTTCGTTTCCCAGCCGGCGGTGCAGGCCCTCAAGACTCTCGGCTATCCGCAGACCCTCAAACAGATCACCCCCATGGAAAGTTTCAACGTGATCTGGTTCAAGCTGCCGTGCCTGGTCGCCATCTTCCTCGGCTCCCCCTGGGTGCTGTATCAGGTCTGGGCCTTCATCTCCCCCGGCCTCTACCGCAAGGAGCGGCGCTGGGCGGTTCCATTTGTGCTCACCTCCGCCGGCCTGTTCATTCTCGGCGGACTCTTCGCCTACTTCGTGGCCTTCCGCTATGGCCTGACGTTCCTGTTGAGCATCGGCATGGGGAACCATGTCGAGCCGATGGTTTCCATCACCGAGTACTTCGATTTATTTGTGAACGTAATCCTCGGCGTAGGATTGGTCTTCGAACTCCCTGTTTTGATCTTTTTCCTGACATTGCTCAGAATCGTCAGCCCGGCGTTTCTGGTGAGGCACAGCCGCTACGCCATCCTGATCATCTTCATCGTTGCCGCCGTAGTGACCCCGACTCCCGACGTGTTCAACATGATGCTGTTTGCGGTGCCCATGTGCCTGCTGTTCTACGTGGGCATCTTCGCCGGTTACTTACTAGTACTACATCGCGAGAGCCGGAAATTCCCATGGCGTAAGACGTTAACTATTGTCCTAACCTTACTACTCCTGCTAGCTATCGTGGGGTATATTGCTGTTACCAGGCATGCCATCAAGCTAGTACCATACTGGCCATTTCTAACTCATTAGTTGTTTTTTAGTGGAATCAGTCCGCGTGACGGGTGTAAGATTAGTCAACCGTTCGGAAAAATTGTGCAGTTCATCGATAGTCAGACATGTGATGGACCTATATAAAGCAATACAGCAGTTGTACGCAGAGAAAGAGAGACTCGAGCGGGTAATCGCCTCGCTGGAGGAATTACAGCGAAGTGCCGGCGCTGTTCCGGTTCTCACCGCGAGCGTCAAACGCCGCGGCCGCAAGTTCATGGACCCTAAGGAGCGACAGGAAGTTTCGGAGAGGATGAAGAAGTATTGGGCCGCCCGCCGTAAGGAGCAGCAGAAACATACGTCGGGCCACGGCACCTGAGCCATTGCCCGCGGTTATTGGGGTTGCGGTTTCTTAAAGTACCACAGCCAGTAGTACTGGCTCTCGGCGCCACGCTGATACCGCAGTTCGAAGCCGCAGCGTTGCGCCATCTCTCGCGCATCCCGCCCGGTAAAAGGCACGCCCACCCAGGTGTCGTCCGGTTCGGGCTCTACCAGGGAGGATCCCTGCACCTGGAATTTGAAGAGTGCGCCGGGCCGCAGCAGGCGGCTGACCTCGCGCACGTAACTCTCGATGATCGCGTGACTGGGGATGTGCTGAAACACCATACAGGAAAAGGCGAAATCCATTTGCAATTTGGCGCCCAGGCCGAAGCGGTTCCACCAGTGTTCGCGCACCACGCCGAGGTCCATGCCATTGTTTCGGAATACTCGCACGTTGGGGAACCCTTCCACCGCGCGCCGGGCTTGGCGCACCATGCGGCGGCTGATATCCACGGCGTACACCTGGCCGAAGAAGCCCGCCAGCGCGCGCGTCACGCGCCCCGCGCCGCACCCGATTTCGAGCACCCGCATGTCTTTCGGGTCCATGCCCTGGCAGACGTTGCCGAGGTCGTTCAGAATATCCTCTTCCAGCGTGACCTGGCCGGATTCGTAGAACTCCTCGTCGGACCAGCGGTCTTGCCCGGTGACCACGTAGTAGCGCGCGTTTTCGCGGGCTCGTTGGTCCCAATCCCGCCGCATTCGCCGGATCTGCCCGGTAATTTGCCAGACCGCCATTTGCTATATTGTAGTTGGTGTCTCGAGTGGGCGACTAGCTCAATTGGGAGAGCGCTGCGTTCGCAATGCAGAGGTTGGGGGTTCGATCCCCCCGTCGTCCACCAACCCATTCTCTGACGGTGCTCCGCGTAAAAGCTGCGAAAGAATTATGGCCGCCGATGAACACCGATGAACGCGGATTGAAAACGAGATTCTTATCGGCGTTGATCCGCGTTCATCGGCGGCCCAAATTGATTTTTCCGCGCCTTCCCAAACAGCCCATGCCCAAACAGAACCCCCCTTTCCTGTTTTGCAGTGCGCTACTATGACCCTTTCGGAGTAAACATCATGTTCCTGGCGGGCGGCAGATGAAGCTTGAGTTCTGGGGCGCGGCCGGCGAGGTCACCGGCTCGATGCACCTCGTGGAATCGGGCGGCCAGCGCTTTCTGCTCGATTGCGGGCTGCACCAGGGCCACCGGAAAGAGGCCGACCGCAAGAACCGCAATCTTCCGTTCCCGGCTTCCAGCATCGAGGGCGTGGTCCTCTCACACGCCCACATCGACCACTCCGGGAACCTCCCTACCCTGGTCAAGAACGGCTTCTCCGGCCCCGTTTTTTCCACTCCGGCCACCATCGATCTCTGCCACTGGATGCTGCGCGACACGGCCCATATCCATGAGAAGGACGCCGAGTTCCTGAACAAGCGGCTCGATCGCCGCAAGTCCATGGGCCTGGACGACGGCCATGTGGTGCCGCTCTACACCATGGCGGATGCCGAGCGCACCCTGCCGCTGCTCCAGCCCGTGCCGTATCACTCGCCTAAGATTCTGGCCCCCGGCCTGAACTACGTGAGCTACGACGCCGGCCATATTCTGGGCTCCTCTTTTGTCGTGCTTCACGAGGAACGCAACGGCTCGCGCGTGCGCCTGGGCTTTTCCGGAGACATCGGCCGGCCGAACCTCCCCATCATCCGCGATCCCGAGACCATGCCGACCGCCGAATACCTGATTATGGAGAGCACCTACGGCGGGCGTTTTCACAAGGATGTCAGCCACGTCGTCAACAAGCTCGCGGATGTCGTGAACCGCACCGCCCGGCGCGGCGGACGTATCATCGTGCCGGCTTTTGCCGTGGGGCGCACGCAGCAGCTCGTGCTTCTGCTTCACCAGCTCGCCAACGAGAAACGCATTCCCAACATTCCCATTTTTGTCGACAGCCCGCTGGCGCTGGACGTCACCGCGGTCCACCGCGATCACCCGGAGTGTTTCAACGACGAAGTCCGGGAGTACCTGTTGCACCACGAGGATCCCTTCGGCTTCCAGCGCCTCCAGTACATCCGCGACACCGCCGACTCCAAGAAGCTGAACGACCTGCACGGCCCTTTCGTGGTCATATCCGGCTCCGGAATGTGCGAGGCGGGCCGCATCCTGCACCACTTGCGCAACAACATCGAAGATCCGCGGAATACCGTGCTCATCACCGGGTTCCAGGCGCAGGATACGCTCGGCCGCAAGCTCGTCGAAAAGTGGCCGGAAGTGCGGATCTTTGGCGAGCCCATGCGCGTCAGGGCCGAGATTTCGAGCCTGGATGAGCTGAGCGCGCACGCCGACCAGGGCGAGCTGATGGAGTGGATCCGGCCGCTGGCGCCATCCCTGCGCCAGGTCTTTCTGGTGCATGGCGAGCCCCAGCAGTCCCAGACACTCGCTAAACTGCTTCATTCCACGTACAATCTAAGTGTGGCGATCCCAGCGCCGGGCCAGTCTTTCGACCTCGCTTAGGCGAAACCGAAACACCCTCCCGGGGCATCTATACTGAAAGAAGCTAAAAGGAGTTCGACAAAGTGAGTCCAACGACATATACGGAGCCTCAGCCTCAGCGCTCGCATCTTTTCACGGCGGTCGTGGCCGGCGCCATAATCGCCCTCGTGGCTTTCAACATCTACCTCTACGTCCAGATCGACCATGTCCGTACGGACCTGGCCAAGATGGACGAATCCCTCAAGGCAGGGTTGAGCAATCTGAGGGACGCCTCCTCGGTCACCACGGCCGCGCAGCAGCGCCACCTCGAGGCGTTGAAGGAAGAGTTGGATGCCTCCCGCGCCCAGCTCCGCGACCAGGCCATGACCATGTCCGCCAAGGCCAAAGCCGAAGCCAACGCCCGCACCGAGCAGTTGATGCGCCAGTACGAAGCCGAGCAGGCCAAGGTGCAGCAGCAGGTCAGCTCCGAAATCAGCGACGTCAAACAGACCGCTACCGCCGCCAACACCAAGATCGCCGATGTCTCCACCGATGTCGGCAACGTGAAGACCCAGGTGTCCGCGACCCAGGCCGAATTGCAGAAGACCATCGCCGACCTGAAGTCCGTCACCGGCGACCTGGGCGTGCAGAGCGGCCTGGTTGCCACCAATGCCAAGGAACTGGCCGCCCTCAAGCGCCTCGGCGAGCGCAACTACATCGACATCAAACTCGGCAAGACCAAGAAGCCGCAACGTTTCGGCGATATCACGCTGCTTCTCAAGAACGTCGATGCCAAGAAGAACAAATACACGGTTGAGGTGATGGCGGACGACAAGCTCACCGAAAAGAAGGACAAGAGCATCAATGAGCCGGTCCAGTTCTACACCGCCAAGGGCGGCCGCCTGCCGTACGAGCTGGTCATCAACCAGGTCCAGAAGAACGAGATCGTCGGCTACCTCTCGACCCCCAAAGAAACAGTCGCCAGATAACCACCCTTTTCACCCGTACGGGCCGGGCATGCCCGGCCCCGTCACACCGTCCCCTCCGTCTTCTCGACCAGCTTCTCCACATGCACGCAGTAGATTGCCGGGTTGCCGTCCCGGTCGCTCTGGAAGTAAATGCGCTGGCTATCCGGCGCGAACACCGGCGCAACCGTTTCCGGATGGCTGGCCTTGTGCTCGCACAGCGTCAGTTCCCGCCGCGTCACGCGCAACAGAATCAAAACGTCGGGCGAGGCGGCATTGCGGCTGGCCCCCACGAACACCGACGTGTCGCGGTTGAAACCGAAATGCGCGAACTGGCTGGTCTTGGCGACCAGCTTGTCGCTATCCGAATCGGGCGCATATTCGCGGATGGCGTTCAACTGCGTCCGGTCTTCGGGAATGTTCAAGTAGAGGATGGTCTTGCCGTCGGGCGCCCAATTGGCCGCCGCGACGCGCCCGGCCGCCAGCTTGAGCCTGCGGTTGTGTTTTCCGTCGGAATCCACCAGCCACAGCGCCTCATCCGCCTGCCGGTACAGGATCTGCGCGCGCCCGGGCCGCGCGATCGGATCGCCCATCTCGACCGGCGCCTCCAACACCGTGCGCGCCGCCCCTTGCGACAGCGTCACCAGGCGGAGCCTCGAGCCTTGGCCGCGCCGCTCGATGAAGGCGGCGTGCGTTCCGTCCGGCGACACGCTCATTCCGGCACCCCTGTCCCAACCCTCCGGAACCTGGTACAGTCTGCGCTCGCGCGACGTGGCGAGGTTGGCGATCTGCAAGGAGCGCCCCGCGAAATAGCAGAACGAGCGGTTATCCGGAAGAAGCGCGATCGACGCTCCGTCCAGTTCCTGGGCTTCGGTCAACTGCCGTGTCTGGCCGCCCTTCAAATCCATGTGGAAGGCCTGAGGGGATCCGCCGCGGTCGCAGCAAAACAGCATCCACCCGCTCGACCGCGCGATGGCGCGGTTGTAATACGCCGGCATGGTGCTGGAATAGGCCGGGTCCGTCAGCCGGTAGACATCCAGTTCGGTGGTTGGATCGGAGTACCGGCGCCAGTCCGATGGAAACGTGGTCCCCTTGAGGCCCTGGGCCGCCAGACGCGTCCCCGCAAGCCCGGCTATCAGCAACGATCTGCGCGAGAAGCGGCGCGCCGAACCCGCCATAAACCGATGTTATCCTAAGGCCTTGTGACCTGCCAACGTTTCGCTCTGGTGGTTTCTCTGTTGGCGCTGCCGCCGTCGGCTCTTCTGGCGCAGGAGAACCGCATCACCGGCCCCATCGACCGGAGCCGGACGGTGCTCCTAAGGGGCAATGTTCACCCCAGGGCGCAGGCGCAATACGATCGGGGGCCGGTCGAGCCTTCTTTCGAGTTGGCGTACGTCACACTGCTGCTCAAGCCTTCGCCCAGCCAGCAGAGCGCGCTTGAGCAGTTGCTCGCCCAACAGCAGGACCCGTCATCCCCCAATTACCACCAGTGGCTGACGCCCGAGCAGTACGCCGCGCGCTTCGGCCTCAGCCCCGGCGACATCGCGGCCATCGTTTCATGGTTGCAGTCCGAAGGCCTGCAGGTGAACGACATCGCCCGCGGCCGCCACTGGATCGCGTTCACCGGCACGGCGGGGCTGATCGACGGCGCTTTTCACAGCGCCATTCACCGCTACAACGTGGAAGGCGAGACGCATTTCGCGAATGCCGCGGAGCCTTCCATTCCAGCCGCTCTCGCCGGCGTGGTGAGCGGCTTCCAGGGACTCGACGACTTCTATCCGAAGCCCATGTATCGGATGGTGCCCGCCGACGACCCGGCCTACAACGGCAGCCTCGGCGTACACTACCTGGCCCCGGACGATTTCGCCACCATCTATGACCTGAATCCGCTTTACAACCTTCTCGGCATCGATGGCACAGGCCAGAAAATCGCCATCATCGGGGATACCGATATCGATCTCGCGGATATCCAGAACTTCCGGCGCCGCTTCAACCTGCCTGCCAACGATCCCCAGGTAGTTCTCTACGGTCCCGACCCCGGAACCAACATCAACAACCTGGGCGAGGCGGACCTTGACCTGGAATGGTCGGGCGCCGTGGCGCGCAACGCCACCATCGTTTATGTCTATTCGGCCAGCGTCGATACCGCCAGCCAGTATGCCGTCGACCAGAACCTGGCGCCGGTGATCAGCTTCAGCTTCGGCGGCTGCGAGCCGTCCAATTCTGCGGCATTCCGCGCCATCGTTCAACAGGCCAGCGCGCAAGGCATCACCTGGCTGGCCGCTTCCGGCGATTCCGGCGCGGCCGGTTGCGATAAGGCGTTTTCCGCCGCGCAACCGCAAGCCACCCAAGGCCTGGCCGTGACTTTTCCGGCCAGTATTCCGGAAGTAACCGCCGTGGGCGGCACCATGTTCAACGAGGGCAGCGGAACCTACTGGTCCACCACCAACAGCCCCAACCTCGGCTCGGCTCTCAAATATATTCCGGAAACCGCGTGGAATGAATCCAGCACCAGCGTCGGGCTGGCTGCCAGCGGCGGAGGAGCCAGCATCCTTTTCTCCAAACCTCCCTGGCAAACCGGTCCCGGCGTGCCCAACGACAAAGTCCGCGATGTGCCCGATGTGGCGCTCTCCGCGGCCGATCACGATGGTTATGCCGGCGTCTTCGGCGGGCGCAATGTGATCTATAGCGGAACCTCCGCCCCGACGCCTTCCTTTGCGGGAATCGTGGCGCTGCTCAACCAGACCCAGGCCCAGCCGGGGTTGGGCAATATCAATCCAGCCCTCTACCGGCTGGCCCAGAGCACCACCAATGTCTTTAACGACATCACCACCGGCAACAATATTGTCTCCTGCAAGCCGAACAGCCCGAATTGCCAGAACGGCTCGATGGGCTACCAGGCCGGGCCGGGATACGATCAAGTGACCGGCCTGGGCTCCGTGGATGCCTAC
>Ga0326728_10025761_pt1 | contig 10486 bp, 8 predicted proteins | sample MB3enrmetagenome_FD_207602 | JGI IMG/M metagenome (GOLD analysis project Ga0326728, IMG submission 207602) | Lab enriched peat soil microbial communities from McLean, Ithaca, NY, United States - MB31MN | ecosystem: Environmental > Terrestrial > Soil > Wetlands > Peat | place: USA: New York... | reverse complement strand
CTATGGACTGGTACTGCCGGAGCTTTCGTATAAGCTTCCCGAGCCCCGCCCGTCCAGCAAGGACTTTTCAGTGCAGATCGAGGCCCAGGACGCCTGCGGCCGCTTTACCGCCCGGGTGCTGCGCGATATAACCATCGGTGCTTCGCGCGATTGGTTCGTGGGCGCCGAGGTCTCCACCTACTTCGGCCTGCTGGAGCAGAAGCAGATCTTGAACGCCGTCGACGCCAGCAACTACGCCTGGCTGGCCATGGGCCAGCCCACCCACGCCTTCGATCTGGACAAGATCGAGGGTGGCATTATTGTGCGCCGCGCCAAAAAGGGCGAGAAGCTCAAGACCCTGGACGGCGTGGAGCGCACCCTCGATCCCGAGGACCTCGTCGTTGCCGACCACGTCAAGGCATTGGGCCTGGCCGGCGTGATGGGCGGCTGGGATACGATGATCACCCCCGAGACCAGGAACGTTTTGGTCGAAGCCGCCTGGTTCGATCCGGTCGCGGTGCGCCGCACCGCCCGCCGCCACGGCCTGCACACCGACGCCAGCCATCGCTTCGAGCGCGGCGCGGACTTCAACGCCTGCCCGCTGGCTTCCCAGTTGGTCTGCGCAATTCTGCTGGCCAACGGCGGAGCCATCGAGGGCGAACTGGTCGATGTGCAGGTTCCCGCGCTGGCCGCCAAGACCGCCCATCGCGCGCCCGTGGCGTTGTCGCTGAGCGAGGTGCATCGCATACTGGGCACCACCATCGACAAGAACGGCATCGATGCCAAGACCGTCGAAACCGTCCTGTTAGCTCTCGGTTGCAAGCTGGCCGGCGCGGAATCGATCGTTCGGGCCGTGGGAGCGGATACAAGCTGGTTGGTCACCCTGCCCAGTTGGCGTCTGGATCTGGAGCGCGAGATCGATCTCATCGAAGAGGTCGCCCGCGTCTACGGCTACAACGGCTTCGCCAACACCCTCCCGGCCTTTGGCGAGGGAGTACGCGCGCTGCCCTGGGCCGAAGCCGAAGCGGCAGTGCGGCGCACGCTTCTCTCCGCCGGCTTCCACGAGGCCATCGCCAGCACCTTCTGTTCGGCTGCCGAGGCGGCCTTGACCGCGCCCCAGCCGGGCCTTTCGGTCCCCCTGGGTAATCCGCTCTCGGAAGAGGCTGGTGTCCTGCGACCTTCGTTGGTTCCCGGAATGCTTCAGATGGTCGCCGGCAATCTGCATCGCGATGTAAGCGATGTGCGCCTCTTCGAGGTGGGTACGGTCTTCAGCGGCAGCACGGAAAAGGTCGAGGAGCGCCCCGCGCTCAGCTTCGCCGCCGTGGGCAGCATGGCCGAGGAGAGTCCTCTCTCCGCCACGCGGTCCATCGAATTCCACGATCTGAAGGGCGTGGTCGAGCAGCTTCTGGAGCGCTTCCAGACGCGGGCGGTTTATTTTGATAGGTTCCCGACCGAGGCGGGCATCACGCCGCAGTGGCTGCACCCCTATCGCGCCGCGCGCATTGTCGCCGAGGGCGCAACTGTGGGCTGGTTCGGCCAGCTGCATCCCCAAGAGGCTGCGGCGCGCAAGCTTAAGGAGCCGGTGCTGGTGGGCGAAGTCTACCTAGACCGCCTCTACAAGCTGCCCCTGCGCAAGCCCGCCTGCCGCGAGATCTCGCGCTTCCAGCCCGTGCGCCGCGATTTTTCCCTAGTCTTGGACAAGAGCATCGTATGGGAGAGGGTGGACCAGGCACTGGCTGCCTTGCAGATTCCAGAGTTGGTGGAGTGGCGGGTGCGCGAGGTCTTCCGCGACGCCAAGCTGGGCTCGGATGAGTATGCTTTGCTGTTGGGCGCCACCTTCCAGGCGGCCGGACGCACCCTGCGCGAAGAGGAATTGCAGAACTTCCAAAACCAGGTGGTCGAGGCCGTCACCCAGGCCGGAGCGCGGCTGCGCAGTTAGCAGCAGGCAAGTGGCAGGCAGGATATACTGGCTCGATAGGTTTTGCTGGAGGCATTCGTGACGTCGCAATCTTTATGGGATACCGAGCCGCAAGCGCAGCCGCCGACCGCCGAACCAGCGCCATGGGCGCCCGAGCCGGCTGCTGAGATAACGCTGGAAGTCACGGAGCCAGAGGCGGCGGAGCCGTTCGATTCCGAGCCGGAGCCGTTCGAGTCCGAGGAGCCGGAGATCTGCGACCCCGAGGAAAGCGAAGCGGAAGAGGCTATCGAGCCCGACGTGGCTTTCGAGCCTGCTCAGGAAGAGGCTGCAGAAGAGCAGACACCCGAAGTGCTTGCGCTGAGTTCAGATGAGTTCACCGCCCTGGAAGAGCGGGTGCTGCGCGCGGTCACTCTGGTCAAGCGGGAGCGAATGGCGCGCAGCGAGGCCGAAGAACGCGCAGCCAACGCCGAAACCCGTTTGGCGGCCAGTGAAGCCCAATTGCAAGAGATGACGCCGCAGGTGGATCGCCTGCAGGCGGAGATTCACAACCTGCGCACCGAACGCGACCAGGTGCGGCAGCGCGTCGAGCGGCTGCTCTCCCAACTGGACGCGCTGGAACTGTGAGGCCCGGCTTGGCTCAAGATGAACCCGTCGACGGCGTGGTTACCGTCAATATCTACGATCAGGTCTATCACCTCTCCGGCCAGAACGCGGCACACATTCAAAAGCTAGCCGCCAGGGTCGACGCCAAGATGCGCGCCGTGGCTACCCATGGCCGCACCGTGGATTCTCTGCGCGTGGCCGTGCTGGCCGCACTCAATCTGGCCGACGAATTGGCTCAGGCCGAGGGCCAGATCAAGACCGGCGACCTGCGCCAGGGCCGCGCCCGCGCCGCCAATCTGCGCGGCCTGCTCGACGAGGTGCTCATCGAAGAGCGCAAGACCGGCTCCTGATTCTTCCTCGTTTTTTGCTTTGATCCGGCCGCACGATCCTTGTTCGCAGGAGATGCCGTATGTCTTATAGATTATCTTTCCGCGCTTCGTTTTCTCTCCTTCTTGCTCTCTCAATGGCTCTTGGCGTTTCAGCGCAAAGCGGCTTCAAGGCGGGCGACGCGCCCAAGCCGGGCGAACCCACCGACCCCAAGGCGCGCAAGACTTACGCTTCCGCTCTCGACTGGGAACAGCACCGCGCTTACGAATCTGCCATCGGCGACTATCGCAAAGCCAACAAACAAGATGGCGGAAACTGCTTCGGGTGCATGAGCCGAGCCTTCCGGCTGGCCTTCCAGTCGGGAGCCTTCAAGGATGCGGCCGAAATCGCGCGCGAGATGCTGCCTATGGCGCAAGACGACCGCGAGAGAGCCGGGGTGCACACCATGCTGGGCCGCAGCCTGCTGGAACAGAGTACGCGATCCAAAAAGAGGAGCGAAGACGGCTTCAGCGCAAGCACGCAAGAGTTCAACAAGGCACTCGAGTTGGACCCCCGGCAGGTGTCGGTTCATTACTATCTGGGAATCGCGCTGGCCAATCTACAGCAGGACGAGGCGGCGCGCGCCGCATTCCACGCATTTATCGAGCAGGACCAAAGAAACCCGGATCTGCACCCGCGGGCTCAGCGCTTTGCGGAGCGGGTGGAACTGGCGCGGGCGCGCATGGCGCCGGCCTTCACCGTCACCACTCTCGACGGACAGCGTATCTCCATGGATGGTCTGGCCGGCAAGGTGGTGCTGATCGATTTCTGGGCAACCTGGTGCGGACCCTGCCGCGAGGCCCTGCCGCACATCCGGCAAATCGCCAAGAAGTTCGATGGGCAGCCGCTAGTGGTGCTCAGCGTCAGCCTCGACGACGACGCCGCCAAGTGGAAGGAGTTCGTCGCCAAGAACGGCATGAACTGGCTGCAATACCGAGACGGAGGGTTTACCGGTACGCTCTCCACCGAGTTTGCGGTGACGGCCATTCCTGCCACCTTCACTATCGACGCCGATGGGGTGCTCGAAGATCAGCACGTGGGCGACGCCGACATCGAGGGCAAATTGAAGAAACTGATTGCCCAGGCCGCCTCGCATCCGGTTGCGCCGCCGGTCTCTGCGATTCCCGGCGCGGGGAACTGACGAATGCCGAGGGTGTTGAGAGTCTGGTTTTCCGGACGCGTTTTCGCCCTCCGCAGCCAAAACCGCGGACAAGAAAACTAGCACAGCGCGAGCCGCATTACAAGACTTGCATTTCGCCGCCGCCGCCCATACTATCCGCAATAGAAGACGGCCTGCAAAGCAGGTGGGCGATAACCGCCGGTTGAACCAACATTCATGAACAGGGGCTCGACTCGACAATCGGTTCTGTGTGCCGTGCCCGCCAGTCCGGGATGCCTAACGAACCGCGGAGAGCTCCACCGTCTTAGGACGGGTTCACCGGCGCTATACCCACGGCCCCGTGGGCCGGCTTCTAACCTTCTTTTGCCCTGAGGAGATATTCTGACTCAGGTGCATCCTGTCCTCTTCCACTTCGGCCCCATCCTCATTCCGTCCTATGGCGCGGTAGTCGCCGTGGGCGTGGTATTGGCGCTCTTTCTGGCGCAGAACACCGCGCGAAGGGCTGGCGTGGACCCCGCCCGGATCTGGAATCTCTCCATTGTGGCTCTATTTACGGCGCTGGCCGGATCGCGGCTGCTGCTGATTCTGGTCAACTTCACCGCTCTGCGCCGGCATCCCGGCTGGCTGCTGGGGCTGGCCATGGTGCACCATCCGCTGCTGGCCGCCGTGGGCAGCGCCGCGGGCTCTCTGGCGGCTTTGGCGTATGCGCGCCGGCACAGAATGGATCTTTGCAATACCGCCGACGCTCTGATGGCTCCGCTGGCCTTGGGTTTGGCCTTCGAGCAGGCAGGTGCGCTGCTGGCCGGTTCCGGCTACGGCATTGCGGCCGGCCAGGGATGGGCAGCGCACTGGGCGGTGACCAACTACGATCTGCGCGCCGCGTTGTGGAGCGCCGCTCCGCTGGCCGAGCCGCTGCACCCTGTTCAGGCCTATGCGGCGCTGTCATACTTGACTGTGGCCGCTTTGCTGTTGGCGGCTCTTCCCTGGCGCCGTCAGCGCGGCGACATTGCCGGCCTGGGGTTGATCGGTTTGAGCGCGACGGTCTTTTTCACCGAGTTCTGGCGCGATCCCGAGGGCCGCGGCGCGCTGTTGGGCGGAGCGATAGACGGGCCGCAGGCGGCGGCGCTGCTGCTGCTGCTGGCCGGAGCCGTGACCCTGATGGAATGCGAGAGCAGAAGTTTGAGAACTGAGGAAGTCGATGGATGAAGTACGCACAATTGAAGTAACCGCGGAGGCCGCCGGACAGCGCCTGGACCAGTTCCTGGCCGCGCAGTTGGAAGGCGTCAGCCGCTCGCGGGTGCAAATGCTCATGGAGCAGGGCGATGTGCTGGTCAATGGGGAACGCGAGAAGGCCTCGCTCAAGCTGCGCGGCACGGAAGTCATTGTCATTACCGGCGAACCGCGTCCCGCGCCGCTCAAGGCCGTGGCCGAGGACATTGCTCTCGACGTGATCTACGAGGACGCCGACCTGGCGGTGATCAACAAGCCCTCGGGGATGATGGTCCACGCCGGATCGGGGCAGAACGAGGACGAGCGCAGCCGTGGTACTTTGGTCAACGCTTTGCTCTATCGCTTTAAGAAGCTTTCCTCCACCGGCGGCGACCTGCGGCCGGGAATCGTGCACCGGCTAGACAAGGACACCAGCGGCTTGATCGTGGTGGCCAAGAACGACCGCACCCACGCCGCCCTGGGCGAGATGTTCTCCAGCCGCCAGATGAAGAAGACCTATGTGGCGCTGGTGCAGGGTGCGGTGGAGAAGGTCAAGGGCACCATCAACGCCGAAGTGGGCCGCGACCCGCTGCGCCGCACACGCATGACGGTCAATCCCCGCGACAACGGACGCACGGCGGTCTCCCACTACGAAGTGGTGCGGCGCGTCGCCTCGCGCTTCGGCAAATTCACCCTGGTCCGGGTACGCATCGAAACCGGCCGTACCCACCAGATTCGTGTGCACATGGCCTCCATCGGCCATCCCGTGGTGGGCGACACACTTTACGGCGGCGCCGGGCAGTTGACCGACCAGGTAGCCGCCCAGTTGCACCGCAAGGTCGCGCCGGAACGGCTGCGCCTGGGCCGCAACTTCCTGCACGCGGCGCGGTTGGAGTTCACCCACCCCAAAACCGGCAAGCTTCTGGAGCTGGAAGCGCCCCTCCCGCCGGAGTTGGAGAACTTTCTGAGTCTGGTCGAAGACGGCCAGGCCGAACCCGAGGCCGCCGTGCCTAAGACGTTGCGCTCCAGCGCGCGCGCAACACGCAAGCGATTGATAAAATAGGGGAGCCATAAGCCTCTTGCGAAATTGCAGCGAGAGCGCCAAACGAATCAGGGCTCGACTTCAGTCGTGCCGAGCGAGCAGCACAATTTTGTCGGGCTTTAGCCCCTGTACTTTTTGAGTCACTTGGAACTTGGCAGCGGCTAAAGCCAAAATCTGAACTGGCAATTTGTGGCACGACTAAAGTCGAGCCCTGACGCGATCTATGACCTGAGGGTGATTTTGCAAGAGGTTTCTATGAAAAGACAGTTTTTTGCTTTGATCTGTGCAGTGGTCTTCGCGACAGCTCTCACCGCGGCGCAACAGCCGCCGGCCAAGACGACCCCTGCGCAGACGTTGCCGCCCGCCGCGCCGGCTGCCGTCGCCGCGGCCCAGACCGCCGATGAAGCCACCGACACCGGGGTGTATAAAATCCCCATACGCGTCAACGAAGTCAACCTGATCTTCACCGTGACCGACCGGCATGGCCACTACATTCCCAACTTGCAGCAGCACGATTTTGCCTTGCTTGACGATCAGAAGGCGCCGGCCAGCGTACATGGCTTCCATCAGCAGATCAATCTGCCCATTCGTGTGGGCATTGTGATCGACACCAGCACCTCGATCCGCTCCCGCTTTCAGTTCGAGCAGCAGTCGGCGACCGAATTTTTGTTGAAGATTCTCAAGGCCAAGAGCGATCGCGCCTTCGTGATGGGCTTCGATGTGACACCCAACATCACCCAGGACTGGACCAACAACATCGACGGATTGGAGACGGGCGTCAACCGCCTGCGTCCGGGCGGCGGCACAGCCCTCTTTGACGCTGTTTACACCGCCTGCCGCGACAAGCTGCTGGACGTTTCGCGCGGCCAGGAGCCGGTGCGCAAGGCCATGGTGCTGCTCAGTGACGGCGACGACAACCAGAGCCGCGTCCGCCCCGACGAAGCCATCAAGATGTGCCAGCGCGCGGAGACGATTATCTACGCCATCAGCACCAACTGGACCCCCAGCCGTGGCAAGGGCGACAAGGTGCTCCAGGATATGGCCGAGGCTACCGGCGGCGAGGTCTTCTTCCCCCCTTCGGTCGAAGAGGTCTCCAACAGCTTCACCTCCATCGAAGAGGAGCTGCGCAGCCAGTACGCGCTGACCTACACCCCGGCAGACTTCAAATACGACGGATCCTTCCGCCCCATCTACCTTTTCTGCAACGACCGCCGCTACCAGGTGCGGGCCCGTAAGGGGTACTTCGCCACACCCCAGTAGATCGCGACGGATATCAACCATAGAATGCGGCCCGGAGTCTTGCAGTCGAAGAGATTCTGGGCCGTTCTGTTGTTTGAAGAAGAGTCTTCCCAAATCAGGCCGTCTGGTCGCCGGTCCGGGCCTTGATGCAGTGAATCGGCTTTTCCCGACGAAGCGATTACCCCGATGCACTGGCGGCTCAAGCGAAAGGCAGCCGCGGCCATGGTTCTGTTTCCAAATCTGCGGACGATGCAGTCGCTGGCCCTGCCGTGGAGTTGGGCTGTTCTGGCCCTTCCGTCTGAGCCTCAGCCGTTGGCAAGGCCAGCAGCCTCCGCAATCCCGCCTCGTCCAGCACCGGCACGTTGAGCGCCCGCGCTTTCTCCAGCTTCGATCCCGCCTCTTCGCCAGCGACTACATAGCTGGTCTTCTTGCTCACGGCGCTGGCGGTCTTGCCGCCCGCACCCTCGATCATCCGCTTGGCTTCGTCGCGGCTCAGCTGGGGCAGTGTGCCAGTGATCACAAAGGTCAGCCCCGCCAACTGCGCGGTGCGCTGCCGCCGCTCCGCGGTCAGATCCAGACCGGCAGCCTTGAGGCTCTCGACCAGCGCCCGATTGGCGGGTTGGGCGAAAAACTCCAAAATGGCTTGCGAGATGCGGGGACCGACCTCTTCCACGCGCTCCAGTTCCTCGGCCGTGGCGGCGATCAGCGCCTCGATAGTGCCGAACTCCTCGGCCAGCAGTTCCGCCGTGCGTTCGCCCACAAAGCGGATTCCCAGCCCCATCAGGGCACGGGCCAGACCGGCCGTTTTGGAGGCTTGAATCTCCTCGAAGAGCGTGTTCGCGGATTTCTCCGCAAAGCGCTCCAGGCCGGTCAACTGTTCCTTGGTCAACTGGTAGAGATCGGCGACGCTGTGCACCAGGCCGCGCTCCAGCAGTTGCTGCACCGCCGCTTCGCCCAGCCCCTCGATGTTCATCACCGCGCGCTTGCCGAAGTGCAGCAGGCTTTCGCGCAGTTTGGCCGGGCAGTTGGCGTTGGCGCAGCGGTAGTCCACTTCGCCCGCGACGCGCACCGTGGCGCTGCCGCACTCGGGGCAGGCTGACGGAAATACAAAAGGCTGCCCGCCGCAGGCGTCGACCACTTCCACGACTTTGGGAATCACGTCCCCGCCGCGCTCCACCTTGACGGTATCGCCCAGGCGCAGCCCCAGCCGCTCGATGAAGTCGGCGTTGTGCAGGGTGGCGCGGCTCACCGTTGTGCCGCCAATGAAGACCGGTTTCAGTTCGGCCACCGGAGTCAGCTTGCCGGTGCGCCCCACCTGCACGGTAATGTCTCGAACCAGCGTCACGCCCGATTGTGCGGTGAATTTGTAGGCGATCGCCCAGCGCGGGGCGCGGGCGGTGAAGCCCAGCCGCTGCTGGGTGGCGTGTGCGTCCACCTTCAGCACCACCCCGTCGATCTCGTAGGGGAGCTGCGCTCGTTTAGCTTCGGCGTCGGCGATGAAGGCGCTCATCTCTGCGACCGATTGCACCAGCGCGCGGTGGGAGTTGACGCGGAAGCCCAAAGCCGCCAGCGTCTCCAGCGTGGCGCGCTGCCCGTGCGGCCAGAACTCTCCCTCGACGAGCAGAAAGTAGGCGTAGAAATCGAGCCGGCGCCGGGTCACGATGCTGGGGTCCAGGGTACGCAGCACGCCTGCGGCGGCGTTGCGGGGATTGACGGCCGGGGGCAATCCCAACTGCTCCTTCTCCTCGTTCAAACGCTCGAAGGCGGTCTGCGGCATCACCGCCTCGCCGCGCACTTCGAATGCCGGCGGCAGCCCCAGCTCTTTCAGCTTTTTGTCGGAGATGCTCAACGGCACGCTGCGGATGGTGCGGATGTTGGAAGTCACATCTTCGCCAACCTCGCCGTCGCCGCGGGTCAGGCCGGCAACCAGGCGCGCCCCGCCGTCTTCTGTCGCTTGGTAGCGCAAGGCAATGCTCAATCCGTCCATCTTCAATTCGGCGATGTACGCGACGGGCAGCGCTCCCGCCAGTTCCCGGCAGCGCATGTCCCAGGCGGCCAGTTCCTCGGCGTTGTAGGCGTTGTCCAGACTGAGCATGGGGCGGGAATGGGCGGCCTTCTGAAAGCCCTCGGCCGGCCTTCCCCCAACCCGTTCGGTCGGTGAGTCCGCCGAACGCAGTTCCGGGTGCGCCTCCTCGATGCGCTTCAGCTCGTTGAAGAGCGCGTCGTACTCCGCGTCGCTGATCTCCGGCTGGTCGAGAACATAGTAGAGATGCTCGTGGCGGCGCAGCTCGGCGCGCAACTCTTCGGCGCGCGCGGCAGGATTCGGTGCGGGGTTGGAGATTTCGCCCATGGGGTGGATTATAAGCACCTGCGGTGCGGCAGTCGCCGCTTGCGTGGCAGGAAATAGCTACGCATTTTTCTGGCGCGGGTCTGTCGCAGGCCTCCGCGCCACGGCAGGTGGCTGTATGCTGGTCTGTACATCATGGAACCCGTCACCCACTTTCTTACCGGAGCCTGCATCGGGCACGCCGGGTTGAACCGCAAGACGGCCTACGCCACGCTAGCCGCGGTGCTGGCCGCCGAAGCCGCCGATATCGACGTTCTATGGGCCCTGGGCGGGCCGGTCGAGGAACTGAAGCACCATCGCGGCATCTCCCACACCTTTCTGGCCGTGCCGCTGGTGGCCGCCGCCGCTGTGGGCGTGGTCTGGCTCATCGATCGCGGCTGGCAAAAATGGCGCGAACGCCAGAATACATCCTTTTTTACTCCCAAAGTTGCTCCCTGCCCCATCCTTTCCGCGGCCTTTCGAGGAAAAAGCGCGGAAAGGGTGGGAAACCGCTCAGGTCAAAGCGCATTACTTCTTGATGCTCACGCAGTTGGTGAGATTCCAGGTCTCCCACCCTTGCGCCAACATGCAGGCGCAAGGATGGGGCACGGGATTCCTTTGGCTGGAAATGGGCAGTCCAAGATTCATTGGGGCTGGCTGTATCTGACAGCATGTCTAGCCGCC